>Ga0187844_10000622_pt1 | contig 27701 bp, 37 predicted proteins | sample SpaLakP09_SKY_50_FD_134517 | JGI IMG/M metagenome (GOLD analysis project Ga0187844, IMG submission 134517) | Oligotrophic lake water microbial communities from Sparkling Lake, Wisconsin, USA - SP09_SKY_50 | ecosystem: Environmental > Aquatic > Freshwater > Lake | place: USA: Sparkling Lake... | reverse complement strand
GAATAGCTGTCGGCCCGACCGTCATTGACTGGCCATCAGGTGGACAGCAGCCCGCCAGCGGTAGGCCAGACGCAGGCCCGTAACTGTCGGGCAACTGGCCAGTGGGCGGCGGGCGGCTGGCCATCGGACGGCCAGACGCTGGCCGTCAGAAAGTTAGCGTCTGTCTATTGACTGGCCATCGACTGGCCAGCTATTTGATAGCTTATCGCTGGCTCGCCGCTGTCGCGCGGCCAGCACACGGACAGTTTGGGGAAAGATTGCCGATGGCCACCGTCGTATTCGCTTCGTCCAAGGGTGGGGTGGGCAAGTCCACTTCCGCCCTGCTGCTCGCGACCACTCTGGCGCAACAGGCGCCTGTCACCTTGATTGACGCCGACCCGAACAATCCGCTGGCCAGCTGGGCCATGTTGCCGGGAAAGCCGGAACAGCTGACCGTCGTGAGTCGACATAACGGCGAGCGGATCACCCGTTCCACCATCATGAACGTGATCCAGGACGCCTCCCAGCGTGATCCGTTCGTCATCGTGGACCTGGAGGGCACGGCGTCGTCTCTGAGCGGCTACGCCATCGCCCTTGCCGACCTGGTGATTGCGCCTTTGGCGGCCTCCCAGGTGGAGGCCGTCGAGGCCGAACGCATCCTGGAATTCGTGCGCGAACAGGAACTCGTCGCCAGGCGTCAGATTCCTTTCCGCATCCTGTTCACGCGGACGCCGAGCGCCATCCGCACTCGCGGCATGAACGATATCCAGAACGCATTGGCGCAGGCGGATATCTCGACGTTCGAGACCCACCTTCACGACCGCGAAGCCTTCCGCGCGATCTTCGCCTACGGCGGCTCGCTCGATGACCCCGATTTCGGTTCCTTGGTGTCCAACGTCGAGAAGGCCAGAACCAATGTGCGGGCATACGCCCAGGAAGTCGTCAACGTCTTGAAGGAGGTGGTGGAATGAGCCGAGAGCGCGCACCTGTGTTCGCCGGTCGCAAGTCGGCCGATAGCGGTCTGGACCTGGGAGGTCTCACCGCTCGACCCCCGAGGCCCAAGCCGCCGGTCGATCCCGCCGCGTTGGCCGAGGTCGCGGAAAGGCACGGGTTCACCGATCGCGACAGCGGCGGCCAGGTCGGGGCAGGGGAGGGCGGCGGCGTCGCCGCGTCCCCGGCCTCGCCGCCCGCGTCGCCTCAAGTCGTCACCGCACCGGCGCCGGCATCGGCCGCGCCCGGTAGGCGCGTCCTCCGCAGCGGCCGCAATGTGCCGGTCAACCTCAAGGCCACTCCGGACTTTCAGGCGCGGTTTTTCGCGGTCTGCGACCGGCTGACCGAGATCCACGGACGGCCGATCACGCAGGCCGAGGGTTTCGAAATGGCCATCGCGGCATTGGAGCGCGAAGTGGCCGAGGGAGGCGGCCGGTGACAGAGGCGGAATCCACTAAGCGTCTTGTCATCGCTGGCGTTGGCGCTGCGACGGGCCTTTACCTGATCGTCTCCGCCACTTTCCGATTGGTCGAGGGAGACGCGCTGCCGATGGACGTCGCATATTGGTGCCTTGGGGCCGTCTCGCTATTCATCAGTTCCGTGACTTTCGGCAGTTGGCTCAATCAGTTTGGCTTTAAGTCAGGCGTAAGTGCAGCGGTGCCGGTCGCAGTCCTTGTCGGCCTGGTCGTTACGGGGCTTACGATCAACGAGACGGTCAACCCGCGAGCGCCGGCGGCAGAGACCCCATCAATCCTCGACGCTACGGCGTCGGGCGTTAATGGCTTGTCGATCGTCGTGGATCAGGAGACCGGCTGCGAATGGCTGGTGACCGAGCAGGGCGGGTCCGGCGGACACGGGCCATCCTCCATCGTCCCGAGGACCGAACGGTTGGCTGATGGAACAGACCGTCAGATTTGCAGAGAGGCGGGCGTCTAAGGAGATCCCCCACCCAATGCGCCCTGCGGCCCGGTTGCTTATGCGCCGGGCCGTTTTGTTGCGCTGCGCGCAGTCGATTACTCCAAAAGGAGGGGCGGGGGCCGCAACCCGCGCGCCGAATACTGTAAATAATCAGGCAGAAGGGCAATATTTGCTTGTCGCGCGTAGTGCGATTGTATATATTTTGAATGTTCCCCGGCGACGGGAAACAACCGCCCGGCGGGCTTGCCGGACCAGCTTTGGTAACACTCAGAGAGTATGACGCATGAAGACCCTAACCATCACCGGAAGCCACGGCATTCTGACCGTTGATGCTAATTCCGGTGACGTGCTGACGCTCGTGCCGTTCGACAACTCCACGGATTATTCCGGCATTACCCGTTTCGATCTCGCCGAATGGCGCTCGTATTGGGACGCGGAACCGGAAGGCGTCGCTCTGGACATTCTGGACGTCGGCTTTTGGGACGGCGGCGAATACGTGGAGGCCGAGGCCGACTGGCGCGCCGAGGTTCGTCAGGCCCGCGAGGCAAGGCGGGCGATCCGGGGAACGCCAGTCGTCCGGGCCGCCTAGGCCCAACCCCTACCAGCGCGGGCTTCGGCCCAAACCTTCCCGGCGGGCTTGCCGGGTCCAATCTTGGAGACTCCCATGCAACTGATCCTTACTGCAGAAGCGTTCGCGGTGAACATTCTGGCTGGGGCCGGGGCTGACCGCCCCAGGGCCTACGCCGCCGCCCTGGGCGCGCCGTTCGCTGAGAAATCGCATCGCGGCTTCGACTTCTACCTGTCGGCGCTGGGCCACATCGAGCCGAAGCGGTCGGCCGAGGACCGGGCGATTGACCTGGCCTTCGCCGCCTTCCAGTCCGCCGCCGTTGAGGCCTTCAAGGCTTCCGGCTCTCGCGACATCGGCGACTGTGGCGGCGTGATGCTGGGCTATCGCGGAAACACCCGTTTCGCCAAGGCGCTGATCGCCCGCAAGATCGGCCGCAGGATGGGCGGCAAGGTCTACGTCTGCCTGCCTCTTCCTTCTGGCGTTCAAACCCAATTCCGCCGGGTCCAGGAACAGGCCTACGACGCCTTCGTGAAGGCCGCGCAAGGCGGCGGTTTCACCCCGGTCGAACACTACAGCTACGCCGACTGAGGGGAGGGGACACCATGAATCACTCCACCGCCATGCTGTTCGCCACAACGGTCAACTATCGCACCCGGCTCGGCCGCCCCGGCGTCTGGACAGGCGAAGTCCTGGCCACCTGGGACACGGTGCATGAAGTCGCCACCGCCGCCGCCCGCCGCGCGCGGCGAGCCTTGGCCAAGATCGACGGTTCGGCCGCACGGCCCGCCGTCTGGACGAGGCCGTGATGGGCGGCCTCGACCGGAGCCAGCGCCGCGAGGTCCGGAACCCGGTCCTCGGCCTCCCGGCCGCGAGGCGGCTCCAGGCGCTACCGCCCGAGGTTCGCGCCGACTTGCGAGCCCTGTTCTCTGATTTGGCCGCCGATGCGCGCGGCCGCGCGCAGCGCAGTTGGTCGCAGAACAAGGGGCCGATGGCGGCCTATTGGAAGGCGACCGGCGCCTATGCGTTTCACATTGCGAGGGTGCTGAAATGAGCGGGTGCAATGTTGTCCAGCTTCGCCTTTTCGGCCGGGATCCAATTCCGGCCCATGTCCTGGACCTGGTTCGGCGCGGAGCGCTGTTTGTGGTGAACCACAGCGGCGGCAAGGATAGCCAGGCCATGTTGATCGTCCTGCGCCGGTTCGTCCCGGCCGATCAGCTTCTAGTCGTTCACGCGGAGTTGCCGGGCGTCGAGTGGGACGGCACCGCCGACCACATCAGGGACACGATCGACGGCTTGCCGCTGATCGTCACCCGCGCAAAACGGACCTTCATGGAAATGGTCGAAGCGCGTCAACGCTTCCCATCACCCCAGCAGCGTCAGTGCACGTCCGATTTGAAGCGCGGCCCTATTGAGCGCGAGGTTCGCCGCTATCTGGCGGCAAATCCGCGGTTCGGCGGCCTGGTCGTCAACTGCATGGGAATGCGGGCAGGGGAGAGCAGTCGCCGCGCCAGCCTGACGACGTTCCGGCGCAGCGAGCGCAACAGCAAGGCCGGGCGGCAGTGGTTCGACTTTCTCCCGATTCATGACCTGACAGAGGGAGAGGTGTTCGACACGATCCACGATGCTGGCCAGGAGGCCCACTGGGTATACGCCGCTGGGATGACCCGGAAGTCGTGCCAGTTCTGCATTATGGCCAGTGAGCGGGATTTGAGGACGGCTGCGCGCCTCGCGCCCGTCGCCTATCGGCGCATGGTCGCTACCGAACGCCGCTTGAATTTCACCTTGTCCATGTCCGGCCGGACCCTTCCGCAGATCACCGGGATTGCGGCTTAGTCGCCGCGCCCGTTAGAGAGGCCCTATGATAACCTTCATGCCGCCGCGCCGCCGCCGCCTACGGCACTGGCTACACTCCGTCCTGGGCGGCGTCGCCGTCGCGTTGGGGCGGCCGAGAACCCTGCGGCGTCCATAGGAGCGTCAGGAGACGGGAAAAAGGGCGGCGGGCATCAACCGGCCGCCCTTTGTCGTTTCGGGGCTGTAGCACCCCTCAGAGCCGCGCCAGCGCGTGTCGCGCTATGTAGAGGTCGATCGCGCCCCGAGCGCCATCGACCATCGCAGCGAATGCGAAGCCCGTCAGAAGCACCGCGAATAGCGGCGAGGCGAGGGGGAGGGGGGCGACCACGGCCCCGGCGACGACCGCCACGGCGACAGCGCCGGCGATGGTCTGGCTCAAGGCCATCCGTTGCAGGAATAGCCAGTCGCGGGCGACCTGCTCGCGGGCCAGCTGGCCGGATGCGACCAGATTCAGTGTGGCGCGGCGTTTGGGGTTCATGGCGGGTCCGGCGGTTGTTCTAGGTTTCTGTCAGCAACGAATAGGACGTTATGCAGAGTGTTGTTGTCAACACTTTCGGGCGGCGTCGCCGCCCGTGGTTACTCCAAGAAGAAATGAAGAATAATCAGCGCGTTAACCCACTTTCTGCTTGATCTATAGTCTATAGGCTATAAGGTGTTCATACAGTCACTTCAAGCAAAGGACGCGCCATGTATAGCTTCGCTAGCCCGATCAACACCCCGGCCCCCACGCCTGCGCTGGCCAACTCTTTCGCCGTCGCAATGGAGCAACTGCGTCAGGCGCAGGCCGCCGCTGCGAATACCGCGCCGAGCAACCACTAAGACTTGCAGCCCTTCCCGGCGGGCTTGCCGGGCTCGATTTTGAGAAGGAATAGACCATGGCTGATCTGGTTGTTTTTAAGAACCCGAAGGCTCCGCAGAACTCCGGTCCGATCACCGTCAACGGCGTGACCATGTGCAAATGGTCCCAGGTGACGCCTCTGCTGGGTCTCTATCTCGACATGGATGACAACTGGCGCTTGGCGACCGGCGAGCATCGGGGCTTTCGCGGTTATGCGATGCGCGAGTTTGACCAATGGGTCGTGTCGGCTTGGTGCGGCAGCGGAAAGCCCAAGGCATGGCGTCAGCCCAATATGCGTTACAAGACCGAGGGCGGCGCTGTCCGCGCCTTGGAGCGCATGGCCCGGTTCATCGAGGGCTGATCCGATGAACAACGAACGCCGCGCGATGCTTCGCCGTGCCTCTGACATGATCGCCGAGGCCTCGCAGCTGATCGAACAGGCCCAGGAGGGCGAGCAGGAAGCCTACGAGAACACGCCCGACAGCTTGAAGGAGGGGGAGGCCGGGCAGGCCTTGGAGCGCATGGCAGACGCCATTGCCGAGGTGCTTTGCACCGTCAATGACGCCCATGGCGAACTGGTCGAACTCGTCGAGAAGGCGACTTGAGCATGGCGCGTCTTGAGCCTCAATCCGCCTATAGCTGGGAACTCAGCTACCGGCGCGGCACCGAGCCGACGCCCGACCTTTTCCGCGAGGAAGATTCGGCGCGGCCCGGCGTCGCCGACCTCATCCAGCCCGGCCAGCTGGTGAAGACCAACTATGGGAGCGGCCCCTACCGGGTGGAGAGCGTGACGCCGCAGACCTACTTCGGGCGGACCGCATGGGCGCTGATCCTGTGCCAGGTCGCGGACGGCGTGGTGAAGCCCGGGCACTTCTACATCAATGAGGTTGTGGCCCAATGGGAAGGAGACGCGGTGCGTTTCCTCAAGCTGTTCAGGGCGTCCGACGACGAGGTTCTGTTGATTGAGGGGGCGGCGTTTCAAATGTCGCGCTCGGGTCAACTTTCCCTGTTCTAAATAGTCCGGTTCCCGGCCTATTGAGGTTGGAACGCCAAAAGGAAGTAACAGAGCATTTATTCTTCTCTTTTGGCGTTTTTTCCTTCCTTTCTATAAGCAATCGTTTATAAGAAAGAGGTCGGTTGTTCGACACCTTCCCGGCGGGCTTGCCGGGTCCAATCTTGGAGAAACGCTTATGGCCTCACGCGCCACCGCCATCCTCAAACTTATGAACCACTCTCGCTTCGGCGCTCTGGCGCAGTTGCTGGTGATGGATGCTGTCATGGAGAGCTTTCCCAACGAGAAGCACCGCGACGGCGAAACGAATGTGGACCTCGTTAAGCGCCTGATGGCCGCAAATCGCGGCGTCGTGGAAACCGTCATCGAAACCCGCGCCCAGGAGATCACCGGGGCCGGTAAGGAGGCGGTCATTGAGGCTTGCAAGCGTTCGGCGGTCAACGGCGCGGCTTGGTATGGCGTGGCGTCAGAAATGGAAGACGCTTGCGGGGAGGCGATCGCAGATCGCTTCCTGATCGTGGAGCGCTACGGCTTCCCGGATCAGCAAGTGATCGAGGCCTATTCCGATGACCGCGAAGCCGCCGTGATCCTGAAGGCGGACTATTCGGACGCCAAGCAACAAGAACTGAACGTGCGCCTCGTCTGTGAAGACGGCGACGGGAACTGGCACCTCGACTTCTAACAACCCTTTCCGGGGAGGCATTGGGCCTCCCCGACTTCCCCCCCCCCGGCGGGTTTGCCGGGCCAACCTTGGAGACAATCATGACCCAACTGACTATCGCTCTGAACAAGACCGTTCTTTCCGACCTGAACATGCGCCAGGGCGACGTGGACGTGTCCGACCTGATCGCCAGCATGAAGGCCCGCGTGGCCAAGGGTTTGCCGGTGTTGATCCAGAACCTCGGCGCCACGATGCAGCTGGACGCTGACGGCAAGGAGACCGGCGTTGCGGAAATCCACGTCGGCGGCCGACGCTGGCGCGCGCTCAACGAACTGGCGAAGGCCAAGATCATCAAGCGGACCCACCCGATCACCGTCAACGTCACCGCGAGCCGCGAGGACGCGATGGTAGAGACGTCGGAGGAAAACGACGTGCGGTTGCCGCCGAACCCGGTCGACCAATACGAAAACTTCGCTCGCATGATCGAAGCGGGCCATTCCCCCGCCGATATCGCCGCCCGGTTCAACATTGACGAGACGCGGGTTCACCGTCGTCTGAAACTGGCGAAGGTGTCGCCGAAGCTGCTCGCGCTCTATCGCGAAGGAACGATTGAATTCGAACAGCTGGCCGCCTTCACGTTGGCCGACGATCATGCCGTGCAGGAGGCCGCCTATTTCGACGTGCCGGAAGGGTGGGCGCGCAACGCCGGTCATATTCGCAAGCGTCTGACGGAAGGCGAAGTTGACGCCTCGACCGACCGTCTGGCCCGCTTCGTCGGCATGGACGCCTACCGCGCCGCCGGTGGCGCCGTGCGCCTCGACCTGTTCTCGCTCAAAGGCGAGGGCTTTATCCAGGACGTGACGCTGCTGCAAAGGCTGGCGGCCGAGAAGCTGTCGGCCGAGGCGGCTGTGCTGGAAGGCGAAGGCTGGAAATGGGTCCGCGTCGAGCCGGAAATCAACTGGCAAGAAATGGACGCCATGGGCCGCATCTACGAGGTTGACCTTCCGCTTTCCGAGGAGGTCACCGCGCAGATCGAGAAGCTGTCCGAACAGTATCAGGCCTTGGAGGCCGAAGGGCAGGGGGAGACCGTGGAGGGCGCGGCGGCGATGGACGCCATCGAGGCGCAGCTTTACGAACTGGAAGCGAGCGGGCGGCAATGGCGGGACGAGGAAAAGGCCCTTGCCGGTGCCATCGTCTATATCGACACCGACGCCCACGCCAAGATTCGGCGCGGGATGGTCGCTCCCGAGGACCGCAAGGCTATGACCGCCCTGACCCGCGCGCGGGAGGCCGGTGAAGCCGTGGCGGCGGCCGACGATGGCGACACCACGAAGATCGCGACCGTCCAGGCCGAGGCCTCCGGCGCCGGGATTTCGGCGACCTTGCGCGAGAACCTTTCCGTTCAGCACTCCATGGCGCTCCGCGCGGCGCTGCTGGACAATCCCACGGTCGCGCTGGTGACGACGGTTCACCGGATGCTGCTGATCGGTCACTACCGCAACAACACGAACGCCCGTCAGCACGGCGCCGCTCCGTTCGAGGGGCTGGGGTGGAATGATAACCTCGACAAGCACGTCAACGATATCCGAGAGACTGTCGCTGGCCAGAAGGTGGCCACGGCTCAGGAAGCCATGACGGCGGCCTTGCCCGCCGATCCGGCCCAGCTGTGGGACTATCTGGTCGTTCTGCCCGAGGCCCGTCTGCTGGAAGTCCTGGCCTATGCCGTGCAGCACATGGTCTATGCCGTCAGCGGCTACGGAAATGCGCGTGTGGCGTCTGCCTATCAGATGGCCGAGGCTCTTTCGCTCGACATGGCCGATTACTGGACGGCGACCGTTCCCAGCTACTTCGGCCGGGTCGGCAAGGGCGAAATCGCCAGCGCTGTCCGCGAAGCCAAGGGCGATGAAGCGGCGGCCGGTCTGGCCAGCTTGAAGAAGGGCGAAATGGCCGAACAGGCGGCGACGCTCCTGGCCGACACCCGCTGGCTTCCGGCGGCGCTTCGCACCCGTGGCGTCAACGACGTCCAGGGCGGTCAAGCCGACGAGGCCGACCAGCTGGCCGAGGCCCGCGAGCCGTCCGACATTCCCGAGGCGGCTTGATCCCGGCGGGGCGGCTTTCGGGTCGCCCCGTCATCCCCTTTCCTTTTGGCGTCCTTTCGGCGCGCAGCGCCACGACAGCCATGTTGCGCGAATAGGTGCGTCAATGAGATACGCGACACTCTCCCCCGCCCAAACCGAGGCCTCCGCTATGCCAACCTACAAGGTCGATATTCGTTGGCCTGCGACGCAGACCCTTGAGGAACGGACGGTGACTGTGAGCGCGGCGGCGGCCGAGGTTGCGTTCAGGGAGTTGCTGGGGCGCGCCGACCTGGTCGGCCAGGACTGCGCTGCGCGCCTCATGCTCGACGGCCGCCAGGTTCACTACAGCGAATTCAACAAGCCGCTGGGCGCCGGGCGGCTCGCCGCAGACGCGCCGCTGAATCTTCCGGCCTAATCCTTTCCCTGGGCCAGACGGCGTGAGGCCCGCCGCCCCATCGAGGGGCGGCGGGCCTCAGTCGTTTCACGACGTGGTGGCCTAGGCGGCGAGGCTCCCGGCATAGAGCCCGGCCGACGCCACGGCCGCCAGGATCGCGGCCGCGGCCGCCGCCAAGGCGACGTGCTTATCCCGACGCGCCGTCTTCGCCGCCGTCGCCGCGTCGCGGGCTTCGGCGAGGACCGGCGCAAGCCCCGCCACCACGGCCTCGGTGATCGTCGGCGCCATATCCTGTCCCGCCTTCATCACCCGGCCGGCGATGAACCCGCCGCCCTCGTTGACGATCCGCTCAGCAATCTCGCGGCTGGCCTCGCGCTGTTCGATGGACGTGGCCGTGATGGCGTCCTGGGCCCGGGCGACGTGGGCGGTCAGGATCGCCAGGTGGTTCTTGCTGACCTCTTCCAGCACCGTGCAGAGGACGAAAACGGGATCGTCCGCCTTGAGCAACACATTGTGCCGCTTGGCGACAATCCCGATCAACGTCTTGACGTCGATCGGCGGCGGTATCGCCGAGGCGGCCGACGCCGGCAGATCCAGGCTCCCTTGATCGTCGGCCATCATATCACCTGACCAATGCGCTCATAGAAGCGACGCTGCAGTTGGGTCAGCCGTTGGCGCGGCATCAGTCCGAACCTGTCGTCGGCCAGCGCTTCCTTGAAGGTCAGCTTGCCATCCAGCATCGCTTCCAGATCCTTGCGGAACGTGTCGCTGGACTGGCGCTCGATCGGCACCAGGCCGTGGATCCGATCGCGATTACGGGCATAGACGCCCATCTGTTCCAGCGCTTTCCCATCGGCCATGACCTCACCGAAGTAGTCGTTTCGCCAGACCACCACGCGCACTTCCGGGGGCATCTGTTCCAGGATGCTCCCCAGCCCGGCCAGCGTGTCCATCAGGGCTTGGCCGCCCGTCACGACGGTATGCACCACCAACTGCTTGCCGGCGTCCTGGATCATTCGCGGCGCGTCGTTCTCGACCAGGTAGGCGCTCAGCGGCACGAACGAGGACGCGCCATTGTCGATGACGAAATCCCGGTCCTCAGTCAGAACCCGCTCCATCATCTGGTCGAACTGGCGCTCGGAGATTTTCTTGTCCGCGTCCAGCAGCTCCAGGCGGTCGACGTCCAGGCCTCCGTAGCCCGCGAACGTCGCGTTGACCGGATCAGTGTCAATGCAGACGGGCTCCGCCCCTTTGTCGCGAAGATACTGCGCCAAGAGTGCGGCGATCAGCGACTTGCCGACGCCGCCTTTGCCTTGCAGGGTCATGTGGACGTGCTTCATGGGGGATTCCTCAGATCAAGCTATCCCGGTCAGGGACCGGGTTATGGGTGAAGGTTTTGGCGGGGGCAGCGGCGGCCACGATGGGCCCGCCCCCGGTCTTCGCGCCGGGCAATGCCGGCACTGACGGAGCCGGGGTCGGGGGCGGCGCTGGGGCCACCGCCGCCGGGCTCGGACGCGCACCGCCTGCGCCTGGCGGCGGGGCTACCAGGTCGGGGAAGTAGCGGCGGACGTATCGGGTGAAGTTGGAATATACGAACGGGAATTTGTCGCGGTTCTCGTCGTAGATGGCCTTCGCCAGGTCGCCTCGTTCCAGTCGCTCTCGGATCATCGCCAGGTGCGCGCGGAAAGCCTGACTGCCTCCCGTGCCTCGTCGCCCGGCTGTCGCCTTCTTCGTCATTCGGCCTCCCGCTAGATAGACGATCCTATAAACGATCGTTTATAACGGATCGCGGCCGAAATGAAGCCGAATGAAGCCGAATGAAGTCTAATGAAGTCTGACCCGCGCCCCAGCCCTCCGATCTGGCCCACGCCTCATTCCGCTTCATTCCGCTCTTGGAGTAACGAGGCAGGATATGTGTTGTGACCCCCCTTTGCTTCGCGGCGGGCGTTCCCAACACCGCGTTATTCGCCTTCGGCTCAACCGCGTCCTGCTCTGCGAGGCATACGCCGGCTACCGCCGGTTCGGGCATGGGCGGCCCCGCCCATGAGTAGTGTCCGCGACCGGATCAACCGCTTGAAGGTGGCCGTTAGCGAGGAGGAGCGGGCCGTCATCATCGCTAACGCCAAGGCGGCGGGCCTATCGGCGTCGGCCTATCTGCGGGCCGTGGGGCTTGGCTACGAGGTCAGGTCCGTTCTCGACCACGAACACGTCGCGGAAGTGACGCGGGCGCGCGGCGACCTAGGCCGCGTAGGGGGCTTGCTTAAGCTGTGGCTGTCAGAGCGGACGGGGGAGGGCGCGGCCGTCGAGGACGTGCGCGCTCTCCTAGAGCAGATTGAGGCGGCCCAGCTTGAGGTGCGCGAAAAGGTGCGCTCGCTATGATCGCACACCGTATCAAGCGCACGTCTGGCAGAGACTCGTTCGCCCGGCTTGGCTGCTATGTCCTGGACCTGACCAGCCCTACTGATCCCAGGGCGTTCGACCGGCTCGCATCCTACATCGTGGACCGCGAGGGTGATGGTGAACGGGTTGTCGGCGCCAGGATCACCAATTGCGAGTTCGTGGCCGATCTTGAGGAAGCGATCGCCGAGATTGGCCGAACCCAGGATCGGAACACTCGGTCGAAACTGGATAAGTCCTACCATCTGGTCATCAGCTTCCCGGAAGGGGAGCGGCCGACGCATGACCAGCTTCGCGAAATCGAAGACTACCTGGTCGCTTCGATCGGCTACGCCGAGCATCAGCGGATCTCTGCCGTCCACGACGACACCGACAACCTCCATATCCACGTCGCGATCAACAAGATCCACCCGACCACGTTCCGCGCCATCGAGCCGCACTACGATATGCCGAAGTTGATGCAGGCGTGTCGCGACATGGAGTTGAAGCATGGCCTAACGATTGACAACCACGGCCTCGCCGAGGATCGAGACCGCGATCGCGGGCAGGACGCCGGCGACGAGCGCCGGCAAGGGCCGGAACCCGGCACCGGCGCTGACAAGATGGAGGCCCACGGCGGCCGCGAAAGCCTGGCCACCTGGATCGAGGCGAACGCGAAGCCCCAGCTGATCGAGGCCGCGTCCCAAGCCGCGACCTGGGCGGATTTCCACGAGCGCCTTGCCGACCTCGGCCTTACGCTGAAACCGCGTGGGGCTGGGTTCGTCATCGGTTCGGCCGATGGGAAGGCCCATGTGAAGGCGTCCAGTGTCGATCGAGGCCTCGGCGTTGGGCCACTGACGGAACGTCTCGGCGATTACCAGCCGCCCGCGCGCGAACGCGGCCGTGACCAGGCGACGCCCTCCAAGCGCTACGACGCGGGGCCGCGACAGGATCGCCGAAAGGCGGCGCCGCTCTATGAGCGGTTCCAGCGCGAGCGCGCGCGCGTCGAGTCGGCGCGCGATATGGCCGTCGCGGACCTGGGCCAGGCTCACGCGGCCTATTCGTCCCAGCTGTCCCGGCATTACCGGCAACAGCGCAGGGTCGTCCGGACGACGCCTTACGTCGCCCCCCAGGTTCGCAAGCGCGAACTGGAAGAAATCAACCTCGCGCACACGAAGGCCCGTGCGGAGCGGCGCCAGCTTGCGATTCAGCAGCGCGCATTCATCCGCCAGTCCAACCCGCTACCCACCTGGCAGTCCTTCCTGGAACGGGAGGCCGCGAGGGGGGATGAACAGGCCGTCGCCATCCTTCGGTCGCGCGTCATCAGCCGCAGCCCGGAAGGCGCGAACATTCTCACGGCGCAGGACCGGGAGAGCGCGCGGCACGTCGTCTATCAGCAACTCCAGCCGGTCGCCGCCAAGAACGGCGACATGATCTATCAGCTGGCGGACGGTGGCAGGGTCACCGACCGGGCTACCGAGGTGCGGGCCGACCGTTCCACCACGGCCGCGGCCTTCCTCGCGCTGTCCCTCGCAGCTGATCGCTACGGACACCAGCCGTTGGAACTGGATGGGTCCGATGCGTTCAAGGCCGCCGTCATATCCGTCGCCGCAATCCGGGGATTCGACGTGACGTTCGCTGATCCCGACTTGGAACGCGCGCGCCGGGCGGCGGTCGCCCACGCTCGGGGCGACGAGGTTCCCGAGACCGCGCGCAGCGGCGCCATCGCTTACGTCCAGGCGCGCAATAGTCTTCGGGCTCGCGTATCCGACGTCCCCGAACATCGCGTCTGGTCGCCGCTAGACGCTGGACCGGCCGAGTATGCCGGGCGCCGCCGGTTCGCTGACGGCAGCGAAGCCGTCTTGCTCCAATACGGCGACGCCATCGCCGTCCTGCCCGTCACATCGCGGCAAGCCGCCAAGGCCAGCACTTGGGCGGTCGGGGATCTCGTCATCACTGACGATCGCGGCCGGTTCCTGAACACCGGGCGCGAACACGGCGCGCGGGCGGGCCTTGAGACGGCCGACATGGCGGCGGCCATGAAGGCGGCCGCCGAACGATCGACGGGTAACGAAAGGGGAGGGGGCTAGTCGTTCCTATAAACAATCGTTTATAAACACGGCCTCTATATTGGGGAGGCCCGACGATGAAACCCTACAAACCCAAGCGAGTGAAGACTTCGAAGGCCGCCCTTTGGGGGTTAGGCCTGCTGCTCGTCTATGCCGTGATCGCTTCCTGGGCGACGACGCAATGGCTCGCTCATCGGTTCGCGTATCAGAGCGCGCTTGGCGAGCGGGGCGTCCTGGGTCTCTACGGACCGTTCGACGGGGCCAAGTGGGTTCTGCAGTTTTACCGGAGCGCGCCCGACATATTCCTGCAAGGGCTGGTGGGTTGGGCTATCGCCCTCACGGTCGGCCTCCTTGCCTACGTCATGCTCGTCGGCTTCGGCCAGCGCAGTCCGAAACAGCATGACGGCATCCACGGCACAGCCCATTGGGCGACCCAGGAGGAAGTGCAGGAAAGCGGTCTCTTGCCCCCTGACGGGGAGGCCGGAAAGGGCGTCTATTGCGGCGCCTACACGGACAAGAAGGGCCGCATCCACTACCTCCGCCATGACGGCCCGGAACACGTCGCCGCCATCGCCCCGACGCGCAGCGGCAAGGGCGTCGGCCTGGTCGTGCCGACCCTGCTGAGTTGGCCCCATAGCGTCGTCATCAACGACATGAAGGGCGAACTGTGGGCGATGACCTCGGGCTGGCGTCAGAAACACGCCAACAACGTCGTCCTGAAATTTGACCCGGCCGCCGCCGAGGGGAGCGCGGCTTTCAATCCCCTGAATGAGATCCGGCTGGGGACGATCCACGAGACCGGCGACGTCCAGAACCTGGTGACCATCATCGTGGATCCCGATGGGAAGGGGATGGAGAACCACTGGTCGAAGACCGCCCACGCCTTCCTGACCGGCGTGATTTTGCACCTGCAATATCTGTCCCGCCGCCATGGCGGCGAAACCTGCCTCGCCGACGTGGCCCATGCGCTGTCCGACCCGAACCGCGACGTGAAGAAGCTGTATGAGGCGATGCTGAACAACCAGCATCGCGGCCCGGGCCAGCCTCACGAAGTCGTCCAGTCCGCCGCGCGCGATATGCTGAACCGTGCGGAAAACGAGCGCAGCGGCGTTTTGTCGACCGCCATGTCTTACCTGTCGCTTTATCGCGACCCGCTGGTGGCCAACAACACGAGCCGCAGCGACTTTCGCATCAGCGACTTGATGGATCATGACCGGCCGGTGTCGCTGTATCTGGTGATCCGCCCCGAAGCGCAGGATCGGATGCGGCCCCTGGTCCGCCTGATCCTGAACCAGATTGTTCGCGTCCTTCTACGGCCCGAACTCAAATACGTTGAGGGCCGCCAGCAGTCGCCTCACAAGCATCGCCTACTGCTTATGCTGGACGAGTTTCCGTCCTACGGCCGCCTCGACGTTTTCCAGGAAGCGCTGGCCTACATCGCCGGTTACGGCATCAAGGCCTACCTCATCATGCAGGACATTTCGCAGCTGTATGGCGCGTATGGCCAGCACGAGTCGATCATCGCCAACTGCCATCTTCGGATCGCCTACGCGCCGAACCGCCAGGAGACCGGGCGCTGGCTCTCCGACAACTGTGGCGTCGAGACCGTCATCAAGGAGAACCAATCCGTCTCCGGGGCGCGGTTCGGCGCCTTCCTGCAAAGCGTGTCCCGCAGCTTCCAGGAGACGCAGCGCCCGTTGCTGACTCCTGACGAGGCGATGCGGCTCAAGTCGCCCAAGAAGGACAAGCGGGACCAGATCGTAAGCGCTGGTGAAGTGGTCGTTTTGCAGGCCGGTCACGCGCCGATCCTCGGAACGCAAAGCCTCTACTTCCTCGACCCCGTATTTCGCGAGCGCGTGAAGATCCCGCCGCCGATCAACACCGACAGCGTGGAGGCCCGCCCTGCCGAGCCGCCCCAGGGGCCCGATCCGGCCATGCGCGCGCTACCGGCCCCGAATCCTGACGAGGTTTTCTCCCTGCTATGATCCGGCTTCCTCCTCTTTCGGCGCGAGCCTCGCGCCAGGTCGATCGCGCGCTTCACGGCGCCATGATCGTCGCCGCCGCTGTCGCGACCGTGACGGCCGCCGGCACCGCAGCTGCGTTCGCGGGCGGATACCGTTGGAACACCACAGCGTCGATGCCCCTTGGGCTATGGCGCGTCCACAAAACCGATCGCATCCAGCGCGGCGATATCGTGTGGGTGTGTCCGCCGAACACAGAGACGTTCCGTCAAGCCCGGCGCTACGGCTTTGTGCCTGACGGCTACTGTCCTGGCGGGTTCAATCCCCTTCTCAAGCCGATCGCCGCTGTCGCCGGTGATCGCGTGGAGGTTTCGTCCCAGGGGATCCGAGTGAACGGACGCATGATCCCGCGCTCCGCCCCGGCGCCTAGGGATGGCCACGGCCGCCTTCTGCCGCGCATCCCTCACCGCAGCTTCACCGTGCGGGCGGACACGGTTTGGCTGGTTTCCAGCTACAATCCGGCCAGCTTCGACAGCCGCTATTTCGGCCCGGTCCCGGCCTCCGGCATCACGGGCCTGGCGACGCCTGTGGCGACCAGGGAGGGCCGGTGATGATCGACCCGAGCCTATACGCCTGCGCTCCGCACATCGCCCCCCATACGCTACGCGAGGTCATCCGCGTCGAGAGCAGCGGCAATCCGATAGCGGTGAACGTCAACGTCATCCGGGGGCGGCCTCGGTTCCGCGTCCCGCGCATCCAGTCGGCGGCTCACGCTGCACAGATCGCAAATCAGGCGATCAGTCAGGGCTACAATGTCGATCTTGGTTTGATGCAGATTAATAGTCGCAACCTGCCTCGTCTTGGCTACACGGTAGAGCAGATGTTGAGCGACCAATGCCTCAACATCAAGGCGGGCGCACGTATCCTTTCAGAGAATTACTCTCGCGCAGCGCAGACTCACGGTCCCGGCCAGCAGGCGTTGCTTGCGGCGCTGTCTGCTTACAATACGGGAGACTTCCGGCGCGGGTTCACGAACGGATATGTCTCTAGATATACCTCTATAAACTATGGTATATATACTAGGACGGCCGAAGCATCGCCGCCGCCATCGGTGGACGGTTCGCCCGTCATTGAAGCGCCTAATCCCTTCACGGCCGGATCATCGGTCTATTCGCGAGAAAGCAACAGTAATGCAAACTCCGCCGCCACGAGTAACATCGCAAGTCCCGATCCTCTCAACTAAGCCATCAGACGGCGAGGTCTTCGGCGTAATGGTCGAATTCGAGCCGGACGACGCCGAAGCCATGGGCGCGTTCCAAGAAGACGCGCTGTCGGCGGACGACGCCTGGGATTCCCAGGGCGACGGGGAGGGCGACGACGATGGCCACTGATTTCTCCAAAGAGGTCGCGCAAGACATTCTCGACCGTATGCGGGCTGGCACCGCCCCGTGGCAGCGCCCTTGGGAGCCGGGTCAGCTGCGCTCTCACTTCAACCCGAAGACCGGCAAGCCCTATCGTGGATTCAACCAAATCTGGTTGGACCTACAGGGCCGCAGCGACCCGCGCTGGATGACCTACAACCAGGCCGCCGAAGTCGGGGGCCAGGTGCGGAAGGGCGAGCGTGGAACGACCATCGAATACTGGCAATGGTCGAAGGACGAGCCGGCGAAGGACGACAACGGCAAGATCATCAAGGATGCGGACGGCCAGACCGTCATGCGTCGGGTAGAGCTGTCGAAGCCGCGTCGGTTCTCCGCCAAGGTGTTCAACGCCGAGCAGATCGACGGGTTGGAGCCCTTGCCGCCCACGCGGCTGCTACCCGATTTTGAGCGTCACCAGCAGGCCGAAACGATCCTGTCGCGGTCGCCGGCGCCCATCCGGCATATCGAAGGCGATCGTGCCTACTACGAACCAATCGCTGACCGGATCACTCTGCCTCTGCGCGAGCAGTTCAAATCGCCCGACCTTTACTATGCGACCGCCTTCCATGAACTCGGTCACAGCAGCGGCCATGAAAGCCGCCTGAACCGCGATCTACTGCATCCCTTCGGCAGCGAGGCCTACGCCCGCGAGGAACTTGTCGCGGAAATCGCCAGCTACATGATGGCGCAGCGGATGGGGATGGCGTTCGACCCAGGCCACCATGTCTCGTATCTCGAAAGCTGGCTCCGTCGCCTTGAGCAGGATCCACGCGAGATTTTCCGCGCGGCGGCCGAAGCTGAAAAGGTCGTGGAGTGGGTCATTGGCCTGGAACGCGAGGTCGAGCGCGAGCAGTCCGCGCCAGGCATCGAGCAAGAACCTCTTGCGCCGGCCCTCACCGCTGCGCTGGACGAGGCCTTGGCCCGGGTTGAGCGCGAGAACGCCGACCTGCGTCTGGCGGCCGAGGTCAATGCGGCCTTGAACCGTCAGATCGAGACCTACCTTCCCGGCCAAGACCTTTCTGCTTCGCAAGACCTGCAAGCGGCCCTTCTTGCGCGAGAGCGGCTTTGGATGGAGACCGAACATCCGCTTAGCCAGGCGCACCAACGCCTGCGCGAGAGCGATCGCCTGGGCTCCGTCACGCCAGCGGTCGCCGCGTTCCACCACCTTGAGAATCCCGATCAGCTGCTAGAGGACCAAATCCGGTTCGCCCGGCAGTTCGGCGTTCCGCCCGCTCACGTCGAGATTCTCGTCGGCATCCTCGGGGAGGCCTTCGACGGTCGGAATGTGCAGGCGGATTTCGAAGCCTTTGCCAGCATCAGCGAAGGCCATCTGCTTTTGGCGTCCACGACTTTCCACAGCCTCTTCCGCGACCGCCCCTCGCCGGAGTGGGCCGTGCCGCCATCGTCTCCTGAGCGGCCCGACCTGGAGCAGCGCTACCTTGCTGGGATGATCGCCGCTGAGGTCAACCGCGATCGCGTTTTCTCGGGCCCGATGCTGGCCGGCTTCCGGTTTGAGGGCGTCGATGACGTGAACGCCCTTATTCAGTCGTGGTCGGGCGTGGAAACCCAGCATGGCCGCTTGGCGGTCCATGCCGCAGAAACGGTGATGGCCTTCGGGGCCGTGCAGCGCCCGGACCAGGCGCCAATCCCGCAGCTGGCCGAGGCCGACCAGATCCTGGCCGACTTCGGCCGAGTGAGCCCGGCGCATTTCGCCGCCTTGGCGACCTTGCGCGAACAGATCGACGCCGCCGTTTCTCAGCCCGTCCGGGAGACCCTGAAAGCCTACGCGCTGGCGGCGCCCGAAGTGTCCGCCGAGATTCCGGCCGAACGGACGTCCATGGCCTCAGACCGCGCGGCCAGTGGGCGCCACGACACCCAACAGAAGGATGCCCCTATGCGCTCCGAAGATGCAGCGCCCATCATCGCGCCAGCCCGCGTCAATCTCGACGTGCCCTTTGCCGACAAGAACGAAGCGAAGGCGGCCGGCGCTAAGTGGGACAAGACTGAAAAGACCTGGTTCGCCCCCAAGGGGACCGACCTGGCGCCTCTCGCGCGCTGGACAGGCGCGCGCGCCGAGGAACCCGAGTTGGTGCCCGAGGTGGAATTCAAGGAATTCCTCGAATCCCATGGCTACGTGTTCGACAAGGGCGAGCTTCCGATCATGGACGGCGAGATCCATCGCCAGAAGGTCGACGGCGACAAGGGCTCCGAACGGAGCGGCGCTTACGTCGGTTACACCGACGACCATCCGGCCGGGTTCATGGAGCGGTTCGGCTCGAAGGGCTACAAGCTGAACTGGAAATCCCAGCAACGGACGGCCGGGCTTTCCAAGGAAGATCGCGACCGGCTGGCCCGGGAAGGGGAGGCCAAGCAGGCCGAGCGCCTTGCGGTGCGTCAGGCGGGTTACGAACGCGCGGCGGCCGAGGTCGAGAAGATCGTGGCCGCGTGTGAACCCGCACCGGCCACTCACCGATACCTCGACGCGAAGAACGTCCTTCCTTCTGGCGTTCTAATGATGACGGGCATCGCCGCCATGCCGCCGGGCGACCCTGACCCACAGCAGTTTGGACGGCCCGGCAACCTTCTGATTCCGGCGCATGATATCGACGGGAAGGTCTGGACGGCTCAGTCCATTTCGCCGGGCGGAATGAAGTCGTTTCCGCGTGGCGCCCGGCTGCATGGCTGTCACCACCTGATCGGCGAAGCTTCCCGCGAAGGCGGCGATATCATGGTGTGCGAGGGCTGGGCCACGGGCCAGACCATCCACGAAGCGACCGGCAAACCGGTCGCGGTGGCGTTCAACGCGAACAATCTGGAGGCCGTCGCCAGGGAGTATCGCGACCGTTTCCCTGACAAGGCTATCCTGATCCTGGGCGACAACGACCATCGCAAGGAGGCCGAAATCGACCCGGCGACGAACCTTCCCAAGCCGAACGTAGGCAAGGAGAAGGCGATCGCCGCCGCCCGCGCTGTCGCTGGCCAGGCGGTGTTGCCGCCCTTCCGTCCGACCGATCAGGGCTCAGACTGGAATGACTTCGCCACTATCCACGGCGAGGCTGCAACGCGGCGGGCGATCCAGGAACAGTTGGCCATCGCCATGCGACGGGAACTGACGGAGGAAATCACCGCCAGCCGCGATATCGACCGTGACCAGCCCGTGCAGGAGCGTGAACGCGAGCGAGAACAGGGCAGGGCGACCATGCCCGATCGAGACGATGATCGGCCGCGGCGCGACCTCGATCCCGACCGCGACCGCCAGCGGGAACAAGACCGGGACCGCGAGCCCGCATTGACGATGGGCCGATAAGAGCCTGACCACCTTAACCGCCGCCCCAACCGGGCGGCGGTTTCATATGGAGCCTTGATGATGACCCTGTTCTTCCGCGCTTTTGCTTTGCCGACCGCGCTCGCCTTCCTCGCGATAGCGGGGAGCGCTGGCGCGGATCCGCGCGTGGTCGCCGGACGGCCTTCCGTGACCGATGGGGACACGCTGCGCGTTGGCGCGACCCGCATTCGACTGTTCGGGATCCAGGCCGCTGAGTTGGACACGTCGGAAGGCCAGGCGGCGCGCCGGCACCTGGTGCAGCTGATAGGGCGAAGCAGCGTCCGGTGCGTGGATACCGGCCAACGATCCTATGACCGGATCGTCGCCCGATGCTTTGTCGGTCATGCCGACCTTGCGGAGCAGATGGTGGCCGATGGCTGGGCGGCCGATTGGCCGCGCTTCTCGCGCGGCGCTTATGCGGCGGCCGAACGCCGCGCGCGGCTGGCAAGGCGTGGAGTCCATGCGAGCGGCTTCTAGCCGCTCCTGGTTTCCTTTTCACGCCAGGTAAGAAGTGCGGGGAACTTTCCTTGTCTTTTCCTGCGTTTTTGCTTGTTGCTTATATGCAATCGGTTATAGTGTGAGTGAGGATTGATGATTGTGCTAGGGAGTGTTCGGATGACTTATCTACAGCAGCACGTTTCTAGTGCGCGGCGTTCGCCCGAGGTCACGGTGATCGACGCCGTGCCAATCGAGACGACCTATTCTGTGGTGGAGTCCGCTCCGCTGGCGCCCGCTCCGCGCGGCCGGGGAGGCGTGGTCCAGTTCTTCCTTGAGTTCGGCTGGGCTCTCACGAACGGTCTCCTGGGCGTGGCCAAGTCGCTCGTGGGGCTGGGAATGCCTTTGGGGCTGTTCGGTGCGGCGGCCTTCGTCGGGCTCTACTTCCTGACGCGACACGATTACGCCCTGACGCTGGCTGCGATCAGCGCTGGTGTGGCGTTCGTGGCCTTCACCTTCTGCTACCTTTCCGGCGTGGTGGAGGCGATGGGCGATCGCTTTGTGGCCAAGGGCCGTCGCGGCGCTCAGGACGCGGCCTGACCCTGCTTTCCCCAGGGGCGGGGCCGTGGCTCGTTCTGCGTCGTTCAATGAAGGAATGACGGCGGCCAGTTAGCCGCTGTCTAATCGCTGTCCGCTCGAAAGCCGTCCCGATCGCGCCAATCGGGGCGGCTTTTTGCTGGCCAGTCTATAAACGAGTGTTTATAGACTGAGCATCGCCGTAGCAACGCGAGGGGCAAGGCAAGCATACAGGTCACACATCGCGCAATGTCCGCGCTCCATCTGCGGAGTCATGCAGGACGTACCATTTCCACCGTTTCCGCTAATGCGAATCGTTCGCGCCTAAGATATCTTATGCGAAATCCTGAGCAAATCCAATATGTTAGCACACCATACGCCGCTAGGTCAAATCGCTGGGTCCGATGGATTTGGGCCGTGGGCGTTCCGCGCCGCTGAACGCGGCCACGTCCATCGCGGCTATTTCCATGGAAACGGCATGACCCTGCATCTGGCCTATCCGGCTGGCGCGGACCTGGATGGCGAGTTCGCCGCGACGTGCCTCGACACAGGGGATCATTTGACGGTCCAGGGCTGGCTCTACGAATCCGAAGACGTGCCGACCGAGCCCGCAAATCGTGCGTCGCTCCATCCCGTGCTTCACGCGGCGCTCGCCGCCGGCGATTGCTCCCCGCACGTAGCGGCCTTGATCCGCGATTGGGGAGAGAGAGATCCGATCGACGCGATGCAGGATGCGCGCCTTCTCGCTCAGGCGTTCAAGGCTTCTGACGCGGCGACGGTCACCCTACCCGATGTGTCCCGTGTCGCGCGTCGTGCCTATCGCGATTTCATGCGACACTATGGCGAGGCTGAACGTATCGGAAACGCCGACAAGCTGGCGACCGTTCTAACCGAATGGGCCGATGCCGTGCTTCAAGAGGCGATCGCCGGTCATGGATGACCCGGGCGTGGGCGAACGGTTTGTGCAGTTCCGCCGTTGGGTCCGAACGTCGGGTGGTAGGGCAAAGCTAGGCTGCTGTGCTAATCTGACGCCAAGAAGGAGTAGGACAATGCGCCGAGCCATCGCCCTCACGAGGCTGCGTCACCTTGAGCCGACGTTGCGCGGGCAAGGGGTGGATCATCTGTATCTGTTCGGTTCCGTTGCACGGGATGAGGCGAGAGCCACGTCCGACGTGGACGTCGCTTTTGACGTTCGCCCAGGCGCGTCTTTCGACGCCTTTGACCAAGGGCGCATCTGCCTCGACCTGGCAGACGCTCTTGGCGTCTCGGCCGTCGATTTTGTTGAGCGGCGCACCTTTTCCCCTCGTTTTGCGCGGGAAGTCGAACCTGAGTTGTTGCGAGTATTCTAAGTGAACCCGACTGATCGCGCCGACATTCTCCGGCTAGAGCAAATCTCCGACCTGCTCGATAGTTTCCAGCGTGATTTCGGCGGCATGACGCGGGCCGCGTTTGCCGCCTCGCCGCTTCACCAGGACGCGGCCACCCATCGCCTTATGCACATCGGCGAGAAGACCAACCACCTGAGTGACGATCTCAAGGCCAGGCACCCTGATATCCCTTGGCGTGAAATGAAGGGCTTTCGGCATATCGCCGCTCACGCCTATGAGCGTGTCAGCCCCGATTTGGTGTGGACCACGATGACGGGGCGTCTCGGTCCTGTCAGGGACATGGTGAGCGCAGAGTTGGCCCGCGACGCTGAACGGGCCGCCCAGGATCGCGGCGGCCTGGATCCTGAGCGGTAATCTCGCATGACCAACCGATCCGAACAGAGCCCGCGCCTACGGCTGTTGCTGGCCACCGCTATCGCGAACCGGGTGAAGGCCTGGAATGTCCCCCAGGCCGAGGCCGCGAGGCGCCTAGGCTTCAGTCAGCCTCGTCTAAACCTGATATTGAACCACGCCAGCCGCAGCGGAACGGTCGATTCCTTGGTGGACGTCGCCCTTCGGCTAGGGCTCGATGTGAAGATGGCGGTAGGCGAGCAATCCGAGGCCTTGATCGCGCCCCCTCCCCCCACATACCCGCCAACGCTGGATCAGATTCGTCTCGCCGGTTTTGACGTGAAGCGCGCGCCGGGCGGATGGCGCGTCGTGAACGCGAAGGGTGATCCGCTCACTTCTGCCTCGTCCAAGGCCGAGGCTGTGGCGGCGGCTGCGGTGATCGTCATGCGTGATCGCGACCCAGCGATGGAGGCGGCCGCTTGAGGTTTGGCGTGGAAGTTTCGGCTTGTTCGTAACGCCAGAATATATACAATAGTTATCAGCCAAGCGGCATCGGCCGCGCGGTAACTCAAATCGGATTGACCGACCATGTATATCCCCCCTGATCGCCACCCTCGCCTGCCCGTCTGGATCGGCCTTTGCGCCGAGGCCGGTTGGAGCCCTGACGAAATAGCCGAAGCGTTCGACTTGGCCGCCGATGACGAGGCGGGCGAGGTCGATCAAGACGACGAATTCTCCGCCGTCGCAGCGTGAAGCGGCCATGTTGACCGATCGTTCTCAGCGCTGGCGCGACCGGCGCGCCCGTTTCATTCCCGCCGCTACCGTCATTCGGCCATGCGACTATGCAGTTGACGTGATCGACTGCGAGCGCCAGGCCCGACCGTTCGTGGAAGCGCACCATTACGCCGGCAGCTTCCCGGCCTCCCGGTTATCCGTGGGGTTGTTTGACCAGACCGGGCGGCGGCCTGTCCTGGTCGGCGTGGCGACCTTTTCCACGCCGATGAACAACCAGGTCGTGCCAGCGCATACCGGCCTGCCCTCGCCCGAAGGCGTGGAGTTAGGGCGGCTTGTCCTGCTCGATTCGGTGGCGGGGAATGGCGAGACCTACTTCCTCTCGCGCGCGGTGCGGCTCCTTCGCCGCGAGAAGCCAGCTGTGCTTAGCGTTGTCTCCTATGCCGATCCGATGGAGCGCCGCGACGGCGCAGGGCGCCTCGTGAAGCCGGGCCATGTGGGGCGGGTGTATCAAGCCATGTCCGCGACCTATCGAGGCAGGGCCAGGGCGAGAACCCTTCATGTCATGCCGGACGGCCAGGTCTTCTCCGGGCGGGCGACGTCCAAGATCCAGAATCGTGAACAGGGCTACGCCTACGCCGTCGACCAACTCGTGGCGGCTGGCGCAGCCCGGCCGGATCGGAAAGACGATTTGCGGGCCTGGTATGCTGGTCTGCTGGCCACCGGCTTCCTCCGTCGCCGTCGCCACCCTGGCAACCACGTCTATGCGTTCAGCCTGACCCAGGCGGCGCGGATTGCGGCAAGAGCGCTTCCGTCCCTTCCCTACCCCGTTGATGGGTTCCAGTTCGGCGAGGCGGCGTGATGGACCAGGGACGTGAACTCATCATGGCCGCGCCGATCGACAAGATCGACGCACACCGCCTCGCGGCGATCGAGACGTTCGGCCGGGCTTTCGACCTCATCCAGGAGGGCTTTTCTCACCTTCACGAGACGGGCCCAACTGATCCGACGACGGGCTACATCGACAAGTCGATCATGGAAATGCTCGGCGGCCGTCGTGGTGACCGTCAGGCATTTGTCGCGGGCGTCGAAAACCACGCCAACCGTGTCGCCTGGCGCCACCTGCTGAACATCAGCGGTCTTGAGCGTTTGATGGATCGGACGGCTAAGGAGCAGTTCGCGCGGCAGCTGACGGACGATCCGCCGCCGGCGACACCGGAAAACTGTCGCGCGACGATGCAGGCGCTGTTCGAAGACGCCGACACCATTTTCAGGCGCGGGATTGCGACCGCATTCGCGAAGCTGGACCGCCGCTTTCGTTCTCACGACGGGTTCAAGATCGGTTCCCGCATCGTTCTCTCCAACGCCTTCGGGATCTATGGGACGTGGAACCACTACGCCCGCCAGCAGGACGTTCTCAGAGACGTCGAGCGGACGTTCTACGTCCTGGACGGCTGCCAACAGCCCGACCAGGTGGACGGCATTGTCGGCGTGATCGACCGGGACAAGCGCAATCGCGGCGAACGGCCCGCGTTCACGGTCGAGGACGCCTACTTTCGGGTCCGCATTTTCAAGAACGGCAACGCCCACGTCTGGTTTCTCCGCGACGACCTGGTTGAGCGGGTCAACCTCCTTCTGGCGCAGCACTATGGCGCAGCCCTTGGTGACGCGAGCGGTTCCACGCCTGGCGCGCCCGTGGCTCGCGAGGCCGCGGCCGGGTTCAGTTTCTTCCCGACGCCGGACGACCTGGCTGACCGTGTGGTGGACGACACCAACATTCGCGCCGGAATGACCGTCCTGGAGCCTAGCGCTGGGACCGGCGCCCTCGCCTTCCGCGCCGCTACTCGGGGCGGACACGTCACGGCCGTTGAAATCCAGCGTCAGTTCGCGGAGCAGCTGGCCAGCAGCGGCACGTTGGGCCGGGTCATCCATGATGACTTCATGCAGCTGTCGCCGGAGGTCGTCGGCCGGTTCGATCGCGTGGTGATGAACCCGCCCTTCTGTCGCGGTCGCGACCTGGACCATGTTCGCCATGCTCTCCGTTTCGTCGCGCCAGGCGGCCGCCTCGTCGCCATCATGTCCGCCGGCGTCGCCTTCCGCGAGGACGCCGCCACCGTCGCGTTCCGCGCGATGGTGGAGGCGGCGCGGGGCCGGATCATGGACTTGCCCGAGGGATCGTTCGCGAGCGTCGGGACGAACGTGAACACCTGCCTCGTCACAATCCCCGTTTCCCTTTTGGAGTGACCTATGACGACCCTGGACGTCACGACGCCGACTGCGCGTCTCATCAGCTTGGCCGAGCGGCGGTTTGGTCCGTCCTGGCTGACGCCATTTTCCGAGCTGGCCCGCATCAACAGACGCACCCTGCAACGCATCGTCGCCGCCGCTGACGCCGGGGAGGATCACCCCAGCGCAGCCGGTGTGCTGGCCGCTGCGCGGGAGGTCCTGGTCTCGGAGATCCTGGACGCCGATGATCCCAGCCAGTCAGTCGGTCGGCGGATCAGCGAGGGAGCGACGCTTGATGAAATCCGGCCGCTGTGGGAACGGCTGATCGGTCCTGCGGCTCGGCACGGGCGTTCGACTTTCCCGCCCGATGCGCTTCCCGTGGGGCCGATCGACGGCTTGACTATGGCCGAGGTGGTGTGGCGCGCGCAGGAGCGCGAACAAGGCCTCCTTAGACTTCTGCAGTATGCGCTAGCGGCTCCGCCATCATCCTTTCCGGGGTTGGAGGATCGCAGGCGCGCCGCGATCGCCGAAGCGGCCGACGCAACTGGCGCCCTCTTCGTCCACCATTACCGTCGTCCAGAAGCCATCGAGGCCTGGACGATGCTCAGGCCGCCTCAGGCGCTGTTCGGCACAGGCCAGGCTTTGATTGAAGACTTGCCGCTTTGGCCCAGCACTCCGCCTCCGGTCGCCTTCATCAGCGCCGCGACGGCCGAGGACGCGGAAGCGCTATCGGCCCGGGCCGAATTGCATCCGGCCGTGCGTCGAGTGGTGGCCATCGCCGATTCCGTGGCGGGTGATCTTGGCGACGCCATGCCGGCGACGGTTCCCCTTTGGGTGGTCGCTCCTATTCGACCGGGCCAAGAGCGGTCCGTGATGGCGTCGTTCTCCCAGGGCGGAGAAGGGCGCGTGGTGGTCTGGCTCAATGGCGACGGTCCCTATGACCTCGGGCTTTAGCGGCCCGACCGCCTGCCTGGCCTCGCGCCCGGCGGCTCGCGGCCGAACAGGCGGACGTCCGCCATTATGGATCGCATCAGCGCGCCGTAGAGCCACCTGAACATTCTGCCCGCCCTTACCCCTTCGTCTCCCATACCTGCGCCGTTGCGCGCGAACAACCCAAGCGAGCGCCTATGTCTCAGAACCAGAAGCCCAACGACACCGACTCCGCTATCGGCCGCAACCTCGCTGCGCTTCGCCGAGAGCGGCGCGTCACTCAGCAAGATCTTGGCGATGCGCTTGGCGTAACCTTCCAGCAGATCCAGAAGTATGAGCGCGGTTCGAACCGACTGTCGGCGGGACGGCTTCTCGACGCCGCCCGGTATTTCCGCGTCCCGGTTGCTCAGTTCTATGAGGGCGTCGCCGCGTCGGCCGACCTTCCCGCCGCAATCTCCGATCCGGTTCTTGCCGAGGATATCGCCAGGCTGACGGGCTACTTCTTGCGCCTCCCAGCGGATGGTCTGCGCCCTTTGAAGTGATCCATCCCTTATGTTGGTCTGCGGACCGGAATGGATGGAGCCAAGGATGGCCAGGAAGCGTCACAAGCCCGAAGAGATCATAGCCAAGTTGCGCCAGGTCG
>Ga0187844_10000621_pt1 | contig 27707 bp, 30 predicted proteins | sample SpaLakP09_SKY_50_FD_134517 | JGI IMG/M metagenome (GOLD analysis project Ga0187844, IMG submission 134517) | Oligotrophic lake water microbial communities from Sparkling Lake, Wisconsin, USA - SP09_SKY_50 | ecosystem: Environmental > Aquatic > Freshwater > Lake | place: USA: Sparkling Lake... | reverse complement strand
TATTCCGCATGAAACGATTTGCCTTCGGCCACGCGCGGATGGTGATGCAGGATCATGAAGTAGAAATCGCGCCAGATCAGCTCCGAAAGCCAGACCGCTGCGCCGGGGCCGGCGGCGCCGCCGCGCATGGCCGCGTCGTTGGCGGCGCGCACCAGCGTGCGGATCGAGATCGTGCCGAAACGCAGATGCACGGACAGGTAGCTCGGGCCGCGCACGGCGGGGAAGTCGCGGCGGTTGCCGTAATCGTCGATGCGGTCCAGAAATTCGTCGAACAGCGCCTGCGCGCCGTCGCTGCCGGTCGGCATGGCGATTTCCGCGAGATTGCTTGGCGCAAATCCCAGCGACGCCAGTGTCGGCATGGGTTGGCGGAGCGGTTCAGGGACCGGCGCGAGCGTCTTCAGGTATGGCTGGATCGGGTACGGACGGACGTCGAACGGCTGCAGCGCGCGCAGCCACGCGTTCTTGTACGGCGTAAAGACGCTGAACGGATGGCCTTGCGCGGTCAGGATTTCATCGGCCTCGAAAATCACCTGGTCCTTAAACGTGAACAGCAGCCGCGAGTCGGCGGCGAGCGCCTTTCGCACCGAGGCGTCGCGGTCGCGGGCGGCGGGTTCGTAGTCGTGATTGGCGAAGACGGCCTCGACATCGAGATCGGCGGCGAGTTTCGGGATGGCATCGCGCGCGCTGTCATGCAGCACTATCAGTCCGCCACCGGCCGCCGCCAGCGCGTCGTGCAGCGGTTCCAGCGACTTCAGGATGAATTCGACGCGGCGGTCCGCCTTCAGGCCGCGCGCCAGCAGCGGGTCAAGGATTTGCCGATCCAGCACGAATACGCACCATACCTGCCGGCAGTGCTTGAGGGCATAATGCAGCGCCGCATGGTCGTCGGCGCGCAGGTCGCGCCGGAACCAGACCAGCCCGCGCGCGAAGTCGCGGTCGATCTGGTAGGGCCGGCGCCCGTTGGCGGCGACCGGTTCGGAATCTGGGGAAGGTGATCTACGCATCGCCGTAACCTAACATGACCATCAGGCAATCACTGGCTTCAATCAGACATTTTCATGGCAACTACCCTTGACCGCATCCTCCAATCCCAAGGCTTCGGCACCCGTCGCTATTGTGGCGACCTTGTCGAGGCGGGTCTCGTCGAGGTCGACGGCGTACTGTGCGAGGATCCCGGCGCGCGCTTCGAGGTGGATGGCCTGCGCCTGACCGTCGACGGCGAGCAATGGCTGGCCTGCACCAAGGCGTATCTGATGCTGAACAAGCCGGAAGGCTATGAATGTTCGCAACGTCCGCGCCACCATCCCAGCGTCTACAACCTGCTGCCTGTGCCGTTGCGCCAGCGCGAAGTGCAGGCGGTGGGGCGCCTGGATCATGACACCACGGGATTGCTGCTGCTGACCGATGACGGGCAGTTCATCCACGCCCAGACGTCGCCCAAGAAGCAGGTGCCCAAGGTCTACGAAGTGACGACCTTCGACCCCGTGACGCCAGAGCAGGTCGAAGCGCTGCGCACCGGCGTGAAGCTGGACGACGAGCCCGCCCCGATTGCCGCCGACGCCTGCGAGGCCACCGGCGAACGGAGCCTGCGCCTGACGCTGATGCAAGGCAAATATCACCAGGTCAAGCGGATGGTCGCGGCGACCGGCAATCATGTGACGGCGCTCCATCGCAGTGCGATCGGCGGCCTGCAGCTCGACCCGGCGCTCGCACCGGGCCAATGGCGCTGGCTGACGGCCGACGATCTGGCCGCGCTGAAGCCGTCCGCAGGGGCCTGAAACGGCCTGCGCCGCGGTGCGGCACGGTGCCTTCGGACACAGAAGTTTTACAGGAACCCGGGCGACGATTTGGTAGAATGCAAGCCATGGCGACGCCCGAAGCTTCCATCAATCTCACCAATCAGTTCCTGATTGCCATGCCCGGCATGGCCGATCCGACGTTTTCAGGTTCCGTTGTCTATCTCTGCGAGCATAACGAACGCGGCGCGCTTGGCCTGGTGATCAACCGGCCCATCGATATCGACATGGCGACGCTGTTCGACAAGATCGATCTCAAGCTCGAAATCCAGCCCGTTGCGCATCAGCCCGTGTATTTCGGCGGACCCGTCCAGACCGAGCGCGGCTTCGTGCTGCACGATCCCGTTGGCATCTATGTGTCGTCGCTGGCGGTGCCGGGCGGCCTGGAGATGACCACGTCCAAGGATGTGCTGGAAGCGGTTGCCAACGGCAGCGGGCCGCATCGCTTTCTGCTGACGCTCGGATACGCCGGTTGGGGTGCGGGCCAGCTCGAGGAAGAGCTGAGCCGCAACGGCTGGCTGACCGTCCAGGCCGATCCCGAAATCATTTTCAGTGTGCCGCCCGAAGAACGTTTCGCCGCGGCCGTGCGCCTGCTCGGCATCGATGTGGCGATGCTTTCAGGCGAGGCGGGGCATGCCTGATCAGCCGGGGCGCGAGGCGCCCCGCGACGGCACGGTGCTCGCCTTCGACTATGGCGAGAAAAAAATCGGCGTCGCGCTCGGCAATTTCATCACCCGGCAAGCGCGCGCCCTGACCATTCTTCCGAACGTGACGGTGGAAGGCCGCTTCCAGGCCGTGGCTGCGCTGATCCACGAATGGGCGCCGGTGCGCCTGGTGGTCGGCATGCCGGTCAATCCCGAGGCCGGCCCGGACGACGAGGAGCAGCCTTCCATGCGGCTTGCGCGCCGCTTCGGCAACCAGTTGAACGGCCGTTTCGATCTGCCGGTCGAGTGGGTGGACGAACGCTATTCCTCGCGCGCGGCGTCGATGGCCGGGGCCGCTCGCGGCGCGTTGGACGCCGAGGCCGCCCGGATCATCCTGCAACAGTATTTCGACGAATTCCCGCTATGACCCAGACCTCCACTCCCGACGCCGAGGCGCTGTACCACGCGCTGCGCGACCAGGCCCAGGCGCTGATGCCGGCCGACGACCGTGCCCGCTGGTCCGTGGCCGGCATCCATTCCGGCGGCGCCTGGATTGCAGAGCGCCTGGCGGCGGATCTGAAGCTCGGCCCCCACGGTGTGATCAACGTGGCATTCCATCGCGCCGATTACGCCAAGAAGGGCTTGCACAGCCAGGCGCAGCCGACCACGCTGCCGTTCGATGTGGAGGATCGCAACGTCCTGCTGATCGACGACGTACTGGCGACCGGCCGCACGATCCGCGCGGCGGTCAACGAATTGTTCGACTATGGCCGCCCCGCGCGCGTGGCGCTGGCCGTGCTGGCGGACCGCGGTGGCCGCGAACTGCCGTTTTCGGCCGACTACGCCGCCGCATCGATCGAACTGCCGCTCGACCAGACGCTGGTGCTGTCCCGCGAAGGCGAAGGCGCCGCCACGCGCTTCGCGTTCGCCACACAGCCGCGTGCCTGAATGTCAACCTGAAGCCCCGCCAAAACGTCAAGCCCAAGCCATACAAGACCGACCCGCGCCCGAACCACCTGCCATGACCAAGACGTTCCGAAACCCGCAGCTCACCAAGAACGGCGAACTGAAGCATCTGTTGTCGATCGAGGGCCTGTCGCGTGACATGATCACGCATATCCTCGATACCGCCAGCCAGTTCGTGTCGCTGTCCGACTCCGACCGCGACGTCAAGAAGGTGCCGCTGCTGCGCGGCAAGAGCGTGTTCAACCTGTTCTTCGAAAACTCGACGCGCACGCGCACCACGTTCGAGATCGCCGCCAAGCGGCTGTCGGCCGACGTGCTGAACCTGAACATCAACGCGTCGTCGACTAGCAAGGGCGAGTCTCTGCTCGACACGATCAACAACCTGTCGGCGATGTCGGCGGACATGTTCGTCGTCCGTCATGCCAGTTCCGGTGCGCCTTACCTGATCGCCGAACATGTCGCGCCACACGTGCATGTGATCAACGCGGGCGACGGTCGTCACGCCCACCCGACGCAGGGCCTGCTGGACATGTACACGATCCGGCATTTCAAGAAGGATTTCACCAACCTGACGGTGGCAATCGTCGGCGACATCCTGCACTCGCGTGTCGCGCGCTCGGACATTCACGCGCTGACTACGCTGGGCGTGCCCGAAGTGCGCGCCATAGGTCCGCGCACGCTGCTGCCGTCCGGCCTGGAACAGATGGGCGTGCGCGTCTTCCACAACATGGAAGAGGGTCTGAAAGGCGTCGACGTGGTGATCATGCTGCGCCTGCAGAACGAACGCATGAGCGGCGCGCTGCTGCCCTCCGCGCAGGAATATTTCAAGGCCTACGGCCTGACGCCGGAGCGCCTGGCGCTGGCCAAGCCGGACGCGATCGTGATGCATCCGGGGCCGATGAACCGCGGCGTGGAAATCGACTCCGCCGTGGCCGACGGCTCGCAATCGGTGATCCTGAACCAGGTGACGTTCGGCATCGCGGTACGCATGGCCGTGATGGGCATCGTCGCCGGCAACAACGACTGAGAGTCACTATCAAATGATTCTGGCGTCGTTGCGCGACCTTGCCGTACCACTTGTACTGTCTGTGGCCCCGCGCCTAGCCAGAACCGCTTTGCTTCCTTTTGATAGCGCCTCCCAAGGCGGCAAACCAAAAACCGAATAGACGCCAGCGAACTAGACATGAAGATTCACATCCAGGGTGGCCGCCTGATCGATCCGGCCGCAAATGTCGACGCCGAACAGGACCTGTACATCGCCGCGGGGAAAATCGTCGGCGTGGGCAAGGCGCCCGCCGATTTCACTGCCAACAAGACCATCGACGCCAGGGGGCTGATCGTATGCCCGGGCCTGGTAGACCTGTCCGCGCGGCTGCGCGAGCCGGGCTACGAATACAAGGCCACGCTCGAATCCGAACTGTCCGCCGCGACGGCCGGCGGCGTGACCAGCCTGGTTTGCCCGCCCGACACCGATCCGGTGCTCGACGAGCCGGGCCTGGTCGAAATGCTGAAGTTTCGCGCCCACAAGCTGAACCAGACGCACGTCTATCCGCTCGGCGCGCTTACGGTGGGTCTCAAGGGCGAAGCGCTGACCGAGATGGGGCAGCTTACCGAAGCCGGCTGCGTCGGCTTCAGCCAGGCCGAGGCGCCGATCAAGGACACCAAGGTGCTGCAGCGCGCGATGCAGTACGCGCAGACGTTTGGCTTCACGCTCTGGCTGCGCCCGGAAGACCCGTTCCTGGGCGGCGGCGTGGCGGCGAGCGGGGCGATCGCCTCGCGGCTTGGCCTGTCGGGCGTGTCGGTCATCGCCGAGACGGTGCGGCTGCACACCATCTTCGAATTGATCCGCGCCACGGGCGCACGCGTGCACCTGTGCCGCTTTTCGTCGGCCGCCGGCCTGGAGCTGGTGCGCCAGGCGCGCAAGGAAGGCTTGCCGGTGACGTGCGATGTGAACGTGCACCACGTGTCGCTGACCGACATGGACATCGGCTTCTTCAACAGCCAGATGCGTTTTACGCCGCCGCTGCGCAGCCCGCGCGACCGCGATGCCATCGTGGCCGCGCTTGCCGACGGCACCATCGATGCCCTCTGTTCCGACCACACGCCGGTCGACGATGACGAAAAGCTCCTGCCCTTCGACGAAGCCACGCCGGGCGCCACGGGCTTGGAACTGCTGCTTCCGTTGACGCTGCGCTGGGCCGCGGAACACAAGGTTCCGCTGGCCAAGGCGCTGGCACGCATTACCAGCGAGCCGGCGCGCGTGATCGGCCTGCATGCCGGGTCGCTGACGGCCGGCAGCGCCGCCGACGTCTGCGTATTCGATCCGAAGCAGATCTGGAAGGTCGAGCGCAGCGCCCTCAAGAGCCAGGGCAAGAATTCGCCATGGCTAGGCTACGAGATGGAAGGCCGCGTGCGCATGACGCTGGTGGGCGGCCAGGTCGTGTTCGAGCAACGCTGACGCGGCAGCTTGCCGATCGCGCCAAAGGCTACCGGGGGTCGAGATGATCTGGTTACGCAAGCTGCGGCTGTTCTTGCTACTGCTTCGTGGAATGCTCCTGTGCGCAACGGTCTTCCCGTGGGCGAGCACTCACCTGCGCGAGCGCATGATCCGCAGTTGGTCGCGCAAGCTGCTGGCCATCTGCGGGATCGAGGTGGAAGTGCAGGGCTTGGCCGAAGGACAGGCCGTGCCCAAGGGTGCGATGCTGGTGTCGAACCATATTTCATGGCTCGACATCTACGTCATCCATAGCTGGCAACCGGTGCGCTTCGTCGCCAAATCGGAAATCCGCAGTTGGCCGATCGTCGGCTGGCTGTGCGAAAAAACCGGCACGATCTTTATCGAACGCGCCCGCAAGCGCGACGCGCATCGCGTGCTGCATCACATCACCGAAGTGATGCAGCAAGGCGACCTGGTATGTGTCTTTCCGGAAGGCACGACTACCGATGGCAGCAAGGTCCTGCCGTTTCATGCCAATCTGATGCAGGCGCCAGTGGCCGGCGGTCTGCCTGTGCAACCGGTCGGCCTGCGCTATCTGGACGCGGCAACCGGCCAGCCAACCCTCGCGCCCGCATATATCGACGATCTCTCGCTGCTCGATTGCCTCAACGCCATCTTGAAGTCGCCCCCGATCAAGGCGCGCTTGACGCTAGGGCCGCAGTTGCTGGCGGGTGGGGCGGGGCGGCGGGAACTGGCGGAGGCGGCGCGGCAGGTGGTGACTCACCTCGCTGCCGGCGAAGGCGACGCGGCCGCGCAGATGGCGCACAATCTCAGCCTAGCACCGTCCGTCACGCCCGCCGAGGCTATGACTGCCACGTCCTGACAGATTCGTCCTCCCCGCCGGCGCGGGATATTCATTCCTATGCGAGCGGATCACAATACTGCGGGCAGTCGACCTGGATAATCGTGCGTTTGTCCGGTTCGCTCGCCAGCAAGGCAGCGGTCAGTTTGCCGCCCCAGACGCAGCCGGTATCGAGGGCCATCAGGTTGGGGCGTATGACCAGGCCGAGCGTTGACCAGTGTCCGCACACCACGGTGACATCCGCAGTGCGTCGACCCGGAACGTCGAACCAGGGCATGACGCCGGCCGGTGCCTCGCCCAGTCCTTCCTTGGTCTTGAGGTCCATCACGCCGTCTGCGGAGCAAAAACGCAGCCGGGTCAGCGCGTTGACGATGACCCGGTGCCGCTCGATGCCGCGCAGGCTGTCGTGCCAACGATCGGCAGCGTTGCCAAAAATGTCGGCGAGGAAGCCCTGCCAGTTCGATCCGCGCAATTCGGATTCCACTTCGCGCGCCAAGTCGATGACCTGGCTTGCGGTCCACTGGGGCAGGACGCCGGCGTGGACGATCAGGAAGTCGTTTTCGCGGATGGCCAGCGGCTGATGGCGCAGGAAAGTGATTAATTCATCACTATCAGGCGCGCTTAGGATGTCGTCGAGCGTGTCTGACTTCCCCTTCTTGCGGACGCCCGCGGCTACGGCAAGAAGGTGAATGTCGTGGTTGCCCAGGACCGTACGGGCGCGCGGACCCAGCGCAATGACCTGCCGCAGGGTTTCCAGCGACGCCGGGCCTCGGTTGATGAGGTCGCCGACGAAGTACAGGGGGGCGTCCGGTGGCAGGCGTTCCAGGAGCGCATCAAGAGAGGGGGCGCAGCCTTGCAGGTCGCCGATGGCGAATGGGCGCTGAGTAGAATCGGTCGCGGTCATTGAGACGGTCGGCGGGATATCGGGGGATGGTCTATCAAATAGCAGCACTAAAAGTAACACTGCCCACACACGTGTAGCTCCCATAATCGATTTGGTCAATCGTTACAAGACGCTACAAAAAGTTGGTATCACCCCAAAAGATGGGACCCGGGCTCAGATAGAATACCGCCACTTCCACAGGGACTTAAAAACTCCGCCAGCCTCCCACGGGCACAGGCGGGCGACCGGCTTTTGTCGGCAAATCGAAACATATCGAAAGCAGGGAGCAAGCGTTTTGTCGCACATTCTGGTTACGGGCGGGGCAGGGTTTATTGGCGCCAATTTCGTTCTCGACTGGCTCGCCCAGCCGGGCGCTGACACTATTGTGAATGTCGACAAGCTGACCTATGCCGGCAACCTGAAAACGCTCGCGGCGCTGGAAGGCAATCCTCGCCACGTGTTCTCGCAGACCGATATCTGCTACAGGGCCGCGCTCGACATGCTGCTCGAGACATACCGGCCCCGCGCCGTAGTGCACTTCGCTGCCGAAAGCCATGTGGACAGATCCATCCACGGTCCCGCCGAATTCATCCAGACCAACATCGTCGGCACGTTCACGCTGCTCGAGGCGGTGCGCGGCTGGTGGGGCGGTCTGGACGACCGCGCCCGTGCCGATTTCCGCTTCCTGCACGTATCCACCGACGAAGTGTTCGGCTCGCTCGGACCAAACGATCCGCAATTCTCCGAATCAACCGCCTACGCCCCGAACAGCCCGTATTCGGCGTCAAAGGCCGCCGCCGACCATCTGGTGCGCGCGTATCACCATACGTACGGCCTGCCGGTGGTGACCACCAACTGCTCGAACAACTACGGTCCGTATCATTTTCCCGAGAAGCTGATCCCGCTGATGATCACGAATGCCCTCGCGGGCAAGCCGCTGCCGGTTTACGGCGACGGACAGAACGTGCGCGACTGGCTCTACGTGGGGGACCATTGCAACGCCATTCGCGAGGTTCTCGCGCGTGGGCGGATTGGCGAGACCTACAACGTGGGCGGCTGGAACGAGAAGACCAATATCGACGTCGTCTACACCATCTGCGACCTCCTCGATGAGCTCAAGCCTAAGGCGGCTGGTTCGTACCGAGATCAGGTCACGTTCGTCAAGGATCGTCCCGGCCACGACCGCCGCTATGCGATCGACGCCGGCAAGCTGGAGCGGGAACTGGGTTGGCGACCGGCCGAGACATTTGAAACGGGCCTGCGCAAGACCGTTCAGTGGTACCTGAGCAACCAGGCCTGGGTGCAGGATGTGGTCTCGGGAGAATACCGGAACTGGGTGGCCAAGCAATATGCAGCGTAACGCTCTTCCCACCCCGTCCATTCTTGTAACAGGAAGCAACGGGCAAGTCGGGTTTGAGTTGCAACGCAGTCTGGCAAGCCTCGGCCCGGTGACGGCATTCGATCACGCGGCCTGCGATCTGGGCACGCCGGACGCCGTGCGGGCAGTAATCAGGCGCTTGCGCCCGGACATCATCGTCAACGCGGCGGCCTATACAGCAGTGGACCGGGCAGAATCGGATGTCGAGCAAGCCTTTGCGGTGAATGGGGTGGCGCCCGGCGTACTTGCGGAAGAGGCGCGCGCGCTGGGCAGCCTGCTGGTGCACTACTCCACGGACTATGTGTTCGATGGCGCCGGCGCAGCACCCTATCGCGAATCGGATGCGGCGCGGCCGCTGTCGGTCTACGGAAAAAGCAAGCTGGCCGGCGAGCAGGCCATTGCCGATGTGGGGGCTCAGGCAATCGTGCTGCGCACATCGTGGGTGGCCGGGCTGCATGGGCAGAATTTTGCACGGACCGTGCTTCGCTTGGCCCGTGAGCGCGATGCGCTGCAGGTGATCGACGACCAGATCGGTGCGCCGACGATGGCCGCGTTGGTGGCGGATGTCACGGCGCGCATCGTCGACCGGGCATGGCTGCGAGAAGATTGCAGCGAGTTCCCGGCTGGCATCTATCATCTGGCCGCTCGCGGCCAGACGTCGTGGCACGGCTACGCTACCGAGGTGGTGCGCTACGCGGCCGCGCACGGCGCTGCATTGACACTCAAACCGGAGGCGATCGAGCCCGTGAGATCGGCCGAGTTTCCGCAGGTGGCGCCGCGCCCGGCCAATTCGTGTCTTGATACCAGCAAGCTGTGCGAGACGTTTGAAATCCATCTTCCGGAATGGCGCTCAGGTGTCCATCATCTGATCGACCAGTTCCTTTCCTGATACGACACATGCGTAAGGGCATTATCCTGGCCGGCGGTTCCGGCACGCGCCTATACCCGATCACGCGATCGGTTTCGAAACAGCTGCTGCCTGTCTACGACAAGCCGATGATCTATTACCCGCTGAGCACGCTGATGCTGGCGGGCATTCGCGACATCCTGATCATTTCCACGCCCGAAGACACGCCACGTTTTACTGAAATGCTCGGTGATGGCGCCAAGTGGGGCCTGAACCTGCAATACGCGGTTCAGCCATCGCCGGATGGTCTGGCGCAAGCCTTTATCATCGGCCGCGATTTTGTGGGTAACGATCCCTCCACGCTGATTCTGGGAGACAACATCTTCCATGGTCATGCATTGATCCGCCAATTGAAGGACACGTCGGCACGCCAGGACGGCGCGACGGTATTTGCCTATCACGTGCACGATCCCGAGCGCTACGGGGTCGTGGAATTCGACGACGCATTCCGTGCGCTTTCTCTCGAGGAAAAGCCCCTCAAGCCGCGCTCCAACTACGCGGTGACGGGGCTGTATTTCTACGACAATCAGGTTTGCGATATTGCAGCCGACATTCGTCCTTCGCCGCGCGGAGAGCTCGAGATTACCGACGTCAACAAGCGTTATCTGGAAATGGGTCAGCTGGAGGTGGAGGTCTTGGGTCGCGGCTATGCGTGGCTCGATACCGGCACCTACGATTCGCTGCTCGAGGCCGCCAGCTTTATCGCTACAGTGCAGAAGCGGCAGGGACTGATGGTGGCATGCCCCGAGGAAATCGCATTCCGCAATAAATGGATTGGCGCGGAAGCGGTGGAGGAAATGGCCAAGGCGCTGGCCAAGAATTCATATGGTCAATATCTGCACGGCCTCCTGTCGGATGGATATCGTTAAATGACCCACCCGCCGGGCCCGATGGCCACGCCCACCTCGATTGCCGATGTGCTGATTCTGGAGCCACGCGTATTCCGGGACGAGCGCGGCCATTTCCTGGAAAGCTTTAACCAGCGGCTGTTCGAGAGCGTAACTGGCATTTCCCGCACGTTCGTGCAGGACAACGAGTCGAGGTCCGTGCGCAATGTGCTGCGGGGACTGCATTATCAGACACGTCGGCCGCAGGGAAAGCTCGTGCACGTGACCGCAGGTGAAATTTTCGATGTGGCGGTGGACCTGCGCACCGATTCAAAGACGTTTGGAAAATGGGTCGGCGTGACGTTGTCGGCCCGGAATTTCCGGCAACTGTGGATCCCGGAAGGTTTTGCCCATGGCTTCATGGTGATTTCCGAGTATGCGGACGTGCTTTACAAGATGACGGACTACTACGATCCGCAATTCGAATGCGCCATTGCCTGGAACGATCCGGACATCGGTATTGCCTGGCCGTCCTTGGAAGGCCTGATCCTGCATGCCCGCGACGCCGCCGCACCGAGGTTGCGCGATGTGGACTCTCCATTCCGGGTGGCCCAGTGACCCAGGATTGCTTGCGACAGCCCGGCGACGCCACGCGCACGTTTGCGCGCGATGGCGCGCGCGCCAGGACAGAGCGCCGCGCGATACTCTTCTGCGCCAACACCGCATGGTCGATGTATCGCTTCCGCCGTGGCATGCTGACCGCGCTGATCCACGACGGCTACGAGGTGCATGTCGTGGCGCCGGAAGACGCCGAGGCGGCGTCGCTGCGCGCCATGGGATGCATTTTCCATCCGATGACGATGGCGGCGCAGGGACGCAATCCGTTTCAGGATCTGAAGCTGGTGGCATCGCTGCTGGCGCTGTACCGGCGTGTAAAGCCCGCGCTGATTTTCCATTACACGATCAAGCCGAATATCTATGGCTCGATCGCCGCGCGACTGGCGGGCATCCGGTCGATTGCCGTGACGACTGGGCTGGGCTATGTATTTATTAACAAGGGTCTGGTTTCCAGCCTGAGCAAGTTGCTGTATCGCATTTCGCTGCGGTTTTCCGGGCAGGTGTGGTTCCTCAACCAGGAGGATCGCCGCGCATTCGTGTCCGCGGGCCTCGTCGACGTGCGGAAATGCACGATGCTGCCGGGCGAGGGCATCGACCTCGATTTTTTTGCCCCCGTACCGCAGCCTGTCAGTTCGGACCAGCAGTTCTGCTTCCTGCTGATCGCGCGAATGTTGTGGGACAAGGGTGTCGGCGAATACGTTGCCGCTGCGCGCGCCCTGAAGGCCAAGTACCAGCATGTGCGCTTCGTACTTGCCGGACCGGCCGGTGGGGAAAGCCCGAGCGCGATCCCGCAAAGCCAGGTCGAGGCATGGGTCAGAGAGGGCGTCGTCGAATATCTGGGAATGGTGCCCGATATTCGACCGATGATCGGCGCGGCAAATTGCGTAGTGTTGCCGTCCTACCGCGAAGGCATTCCGCGCGCCTTGCTGGAGGCCGCAGCGATGGAGCGCCCGGTGGTCGCCACTGCCGTGCCCGGTTGCATGGATGTGGTGGACAACGGAGAAACCGGACTGCTGTGCAGGGAACGCGATCCGCGCGACCTGGCCTCGAAAATGGAAGAAATGGTGCTGCGTGACCGTGAAGGCATACGCCGGATGGGTGCGGCGGGGCGTGCCAAAATGCTGTCGATCTTCGACGAAAAGTTCGTGATCGAACATTACCGGAATGTGATTCACGCCCTGGTTTAGTTTCGGTGGAAAAGAATGGAATAAGCCGCGATTCATGTCTGCCAGATGGCCAACGGCATGCATCGCGAATGGAATTTGAATTGGCCGGACGCTGGAGCTTGCGATTTCTATGACTTTTGTTCCTGTGATTCTCTCGGGTGGAGCGGGTACCAGGCTGTGGCCTGTCTCGCGCGAGCTGCATCCCAAGCCCTTTATCCGGTTGGGGGGCTCGCACAGCCTGCTGCAGAAGACGTTCCTGCGCGCCGCGGCATTACCCGACGTTGCCGAAGTGCTGACGGTGACCAATCGTGAATTGTTCTTCAAGACCGAAGACGAATATCGCGAGGTCAACGAAGCTTGCCTGGCCACCTCCTATCTGCTGGAGCCCTTCGGTCGCAACACGGCCGCCGCGATTGCTGCCGCCGCGCTCGACGTGGCAGAACGCCATGGCGACGATGCGACGTTGCTGATTCTGGCTGCCGACCACGTCATCAAGGACCAGGCGGCCTTCGCCACCGCCATCGCGCAGGCGCGGGTGCTGGCCGGGCAGGGTCGGCTGGTGACGCTCGGCATTCGTCCGGACGGACCCGAAACGGGCTATGGGTATATCGAGGCGGACGGTTCGAACGTGCGCCGCTTCGTGGAAAAGCCGTCGCTGGAACGCGCAACCGAATATTGCGCCAGCGGTCGCCATTTCTGGAATGCGGGAATCTTCTGTTTCCGCGCGGGGACGCTGCTGAGTCAGCTCGAAATGCATGCGCCTGACGTGCTGGATGCCGCGCGCGCATGCATGGCGGCATCGAAGCCGCTTCGCGGCGATCGCGTGGTCCAGCGCACACTGGACGCCCAGACTTTCGAGCAGGCGCCGAACATCTCCATCGACTATGCGCTGATGGAGAAATCGTCGGACGTCGCAGTGGTGCCATGCGAAATCGGCTGGAGCGATGTGGGTTCATGGAGCGCCATCAGCGACATGACCGACGCCGACGGCGGCGGCAACAAGGTGGAAGGCGAGGCATTGCTGCATGACGCGGCGAACTGCTACGTGCGCAGCGAAGACCGTCTGGTCACGCTGGTCGGCACCAACGACCTGATTGTGGTGGACACGGCCGACGCGCTGCTCATTGCAGACCGGTCGCGCGCCCAGGAGGTCAAGGAGATCGTTCGCCAGCTCAATTCCCAGGGGCACATGGCCAGCAAGATCCACCGCAAGGTGCATCGTCCCTGGGGGACGTACACGGTGCTGGAGGGCGGTACGCGCTTCAAGATCAAGCGCATCGAGGTCAAACCGGGCGCCTCGCTTTCACTGCAGATGCATTACCACCGCAGCGAGCACTGGATCGTCGTCAGTGGCATGGCGAAGGTGATCAACGGTGAAAACGAACTACTCGTCAACACGAACGAGTCCACATACATTCCGGCTGGTAATCGCCACCGGCTTGAAAACCCGGGCAAGTTGCCACTGGTCATGATCGAAGTCCAGTGCGGGGATTATCTCGAAGAAGACGACATCGTCCGCTTCGAGGATTCCTACGGCAGAGCTTAAGAACAGGATATGCAATGAAAAAGGTCGCGCTTATTACAGGGATTACCGGTCAGGATGGAGCCTATCTCGCAGAATTCCTGCTGAACAAGGGCTACGAAGTGCATGGCATCAAACGCCGCGCTTCGCTTTTCAATACGGATCGTATTGACCATCTGTATCAGGACCCGCACGTCGATCACCGCAATTTCATCCTGCATTATGGTGATCTGACAGACTCCACCAACCTGATCCGCATCATCCAGCAGGTGCAGCCGGACGAGCTCTATAACCTGGGCGCGCAGTCACACGTGGCCGTGTCGTTCGACAGCCCCGAGTACACGGCCAACAGCGACGCACTGGGCGCGCTGCGCCTGCTCGAAGCGATTCGCATTCTGGGACTGGAAAAGAAGACGCGCTTCTATCAGGCTTCGACCTCGGAACTCTATGGCCTGGTACAAGAGATTCCGCAGAAGGAGACCACGCCTTTTTATCCGCGTTCGCCGTATGCCGTGGCCAAGTTGTATGGCTACTGGATTACCGTCAACTATCGCGAGTCGTACGGCATGTACGCGTGCAACGGCATCCTGTTCAATCACGAATCGCCGCTGCGCGGGAAACCTTTGTCACGCGCAAGATCACGCGCGCGATCAGTCGTATCGCGCTGGGCCTGCAGGATTGCCTGTACCTCGGCAACCTGAACAGCCTGCGGGATTGGGGCCACGCGCGCGACTGCGTGGAAATGCAGTGGCTGATGCTGCAACAGGAACAGCCCGAGGATTTTGTCATCGCCACTGGCGTGCAATATTCGGTGCGTGATTTCGTTCGTATCGCTGCGGCTGAACTCGGCATCACGGTGCGCTTCGAGGGCGAGGGCGTGAACGAAATCGGTATCGTGGACAGTGTCGACGCGCAAAAGGCCGCTGCATCGGGCCTGAAAGTGGCCGTGGGCGAGACCATCGTGCGTGTCGATCCGCGCTATTTCCGACCCGCCGAAGTGGAGACCTTGCTTGGCGATCCGACCAAGGCGCGTGAGAAGCTTGGCTGGACGCCGCGCACCACGTTCGCCGAGCTGGTGCGCGAAATGGTGGAAGCCGACTTCGACCTGGCGCGCCGCGACAGCCTGGTGAAGGAAGCCGGCTTCAAGGCGTTCAACTACCACGAGTGACGCGATGATGAATCCTCAAGCCAAGATCTATGTGGCCGGGCATCGCGGCCTGGCCGGCTCGTCGATCGTGCGTCGACTGCGTGCGGCGGGCTACAACAACCTCGTGCAGCGTACGCACGCCGAACTGGACCTCACGGACCAGGGCGCCGTGGAAGCCTTCTTCGAGACTGAAGGACCGGAATACGTGTTCCTCGCCGCGGCGAAGGTGGGCGGCATTCACGCCAACAACACGTACCCCGCCGAGTTCATCCGCGACAATCTGGCCATTCAGACCAACGTGATCCATTCGGCCTGGAAGAATGGCGCGCGCAAGCTGCTGTTCCTCGGATCGTCGTGCATCTATCCGAAATTTGCGCCGCAGCCGATGCCGGAAAGCTGCCTGCTGACCGGCGAACTGGAGCCGACCAACGAGTGGTATGCCATTGCGAAGATCGCCGGCATCAAGATGTGCCAGGCGTATCGCCGTCAGTACGGTTTCGACGCCATCTCGCTGATGCCGACCAATCTCTACGGCCCCGGCGATAACTTCGATTTGCAGAACTCGCACGTGTTGCCGGCCTTGCTGCGCAAGTTCCACGAGGCCCGCATGCGTGGCGATGAGGAAGTGGTGGTGTGGGGCACGGGGACGCCGCGCCGCGAATTCATGCATGTGGATGACCTCGGCGCCGCGGCCGTATTCCTGATGGAAAACTATTCGGACGAAGCGTTCGTCAACGTTGGCGTCGGCAGTGACGTATCGATCCGCGAACTGGCCGACATCGTCAAGGAAGTCACCGGGTTCCAAGGCCGCATCGTGCAGGACACAAGCAAGCCGGACGGCACGCCGCGCAAGCTGATGGATGTCAGCCGCCTAGATTCGCTCGGTTGGAAGGCTCAGGTGGAATTGCGCGAAGGCGTGGCCCAGACCTACGCGTGGTTCGTCGAGCACTACGCGCAGGCTCAATAAGATATCGGGCGGCTGGACAGCCAGTGCCTGAAATACAAGCGATATGAGTACGGCAGACAACGTTACCTATCTTGAAAGCGGATGCGCCGCCAAGGACTACTGGCGGGATTTCTGGCGCCATCGCGAACTGCTCATGTTCCTGGTGTGGCGCGACATCATCGTGCGCTACAAACAGACTGTGGTCGGTACGAGCTGGGTGCTGATCCGGCCGTTCCTGACCATGCTCGTGTTCACCTTCGTCTTTGGCAAGGTGGCAAATCTGGCATCGGGCAACGTGCCATATTCGCTGGTGGTATTCACGGGACTGCTGCCGTGGTTTTTCTTTGCGAGCGCCCTGAGCGAATGCAGCAATAGTTTAGTTGGCAATTCGCACCTGATTTCGAAGATCTATTTTCCCCGCCTGATCGTGCCGGTAGGGTCGATCACGGTCTCGATCGTCGATTTTCTTATCACCTTCGTGCTGCTGTTCCTGGTAATGGCCTGGCATCGCTTCATGCCAGGCTGGCACATCGTGTTCGTGCCATTGTTCATCCTGCTGGCCATCGCGGTGTCGTTCGGACTGGGACTCTGGACTGCCGCGCTTAATGTCCGTTTCCGTGATTTCCGTCACCTGATCCCATTCGTGCTGCAACTGGGCGTGTACGTGTCTCCGGTTGGTTACAGCAGTCAGGTGCTGCCGGAGAAATGGCGGCTCGTGTATTCGCTGAACCCGATGGTGGGTGTGATCGACGGCTTCCGCTGGTCGATCCTTGGCGGCGATTTCACGATGTATTGGCCCGGCCTGATTATCTCGATTGTCATGAGCGTTACGCTGGTGGCGACCGGTATCTGGTATTTCCGCAAAACGGAAGCCACCTTTGCGGATGTGATCTAACAATGACCACTGCGATTCACGTCGAAAATCTGTCCAAGTGCTACACGATTGCGCACCAGCGCGCCAGTCGTGACGAGTCGCTGCGCTTTGCCATCGAGCGAAACATTCGCGCGGTTGGCGCGCGCATGCTGGGGCGCGGCACGCGGCAGAGCATTGCACTGCCGGACGACGAGATCCAGCAGACCGAAGACTTCTACGCCCTGAACGACATCTCGTTCGAGGTGCAGACCGGTGAGCGCGTGGGCATCATCGGCGCCAACGGCGCGGGCAAATCGACGCTGCTGAAGATTCTCAGCCGTATCACCGAGCCGAGCCGCGGCCGCATCACCATTCGCGGACGCGTATCGAGCCTGCTGGAAGTCGGCACGGGATTTCACCCGGAACTCACCGGCCGCGAGAACATTTTCCTGAACGGCGCCATCCTTGGGATGCCTCGTAGCGAGATCAGAAAGAAGTTCGACGAGATCGTCGCGTTCTCGGAAGTCGAGCGATTCCTGGACACGCCGGTCAAGCACTATTCGAGCGGCATGTATGTGCGGCTGGCGTTCTCGGTGTCGGCTCACCTCGACCCCGAGGTCCTCATCCTGGACGAAGTGCTGGCCGTGGGCGATGCGCGTTTCCAGAAGAAGTGCATGAACAAGATGCGCCGCTTCAGTGAGGAAGGACGCACAGTGCTGTTCGTTAGTCATAGCGCCGCTGCCATCAGCCAGTTTTGCAGCACGGCCATTTTCCTGGAGAAGGGCCAGATCAAGCTGATGGGACCGGCGCAGGACGTGGTCGAGCAGTACATGCTGCAAACCACGGCGGGAATGGACGAGGAAGCTGGGCCTGAGTTGGTGGGATCCCGCACGCTTGTGCAGCCAAGCGGCGACGAATCGATCCAGATCGAGGCGATTGAACTGGTCACGCCGTCGGGGGCCAGGGACGGTCGCGTGCACATCAACGATCCGCTGTCGATCCGGTTGTCGTTCCGTGTGCTGGAGAAGACCGATCATATCTTCGTGCCCAACCTGCACGTGCGGACCATCGACGGGATGTACGTCACCGTTGTCACGCCGCCGTCGAGCGAGGTTCGGCTGCTCGACGCGGGCGTCTACGTTGCCGATTGCGAGATTCCTGGGAACCTGCTCAATAACGGCGTCTTCACGGTGCAGGCGGCCATTACATCTTTCAATCAAGGCCAAACGGTGCACGCGAACGTGCCAAATGCCTTGACGTTCGAGGTCGTCGACGATCTCTCCGACACCACCTATCGCAACGGCTACATGCAGGCCATTCCTGGCGTCATTCGCCCGCGCCTGCAGTGGCAAATTGGAGCATCGGCATGAAGGTCGTGATTCTGGCGGGCGGCCTGGGCACGCGTATCAGCGAGGAATCGCACCTGAAGCCCAAGCCGATGATTGAGATCGGGGGCAAGCCTATCCTCTGGCACATCATGAAGATCTATTCCCATTACGGGATCAACGATTTCGTGATCTGCCTTGGCTACAAGGGCTATGTCATCAAGTAGTATTTCGCCAACTACTTCCTGCACATGTCCAACGTCACGTTCGACATGGCGCGCAACCACATGGAAGTGCATGAGCGATACGCCGAACCGTGGCGCGTGACGCTGATCGACACCGGTGCCGAGACGCTGACCGGCGGCCGGCTCAAGCGTGTGCGCGACTACGTGGGCGACGAGACGTTCTGCTTTACCTATGGCGATGGGGTGACCAACCTCGACATCGGGTCGCTGATCAAGTTTCACCAGCAGCACGGCAAGCTCGCCACGGTCACGGCGATTCAGCCGCCCGGCCGCTACGGCGCGTTGAACCTGACCGGTCCCGCCGTCAGCAATTTCCAGGAAAAGCCGGCAGGCGACGGCGCGTGGATCAACGGCGGCTTTTTCGTGCTCGAGCCGAAGGTTTTCGACTACATCGAGAACGATCGCACCAGTTGGGAATCGACGCCGCTGCAACGTCTGGCGCAGGAAGGCGAATTGATGGCGTATCAGCACGATGGCTTCTGGCAAGCGATGGATACGCTGCGCGACAAGAACCATCTGGAAGATCTGTGGGCGGCCACGCCACCGTGGAAGGTGTGGGCATGACCGAGTTCGGCGACGCCTATCGCGGCCGGCGCGTGCTGCTGACGGGCCACACGGGCTTCAAGGGCAGCTGGCTCGCGCTTTGGTTGTCGCGGCTAGGCGCCATCGTGACCGGCGTCGCGCTTGCGCCGGAGACGACGCCGAACCACTGGGACCTGCTCGGCCTGAACATGGCATCGCACATGGTCGATATTCGCGACCGCGACGCGTTGGCGCGCGTGGTGGCCGACGCGCAGCCTGAGGTGGTGTTCCATCTGGCCGCGCAGCCGCTGGTGCGTCGCTCGTACCGCGAACCCGTCGACACCTGGGCCACCAACGTCATGGGTACGGCCAACCTGCTCGAATGCTGCCGGAGTGCACCGTCGGTGCAGGGTGTGCTGGTCGTTACGTCAGACAAGTGCTACGAAAACCACGAGTGGGTCTGGGGCTATCGCGAAAACGATCGCCTGGGCGGTCACGATCCGTACAGTGCATCGAAGGCTGCGACGGAACTGCTGGTCGCGAGCTATCGTGCGTCATTTTTCCATGCCGTCGATGCACCGGCGCTGGCGTCAGCGCGTGCCGGCAACGTGATCGGCGGCGGCGACTGGTCGGAGGATCGGCTGATTCCCGACGTAGTTCGCGCGGTCACGCAGGGAACCGCGGTGGAAATCCGCTCGCCTGCCGCTACGCGACCGTGGCAACACGTGCTCGAATCGCTCAGCGGTTATCTTTTGCTCGGCCAACGGCTGCTGGCGCGCCGGCATGATGCCGCCGAGGCGTGGAACTTCGGTCCGGCCGAGGAAGGCAACCGGCCGGTGCAGGCCGTGATGGAGCGCATCGCCGAACTATGGCCCGCCATGCATTGGCATGTGGCGAACAATGCGGACTTGCATGAAGCCCGGCTGCTATATCTTGACAGCGCGAAGTCGCGCGCAGGATTGCAATGGCAGCCAGTATGGGGCTTTGACGATGCGCTGGCTGCCACGGTGGCTTGGTATCGGGCCTACCTGTCGCAGGGCGCGGTGATCAGTGGTGAGCAGCTCGATCAGTACGTGCAGGCCGCCCGCGCCCGCAATCTGGCGTGGTGTCAGTCATGAAGGTCGAGCCAACGCCAATTGCCGGCGCGCTGGTGGTGACAGGCCAGGCCCTGGCCGATCATCGCGGCGCCTTCCAGCGACTCTATTGCGACCACGAACTGGCGGGCGTGCTGGCGGGACGTCAGATCGTCCAGATCAACCACTCGCGCACCACGCAGGTGGGCGCCGTGCGCGGCATGCATTACCAGTTGCCGGGCGATGCGGAAATGAAACTCGTGCGTTGCCTGCGTGGTCGCGTCTGGGATGTGGCGGTCGACCTGCGGGCCGGTTCGCCGACGTTCCTGCGTTGGCATGCTGTGGAACTGTCGGCCGACAACGCTCGCATGTTCGTCATTCCCGAGGGCTGCGCGCATGGATTCCAGGTGTTGGCGCCGGAATCGGAATTGTTGTATTTGCATACCGCGCACTACGCGCCGAAGTCGGAAGGCGGCATTCGCCATGACGACCCTGCGGTCGACATCGATTGGCCGCTGCCCGTTGCCGACCTGTCCCAGCGCGATCGTGCGCACCCGTTATTAAGCAGCGATTACTCCGGAATCCAGTTATGAAGTGCCGCCATTGCGAAAACCTCCTGTCCAACGTCTTTCTGGACCTTGGCTTCGCACCGCCCAGCAATGCCTATCTGAGCGAGGCGGCGCTGCGCGCGCCGGAAACGCATTTCCCGCTGAAGCTCTTTGTCTGCGATCGATGCGGACTTGTGCAGACGGAAGACTACGCACGGGCCGATGAACTGTTCAGTGGCGATTACGCGTACTTCTCGTCGGTGTCGCGCAGCTGGCTCGATCACGCTGCACGCTACGCCGACATGATCACGAAGCGGCTGGCGCTCTCGAGCGAGAGCCTCGTCATGGAAGTGGCGTCGAACGACGGCTATCTGCTGCGCAATTTCGTCGCTGCCGGCATTCCATGCCTGGGTGTCGAGCCGACTGCCAGCACGGCGCAGGCCGCGGAAAAACTCGGCATTCCGGTGCTGCAGGAGTTTTTCGGCAAGGCGCTTGCCGCGCGTCTGGCGGAGCAAGGCCAGCGCGCCGACCTGATCGTAGGCAATAACGTATTCGCGCACGTGCCCGATATCAACGATTTCACCGCCGGGCTCAAGGCCGCGTTGAAGCCGGGCGGCACGATCACGCTGGAATTTCCGCATTTGATGCGACTGGTAGAACAGGTGCAATTCGATACCGTCTACCACGAGCATTTCTCGTACCTGTCGCTGGCCACGGTGGCAACCATCTTCCGTGCGGCGGGCTTGCGTGTTTGCGATGTCGAGGAATTGCCGACGCACGGCGGCAGCCTGCGCGTTTATGGCTGCCATGCCGACGACGCGCGTGCGGACACCGCGGCGCCCGCACGTGTGCTCGATGCGGAAGCCAGTGCGGGCCTGAGCGATTTTACTGGCCACGCTTATCGCACGTTTCAGGCGCGTGCCGACGCGGTCAAGGATGACCTGCTGACCTTCCTGATCGAGCAGAAACGTGCCGGCAAGACGGTTGCGGCCTATGGTGCAGCCGCCAAGGGCAACACGCTGCTCAACTACGCCGGCGTGAAGCCGGACCTGCTGGGCTACGTCTGCGATGCGGCGCCATCGAAGCAAGGGAAGTTTCTTCCCGGCAGCCATATTCCGATCGTGTCGCCGGACCAACTGGCGCAGACCAGGCCGGACATCGTACTGATCCTGCCGTGGAACATCGCCGACGAAGTGACGACGCAACTTGCCTACATCCGCGAATGGGACGGCAAGTTTGCTGTGGCCGTGCCGGCGATCAACGTATTCTGAGGAGAGCGTCCTGTGTCGCGCATCTACTACACGAAGCCTTCCATTACCGAGCTGGAAGTCCGTTATGCAACCGACGCTGCGGCGAACGGGTGGGGCGAGCACTGCTACGACTATATCCACAAGTTCGAGCAGGGGTTTGCCGAGCATCTTGGCGTGAAGCACGCAATCGCCACGTCGAGTTGTACCGGCGCCATGCACCTGGGGCTGGCAGCGCTGGGCATCGGGGCCGGCGACGAAGTGATCCTCGCGGATATCAACTGGATTGCCACCGCATCGCCGATCGTGCATCTTGGTGCGACGCCTGTACTGGTCGATATTCTCCCAGACACCTGGTGCCTGGATCCGCGGAAGGTGGAAGCGGCCATCACGCCGCGCACCAGGGCGATCATCGCCACGCATATCTACGGCAGCCTTTGCGACATGGACGCGCTGATGGCGATCGGGCAGCGTCATGGCATCCCAGTTATCGAAGACGCGGCGGAAGCTCTCGGCTCGGCCTATGGTGGCAAGCGCGCGGGCGCGATTGGGACATTCGGCACGTTTTCGTTCCATGGCACCAAGACGTTGACGACGGGCGAGGGCGGCATGTTCGTGACCAACGATCCGGCGCTGTACGAGCGTGTGCTGACGCTTAACAACCATGGACGGGCGAGAGGCGAAACGCGTCAATTCTGGTCGGAGCGGGTCGGTTTCAAATACAAGATGTCAAATATCCAAGCCGCCATCGGATGCGCGCAGCTTGAACGCATCGACGAATTGGTAGACAAGAAGCGCGCGATTTTCCAGTGGTACAAGGAGGCGTTGGCGCCTCTGGCGGCAGTCGCGAAAATGAACGTCGAACACGCTGGGACAGTGAATGGATACTGGATGCCGACACTGGTATTTGACCAGCATGCCGGTTTCGATCGTGAGGCGGTCCTAAAGCGGTTCAAGGATGAGAATATCGATGGTCGCGTATTCTTCTGGCCCCTCAGCGCGCTCGGTGTGGACGGTATTCCTACCGATGTGGATACACCGGTAGCACACGACATTTCGCCCCGTTCGATCAATCTTCCGAGCTACCACGACATGGGCCCTGCGGAAGTGGAGCGGGTAGCAAACGTATTGCTGAGCTTCCATGAAGCCTGATCCAATACGAATCGGCTCGATTGGCTTTATGGCTGACCAGGACGTCGGCCTGGCAGCGGTTCGCTACGTGCTCGAAAATTTTCGCGACGACGTTCGCTACGTGGTGACGACCGCTGACAACGAAATCGCGGCATTGTGCAGGCTGCATCAGTGCAATGTGGTCCTGGCAAGCGCGATAACCGACAAAAACGCTGCTGCCTTGCTGGGCGACGTGGACCTGCTGATTCTTGCGTGGTGGCCGAAGATTCTGCCCAGGACCGTGATCGACATTCCGCGTCGGGGCGTGGTGAATTTTCACCCGAGCCTGCTGCCGCACAACCGGGGCAAGCACTACAACTTCTGGACCATTGTGGAGGACAGCCCTTTTGGTGTTTCCCTTCATCTTGTCAACGAAGGTGTCGACCAAGGGGACATCCTGTTCCAGGCGCCCATTGAGAAAACTTGGGAAGACACCGGCGGTTCGCTATATGCGGCCGCGAAGCGGGCAATGGTTGCGCTGTTCGAAAGGCATTACCAGGACCTGGTAAATGGCAACTACGTCCCGCGGCCACAAGATCTTTCCAAGGGAAGTTTCCACCTTGCCAAGGAACTCGAGCCGGCCAGCGAAGTGTTTCTCGACAAGTCATATCAGGGCAGAGAGATCTTGAACCTGCTGAGGGCCCGAACGTTTCCGGGCAACCCGTCGTGCTATTTCCACGACGGGGGAAAAAAATACGAAGTGCGCATATCAATTGAAGAGGTGAAAAATGGGGTCGATTGAAGAATTCCAGCGACGCAATGCAGAACTGATCGAGAAGGGTGCAGCCGACGAGTCGCTCCGTCAATTGACGCGCCAGTGGTTCGATCGTGCCAATGCGTTTGAGTATTCGTACCATTACGCCTGGATGTCGCGCCCGATTATCCAGTACCCGCAAGACGTAATGGCAATGCAGGAGATCATCTGGCAGGTCAAGCCGCATCTGATTATCGAGACCGGTATCGCGCACGGCGGATCGTTGATCATGAGCGCGTCGATGCTCGCACTGCTTGACTACTGCGATGCCGTCGAAAACGGCACGACGCTCGATCCCAAACACACGCGGCGCCGTGTGATCGGCATCGACATCGATATTCGCGAGCACAACCGCAAGGCCATGGAAGCGCATCCGATGAGCCATCGCATCGACATGATTCAGGGATCGTCGGTGGACCCCGCGGTTGTCCAGCGCGTGCACGAGGCGGCCAAAGGCTATAAACGCGTGCTGGTATGCCTGGATTCGAATCACACGCACGACCACGTCCTGCAGGAACTTGAAGCCTATGCATCGCTAACGAGCATGGAAAGCTATTGCGTAGTGTTCGATACGGTGGTTGAAGACCTGCCCGATGAAGCGTCGTCCAATCGTCCGTGGGGCAAGGGAAACAATCCCAAGACCGCCGTTCACGAATACCTGCGCCGGCTTGACGCCAATGCCGTAAGCGGCTCAGACGGTGCGCCACTGCATTTCGAAATCGACAAAACGATCGAGAACAAGCTGCTGATCACCGTCGCGCCGGACGGGTTCCTGAAGCGTGTGCAACGGTAAATGGTTGGGAATTTGTAAGCATGTCCGACAAGCGTATTGTTGCTGAGCGTGATCCAGTGCTACCACTGGTGAGCATTGGGATTCCCACGTTCAATCGACCGGAGTGATTGCGGCGTACGCTTGAGCAGATATGCGCTCAGACCTATCCCAGGCTGGAAATCATTGTGTCCGATAACGCGTCCACGGATCCTATGGTTGAGGAAATCGGACGGAGATTTGCGGAGGAAGACGCGCGGGTCACCTATATTCGCCAGCAGGCCAACATCGGCGCGATGCCGAATTTCAAGCATGTATTGCGCTGTGCGACGGGTCAGTATTTCATGTGGGCGGCGGATGACGACGAGTGGTCGCCATACTTTGTGGAAAGGTGCCTCGCAAACTCTCGTGATGGCGAAAGCGTCGCTTGCAAATTCGATACGCTCTTCCGATACACCGGCCATCGCGAAACCAACCCGGTGCCCGCGTTGGACCCGGACAAAGGTCAGTTGGCCAACCTGCAAGCTTTCTTCGGCCTCATGCATCCAAGTTTGATTTATGGGTTGCATCAGCGGAAGACCTTGGATTTTTTCGCCGATCTGCCGAATTTCGATTTCGTCGATTGCTATTTTGTCTTGCGGCAGATCCTGGGGCCGGGACTCCGCACCATTCCGGATGTGCTCTATACGGCCGGGGTGGATGCGGCAACATATGAGATCAAGTATTCGGATGCAAAGTCGAAGAAATTTGACTATGCCCCTTTTTACCTACGCACTGCGTGGCTGGTGCTGCGGACGCGAAAACTGGGAATACGCGAAAAATACGACGCTCTCAAAGCGCTGAAACAGACGATCTTCGGACTGATCAGGCATCACGAAGGATGCGACGATCCCCAGCCGATCCTGCGAGCTCAGGTGAAGCGCTATTGGCGACGGATGTTTGTGCCTGATTTCGTCGTATAGGCGAATTCGAACACCTTGATATAGATACCGCATGTACCAGACGAACAAGATGAGTATCAACCCAAAGCGATTGAGCAAGTCGATGTGGCGAAGCTCTCGCGCGTTGCTTCAGCGCGTGCTTTTGAATTTGCTCGCCAAATCGCTCGACAGTGGAGTTTCGATTCGCTATGCGGACGCTGCGCCGGTCTTTGAAAAACTGGCCACGCAGCATCCTGACGACGGCATTGCGATGCTGCGCGCACGCCTGGGCGATACGTCGACGGACGCGGCGAGTGCCAGCCAGATCGACGGGATCGTCAACTTCTCGGCCTATATGCGCGACGAATGGGTCGCGCAGAAGGCGGCTTCGTTGCCGGAGGATGCAAGCGTTCTGGATGCTGGCGCGGGGCAATGCCAGTACAAGAAGCTGTTCGCCCATACGCACTATCACGCGCAGGATTTTGCTCAGTATGGCGGGACCGAAAACGGACCGCTACAGGAAACCTGGGACTATCCACCGCTCGACTACGTTTGCGACATCACCAACATCCCAGTCGACGACGGTGCGTTCGATGCCGTGATCTGCACCGAAGTGCTGGAGCATGTTCCAGACCCGATTTCGGCAGTGCGTGAGCTTTGCCGGGTGACAGCGGAAGGCGGACGTCTGTTTATTTCCGCGCCGCTGGGTAGCGGAATCCACCAGGAGCCCTATCACTTTTTTGGAGGGTTCTCGCCGTATTTCTATCGGAAATATCTTGCCGAGTTCGGATGCGAAATTGTGGAGATAAAGCCAATTGGCGGACTGCTCCGACATGTTGCGCAGGAAGTCCACCGCGCGGCACGGACAATGGATCATGATGGAGATGTACTGACGCGCGAGCGTCGTTACGTGATGATGGATTGGTTGCCGCGTCTGCTTGACGACCTGGACGACAAATACTTCGTCGAACAATTTACCGTCGGCTATCTCGTCGAAGCGCGCAAGTGTGCGAGCGGTGAAGCTCCCTGAGCAATTACAGACACGGGAATCTAGAAGTTGACCTCCATGATCATTGCCAACCTCATCGGCGGACTGGGCAACCAGATGTTTCAGTACGCCACGGGCCGCGCCGTGGCGCATCGGCATAATGTGCCGCTTCTGCTCGATGCCAGCGGTTTCGCGCATTACGATCTGCGTCGTTATGAACTGGGCGAACTGTCGATCCGTGCGCGCGTGGCGTCGGAAGACGAGTTGACGCGTTTCGGCGTCAAGGCAAAGGCACCGACGCTGTTGAATCGCCTCGGCAAGGCACTGGGATTGGACAAGCCTGCCAATCAGCTCAAGGAGGCGTCGTTCACCTACGACGCGCGTATCGAGCAGGTCGTGCCGCCGGTATATCTCGATGGCTATTGGCAGAGCGAACGCTATTTCGCGAATATCGCAGACTTGCTGCGCGAGGAATTCACGCTGAAGGCGCCCGTCGATGCGGCCAATGAACGGATTGCGGCTCAGATTCGCGAAGCCGGGGCCGCCGCGGTGTCGTTGCATATTCGACGCGGGGACTATGTGAACAACCCGCAGACCGCGCAATATCACGGCGTCTGTTCGCTCGACTATTACCGGGCTGCGGTGGACTACATTGCCGCGCGCGTGTCGGCCCCGCATTTTTTCGTGTTCTCCGACGATCATGCGTGGGTGAGCGAAAACTTCAAGCTCGATCACGCGGTCACGCTGGTCGATGTGAATGGCGCCGATCGCGGCGTGTGGGATATGGCGCTGATGAAGGCGTGCCGTCACCACGTGATCGCCAATAGCTCGTTCAGTTGGTGGGGCGCATGGCTGAACCCGCACGCGGATAAGATCGTGGCGGCGCCGCAGCGCTGGTTCAGTGGCGCGTCGCATGATACGCGCGATCTGATTCCCGCTTCCTGGATCCGACTATGACGACGCCGCTGATCAGTGTCGTGCTGCCGGTGTACAACGGCGCGGCGGATGTGAGGAAGGCCGTGGAGAGCATTCTCGCGCAGACCTTCGAGGACTACGAACTCATCCTCATCAACGACGGGTCGAAGGACGACTCGGCTCGGGTGCTGGAGTCGCTGAGCGATCCACGGATTCGTCTGTACCACCAGGACAATATGGGCCTGGCGGGAACGCTGAATCGCGGTATCGGACTGGCGC
>Ga0187844_10000619_pt1 | contig 27754 bp, 24 predicted proteins | sample SpaLakP09_SKY_50_FD_134517 | JGI IMG/M metagenome (GOLD analysis project Ga0187844, IMG submission 134517) | Oligotrophic lake water microbial communities from Sparkling Lake, Wisconsin, USA - SP09_SKY_50 | ecosystem: Environmental > Aquatic > Freshwater > Lake | place: USA: Sparkling Lake... | reverse complement strand
GCCGGCCTTGCCGCCGCGCCGTGCGCCTGTGAAGGCGCCCTCCTCGTAGCCAAACAGCTCCGATTCGAGCAGCGTCTCCGGAAACGCCGCGCAGTTGACGGCGACGAACGGAAACGCGCGGCGCGGGCTGGCATCGTGCATGCCCTGCGCCAGCACTTCCTTGCCGGTGCCGCTTTCGCCGCTCACCAGCACGGTCGAATCGACCATCGCGTAACGCCGCGCCAGTCCGCGCAGATCGCGCATCGCCGCGGAGTCGCCGGCCAGATCGTCGAGGCTGTAGCGCACACCGGCCGCCCGGGTGCGCGTGCGCGAGCGCAGATTGCGGTCGGCGCGATGGATCGCGTTGGCGTCCTGGATCGTGAGCACCGCGCCCGACGTGCCTGTATCGCCGACGATGGGAATCCGGTTGACCACCACCATTTTGTCGCCGAGCCGATGAATCGCTTCGAGCTCGCGCGTGCCGCTTTGCATCACGCCGTCGAGCGACAAACCCGGCGCCAGCGTCGCCAGCTTGCGGCCGACGGCAACGCCAGCCGGCGTGCCCAGAAAGCGCTCCATGGCCGGATTGAACGCCTGCACGCGGCCTTCCGCGTCGACTGCCGCCACGCCCTCGTTCAGATGGGCCAGGATGGCGTTGACATAGTCGCGGCGCGTCGATTCGATGCGCCGCAGGCGCGCGGCCTCGATCGCGTCTTCCAGCGCCAGCCGCACGGCGTTTCCGGAGTACAGGAACACGCCAACCAGACCGTACTTGTCGGCCAGATCAGTGACCATGCCAGGCCCGACCACCACACGGATGCCCTCTTCCTTCAAGGCTCGCACGCGCGCCGTGGCGTCGTCTTCGGTCAGATAGGTATAGCGCGGAATATCGAGCCCGAAGGCGCGCACGAATTCGTCGACTTCCGCGTAGGTCGATGCGTGCGTGACCAGCGCGACCTTCGGCGAAATGCGCCGGGCGGTCGCCAGCGCATTCATCACGTCGAAGCCCGTCACCTTGACCAGCACCACCGGCACATCGACATGCTGGCGCAGATACGCGCCGTTGGATCCGCCGGCCACCACCACATCGACGCGGTTCTCGCGTGCCTCACGGTTGATCGCGCTTGCCGCGGCTTCGAATGCGCGTCCGACGATGCGGAATTCGGCCCGCGCGGCATAGGCCGGGATCAGGTCGGCAAACGCGCGCGACAGGCGGCTGATGCCCATCGCCCAGATGCGTGGCCGGGCGCCGGTCGCCAGCGCGGGGGCGGGATTGAGGGGGATGGGGGATGGAAGCGACGACATGGCGATCCTGCGGTAAATCGCGCAAGCCCACGCCGAGGTCTGCCGGGAGCGCGAAAGTCCTGCCATTGTCTTCCCACGCGCGCCGATTTTCAACTTTGAAATCCATGAATTTCACAAATGAAATTCAACTCAACTTTACGCCGCATGAAGCATACTGCGCGGCGCCCCGAGACATCCCGCCAAGCCGCTGATTCGTAAGCACTTTTTAGCCGAAAAATGGCGTATGGCCCACCTTTTGGAAACGCACACCGCCGCTGGCACACCCCTTGCGCTTACCTGCGCCGCCCCTGTTTCGACAGGCTCACGAACATCAGACTCACAGATCCACACCCATGACTTTTTCCGCCAACGACCTCGCGCGCTCTGCCGGCGCACGCTTCCGCCAAGCCCTGATCGACGAAACACCGCTGCAGATTCCTGGCGCGATCAATGCCAATCACGCGCTGCTGGCCAAGCGCGCCGGCTACCGCGCAATCTATCTGTCGGGCGGCGGCGTGGCGGCTGGATCGCTGGGCCTGCCCGACCTGGGCATCTCGAACCTCGACGACGTGCTGACCGATATCCGCCGCATCACCGACGTCTGCGACACCCCGCTGCTGGTCGACGTCGACACCGGATTCGGTTCGTCGGCCTTCAATGTGGCGCGCACCACGCGGTCGCTGATCAAGTTTGGCGCCGCGGCCATGCACATCGAGGATCAGGTCGGCGCCAAGCGCTGCGGGCATCGTCCCAACAAGGAAATCGTCGGCCAGGATGAGATGGTCGACCGCATCAAGGCGGCAGTCGATGCGCGCACGGACGAGAATTTCGTGATCATGGCGCGCACCGACGCGCTGGCCGTGGAAGGCCTGGACCGCGCCATCGAGCGCGCCGTGGCCTGCGCGGAAGCCGGCGCCGACGCCATCTTCCCGGAAGCCATGACCGACCTGGACATGTACGCGCGGTTTGTCGATGCGGTAAAGGTGCCGGTGCTGGCCAATCTGACCGAATTTGGGGCCACGCCGTATTTCACGCTGGACGACCTGCGCGGCGTGGGCGTCGCCATGGCACTTTATCCGCTGTCCGCCTTCCGCGCCGCCAACAAGGCCGCCGAGAACGTCTATACGGCGATCCGCCGCGACGGCACCCAGCGCAACGTGGTCGACACGATGCAAACCCGCGCCGAACTTTACGAGCGCATCGACTACCATGCCTACGAGCAGAAGCTGGACGCGCTGTTCGCCCAAGGCAAGGCCAAGTAAGCGGCCTCCAATCATCCAGAAGACAACCGAGACGAGACGCAAGTCGCGCCACACACCATGGCAGCTCGCAAACCATCCACAAGAAGCAAGGAGACCCCAATGTCCGAAGCCCAACCGCTGGCCACGCCAAAACCCAAGAAGTCCGTTGCCCTGTCCGGGATTGCCGCCGGCAATACCGCGCTGTGCACCGTTGGCCGCAGCGGCAACGATCTCCACTATCGCGGCTACGACATCCTGGACATCGCCGATACCTGCGAATTCGAGGAAATCGCCCACCTGCTGGTGCACGGCAAACTGCCCACCCGCTCTGAACTGGCGGCCTACAAGACCAAGCTGAAATCGCTGCGCGGCCTGCCCGCCAACGTCAAGGCGGCACTCGAATGGGTGCCGGCCAGCGCGCATCCGATGGATGTGATGCGCACCGGCGTGTCCGTGCTGGGCACCGTGCTGCCGGAAAAGGACGACCACAACACGCCGGGCGCGCGCGATATTGCCGACCGCCTGATGGCAAGCCTGGGCTCGATGCTGCTGTACTGGTACCACTACAGCCATAACGGCCGCCGCATCGAGGTGGAAACCGACGACGATTCGATCGCCGCGCACTTCCTGCACCTGCTGCACGGCGAGGCGCCGTCCAAGCTCTGGGAACGCGCGATGCAGACGTCGCTGATCCTGTACGCGGAGCACGAGTTCAACGCCTCGACGTTTGCCTGCCGCGTGGTGGCCGGTACCGGCTCCGACATGTATTCGGCGATCTGCGGCGGCATCGGCGCGCTGCGCGGTCCCAAGCATGGCGGCGCCAACGAGGTGGCGTTCGAGATCCAGAAGCGCTACGACACGCCGGACGAGGCCGAGGCCGACATCCGCCGCCGCGTGGAAAACAAGGAAGTGGTGATCGGCTTCGGCCACCCGGTCTACACGATCAGCGATCCGCGCAACGTGGTGATCAAGGAAGTGGCGCGCAAGCTGTCGAAGGACGCCGGTTCGATGAAGATGTTCGATATCGCCGAGCGCCTGGAAACCGTGATGGCCGACGCCAAGAAGATGTTCCCGAACCTGGACTGGTTCAGCGCCGTGAGCTATCACATGATGGGCGTGCCGACCGCGATGTTCACGCCGCTGTTCGTGATCGCCCGCACCTCTGGCTGGGCCGCGCACGTGATCGAGCAACGCATCGACAACAAGATCATCCGCCCAACGGCCAACTACACCGGCCCCGAGAACCTGAAGTTCCTGCCGATCGACAAGCGCGCCTGATCGTCACCCGCAACAAGAACAGTGCCGCCGCCCGCGCCCGCGCACCTGCCGGGCGGCCGGCACGACAGTCTCCACGACGCCATGAACACTGCATACCGCAAACCGCTGCCCGGCACCGCGCTCGATTACTTCGACGCCCGTGCCGCAGTCAACGACATTTCCCCGGGCGCCTGGGACAAGCTGCCGTACACATCGCGCGTACTGGCCGAGAATCTGGTGCGCCGCTGCGACCCCGCCACGCTGACCGCGTCGCTCAAGCAACTGATCGAACGCAAGCGCGACCTGGACTTTCCGTGGTATCCGGCGCGCGTGGTGTGCCATGACATCCTGGGCCAGACCGCGCTGGTCGACCTGGCCGGCCTGCGCGACGCGATTGCCGATCAGGGCGGCGATCCGGCCAAGGTCAACCCGGTGGTGCCGGTGCAACTGATCGTCGACCACTCGCTGGCGGTGGAATGCGGCGGTTTCGATCCCGATGCGTTCGCGAAGAATCGCGCCATCGAGGATCGCCGCAACGAGGACCGCTTCGACTTCATCAACTGGACCAAGAAGGCGTTCCGCAATGTCGACGTGATCCCGCCGGGCAACGGCATCATGCACCAGATCAACCTGGAAAAGATGTCGCCGGTGATCCACGCCGACCATGGCGTGGCCTATCCCGATACTTGCGTCGGCACCGACAGCCACACGCCGCACGTCGATGCGCTGGGCGTGATCGCTATTGGCGTGGGCGGCCTGGAAGCCGAAAACGTGATGCTGGGCCGCGCGTCGTGGATGCGCCTGCCCGATATTGTCGGCGTGGAGCTGACCGGCCGCCGCCAGCCCGGCATCACCGCCACCGACATCGTGCTGGCGCTGACCGAGTTCCTGCGCAAGGAAAAGGTGGTCGGCGCCTATCTGGAGTTCCGCGGCGAAGGCGCTGCCAGCCTGACGCTGGGCGACCGCGCCACCATTTCGAACATGGCGCCCGAGTACGGCGCCACGGCGGCGATGTTCTTCATCGACGCGCAGACCACCGAATACCTGCGCCTGACCGGCCGCGACGACGCGCAGGTGCAACTGGTGGAAACCTATGCCCGCACCGCGGGTCTCTGGGCCGATGCCCTGGCGACCGCCGAATACGAGCGCGTATTGCATTTCGACCTGTCCAGCGTGGTGCGCAACATGGCCGGCCCGTCCAACCCGCACAAGCGCCTGCCGACCTCCGATCTGGCAGCGCGCGGCATCGCGGGCAAGTGGGAAGAAACGCCGGGCCTGATGCCCGACGGCGCGGTCATCATCGCCGCCATCACCAGTTGCACCAATACCAGTAACCCGCGCAACGTGATTGCCGCAGCACTGCTGGCGCGCAACGCCAATGCGCGCGGCCTGACGCGCAAGCCGTGGGTCAAGTCGTCGCTGGCGCCGGGATCGAAGGCGGTCGAACTCTATCTGCAAGAATCGGGACTGCTGCCCGATCTGGAAAAGCTCGGCTTCGGCATCGTGGCATTTGCCTGCACCACCTGCAACGGCATGTCGGGCGCGCTGGACCCGAAGATCCAGCAGGAGATCATCGACCGCGACCTCTATGCCACCGCCGTGCTGTCGGGCAACCGCAATTTCGACGGGCGTATCCATCCCTACGCGAAGCAGGCGTTCCTGGCGTCGCCGCCGCTGGTGGTGGCCTACGCGCTTGCCGGCACGATCCGCTTCGATATCGAACGCGATGCGCTGGGCACGGACGCGAGCGGCCAGCCGGTGTACCTGAAAGACCTGTGGCCCAGCGACGAGGAAATCGACGCCATCGTCAAGCATAGCGTGAAGCCCGAGCAGTTCCGCAAGGTCTACGAGCCGATGTTCGCAATCCACGCCGACAGCGGCGAGCGCGTGGACCCGCTCTATGACTGGCGTCCGCAGAGCACGTACATCCGCCGTCCGCCGTACTGGGAAGGCGCGCTGGCCGGCGAGCGCACGCTGCGCGGCATGCGCGCGCTGGCGGTGCTGGGCGACAACATCACGACCGACCACCTGTCGCCGTCGAATGCCATCCTGCCGGACAGCGCGGCCGGCGAATACCTGGCCAAGATGGGCCTGCCCGAAGAGGATTTCAATTCGTACGCCACGCACCGCGGCGATCACCTGACCGCGCAGCGCGCGACCTTTGCCAACCCGACCCTGACCAACGAGATGGCCGTGGTGGATGGCGCCGTGAAGAAGGGATCGCTGGCGCGTATCGAACCCGAAGGCAAGGTCGTGCGCATGTGGGAGGCGATCGAGACCTACATGGCGCGCAAGCAGCCGCTGATCGTGGTGGCCGGCGCGGACTACGGCCAGGGATCGTCGCGCGACTGGGCGGCCAAAGGCGTGCGGCTGGCGGGCGTGGAAGCCATCGTGGCCGAAGGCTTCGAGCGCATCCACCGCACCAACCTGATCGGCATGGGCGTGCTGCCGGTGGAGTTCTTCCCGGGCACCAACCGCATCACGCTAGGCATCGACGGCACCGAAACCTTCGATATCGTCGGCGCGCGCAGGCCGCGTGCGGAACTGACGCTGGTCATCCATCGCCGTACCGGCGAAAAAGTGGAAGTGCCGGTGCTGTGCCGTCTCGACAGCGACGAGGAAGTGTCGATCTACGAAGCCGGCGGCGTGCTGCAGCGCTTTGCGCAGGACTTCCTCGAATCGTCGCGCGCGGCGGCCTGAACGGGAAAGAACGGGAAACATCACCATGTCTCACGCACCTCAAATCAAGATCCCCGCCACGTACCTGCGTGGCGGCACCAGCAAGGGCGTGTTCTTCCGCCTGCAGGACCTGCCCGAAGCGGCGCAGACGCCCGGACCGGCGCGCGACAAACTGCTGTTGCGCGTGATCGGCAGCCCCGATCCGTACGGCAAGCAGATCGACGGCATGGGCGCCGCCACGTCGAGCACCAGCAAGGCGGTGATCATCTCGAAGAGCACGCACCCTGATCACGATGTCGATTACTTGTTCGGCCAGGTGTCGATCGACCAGCCGTTTGTCGACTGGAGCGGCAACTGCGGCAATCTGTCGGCGGCGGTCGGCCCGTTCGCGGTCAGCAACGGCTTTATCGATGCCTCGCGCATTCCGCGCAACGGCACCGTGGTCGTGAAAATCTGGCAGGCCAATATCGGCAAGACCATCGTCGCGCATGTGCCGATTACCGACGGCGCGGTGCAGGAAACCGGCGATTTCGAACTCGATGGCGTCACGTTCCCGGCCGGGAAGTCCAGCTCGAATTCATGGACCCGGCCGCCGAGGAAGGCGATGACGGCGGCGGCGAGATGTTCCCGACCGGCAACGTGGTCGACGACCTCGAAGTGCCCGGCGTCGGCACGCTCAAGGCGACGATGATCAACGCCGGGATTCCGACGATCTTCGTCAACGCCGAATCCATTGGCTACACCGGCACCGAACTGCAGGACGCCATCAACGGCGATCCCAAGGCGCTGGCGATGTTCGAGACCATTCGTGCCCACGGTGCGTTGCGCATGGGTCTGATCCGGAACATCGACGAAGCCGCGCGGCGTCAGCACACCCCCAAGGTGGCGTTTGTCGCTAAGCCGGCCGCCTACACCGCGTCCAGCGGCAAGACGGTCAAGGCCGAAGACGTGGATCTGCTGGTCCGCGCGCTGTCGATGGGCAAGCTGCACCACGCGATGATGGGCACCGCGGCCGTGGCCATCGGCACCGCCGCCGCGATCCCCGGCACGCTGGTCAATCTTGCGGCCGGCGGCGGCGAGCGCGAGGCCGTGCGCTTCGGCCATCCGTCGGGCACGCTGCGCGTGGGTGCGCAGGCCACCTTCGCCGACGGCCAATGGACCGTGACGAAAGCCATCATGAGCCGCAGCGCCCGCGTGCTGATGGAAGGCTGGGTGCGCGTGCCAGCGGACGCGTTCTAATCCATCCTCGCAAGTCTTCGCGCACGGTTGGCGGCGGCATCTGCCCGGGAGGGTAGATGCCGCTTTGTCTTAACGGGCATACGTTTGCGAGGGCGCGCATCACGCCAGGTTGTCGACGCAACGCACATGCGTCGGTATAGTTGCCGCTCCGTTGGCAAGACATGCCAGGCAGAACCCAGGCATGCCGTGCCGGCGAAAATCCGTGAAACGATGACAAGCGGCCCGCGCGTATCCACAAGACCCGCGCCACGCCGACAAGAGGAGAACCATGCAACGCACTGCCCATCTCAAGCCTTTGGCCGCCCTGCTGCTCGCCGCCAGCCTGCTGTCCGGCGCCGCCCACGCCCAGCTTTCCCCGGCACCGGCCGCGAGCCCGGCGGCGCCCGTCAGCGCCCCGGCCGAAGCGCGCAAGGCCAACATCGTGATCATCGGCACCGGCGGCACCATCGCCGGCGCCGGTGCATCGGCCACCAACACCGCGGCCTACCAGTCCGCCGTGGTGCCGGTCGACAAGATCATCGCGTCCGTCCCGGAAATCTCGAAGGTTGCCAACGTCAAGGGCGAACAGATCTTCCAGATCGGCTCGGAGAGCTTCAACAACGAGCGACTGCTCAAACTGGGCAAGCGCGTATCGGAACTGCTCAAGCAGCCCGATGTGGACGGCATCGTCATTACGCACGGCACCGACACCATCGAGGAGACCGCGTATTTCCTGAACCTGACGCTCAAGAGCGACAAGCCCGTGGTGGTAGTCGGCTCGATGCGGCCGGGTACGGCGCTGGGCGCGGACGGTGCGCTGAACCTGTATGACGCGGTGCTAGTGGCGTCGAACCCGGTGTCCAAGGGCAAGGGCACGCTGGTGGTGCTCAACGATGAAATCCACACCGGCCGCGACGTCACCAAGACCAACACGTTCAAGACCGAGACGTTCCGTTCGCCGTTTGGCCCGCTGGGCTACGTGGTGGAAGGCCGCACGCTGTTCTACCGCATTCCGGCGCGTCCGCACACGCTGCAGACCGAATGGGACATCGACAAGATCGACAAGCTGCCGGAAGTTGCAGTGGTGTACGCCTACGGCAACGTCAATCCGGCCAGTATCGATGCCGCGGTGAAGAACGGCGCGAAGGCGATCGTTTATGCAGCCACCGGCAACGGCAGCGTGGGCGATTACATGGTCGAACCGCTCAAGGCCGCGCAGGCCAAGGGCGTGCAGATCGTGCGGGCATCGCGCACCGGCAGCTGCGTGGTGGTGCGCAACGCGGAACAGCCCGACGACAAGTACGGCTGGGTGGTCACCGATGACCAGTTGCCGCAGAAGGCCCGTATCCTGACCGCGCTGGCGCTGACCAAGACCAACGACCCGAAGGCGCTGCAGGAAATCTTCTGGAAGTACTGACGCGATAGCTGGCGAGGCGGCCCGACGATCGACACCGCGGGCCGCCGATGCGGCCTACCGCGCCCGGGAAAGCGCCATAGGGCAACACCACGCGCAGAACGCCCCCGCCCGCCGCTACAGCAGGGCCGTGCTCATCAGCGCCTTGGCCGCGAGCACGGCCGCCTCGGCATCGCGCTGCGCGTAGACCGACACCTCCGTCACCACCTGGCGCTTGCCGCGCCGCACCACATCGGCCACGCCGCGCAGCGTTGCGGACCGTGCCGCCGCAAGGTACTGGATCGACAAAGACCCAGTTGCACCGCCCTTCACCACTTCCAGGTCGACGCCGGTAAATGCCGCGGCCGCGCCGGCCACGTCGATTAGCGTCGCGATCACGCCACCGTGGACCATATCGCCCACCGTGATGTGTTGCATGCTGAACGGCAGCAGCACCTCGACGTGATCGAGCGCCACCACATCGAATCGCATACCGAGCATGCGCGCCACCGGCGAGCCCATCAGCACGGCTTCCAGCATCGCGGCGTTGCGGGGATCGACGGTCGGGACGGATTCAGGGTTGGACATCAGCGGGCTCCGGTGATGGCAAACGGGAAAAATGGAAAAAGGGAAAAAGGGGAAAAACGAAATCGAAGGCACGGTTCAGCCTAGTCGCCATGCACGCCGACCACAATGACTTCCGGGGTAATCCCCCACCGTCGGGGGCGACCACCCGGCCCGTTTATAATGTGCGGCTAATTGCTGCCCCCGTCCCTCTTGATGCCCGCCGATCCTTCCGAAATGCCCGTCCCCACCGCCGCTGTCGACTATGTCGACCCCGACCCGGCGCAGACGCGGCTGGAGCATCGCCCGGACCAGGGCCTGGACGACCGGCCGGACAGCCCATGCGTCGGCATCTGTTCCACGTTGTTCGACGACGTATGCCAGGGATGCGGCCGAACGGCGGCCGAAGTCAGCAACTGGGTGTTTTATAGCGACGCCGAAAAGCAGGTGATCTGGGAACGCATCACACGGGAAGGTACGGCGCGCCGCTTCCAGCGCGGCTAGTCACCAAGCCGGGAAGCGGCCCGCCGGCGCATCATCCTCCGGCCAGGCGCCTTTCCATATCCTCGACCTCGCGATTTGCCACGCGTTGGCGCGCCAGCTTGCGCCAGCTTTCCGCCAGCGGCGCTAACTGCGCCATCTCTTCAAGCGCCGCGTAGTCGAGCCGGTCCACGTACAACACGCGAAGCAGGCGCTGCAGGGTCCATTGCGGAAAAGGCCGATCGAGCAGCACCAGCCGGCTGCCGGCCGCAACCTCGCCGTCTTCGAGTACGCGGTAATACCAGCCCGTCCGCCCGCTGCCCTGCACCGCGCGCGACATGCCCGCAAACCCGAAACGGTGATTGAGTTTCCAGCACGGCTGGCGCGCCTGCGATACCTCGACCAGCGCCGACCCAAGCCGGAAACGGTCTCCCACACACACGTGGGCCTCGGTCAGACCCGAGGTGCTGAAGTTTTCACCGAACGCGCCCGCGCGATCGAGCATGGCGAGGTTCGCGCCATGCGCGGCAAGTTCGTCGCGCCACGCGGCGTAGTGATCGCGCGGGTAGTGATGCAGCGCCTTCTCCGGGCCGCCATGGTGTTTCGGATCGCCCTGTTCGTCGACTGCCAGGCCCGTGCGCGTCACGCGCACAGGGCCGTCCACCGGCGTCTTGTCGATAGCGCTGGGCACGCCCTTCGGACCGAACGGCCGGATCGCGCCGGCCAATACCGTATCGATCGGAATGTCGATATCGACCATGCTCACAGCCCGGCTTCCTCCATCCATCGCGCGAACATCAGTTCACCGGCGCTGGCCACCGTTGCGCCAATCTCGGCGGTACGGCGGCGGATCGTACGCGGATCGATGCCCGCCTTGGACAGCTCCACTGTATGGCCGATCAGCCAGGTCTCGATGTCACCCGGCTTGACCTCGGGATGGAATTGCAGCGCCAGCACCTGCTTGCCGATGGCGTAGGCCTGATGCGGCGTGGCGTCGGTGGACGCCAGTAGTTCGGCGCCGGCCGGCAGGTCGAAGGTGTCGCCGTGCCAGTGCAGCACCTCCCAGTCGGCGCTGGCCAGCGCGGCAAGCGGCGAGCCCAGGCCGGCCGGCGTCGGCGTGATGGGCGCCCAGCCAATTTCGCGCGTGCCGGGGTAGACCCGCGCGCCGGCCGCGGCGGCGATCAACTGCGCACCCAGGCACGCGCCGAGCATCGGCAGTTCGGCCTCCAGCCGCTGGCGAATCACGTTGATCTCGACTACCAGCCACGGATAGGCCTCAGTTTCGTAGACGCCGATCGGCCCGCCCAGCACGACCAGCAGATCGGCGGGATCGCTCGCCACGAGTGTCAGGTCGTCGACCCCGGCCTGGAACAGGCGGATCTCGTGGCCGCGGTCGCGCACCACATCGGCGATGACGCCGGCATGCTCGAATGCGACATGCTGGATCACGTCGGTACGCCGTTGACGGTGTTCACTCATCAGATAACTCCTGCATCAATTACGTCGGTCGGTCTTGGATCGATTGGGGCGAACAGGAAAGATCGCACTGCACGTCGAAGTCGATGGCACCACAGCTTCAAAAGGTTGCACGAACAATTAGCGAATCAGCGAATCAGCGAATCAGCGCTGGCCGTCGCGCGCTTCGGAATCGGGGCGCAACACCAGCGTCTCGAAACTGTCTCCGCCGGGATTGCGTCGGTGGGACCCGATGGTGATGTACTGCACGCCGGCCCACTTGTCCGTCCAGTCGCGATAGTGCGGCGACAGGGCATTGCCGGATTGTCCGGTCGAGGACATGAATCGGGAATCAGACAGATCTGAAAGATCGTAGATGGCGCGCAGGCTGGCCGCGTGCACGCTTTCAAACGGCGCCTTCTCGTCGCGGAGATTGTGACGTCCCACGTCGACTGTATAGGTATCGCCGCCGGTGCGCACGCGCACGTTGAACAGCCCCGCCAGATACGGCACCTTGCCGAACGGCTTGTGCTCCGAGCGCGCGGTATGGGCCTTGCCCCAGCGCCATTTGGCCGGATCGTCGCCATAGCGCTGGTCGAGGTCCGCGATGGCGCGCTGCCACGCCAGCCCGATGGTCTGCGCGCAGCTTTCGCGCGCGGTCGTGCGCGAGTTGTCGCACCAGAACGCGCCGACGCCTTGCGGATCGCGGATCGCGTTGAGCATCGGCAGCTGTACGTTGCGTTGCTCCCATAACTTCGCAAACATTGGATCGCCGACCTTGTCCTCGAACAGCAGGCGTGACAGTTCGCGCAGCCATGCGGTGACCACCAGCGGCTCGGCGCGATCGGCCGCCATCGTGCCATCCCATTTGCGCAAGGCGTCGAACAACGCGCGCTCGCGCGCCGCGCGCGCGGCGTCGCTGGCCACCGGCGCGGCCAGCAGCAGCGGCAGTGCGTCGCGCACGGCCAACGACACAACGTCCTTCTGAATCACGCCGAAACTGTCGGGCGTGTGATGCGGCTCGGCCTCCAGCAGGGTCTGGATGCGCTGCGCGCGGTACGGCACGCTCCATTCGCTGGTGATGAAGAACGGATACTGGTCGTCGACAATCTTCTGGTTGGCCGTCACGATCATGCCGGTGGGCGGATTGAAACGCTGCGGCAGCTGCTCGAACGGAATGAAACCCTGCCAGTCGTAGCGCGCGTCCCAGCCCGGCGCTGGCGCGAGGCCCATCAGGTCATTGTCCGCCCTCCGGATCGGCACGCGGCCCGGCGCGATGTAGCCGATATTGCCGTCCACGTCGGCATAGACGATGTTCTGCTGCGGCGCATGGAAATCCCGCAGCGCCGCGACAAAGCCCTGCCAGTCGCCCGCGGTGCCGATCTTCAGGCCGGCCTGGAAGGTGCGGTCGTCCGGCCGCAGCGCGGTCCACTGGAAAGCCATCACATACTGGGCGCCCAGCGGCTTGGCGGCGGCGCCGATCGGCTCGGCCACATCCGACATCACCGGCCCGTGGCGCGTGGCGCGCACCTTGAGCGTCACGTCGTCCGCGCCTTTGACGCGGATGGTCTCGGTGCGCGTATCGAAATTGGCCCAGCCGTCCGGCGTCTGATAGCGATCGGGATTGGCCGGATCGATCCGCTCGATGTAAAGGTCCTGCACATCGGGCGCGGTATTGGTAAAGCCCCACGCGATGCGCTTGTTGTGGCCCAGCACCACCAGCGGCGCCCCAGGCAGGGTGGCGCCGGTGATATCCAGGCCGGGCGCCTGCAGATGCGCGAAATACCACAGCGCGGGTGCCTGCAATCCCAGGTGGGGATCGTTGGCCAGCAACGGCTTGCCGCTGCGCGTGTGCGCGCCGGAGACGACCCAGTTGTTCGAGCCCATGCCCTCCACGTAGCCGCCCGGCGCCGCGTCCGCCACGCGCGCCATGGCGGTGGCCACCGGCGCCAGTTGGCGGTAGAAGCTTGCGTAGTCCATCGTGCGCAGCGGCTTGTCGCCCGGATAGGGCGCCAGGATTTCGGCGATGCGCGACGTCGGCAATTGCTGCGACAGCCCCATCCGCAGCACCTCCTGCGTCCAGTTCGCGCCGAGATCCCACGCCATCATGGTTTGCCAGCCCAGCGTATCGGCCGGCTCCCAGTGTTCCGGCCGGGTGCCGAGGATCAGGAATTCGGGCGGCAGCGCGGCCTTGCGCGTGTCGATGAACGCATTGACGCCGTCGGCATAGGCCTGCAGCACCGCGCGGGTCTCGGGCGAGGACTGCGCGAGGATCGCCTCGGCGTTGCGCCGTACCCCGAGCGTACGCAGGAAACGGTCCGTATCGAGCGCGCTGGGGCCGAGGATTTCCGCGAGCCGGCCCGCCACGATGCGCTTGTTCATCTGCATCTGCCAAAGCCGATCCTGCGCGTGCACGTATCCGAGCGCGTAATAGGCGTCGAGCGCATTGGCGGCCTGGATATGCGGCACGGCGTTGCGATCGCGCACCACCACCACGCGATCGCGCAGCCCGGGCAAGCGCATCGTGCCGGCCGTATCGGGCTGCGAGGCCTGCCGATACCAGATATAGCCGCCGATCGCGCCGGTCACGGACAGCAGCAGCGTGCCCAGCAGGATCCACCCCAGCCGTTTGAACCAGCGCATCGCATTTCCTCCCGATGGAAAGACGCAAGCATCGCAGATTTCCGCGCGAACAAAAATGCCCGGACTGGCCGGGCATCGATGAAAGCGACAAATTCCGCCGGTCAGGCCGGCTTCTTCAATTGCAGCGACTTGTATTCGAGGAATTCCTCGAGGCCGAACTTGCCGCCTTCGCGCCCGTTGCCGGACTGCTTGAAGCCGCCGAACGGCGCGTTCATATTGAACGGGCCGCCATTGATGTCGACCTGGCCGGTGCGGATGCGGCGCGCCACGCGGATGGCGCGCGCCTCGTCACCGGACCAGACGCCGCCGCCCAGGCCGTAGATGCTGTCATTGGCAATGCGGATCGCGTCGTCTTCGGTGTCGTAGCAAATCACCGACAATACCGGGCCGAAGATCTCCTCCTGGGCCACGGTGGCCTTCGGATCGACATTGCCGAGCACCGTGGGCTTGACGAAGAAGCCGCGGTCGAAGCCGGCCGGGCTGTCCGGGCCGCCAGCCACCAGTTCGGCGCCCTCTTCCAGCCCGCGCCGGATGTAGCCGGTCACGCGGTCCTTCTGCACCGCCGAGATCAGCGGCCCGAGGCGCGTGGCGTCCGAATGCGGATCGCCGACGGTGAAGCCTTCCACCACCTTGGCGGCAATCGCCTTCACTTCTTCGTAACGGCTGCGCGGCACCAGCATGCGCGTGTGCGCCGAGCAGGTCTGGCCGGAATTCAGGAAACACGCGCTGATGGTGCCCTTGACCGCGGCCGGCAGGTCGGCGTCGTCGAGGATCACCGATGCCGATTTGCCGCCCAACTCCAGCGCCACGCGCTTGACCGACTGCGCGGCCAGCTCGGACACGCGCTTGCCCGCACGCGTCGATCCGGTAAACGACACCATATCGACTTCGGGATGGCTGGCCAGCACCTCGCCGACCACCGGGCCAAAGCCGGTCACCAGATTGAACACGCCCGGCGGCAGGCCAGCGGCCTCGATCACCTCCGCCAGCACGAACGCGTTCAGCGGCGCCACCTCGGACGGCTTGAGCACGACCGTGCAGCCCGCCGCAAGCGCAGGCGCGACCTTCAGCGTGATCTGGTTGAGCGGATAGTTCCACGGCGTGATGGCCGCCACGACGCCCACCGGCTCGCGCACGACCAGCGAGTTGCCCACCTGCTCCTCGAATTCGAATGACTCGAGCAGCGTGGCGGCCTGGCCCCAGTTGTACACCGGTCCGCCCACCTGGATCGCACGCGCCAGCTTGATCGGCATGCCGACCTCGCCCGCAATCAGTTGCGCCAGTTCCTCGGCGCGGTCCTTCAGCCCTTCGGCGATCTTGCGGATATACGTGGCGCGCTCGGCCGGCGGCGTACTGGCCCAGCCATCAAAGGCCGCGCGCGCGGCCGCGATGGCATCCTCGGCGTCACGGGCGTGCCCCTCGGGGATCTTGCCCATGATCGCCTCGGTGGCGGAATGCACGACATCGATGCTGCCCGAGCCGTGGGGCGCCACCCATTTGCCGTTAATAAAAAGTTTGTCTCGTTGTTGCATGGCCACAAGCCCTCATTAGTGGATCGGCGATTGCAATTTTTTTGTTACTTTTATGGTGCACCACATTGTAGAGCGGTTTGCCGATTCACTTTTCTTTCCCTGGCAACCGGCTCTGACAACAAGATGGCGATAATCGGCCGCGCAGTATCTTTCCGAAGGGACTCACTCCGCGGGCGGCCGATCAATAACAAAAGGAGCGAGACATGGTCGACCCGATCTATCACAAGACGGAGGCTGGTCAGGAGGAAATCCGCACGCGCGCGCGCAAGCTGGACCAGAAACTGCGGGCGTTGCTGCTGATGGTCAACGGGGAACGCGCCAGATCCGAGCTGCTGGCGCAGGTCAGCGGCATGGGTGTGACGCCCGACGCCATTGACACGCTGCTGGCGCTGGGGCTGATCGAGGCGGTACGCGATCCCGGCAAGGCCGCGCCGACCTCAGTGTCAGCGACTTCGGCTGCCTCGGCGCAGCCGGCGGCGGCGTCCGCCCAGAGCGGCGCGCGCCAGGCGCGCGGCGAGACCAACCTGTTCGCGGCCTATTCGGGCTTCAATTCGGCGGCTGGCAAAGGCATCGACGACCGCGTAGACGTACTGGCAGACACCACGATCGCCCCGGCGCTGGCCCCTTCCACGCCCGTCACGGCCGGCCCGCTGGCCCCGGTGTCCAGTGGCGCCGACGGCTACAAGCGGCTCTACCACTTCTTTACCGATGTGATCGGCCATCATCTTGGCTTGCGCGGCTACGTCATGCAGGTCAAGGTGGAAAAGGCCGCGACCGTGGTGGAACTAGCCGCCCTGCGCGATGCGCTGGGGACAGCGCTGCAGAAATCGAAAGGCGAAATCACCGCGCACGCGATCATCGGCGAACTGGACGCGCTGCTGGCGGAAATGGGCGTCGCGCCCGCGCGCCAGGCGTAAAAAAAACCGGCGCGCCTGTGACGGCGGGCCGGATTTCTTTGTCATGCGACGCCGCGCGTCAGGCCGTGCGCAGGCCCGGCCGGACGGCAGTCCTTGACGGTTACGCCTCGATGCCCTGCGACTGCAGATACTCGTCGTACGTGCCCAGATAGTCGGTGATGGTGCCGTCGGTGCGCACTTCGATCACGCGCGTAGCCAGGCCGTTGATCAGCTCCCGGTCATGCGAGACGAAGATCAGCGTGCCGGGATACTTGTCCAGCGCGATCTGCAGCGATTCGATCGACTCCATGTCCATGTGGTTGGTCGGCTCGTCCATCGCCAGCACGTTATGGCGGCCCAGCATCAGCTTGCCCCAGATCATGCGGCCCTTTTCTCCACCGGACAGCACCTTGACGTTCTTCTTGATGTCGTCGGCCGAGAACAGCAGGCGACCCAGCGTGCCGCGCAGCGACTGGTCGTCGTCGCCGGCCTGCGTCCACTGGCTCATCCAGTCCATCACGTTCACGTCGTTGGGGAATTCCTCGTACGTGTCCTGCGGCATATAGCCGACGTTGGCGTTTTCAGCCCACTTGACCGTGCCGCGGTCGACTTCGACGCCGCGCTGCACGCCGGTCTGAACGATGTTGTTCAGTAGGCTGCGCAGCAGCGTGGTCTTGCCCGCGCCGTTTTCGCCGACGATCGCCACGCGCTCGCCTGCCTGGATGGCCATCGACAGGTTGTTGATGATCTTGCGGTCGTAGGTCTTGGTAATGCCCTCGACTTCCACGGCCAGGTTATGCAGCTTCTTCTCGAATTCGAAGCGCACGAACGGGTTCTGGCGCGACGACGGCTTGATGTCCTCGACCTTGATCTTGTCGATCTGTTTCAGACGCGACGTGGCCTGGCGCGCCTTGGACTTGTTGGCCGAGAAGCGGCGCACGAAATCCTGCAGTTCGGTGATACGTTCCTTGGCGCGCGCGTTGGCGGCCACCTGGCGCTCGCGCGCCTGCATCGACGCCTGCATGTAGTCGTCGTAATTGCCCGGATAGACCTTCAGCGTGCCGTAATCCATGTCGGCCATGTGCGTGCACACCGAATTGAGGAAGTGGCGATCGTGGGAGATGATGATCATGGTGGAATTGCGCTCGTTGAGCACGTCTTCCAGCCAGCGGATCGTGTTGATGTCCAGGTTGTTGGTCGGCTCGTCCAGCAGCAGGACGTCCGGGTTCGAGAACAGCGCCTGTGCCAGCAGCACGCGCAGCTTCCAGCCCGGTGCGATGTCGCTCATCGGGCCCTGGTGCTGGTCGGTGGGGATGCCCACGCCAAGCAGCAGCTCGCCGGCGCGCGCCTCGGCGGTATAGCCGTCGTACTCGGCGTACTTGGCCTCGAGTTCGGCCGCGCGCATGTAGTCTTCGTCGGTCGCCTCGGGGTTGGCGTAGATCGCGTCGCGCTCGCTGGCGGCGGCCCACATTTCCGTGTGGCCCATCATCACCACGTCGAGCACGCGGTTGTCTTCATAGGCGAACTGGTCCTGGCGCAGCTTGCCCAGGCGCACGCCCGGCTCCAGCATGACGGTGCCCGCCGACTGTTCGAGATCGCCGCCGAGGATCTTCATGAAGGTGGACTTGCCGCAGCCGTTCGCGCCGATCAGGCCGTAGCGGTTGCCCTCGCCGAACTTGACCGAGATGTTCTCGAACAACGGCTTGGGGCCGAACTGCATGGTGATGTTTGCGGTAGAAAGCACGTCTGAACCTTGTCTGGAATGTGGGCGCGCCGCCTGGGCACGCCGGATATGGCTGCTGCTGCCGGTCGGTCGACCCTGGCTCGCCCCGATTGGCGGGCCCGGCGCAGCGAAAATGCGGAACCCGGAATTTTACCACTCGCGCGCGCATCCCGTAAGACACGCGGCGCGCGGCGCCTACAGCGTCGGATATTCGGACAGCGACAGCGCAAAGCCGTCGGCCCGGACGACCAACCGCGCCTGGCCGCCCACCGGCAGTGTCAACTTGCGCGGGCAATGGCCGAACGGCAGGCCGGTCAGCAGCGGGATGCCCAACTGCGCACGTAGATAATCGAAGACGGCGTCCATGTTGTAGCCGTTGTCGTAGTCGGCGGTGCGGTAATTCGAGAAATCGCCCAGCACGATGGCCTGCTGCGACGCCAGCACGCCGGCCTGCAGCAACTGCAGCAGCATGCGTTCGATGCGGTAAGGCGGCTCGTTGACGTCTTCGAGAAACAGGATGCCGCCGTCGATGCGCGGCATGAATGGCGTGCCCAGCAGCGTGCACAGCATCTCCAGATTGCCGCCCCACAGCGTGCCTTGCACGGTAGCCGGCGCGCGGATGGCCTGCGGCGCCTCGATTTCGATGTGATGCGTCCGGTTGCGCAGGATCGCCTCGAAATGCTCCCACATGAAAGGATCGACGTGCTCTTCGCCGAAATCGGCCAGCAGCATCGGGCCGGCAAACGTCACGCCGCCGGTGGCCGCCAGATAGGCCAGTTGGAACGCGGTGAAATCGCTATGACCGACGATCGGCGTGCCGCTGGCGCGCGCCTGGTCGGCAATGCGGGCGAAGTCGATCTGGCCGAGCAGGCGCCCCAGCCCGTAGCCGCCGCGCACGGCAAGCGTCAGTTCGCGCGTGGGGCCGGTGCCGATCGCGTGCAGGTCGGCCAGCCGCTCCGCGTCGGTGCCGCCAAACCGCAGGTAGCGGCGCGCCAGTACATCGGGATTGCTGACGTGGTAGCCGTGATGCCTGAGCCAGGCGCAGCCGCGCGCGGCAATGGCAACGTCATGCGGATAGCCGGACGAGGCGATCAGTCGGACTTCGGTGCTGTGGCTCATGCTTCGGATTCTGTATCGGAAGCATGAATTCTGTCCGAATCGGCCGGCGATTGCGAGGGCGACGCGTCCAGCGCGTCATCCGAGGCGGGCAGTGCCGCGGCGCGCGCGGCCTGTTGGGCAGCCTTCTGCGCGCGGCGGCGGGCGCCGAAGAAATCGCGCAGCAACTGGCCGCATTCGTCGGCCATCACGCCGCGCGCAAGCGTGGTCTGATGATTGAGCGTGGCCTGCGCGAACAGGTCCACCACGCTGCCTGCCGCGCCGGTCTTAGGATCGGTGGCGCCGAACACGACATGCCGCAGCCGCGCATGCAGGATCGCGCCGCTGCACATCGGGCACGGTTCCAGCGTGACATAGAGCTCGCACTCGGGCAGCCGGTAGTTGTCCAGCACCTTGGCGGCGGCGCGCAGCGCCTGCATCTCGGCGTGCGCCGAAGGATCGACCGAGCGGATCGGCAGGTTATGCCCGCGCGCGATGATCTGATCGTTCCACACCACTACCGCGCCCACCGGAACTTCGCCGGCGGCTTCCGCCAGCCGCGCCTCTTCCAGCGCCGCCGCCATATAGAAGCGGTCGCGCGCGGCTTCGTCGGCAAATACGGGCGCGTCGGGCATGGCGTTATCGGGCTTTCAGTCCTGCGCCGGCAAGCGCAGCGGCGCGCTGACTTCGGCCCAGCAGTTCGGCGTTTCGAACAGTACCAGCCGGGTCAGTTGCAGATGATGGTTGAAGCAGTCCTTGAACACCGGCGCCAGGATGTCGAACGCCGCCTGAGCCAGATTCTCGACCGTCGGGATGCTATCGATCACCACGGTCTTGTGGTTATCCATCGATTGCAGGAAATTCAGCAGCGCGGTGTCGCCGCGATAGATCAGGAACGCGTGATCCCACTTCGATACCAGGTGTTCGTTGGCCAGCGTCTTGATATCGCCGAAATCGAGGATCATGCCGTCGTCGGGCGCGCCTTCCTGATGCAGGACTTCGCCGGACAGCGTCAAGTCCAGTCGATATCGATGGCCGTGGATGTTGCGGCACTGGCCGCCGTGGCTCGGAATGCGGTGGCCGGCATCGAATTCGAGCCGGCGCGTGATGGAAACTTGTTTGCTCATGTGTCAGCGAATGCCCAGCAGCTTGTGGGTCTGCAGCGACAGGCGCCAGCGCGGATGACGCTGGCAGAAATCGACGGCAGCGGCCGTATTTTGCCGCGCCAGCGGGCCGTCCATGGCCTGCACCATGAAATAGCGGAAATCCAGTTGCTCGTATGCCGCGAAGTCCTGGCCGTCCTGCGGAATCACGACCTTGAGTTCGTCGCCCTTCTTCACCACCAGTTCCGCGCCCATTTTGGGACTCACGCAAACCCAGTCGATGCCGTCGGGCACGGCGATCGTGCCATTGGTCTCGATCGCGATCTCGAAGCCCTGCGCATGCAACGCGTCGATCAGCGGCGCGTCAAGCTGCAGCAGCGGCTCGCCGCCGGTGCACACCACCAGCGGGCTGCCGCCCGCGCTCGCCGGCCATTCCGACGCGACTACTGCGGCCAGTTCTTCGGCGCTGCGGTACTTGCCGCCGCGCGTGCCGTCGGTGCCGACGAAATCGGTATCGCAGAACTGACACACCGCGCGCGCCCGATCTTCCTCGCGGCCGGTCCACAGGTTGCATCCGGCAAAACGGCAGAACACCGCGGCGCGGCCGGCGTTGGCGCCCTCGCCTTGCAGCGTGTAGAAGATTTCCTTGACGGCGTAGGTCATGCGATTGCGGGATGCGGTAGTTATGGCGGTGATTGTGGCTGAGTTTGCGATTTGCGCTGTTCTGCTGCGCCTCGCCCTGGCGGGACGGATCCGCGCGGATTGCTTAAAAACTAGGCAAAGGCCGCGACGCGGGTAACCGGTAATTGTATCAAGAACCTAGGGTTTCCGCTAAGTTCGACGTGATCCGCATCAAGCCTGCCGCAGACAGCCGCCCTCGACCGCCCTCGACCGCCCTCGGCCGCCCTCGACCGCCCTCGACCGCCCTCGGCCGCCGCGGCAGCGTTCGGCCGATCGGGGCCGCGGCTATGGCAACGCCCGCAACCGCTCCGACAGGAAATCGAGAAATACGGCGATCCGCGCCGACAACTGCGTATTCAGGTAGTACACGGCGTGGATGGGCTGCCGCACCTCGATGGTTTCCTGCGTCAGTACCTGCACCAGATCGCCGGCCCGACGGTCGGCGTCGGTCATGTAATCGGCAAGACACGCAATACCCTGCCCGGCCAGCGCCAGTTGCCGCAGCGTTTCGCCGCTCGAAGCCGTCAGCGCGGGGCGGATCTGCAGTTCGTTGCCGGCGGCGTCCCGCAGCGGCCAGCGGTTCAGGGTTTCGGGCTGAGTAAAGCCAATCAGCGTGTGATTGTCCAGATCCTGCGTCGTCTGGGGCCGGCCATTGGCCTTCAGATACGCGGGGCTGGCCACCACGCGGATCCGGCTGGTGCCCAGCGGCCGCGCGTGCAGCGTGGAATCGCGCAGCGGGCCGATGCGGATCGCGACATCGGTACGGTGTTCCAGCAGATCGATGATCTGGTCGTTGGTGTTGAGTTCGAGCGTGATTTCGGGATACGCCTGCCGAAACGCGCCGACCAGCGGCACCACGACATGAAACATGAATGGCGACGCGGCATTGACGCGCAGGCGTCCCGACGGCTTTTGCCGCCGCAGCCGCATCTGCTCTTCGGCCTGGTCGGCGGAGGCCAGGATCTGCCGCGCATGCGCCAGCATCACCGCGCCCTCCTCGGTCAATTCCAGCCGGCGCGTGGTCCGCCGCAGCAGCGTGGTGTCGAGCTTGTCTTCAAGTCGCGACAGCGCGCGGCTGATACCCGACACGGTAAGGTCTAGCTGCTCGGCGGCGGCGGTGATCGACCCACTGTCGACCACGGTGACAAAGGCCAGTAGTTCTTCAAGTGTCAGCGTCATTCTTGAATTCTAGTCAAATATGTTCTGTCGATCACCGGCTTTTTCTGCAAGAAAGTCACCGGCACACTGCGCTCCACCTGAAAAACCGGAGCGCATCATGCCTATTGCCTTATTGGCGCTGACCATCAGCGCCTTCGCCATCGGAACTACCGAATTCGTGATCGTCGGGCTGATCCCGACGATTGCCAGCGATCTGCACGTCAGCGTGCCGTCGGCCGGGCTGCTGGTCAGTCTCTATGCGCTGGGCGTGGCCGTGGGCGCGCCAGTGCTGACCGCGCTGACTGGCCGGCTGCCGCGCAAGGCACTGCTGCTGTCGTTGATGGCGCTGTTCACGGCCGGCAACCTGCTGGCGTGGCGCGCGCCCAGCTACGAATCGCTGGTGATGGCCCGCATCCTTACCGGGCTGGCGCATGGCGTATTCTTTTCGATCGGATCGACCATCGCCACGAGCCTGGTTCCGCGCGAAAAGGCGGCCAGCGCCATCGCCATCATGTTTACTGGCCTGACCGTGGCGCTGGTCACCGGTGTGCCGCTCGGCACCTTCATCGGTCAGCATTTCGGCTGGCGCGAGACCTTCCTGGCCGTTTCGGCGCTGGGCGTGATCGCGTTTGTCGGCAGTCTGCTGTTCGTGCCGTCGTCAATCCGGCATACGCCGCCCGCGTCGCTGCTGCAGCAGGCGCGCGTGCTGGCCGAACCGCGCTTGCTGCTGGTTTATGCCAAAACCGCGATCGGTTACGGTGGCTCGTTCATTCCGTTCACGTTCCTCGCGCCGATCCTTCAAGACGTGTCCGGATTCAGCGCGAGCGCGGTCGGACTTGTGATGCTGGTCTATGGTGTGTCGGTGGCCTTTGGCAATATCTGGGGCGGACGCCTGGCGGACCGTCACGGGCCCATCGCCGCATTGCGTATCGTGTTCGTGCTGCTGGCCGCGGTGCTTTTCGTGCTGACATTCACCGCGCCGCATCGCTGGCTGGTGGTGGCCACCGTGCTGGCTTGGGGCGCCGTCGCCTTCGGCAATGTGCCGGGACTGCAGGTCTATGTCGTCAAGCAGGCGGAGCACCACACGCCGCAGGCGGTCGACGTGGCCTCGGGTCTGAATATCGCGGCGTTCAACCTGGGCATTGCCGGCGCGGCATGGGCTGGCGGATTGATCGTGGAACACCTGGGGCTGATGCACACGCCCTGGATCGGCGCGCTGGTGGTGCTGGTGGCGTTGGGCCTGACCGAACTGAGCGGCCGTCTGGACCGCGCCGCGGGCATCGACGTCCGGTCCGGCGGCTTGCCCGCCGGCGCCGTGCAGCACTGATGGCTGCCATCGCATTCATTCATTTCGACCTTTTTCGCTGGAGTCTCTCATGCAAATGCCTCAACTCGGCCTTGGAACCTTCCGACTCAAGGATCAGCAGGTCATCGATTCCGTGACGATGGGCCTCGAACTTGGCTATCGGCATATCGACACCGCGCAGATCTACGGCAATGAAGCCGAGGTCGGCCAGGCCATCGCCGCCAGCGGCGTGCCGCGCGACGAGTTGTTCGTCACGACCAAGATCTGGACCGAGAACCTGGGCCGCGACGCGCTGCGCGTCAGCCTCGAAACCAGCCTGCAGAAACTGAAGCTCGATCGCGTGGATCTGACGCTGATCCACTGGCCGTCGCCGCAGGACACCGTGCCGCTGCACGAATCCCTGCAAGCGCTGGCGCAAACCCAGGCAGACGGACTCACAACGGCCATCGGCGTATCGAATTTCACGATCGCGCACCTCAAGCAGGCCATCGACGTGGTAGGCGCCGGGACGATCGCCACCAATCAGATCGAAGTGCATCCGTTTCTGCAGAATCGCAAGGTCACCGCATTCATGGCCGAACACGGCATCCCCGTGACCGCCTACATGCCGCTGGCCTATGGCAAGGTCATGGACGATCCGGTGCTGCGCGATATCGCCGCCACGCACGACGTCTCGCCCGCGCAGATCGCGCTGGCGTGGCTGATGCAGCAGGGTTACGCGGTGATTCCCTCGTCGACGAAGCGGGCCAATCTGCAAAGCAATCTGGCGGCCCGGCGGGTGACGCTCACGGACGCGGAAATGGCCGCGATCGGCGGACTCGATCGCGGCGAACGGCTGGCAAATCCGGGCTTTGCGCCAAAGTGGGATTGACCGCAGCGCGCTGACATCAACCAGAAAAAACGGGCCTGCGGGCCCGTTTGTCATGCTGCGCACGCAGATCGCTTCAGCGTGGGCCCAGATAGTCCATCTTGCCGATCTGCACGCCCTTGTGACGCAGGATGTCGTAGGCGGTCGTCACGTGGAAAAAGAAATTCGGCAGCACGAAACCGAGCAGATAGCTCTTGCCATCGAACGTCACAGCGTTGGCGCGCAGCTTCAGTTCGATCACGCGCGTCTCGCTACCGTCGAGCTGTTCCGGGCGGATCGATTTCAGGAAGCCGATCGTCTTGGCGATACGCTCCTGCAACGCGGGAAAGGTGCTCTCGTCGTCGGCATAGGACGGCACCTCGATCCCGGCCAGACGCGCCGCGCAGCCCTTGGCCGCGTCACTGGCGCGCTGCACCTGGGCGGGCAGCGGATCCATGTCGGCCACCAGCCGGGTCTGGATCAAATCGGCGGCGTCCATGCCCTGCGCCTGGGCGTGGGCGGCGCCCTTGTCGAGGATTGCAGACAGGTTGGTAAGTGCGCGGATAAATACCGGTATCGATACTTCGTACATCGAGAGGGCCATGGGCGCTCCTTGGATGGGTCGTGGGATGTGTCTGGTGTGCGTGTTTTCCGGCCGCGTCTGGGAACCCGCCAGCGAGGGCTTGAGGGAACGCGTCCGGCCGCAGGCCAGAGCATAGACCGGATTGGCGCGGCATGGTGGCGCTGCACGGGACGCGCCGCAGCGCATGCGGATCCCGGCCATCGCGGCGCGATCGATGCGCTACACTTCGGCCCGCGCCGCTGCGCCGCCATCCCCCATTTTCCAAGTTCGCCCCGCATGCACAGTCAACCGGCCCTCGATTCCGTTCCTGCCACCAAGGCCCCCACTTCGTCCTACGCCTGGAAGGCGCTGGCCGGCTCCACGCTCGGCTATGCCATGGATGGCTTCGACCTGCTGATCCTGGGCTTCATGCTGCCCGCGATCACGGCCGGTCTGGCGCTATCGACTGGCCAGTCCGGCGCGCTGGTGACGTGGACGCTGGTGGGCGCGGTGGCCGGCGGCATCATTTTCGGCGCGCTGAGCGACCGCTACGGGCGCGTGCGCGTGCTGACGTGGACCATCGTGCTGTTCGCGGTGTTTACCGGTCTCTGCGCGTTTGCACAGGGTTTCTGGGATTTGCTGGTCTATCGCACCATCGCCGGGATCGGGTTGGGCGGCGAATTCGGCATCGGCATGGCACTGGCCGCCGAGGCGTGGCCCGCCAGCAAGCGCGGCCGCGTGTCGTCCTACGTGGCGCTGGGCTGGCAAAGCGGCGTACTGATGGCCGCCCTGCTCACGCCGCTGATGCTGCCGCTGATAGGCTGGCGCGGCATGTTCCTGGTCGGCGTGATTCCGGCATTCGTGGCGTGGTATGTCCGCAATCGGCTGCACGAGCCCGAAGTGTTCGTGCGCAGCGCGCAGACCGCAAGCCGCGCCAACGCCTTCCGCTTGCTGGTTGCCGACGCGCGTACCACGCGCACCAGCATCGGCATCGTCATTCTGTGCGCGGTCCAGAACTTCGGCTACTACGGCATCATGATCTGGTTGCCGACCTACCTTTCGAAGACGCTCGGTTTCTCGCTGACCAAATCGGCCATGTGGACCTCGGTCACCGTGCTCGGCATGATGCTCGGCATTTGCGCGTTCGGCCATCTCGCCGACCGCATCGGCCGCAAGCCCACCTTCCTGCTGTTCCAGGCTGGCGCGGTGGCGATGGTGCTGACCTATTCGCGGCTGTCCGACCCGTTCACGATGCTGTGGGCCGGTGCGCTGATGGGCATGTTCGTCAACGGCATGATCGGCGGCTACGGCGCCCTGATCTCCGAGGCGTATCCCACCGCGGCGCGCGCCACCGCGCAGAACGTACTGTTCAATGTTGGCCGCGCCGTGGGCGGACTCGGGCCGATCGTGGTGGGCGCCATTGCCGCCACATGGTCATTCCAGATTGCCATTGCGCTGCTGGCAAGCCTCTATGTGCTGGACATGCTGGCCACGTTCTTCCTGATCCCCGAACTGAACGGCGTGGAGCTCGAATAACAGTCGGGCAGCACCCCACCGCGCCGCCGGTTCTCCGGCATGCTTGTTGCACAGGTACGGGCTCCAAAACGCAACCTCAAAGGAGACAGCGATGGAACCTACCAATCCCAATCTCGGATCGCATTCGGGCGCAACAATCGTCGGCGCCGGCGTGGGCGCCGGCCCGGGTCCGGAAGTGATGGCCGCGTCGAGTCTCGATGGCACGAAGGTCTATTCGTCCGACAACGAGCATGTCGGCGAGATCAAGGAAATCATGATCGATGTGCAGGGCGGACGGGTTGCGTACGCCGTGCTCACTACCGGCGGATTTCTCGGCATCGGCGATACGCTTCACGCCATCCCGTGGAGCGCGCTGGTGATGGACACCGATGCCAAATGCTTCCGGCTTGGACTGACCGCCGAGCGCATCAAGGACGCCCCGGGCTTCAACAAGGACAGCTGGCCCAGAATGGCTGACCCGCAGTGGGCCACCGATCTCTACAGCTACTACGAACGCACCCCGTATTGGACGGAACCGGGCGGCCCGCTTTGATCGCATGAAATACCGCGTCCGCGCGGGCAGTTCTACCATCGACGACGAGCTTACAGGCACGTCTTTCAAGCAGGGCCGTAGCGCGGCGCACAACGAGGCGCCGATCGTGATCGCCAGACGGCGGCAACGGCCCATTTCCCTTGTTTCACGACTCGCCCGCCACGCCGCAACCTCTGCGGCAGGGTCCGCACATCCGGCTGGCAGGGATCTTGCGATTTCCCGTACCACTGAAACTTCTCACCGGTTCCATGGACGTTCGCGAAACCCTCGCCGCGCTGATCGGCGCCCATGTCGGGCGCGAGGATGTTCCACTGCCCGGGCGCGGCAGTACGGCGCGGCGCTGGTCGCTGTTCGCGCGGATCGCCGCCGAGCATGGCGCGGTCGCCATCAAGCTGTTCGAGGCCCATGCCGATGCGCTGGCGATTCTCGCGGAGCTGGCCGATGCGACCCCGCCGCGCGACACGCGATGGGCAGTGTGGGCGGCCGAGCCGCCCGACGCGCGTGTGCGCGCAAGCGCCTGCGCGGACACAGCCGCAGCACGCGCCGCCGCGCACGAACTCGCCGCCGCCATTGGGGTCACGGACGTCCGT
>Ga0187844_10000617_pt1 | contig 27769 bp, 25 predicted proteins | sample SpaLakP09_SKY_50_FD_134517 | JGI IMG/M metagenome (GOLD analysis project Ga0187844, IMG submission 134517) | Oligotrophic lake water microbial communities from Sparkling Lake, Wisconsin, USA - SP09_SKY_50 | ecosystem: Environmental > Aquatic > Freshwater > Lake | place: USA: Sparkling Lake... | reverse complement strand
GTCGGACGGGGCAGGAAACGCATGTTCCGGCGCGAGGCGGTAGTCGACGCTGGCGACGGCACATCCGGTATCGGCGGCCAGCAGCGCGGCGACGGTGTGGTGGGTTCGCGGCGATCCGACCACCCATCCGCCACCGTGGAAATAGACGATCAGGCGCGGCGCGTCGATATTCGACGGGCGAAACAGTCGCGCGGACAACTGTCCGGCGCCGCCATCGATCAGCAGATCGCTGACTTCGATATTGTCAGGATCGGGCCACTGCGACTGTGCCGCTACATCCTCGAAACGTGCACGGCGCGCGGGGGCGTCAACCGCCGCGGGCGCGCCGGCGTAGCGCTCGGCCATGCGAAGGTAATAAGCTTGGAGTTGGGGGTCGATGGCCATGGCAGCGCGTCATGTGGAAAGAACGGCCGCCAGTGTAATGGCACCGGAGGCAGGTGTTGGTGCGAAAAAGCGCCACGGCAACCGTTTCGAATCGTAACGCTGAATGCGCTAGCGAACACAATTGCCGACGCCGGTTTTATCGCACCCCTCGAAAGAAGGGATTACCAAAGGGATCGCCAGAAAAAACGTAATGCATTCAGTACGCTAGCAACAAATTGTCTTAACATTGGCCGGCGTAGGGAAATGGGAAAGCGATAGTGAAATCGGTTTCATAATCGGATAAAAGTGTTCAAAACGCCGTCTTCTGACGCGCCGCACTTTCATCTACTTGCAAACCGATACATTTTGTTACTGCCATCGCCATAAGTTTCCCCCACAATGCATTGACACACCAGCCCTTGGTGTGGGGCACCCCCGCCGCTAAAGCATTGAATAATAAGGGGATGTGGAAGAAAGCCTGAGCAGTACCCCGATTTTTCCGGATCAGCGGAGTGCAATCCACTGATCCGGAATACCAGGAAGACCGATAGCGCGAGGCTTGAGACTCCGAGAACTGGAATCTCGCCGAGATTGCGGAAAGAAAGTTCCGTTGCGCTTGTAAGTGATTCCTGGACCGAACCCGTTCCTTCGAATTGACCCCTCGAAGGGATTTTCCCGTCCGCGCGGAGCCTCCCCGGCCCGCGCGCTTTTTTTTGTGGTCCAGGCTGGGAAATATAGCGCCCGTCCGAAAAAAAAGGCAGCCGACTGGCTGCCTTTTTTACTGCTGCGCTCAAAATACAACAGCGCAGCCCCTGCAGGGTCATGCTTACTTCTTACGACGCAGGCGGGCGATAGCAGCCAGTTGCGCGGCCGCTACTGCCAGTTCGCTCTGGGCGCGAGCCAGGTCCAGGTCGCCGCTCTGATTCTGCATCAGTTCCTCTGCGGCGCGCTTGGCTTCCTGAGCCTTGGCTTCGTCCAGGTCCGAACCGCGGATGGCGGTGTCGGCCAACACGGTGACGTGCTGAGGCTGGATTTCGAGAATGCCGCCGGCCACGAACACAAATTCTTCGCTGCCGTCTTCCTTCTCGATGCGCACTGCACCCGGCTGGATACGGGTGATCAGCGGCGTGTGGCCGGGCAGAATACCCAGCTCACCCGTCTCGCCCGGCAGCGCCACGAACTTCGCCTGACCGGAGAAGATCGAAGCTTCCGCGCTGACGACGTCTACAAGAATGGTTGCCATATAAGATCCTTTCTCCAGAAAGCGTTTGCTTCCCGATATCAGGAAGCACGTACTCCGCCTTCAGCGCTGGCGCGGCTGCCGCGGACGTTGAAGTCCGCGCGCCGCTGCCGTGGGCCAAGGCGGCGAACGCCGCTTACTGAAGCTTCTTGGCCTTCTCGAAGGCTTCGTCGATCGAACCCACCATGTAGAACGCCTGTTCCGGCAGGTGATCGCATTCGCCGTCCACCAGCATCTTGAAACCACGGATGGTTTCCTTCAGCGGCACGTACTTGCCTGGCGAACCCGTGAACACTTCGGCCACGTGGAACGGCTGCGACAGGAAACGCTGGATCTTACGAGCGCGCGACACGGCCAGCTTGTCTTCCGGCGACAGTTCGTCCATGCCCAGAATCGCGATGATGTCGCGCAGTTCCTTGTAGCGCTGCAGGGTCTGCTGGACGCGGCGGGCCACTTCGTAGTGTTCCGTGCCAACGACTTGCGGATCCAGCTGGCGCGAGGTCGAGTCGAGCGGATCGACGGCGGGGTAGATACCCAGCGCGGCGATGTCACGCGACAGCACGACGGTCGAGTCCAAGTGCAGGAAGGTGGTGGCCGGCGACGGGTCGGTCAAGTCATCGGCAGGCACGTACACGGCCTGGATCGACGTGATCGAGCCGGTCTTGGTCGACGTGATGCGCTCCTGCAGCTTGCCCATTTCTTCAGCCAGCGTCGGCTGATAGCCCACGGCCGAAGGCATACGGCCCAGCAGTGCCGACACTTCGGTACCGGCCAGCGTGTAGCGGTAGATGTTGTCGACGAAGAACAGGATGTCGCGGCCTTCGTCACGGAAACGCTCGGCCATGGTCAGGCCGGTCAGCGCCACGCGCAGACGGTTGCCCGGCGGCTCGTTCATCTGGCCGAACACCATGGCCACCTTGTCGAGCACGTTCGAGTCCTTCATTTCGTGGTAGAAGTCGTTGCCCTCACGGGTACGCTCGCCCACGCCTGCAAACACCGACAAACCGCTGTGCTGCTTGGCGATGTTGTTGATGAGTTCCATCATGTTCACGGTCTTGCCGACGCCGGCGCCACCGAACAGACCCACCTTGCCGCCCTTGGCGAACGGGCAGACCAGGTCGATCACCTTGATGCCCGTTTCCAGCAGGTCAACCGACGGCGACAGTTCGTCGAACTTCGGGGCCTTCTGGTGAATCGCGCGCTTTTCGTCCGCGGCGATCGGACCGGCTTCGTCGATCGGGCGACCCAGCACGTCCATGATGCGGCCCAGCGTGCCGTGGCCAACCGGCACCGAGATGGGGGCGCCGGTGCTCTTCACTGCCATACCGCGGCGCAGGCCATCCGACGAACCCAGCGCAATGGTACGCACCACGCCGTCGCCGAGCTGTTGCTGCACTTCGAAGGTCAGACCCTTCTCGGCAAACGACTTGTCGTTGCCCTCTTCGAGCACGAGCGCGTCGTACACCTTCGGCATTGCGTCGCGCGGGAACTCGATGTCCACCACGGCGCCAATGCACTGCACAATATTTCCGATACTCATTTCGTATCTCCGATAGCTTGAATTCTTGACGCCTTAGACCGCAGCTGCGCCGCTGACGATTTCCGACAGTTCCTTCGTGATCGCTGCCTGGCGGGTCTTGTTGTAGACCAGCTGCAGTTCGCCAATCACGTTCTTGGCGTTGTCGGAAGCCGCCTTCATGGCCACCATGCGCGCGGATTGTTCCGACGCCATGTTTTCGGCCACGGCCTGGTACACCAGCGCTTCGACGTAGCGGACCAGCAGCTCTTCCACAACCGTCTGGGCGTCGGGCTCGTAGATGTAATCCCACGAGTAGGCGCGCTTTTCATCTTCGGTCTGGGTCAGCTTGTCGGCCGCCAGCGGCAGCAGTTGCTCGACCATCGGCTCCTGCTTCATCGTGTTGATGAACTTGGTATATGCCAAGTACACCGCGTCGATTTCGCCGTTGGTAAAGGCGTCCAGCTGGACCTTGATCGCGCCGATCAGCTTTTCCAGATGCGGGGTATCACCGAGGTGCACCACGTTCGAGACCACCTTGGCGCCGATGCGGCCCAGGAACTGCATGCCCTTGGTGCCGATGGCGGTGGCTTGCACTTCCACGCCGCGGCCCTGCAGGGTCTTCAGTTCGTTGGTCACCGCACGCAGCACGTTCGTGTTCAGGCCGCCGCACAGACCCTTGTCGGTCGTCACCACGATCATGCCGGCGCGCTTGATGTCGCGGCCCACCATGAACGGATGCTTGAACTCGGGGTTGGCAGTGGCCAGATGCGCTGCGATATTGCGCACTTTTTCGGCGTACGGGCGGGCGTTGCGCATCCGTTCCTGCGCCTTGCGCATCTTGGATGCGGCGACCATCTCCATCGCCTTGGTGATCTTGCGCGTGTTCTGCACGCTCTTGATCTTGGTTCGAATCTCTTTCGTTCCGGCCATATCTTTCCTCTCCATTCGTGCCGCGCCGCCCACCTTGCGGCGATGACGGCGCGGTCCGTGGAATCACGCGGTTAGAACGCGGCGGACTTCCTGAAATCCTCGATCGCTGCACGCAGGGCGGCTTCGTCGTCCTTCGACAGATCCTTGGTCTCTTCGATGCGGTTGACGAGGTCGGCGAACTTGGTCTTCAGGTGGTCGTGCAGGCCCTTTTCGAACGGCATGATGTCCTTCACGTCGACGTTGTCGAGGAAGCCATTGTTCGCGGCATACAGCGACGCGGCCAGTTGCCACACCTGCAGCGGCTGGTACTGCGGCTGCTTGAGCAGTTCCGTCACGCGGCGGCCGCGTTCCAGCTGCTTGCGGGTGGCATCGTCCAGGTCCGAAGCGAACTGCGCGAACGCAGCCAGTTCACGGTACTGGGCCAGATCGGTACGGATACCGCCCGACAGCTTCTTGATGACCTTGGTCTGGGCGGCACCGCCCACGCGCGACACCGAGATACCCGCGTTGATGGCGGGACGGATGCCGGCGTTGAACAGATCGGTTTCCAGGAAGATCTGGCCGTCGGTAATCGAGATCACGTTGGTCGGCACGAACGCGGACACGTCGCCGGCCTGCGTTTCGATCACCGGCAGCGCGGTCAGCGAACCGGTCTTGCCGGTCACGGCGCCGTTGGTGAACTTGGCCACGTAGTCTTCGTTCACACGAGCGGCGCGCTCCAGCAGACGCGAGTGCAGATAGAACACGTCGCCCGGGTAGGCTTCGCGGCCCGGCGGGCGGCGCAGCAGCAGCGAGACCTGGCGATATGCCCAGGCCTGCTTGGTCAGATCGTCATAAACGATCAGCGCGTCTTCGCCGCGGTCGCGGAAGTATTCGCCCATCGTGCAGCCGGCGTAGGCGGCCAGGTACTGCATGGCTGCCGAGTCCGAAGCCGTTGCGGCCACGACGATCGTGTATTCCATGGCGCCGTGCTCTTCGAGCTTGCGCACCACGTTGGAGATCGTCGAAGCCTTCTGGCCGATCGCCACGTACACGCAGAAGACGCCCTTGCCCTTCTGGTTGATGATCGCGTCGACGGCCACGGCGGTCTTGCCGGTCTGGCGGTCGCCGATGATCAGCTCGCGCTGGCCACGGCCGATCGGCACCATCGCGTCGATCGACTTCAGGCCGGTCTGCACCGGCTGGCTCACCGACTGACGTGCGATCACGCCCGGCGCGACCTTCTCGATCACGTCCGTTTCCTTGGCGTTGATCGGGCCCTTGCCGTCGATCGGCTGGCCCAGCGTGTTCACCACGCGGCCCAGCAGTTCCTTGCCAACCGGCACTTCCAGAATGCGGCCGGTGCACTTGACCGTATCGCCTTCCGAAATGTGTTCGTATTCACCCAGCACCACCGCACCCACCGAGTCACGCTCGAGGTTCAGGGCCAGGCCAAACGTGTTGCCGGGGAATTCCAGCATCTCGCCCTGCATCACGCCGGACAGGCCGTGCACGCGGCAGATACCATCGGTCACGGAAATCACCGTGCCGGTGTTGCGCACTTCAGCGTCGGCGCCAAGACCCGAGATGCGGGACTTGATCAGCTCGCTGATTTCTGAGGGGTTCAGTTGCATCACAATGCTCCTAATTCTTCAATCCGTCGGCCGTTGCGGTCAGGCGGTCAGCGTGGCTTGCATGGCAGCCAGGCGCGCGCGCACGGAGGTGTCGAGCACTTCGTCGCCGACCTTGACGCTTACGCCGCCGATCAGCGACGGGTCCACCGCCACCTTTGCGTGCAGCTTGCGACCGAACTTGCGTTCGAGTGCGGCGACCAGTTCGTTCGTCTGCGAATCGTCCAGCGGGAATGCGCTGGTGATTTCGACGTCGGACGACCCCTCGCGGGCGTTCTTGAGCGCATGGAACTGTTCGGCGATTTCCGGCAACACTGTCAGGCGGTTGTTTTCCACCAGCAGTGTCACGAAGCGTCGGGCTTCGTCGTTCACCGGACTCTTCAGCACCGAAAGGAACACTTCCTGGAGCTTCTCGCCCGGAACGTTCGGATCGGTGGCGAGCGCCTGCATGTCGGGGTTGGCGGCTACCTGCCCCATCTCCGACACCAGCTCGGACCATGCACCCAGGTTGCCTGCACCGGCTTCGCTCGCGACGCGGAACAGCGCCTCGGCGTAGGGACGGGCAATGGTTGCGGTTTCAGCCATGATTAGAGCTCAGCCTTGAGTTGATTGAGCAGGTCTGCGTGCACCTGCGCGTTCACTTCACGCTTGAGGATCTGCTCGGCACCCTTGACGGCCAGCACGGCAACCTGGTCGCGCAGCGTTTCGCGTGCCCGGGTCACTTGCTGTTCTGCCTCGGCCTTGGCCTGGGCAATGATGCGTGCGGCTTCTGCCTGGGCGTTCTGCTTGATCTCGTCGGCGGCCATCTGGGCGCGCTTCTCAGCGTCGGCCACACGTTGCGCGCCTTCGGTGCGGGCTTCGGCCATGGCCTGGTCCACACGCTTGTTGGCGAGTTCAAGCTCCGCCTTGCCCTTTTCGGCAGCGGCGAGGCCATCGGCGATCTTCTTTGCGCGTTCGTCGAGCGCCTTCACCAGCGGCGGCCAAATGAATTTGGCAACAACCCACCACAGGATGAAGAACACGACCATCTGCGCAAAAAACGTTGCGTTCAGATTCATGGTGTGTTCCTTTCGGTAATCAAACTACAGATAAATGCACAAGGGCGGCCAGGCCATCGGACTGAGGCCTGCGCCGCCCGTCAGCATCATGCAGACCGAAAAGACTTACTGAATGACCGACAGCAGCGGGTTGGCGAAGGCGAACAGCATTGCAACACCCACACCGATCAGGAATGCAGCGTCGATCAGACCAGCCAGCAGGAACATCTTGGTTTGCAGCGGGTTCATCAGCTTAGGCTGACGTGCGCATGCCTCGATGTACTTGCCACCCATCAGGGCGATACCCAGGCAGGCGCCGATAGCGCCCAGACCGATGATGATGCCGATGCCGATAGCGGTCAGACCCTGGATGTTGGCGAGATATGCTTGCATGATGTCTCCTTTAATTTAGAGAGACTTAGAACCAAAAAACCAAAAAACGAAGAACCGGAAAATCAGTGGTGATCGTGAGCCTGGCCGATATACACCAGCGTCAGCATCATGAAAATGAACGCCTGGAGCAGCACGATCAGAATGTGGAAGATCGCCCATACGGTGCCGGCAACCACGTGGCCGACGAAGCCCAGCGCGGAGAGATCGGCGCTGAACGTCCAGATCGAACCGAGCAGCGCGATCAGCAGGAAGACCAGCTCGCCGGCGTACATGTTGCCGAACAACCGCATGCCCAGCGAAACGGCCTTGGCCAGAAACTCGATCACGTTCAGCACCAGGTTGAACGGGGCCAGGTACCACTTGGCGCCGAATGGTGCGGAGAACAGTTCGTGCATGAAGCCGCCCGCGCCCTTGATCTTGAAGCTGTAGTAGATCATCAGCACCAGCACCGAGCACGACATGCCCAGCGTGCCGTTCAGATCGGCCGTGGCCACTGCGCGGTGGTGCGGAAGATGAACGTGGAAGATGCCCAGCACGTTGTTCAGGCCGGTGACCCAGTCGACGGGGATCAAGTCGATCGCGTTCATCATGGTGATCCAGCAGAACACCATCAGCGCCAGCGGCGCAATCCACGAGCGGTCGCCGTGGATGATGCCCTTGGCCTGGTCGTCGACCATCTCGACGATCATTTCCACGAAGGCCTGGAAGCGACCCGGCACGCCGGGCGTGACGCGGCGGGCGGCCGCGTACAGGAAGATGATGGCGATTGCGCCGCACAGCACCGACCAGAACACGGTGTCATAGTTGATGACACTGAAATCGACCACGGAATGCTGCTTGCCGCCGACCGAATTAAAGTTCTGCAAGTGTTCGGCGATATAGCCTGAGGGTGTGAGCACGTGCTCCGCGCCTTGAGTAGCTTCAGCTGACATGTCGAAACGAACGGTATATTGCGAAATTTGTATGTCGGCGCCGACTTCAGCGACAACCGGTACGCGTCTTGCTTTGGCCTTCGGTCACATGACCGGTCACCGCCTGGGCAAGGACGCCCTTTTGTTCTGGCAAAACCTGACTCACGCAGCGCTGCATCGTGATGACGCGCTGCGCGTGAAACCTCTTGATATTCCGGATGGGTGCCTCACCTGAGACCGAATCCCACGCCGTGGCACCGCCTTTTTGGCGCCAAGGGCGACGGGATCCGCGAAAGTCCGGGTTCTACCGGATCGCGAGCGCCACCCAATAAGTCTTGAGCGCCAACAGGAACGTGACCAGCATCGGTATCCAACGCAGATCGCGGTACAGCACGATCACCAGCACCAGCAATGCCACGGTGCCGAAGACCTTGATCGCCTCGCCGGCCACCAGGCCACCCACCGACGGCTGCCCGCGCGACATCCACAGCCGCAGTGCGAAGAAACCGCTCGGCACAACGCAAGCCAATCCGCCAAACAAGGCCGACCAGCCCGACGGCGCCGCGTCGCGCGCAAACACTGCCCACGCCAGCGCCGACAGCACGGTAACGGCAAACTGCGCCACCACCACCTTCGCCGGCGTCATGCGCGACGGCCGCAACGCGCTTTCGCCAAGCAGCTTCACCGCATCGGCGTGCGACAGCGGATCGACAATCTCGTCTTCCCGCCCGGCGTCATCATCCCAGTCGTCGCGCCAGTCATCGGCGCGATGATTGCTGCGGGGCCGACTGTCGTGAGACATCTCGCCGGCTTGCGAACGGCCCTGCTGTCGGTCTCGAACCACCACCTGCCTAGCCTCGTTCCAGGCCGGAACTTTTTGGGTCCGGCCAGAATTCAAACCGCACGATTCTATTAGGAATCGCTGATTCGAGTCAACGTGCTTTCAGTTAGCTTGCAGTGAATTCCGCACAACGGTTGCTATCACGCTTCCATGATGGCTAGCGTGATATTGCGCAGCAACGATGCGAAACGTAATTGGATTGCGGAGCCGGATGGGGGCACGATGGCGATTTGGCCCACCGCGGCGCGCCCTCGACCCATCGCGGCGATGTGCCTGGCTGGGGCGTGCGTGCGGTTATCGCGCAGATTCTGGCTGCAAGATGGTGCACGCGCCCTCGGTTGTCGCGTGGCGCCGACAGCGGCAATGATTCATCGGTAAAACCGTTGCCGCCCGGCGCATAACCGGCTAGGCGCTGGTCGCAGGCTCCCGCAGGCGCGTGAGGACGCCGTCCAATGCGTCGTTGCTGCTGAAGTGGATCGTCAGTTGGCCTTTGCCGCGCGCGCCCAGCTTGATCTGCACCGCTAGGCCCAGCATGTCCGACAGTTCTTCCTCAAGCCGCGCCACGTCGCGCGTGCCATTGCCCTGTTTCTGCTTGAGCGACTTGAGGTCGAACGGCTTGAGCGTCGAGGCCACGAGCTTTTCGGTCTCGCGTACGGACAGGCGCTTGTTGACGATCTGGTTGGCCAGCGTGATCTGATTGGCGCCATCCACCGCCAGCAGCGCGCGGGCGTGACCCATGTCGAGATCGCCGGCCATCAGCATGGTCTGGACCGGCGCGACAAGATTCATCAGGCGCAGCAGGTTGGATACCGCACTGCGCGAGCGGCCCACCGACTCGGCGGCCTGCTCGTGCGTAAAGTTGAATTCGCGGATCAGGCGCATGATGCCCTGCGCCTCTTCCAGCGGATTCAGATCTTCGCGCTGAATATTCTCGATCAGCGCCATCGCGGCCGCGGCTTCGTCGGGCACGTCCTTGACGAGCACCGGCACGCGGTCCAGTCCGGCCAGCTTGGACGCACGGAAGCGGCGTTCGCCGGCAATGATCTCGTAGCGCCCTTCTTCGGCCACGCGCCGCACCAGGATCGGCTGCATCAGGCCCTGCACGCGGATGCTGGCGGCGAGTTCCTGCAGCGCGCCTTCGCCCATCCGGGTACGGGGCTGATACTTGCCGGGCTGCAGCTGATCGACGCGCAACACCGTCGGCGCGCCCTCCTGCTTCGCGGTTTCGACAATCTCCGCCGGTCCGCCCAGCAGCGCTTCCAGTCCCCGGCCCAGGCCCTTTTTCTTCGCGGTCACCATGCTCGCATCCTTGCTGTCTAAGTTGCGGGCGCTCAGCCGAGCTGCCGCCCGCGCGCGATCATTTCCGCGCCGAAATCGAGATACGCCTTTGCGCCCTTGGACGACGCATCGAAAGCGACGCCGGGCATGCCGTACGACGGCGCCTCGGCCAGTCGCACATTGCGCGGGATCACCGTCTTGAACACCTTCTCGCCGAAATGGGCCTCGAGTTGCGCCGACACCTGCTGCTGCAGCGTGACCCGCGGATCGAACATCACGCGCAACAGGCCGATGACCTTGAGGTCGCGATTCAGATTGGCATGGACCTGCTTGATGGTGTTGACGAGGTCCGACAGCCCTTCCAGCGCGAAGTACTCGCACTGCATCGGCACAATCACGCCGTGCGCCGCGCACAGGCCGTTCAGCGTCAGCAACGACAGCGATGGCGGGCAATCGATCAACACAAAATCGTACTGGTCATCGACCTCGGCCAGCGCCTGCTTGAGCCGACGCTCGCGCTGTTCCAGTTCGACCAGTTCGACTTCCGCGCCGGCCAGCTCGCGATTGGCCGGCAGCACGTCATAACGGCCCGATTCGGAACGCTGGCGCGCCTGCGCCACCGAAGCCAGCCCCACCAGCACCTGGTACACGCTGTGTTCCAGCGCCTGTTTGTCGATGCCCGAACCCATCGAGGCATTGCCCTGCGGGTCCAGGTCGACGAGCAACACACGCTGGTCCTGCGCTGCCAGACCGGCGGCGAGATTCACCGTGGTGGTGGTCTTGCCGACGCCGCCTTTCTGGTTTGCGATCACGAATACCTTGGCCATATGCGCTCGAAGCTCCTTGGTGCGCCATATTCGATCCGATTTTATTCGTCGGATGAATAATGCTCAATATTTCACAAATGTGGATTCAACGCCGCGACAACACGACGAGATGTCGCTCGGCATCCAGTTCCGGCACCGCCAGCTTCGGCACTGCGTCGACCTGCCATAGCTGCATCAGGCCAGCCGCCTCCATGCGGTCAAGTTCGTCCTGTGGATAAACGCCCTTCATCGCCAATAATTTGCCGCCCGGCGCCAGCAGATGGCCGGACAGCTTCACGAAATCGCTTAGCTCGGCAAAGGCGCGCGACGTGATCACGGCATAGCCGTCCGGATCGTCGATTTTTTCCACCGGTCCCCAATGGGCCGACGCGTTGGTCAGACGCAGTTGCGCGCGGCATTGCGTCAGAAACGCCGTTTTCTTCTGCACGATGTCGACCATCAGCACGGCGACGTCCGGCGCCGAAATCGCCAGCGGAATGCCTGGCATCCCGCCCCCCGATCCCACATCGAGCACCCTGCCCCGCGCAGCATTGGGTACGACGTTGGAGCGCGCGGCTTCCGCCAGCGCGGGCACTGCGGCAAGCGAATCGAGCAGATGATGCGTCAGCATTTCATCCGGGTGACGGATGGCCGTGAGGTTGTAGACGCTATTCCATTTGCGCAAGAGCGTCAGGTACGCGAACAGCGTGTCGATCTGCGACGGCTCCAGCTTCAGGCCGATCGCATCGAGCCCGATTTCGAGACGCTTGCGCTGGGCGGTGTCGTCCACCACGGAATATCGAAAGCCGCCCACTCAGGCCGCCTCCTGCCCGCTGCCCGCTGGTGGCGTGGTCTGCGGCGAGCGGCCCATGCCCTTCTTCTTGAGGTGGACCAGCAGCAAGGAAATCGCAGCAGGCGTCACACCCGAAATGCGCGAGGCCTGACCCAAGGTTTCGGGCCGGTGCTGGTTCAGTTTCTGGCTGACCTCGAAGCCCAGCCCCCGCACTTCGGTGTAGTCGAAATTCGCTGGCAGCTTGGTGGCTTCGTTCGCTTCGAGCTTATCGACCTCGGCGGCCTGACGAGCGATGTATCCGTGGTACTTGATGCCGATTTCGATCTGCTCACGAATCTGCTCGGCCAGGCGCGGATCATCCGATAGCGACGCCTCCGGTGCGAACCGGCCGCCCTGCAACGACATCAGCGCTTCGTAGCCTACCTCCGGGCGCCGCAGCAGATCGGCCAGCGAATACTCGCGCTCGATGGCTTTCCCGAGCAACGGCACCGCGTCAGCTTCTGGCAGCAGCGCCGGGTTCACCCACGTGCTCTTCAGCCGCTCTGTTTCACGTGAAACAGCATCGCGCTTGCGATTGAAGGCATCCCAACGCGCGTCGTCGACCACGCCCAATTCACGCCCCGCTTCCGTCAGGCGCATATCGGCGTTGTCCTCACGCAGGCTCAGCCGGAACTCGGCGCGGCTTGTGAACATGCGATATGGCTCGGTCACGCCGCGTGTGATCAGGTCATCCACCAGCACGCCCAGATAAGCCTGATCGCGGCGCGGCGTCCAGGCGTCGCGTTCACGCACGTAGCAACCAGCGTTGATGCCGGCGAGCAGGCCCTGCGCCGCCGCTTCCTCATAACCGGTGGTGCCATTGATCTGGCCCGCAAAGAACAAGCCTTCGATCGCCTTGCTTTCCAGAGATGCCTTGAGCCCGCGCGGGTCGAAATAGTCGTATTCGATGGCGTAGCCCGGGCGCAGGATGTGCGCGTTCTCCATGCCGCGGATCGAGTGGACCAGCTCAAGCTGCACATCGAACGGCAGGCTCGTGGAGATGCCATTCGGATAGAACTCGTTTGTCGTGAGCCCTTCTGGTTCAAGGAAGATCTGATGGCTTTCCTTGCTCGAAAATCGGTGGATCTTGTCTTCGATACTGGGGCAATAACGCGGACCCACGCCTTCGATCACGCCCGTGTACATCGGCGAGCGGTCCAGGCCGCCACGGATAATGTCGTGGGTACGGCTGTTCGTGTGGGTAATCCAGCACGGCAGCTGTTGCGGGTGCTGATCGGGATGGCCGAGAAACGAGAACACCGGCACCGGGTCCAGATCGCCCGGCTGTTCTTCCATTGCTGAAAAGTCGATCGTGCGCCCGTCGACACGCGGCGGCGTGCCGGTCTTCAGCCGGCCCTGCGGCAGCTTGAGTTCCTTGAGACGCGCCGACAGCGAGACAGCCGCCGGGTCGCCCGCGCGGCCGCCAGTGTAGTTATCGAGCCCGACGTGGATCTTGCCGTCCAGAAACGTACCGGCCGTCAGCACGACCGCGCGCGCGCGGAAATCGATGCCAGCCTGGGTACGTGCGCCGACCACACGGTCGCCCTCTACCATCAGGTCGTCCACCGCTTGCTGGAACAGCATCAGGTTTGGCTGGTTTTCCAGCCGCGTGCGGATCGCTTTCCGATACAGGACGCGGTCAGCCTGAGCGCGGGTCGCACGGACCGCCGGACCCTTGCTCGAATTGAGGATCCGAAACTGGATGCCCGCCTCATCGGTAGCCGCAGCCATCGCGCCACCCATCGCGTCCACTTCCTTGACCAGATGTCCCTTGCCAATGCCGCCAATCGACGGATTGCAGCTCATCTGCCCAAACGTTTCGATGTTGTGCGTGAGCAGCAGCGTCTGGCAGCCCATACGCGCGGCGGCGAGAGCGGCTTCGGTGCCGGCGTGACCACCGCCGACGACTATGACGTCGAATTCTTTCGGGTAAAGCATGGGACACCTCCTCCGGGAGGCTGGGCGGGAAAAAACAGGATGCCGAATTATAGCGGCAATCGAATGTCGTTCCCCGCTCGGACACGATGTTTCACGTGGAACATGGCGTCGGCGATACCTACTGGAAGCGAATGTGTGTTTCACGTGAAACACCACGCGCAAAACACGTCGTCAAACAATAAGCCCCGCTTCCGCGGGGCTGTGCATACAGTCACTGTTTCACGTGAAACACATCAGAGGCGGTCACGGATATAGGCGGCGACAGCGGCGCTGAGGGACGCGAGATCCCGCTGCAGCGATGAGAATCCGTCGTTCGGTGCCTTGGTGGCTTCATCCATATACAACGGCCGCCGAATTTCGATTTGCAGGCTGTTGCGGCGCTCCGCAGGTCGGCCGATCTGAGCGATCAACTGCACGCCCTTGTACGGATCGTTACGCGCCACGGTGTATCCCATGCCACGCAGCTGGCCTTCCACCAGATCAACGATCCCCGGCTCGCAAGTCGTGCCGTCCCGGTCGCCGAGCACAAAGTCAGCCAAGGGCCGCGGGCTGACGATCTTGAGACGCTCGTAGGCATTATTCGGCATCGAGTGCAGATTCAGATGCCACAGTGCGCCGAACTTCCGATATGCGGCCTCGACCGCCTCCGACAGCGCCGCATGATACGGCCGGTAGTAGCGTTCGATACGGTTACGCACCTCCGCCACGGTCAGCTTTCGGTCGTAGATCGGCGTCGCAGCGTCCAGCTTCCGCCAGATCAGTCCGTAGCCAAGCCGCGTCTTCTCCCCTGGGGATAACGGCGTCGGCCACGGCTCGGCCAGCAGGTCTGGATCCAGATCATCGAGCGTCCGGTTCGGATCGATATACACGCGCGGGAATGTCGCCCCGATCAGCGTACCGCCAACCTTTGGAATGGCTGCCCACAGCGTATCGATATGGGTATCCTCGCCCCCGCGTAGCCGATGCAGCGGCACTGCAGCGTCAAAATCGGACGGATAAAAGACCCCGCTGTGCGGCGAATCGCATACCAGGGGAATTGCATCGCCCTCTGGCAATGCGAGTGTGAATGGGCCACCGGGCGCATCGCCAGTCACCGCTTGGTAAGTCGTCATGATCAGTCCAGCTTGATGTTGGCGGCCTTGGCCACACGCGCGTAGCGTGCCATTGCCTGCTGGATCTGGGCCTTGAACTGCTCGGGCGTCGTTGGCACCAGCGTGCCGCCGGACTCCTCGACCTTGCGCTTGAACTCGGGATTCTCCATTGCCTTGTGGATCGCCGCATTCAGCTTGGCAATGATCGGCTGCGGCGTGCCGGCGGGCGCCACGATGCCGAACCAACCGCCCTCACCCATATCCTTGTAGCCCAGCTCGGCGTACGTCGGCACGTTGGGCAACTGCGGAGAACGCTGCGCACCCAGCACCGCCAAGGCGCGCAGCCGGCCCGATTTCACGTGAGGCAACGTGGTCGCCAGGTTATCGGTGATCGCGTTTACCTGGCCCGCGACGGCGTCATTCAGCGCCAGCCCTGCGCCCTTGTAGGGCACGTGCAGCAGGTCGATCTTTGCCAGCATCATGAAGTTCTCGATGTTGACGTGGCCCAGCGATCCGGCCCCAGGCGACGCAAACGTATACTTGCCCGGATTGGCCTTGGCCAAGGCGACAAACTCCTGCATGGTTTTGGCCGGCACGCTGGGATGCACGGCAAACACGCTCGGAATGGCGATGACGTTGGTCACCGGCGTGAAATCCTTGATCGGATCGTAGCCAAGCTTCGGATAGACGGCCGGATTGGATCCATGCGTGCTGACCGTCGCCATGCCGATCGTGTAGCCGTCCGGCGCTGAGCGCGCCACCTGCTCCATGCCGATCGAACCACCGGCCCCGCCCTTGTTGTCGACCACGATGGCCTGGCCCAGTTCGCGTCCGGCGAACTCCGCAACCAGCCGCGCCGACAGATCCGTCGAACCGCCAGCGGCGAACGGCACCACCAGCCGGATCGGTTTACTCGGGTAGTTGGGCTGTGCCAGAACTGGCATCGCCATGGCGCCAAATGCGACGCCGACGGCTGTGGACAACATTGTGGACAACAAGAATTCGCGGCGCGTGGCACGCACGCAAGTGGCTCGATTCATCTGACAAACTCCTCGTACTTTTTTCGATTTGCGGATCGCCGAGCCACGAGTTTCCGCGAGTTTACCGGCTGTGCACAAACGACTATATTGCACGATTCCATTACCAAAGATCATTCTCGGATCGACAAGGCTATGCGCCTCCACTCACCTTCGATGTCCGAGCTGCATGCGTTCGTTACCGCCGCTCGTCTGGGCAGCTTCACGCGCGCGGCGGACACGTTGTGTGTCACGCAAGGCGCCATCAGCCGCGCCATCGCCCGACTGGAGGCCCACTTCGGCCAGCCGCTGCTCCATCGCAACGCGCACAGGCTGACCCTTACCGACGCCGGAAACGCTTATCTGGCGGCGATTTCCGAGCCACTCGCCGCACTGGAAGCCGCCAGCGCCGCAATGTTCGAAAAAGATCGCCGGCATCACCTGACGCTTTCCGCCGTACCCACACTCGCCAGCGTCTGGCTGGTGCCTCGCCTGCCCGACTTCCATCGCCGGCATCCCGAGATCCGCCTGGACTTTGTTCCCTATCGCAAGGAAGAGGATTTTTCCGGCGCACGGCCCGATGCCGCGATCCTGGCCGGCGAGGCTAGTCAGTGGGCCGGATGGCAAGTCGACTATGTGATCGGCCGCGAAATGGTGCCGGTTTGTCATCCGGCGCGGGCCCATGCAAGACGCATCGCCAACCTGTGGAAAACTCCCCACGAACTGCTGGCCGAACCCCTACTTTTCCACACCACTGCACCCGCAAACTGGCAGAAATGGCTGCAGGCCGCGGGCGTACCCGATGCTGCGCCAACCCTCGCGCGCGGGTTCGATCAGGTGTCGATTCTGCTGGAGGCCGTCAAGGCCGATATGGGTGTCGCCGTGCTGCAGCGCTGCCTGGTGCGAGACGCGCTCCACGCGGGCCAGGTGGTCGCGCCGTTCGATCTGCCGATTACGCTCAGCCGGGGATATTTCCTGTGTTCGCCGCGCGAAAAACGCGAGCATCCGGCCTTGCATGTTTTCCGCGAGTGGCTGCTTGCTGTAGCTCAGACTGATATCGAAGTGCTGACTTCTTAGCCGGTTATCCACAGTGTGGATATCTTTGTGAACAACATCGATCCGGCAAATAAAATCTAGGCGCAAAACGCCAGAAAAATCTCCACACCGAATAGTTTACGTCGCCGCCCCGCGCGCGGCGGGACGATCAGGCCGCTTTCCTGGTCAGGCCCAGATAGGTTTCGATCACCTTGGGATTGCTGGCCAGGGCCGCGGCCTCGCCCTCCAGCGCCATATCGCCGGTCTCGATCACATAGCCGTAGTCGGCCACCTGCAGGGCCGCCCTCGCATTCTGTTCAATCAGCAACGTCGCCACGCCGGTCTTGCGCAGGTTGCTGATGATGTGAAAGATCTCCTTGACGATCAGCGGCGCCAGTCCAAGGCTGGGCTCGTCCAGCATCAGCAATTGCGGCTTCGCCATCAGGGCACGGCCCACCGCCAGCATCTGCCGTTCTCCGCCGGACAGCGTGCCCGCGTCCTGCCTAGCGCGCTCCCGCAGGCGCGGAAACAGATCGTAGACCACGTCCATCTGATCCAGATAGTTGCGCTCGCCCGCCTTCTTGCGCCGGAACGCCCCGAGCAGGAGGTTGTCCTCGACCGACATGGTGGCGAACAGCTCGCGCTTTTCCGGCACCAGGCACATGCCGCGCGCCACGCGCCCCTCGACGGGGATGCCGGTCATGTCGTGCCCCAGATAGCGCACCGTGCCGCTCGACGACCCCGTGGCAGGAAGCGCGCCCATGATGGCATTGAGCATGGTGGACTTCCCTGCGCCGTTGGGCCCGATCACAGTGACGATGCGGCCGGCCTCGACCTGCAGACTGGCGCCGTGCACCGCCTCGACCTTGCCGTAGCGGACATGCAGGTCCTTCACTTCCAGAATCAGACTCATCTCATATCCTCACTCGATGCCGCCCAGATACGCTTCCAGCACTGCCGGATCCTTCTGCACCTCTTCCGGCACGCCCTCGGCGATGCGCGTGCCAAATTCCATCACCACGAGGCGATCGGTCAGGTTCATCACAAAGTCCATGTCATGCTCCACCAGCAGCACACTCATGCCTTCGCCTTTGAGCTTGCGCAGCAAATCGGCAAGCGCCTGCTTTTCCTTGTAGCGCAGGCCTGCGGCTGGTTCGTCCAGCAACAGCAGCGCCGGATCGCAGCAAAGCGCTCGCGCAATCTCCAGGATCCGTTGCTGCCCCAGCGCCAGGCTGCCGGCCTCCATGTACATGCAGTCGGCCAGCCCCACGCGCTCGAGCTGGCGCTTCGCCTCGAACAGCAGCTTCTGTTCCTCGCCGCGGTTCATGCGCAGGATCGCCGCGGATACGCCGCCTTGCGCGCGGAAGTCGCCGCGCAGGTGCGCGCCGATCGCAACGTTCTCCAGCACCGTCATCGTCGGCAGCAAATGCACATGCTGGAACGTCCGTCCGACCCCGCGCTTCACGATCTCGCGCGAAGGCAGGCCCGAAATCACTTCGCCGCGATAGCGCACTTCCCCGCTCGTGAGCGGCAACACCCCGGTCACCAGATTGAACGTGGTGGACTTGCCCGCGCCGTTGGGGCCGATCAATCCGATGATCTCCCCGGCGCGCACCTGGAAGCTCACGTCGTTCACCGCCACCAGCCCGCCAAACTGCTTGCGCGCCGCGCGCACATCGAGAATCAACTCTCCGGCGTCCGGCTTCTGCCGCACCGGCAGCGCCGCAGCATGCGCGGGCGCGGTCACGGACGGCCCCGACGGCATCAGCCTGCGCAGGAACGGCCAGATGCCGTCACGCGCGTACTGCAGCAACAGCACCAGCAGCACGCCGAACACGATGATCTCGAAGTTGCCCGTGGTCCCCAGCAACTTGGGCAGCACGCCCTGCAGCACGTCCTTCAGGATCGTCAACACACCGGCGCCCAGCACCGCGCCCCAGACGTGTCCCACGCCGCCCACCACGGCCATGAAGAGGTACTCGATGCCGTAGTTGAGTCCGAACGGCGTCGGATTCACCGCGCGTTGCAGATGCGCATAGAGAAAGCCCGATACGCACGCCAGTATCGCGGCCACCACGAAGATCACCACCTTCATCCATGCGGTGTTGACGCCCATGGCTTCGGCCATCGTGCCGCCGCCCTTGAGCGCGCGAATCGCACGCCCGGGCCGCGAATCCAGCAGATTCTGCATGGCGAATACCGCGAGCAGCACCACCAGCCAGATCAGATAGAACATCGACCGGCCCGACTGCAGCTCGATACCGGCGATCGACAACACCGGGATGCCGTTGAGGCCGTCGTACTTGCCCAGAAACTCGAGGTTGCCAAACAGGAAGAACAGCGACAGACCCCATGCAATCGTCGCCAGCGGCAGGTAGTGGCCGGACATGCGCATCGTGATCAATCCGATCACATAGGCCGATGCCACCGTGATGATCAATCCCACCACGAGCCCCACCCATGGAGACAGCCCGAACTGCGTCGTCAGGTATGCGGTGCTGTACGCGCCGAGCCCGACAAATGCGGCCTGGCCGAACGACGTCATGCCGCCCACGCCGGTCAGCAACACCAGCCCGATCGCCACGATGCTGTACAGGCCAATGTAGTTGCCAAGCGTGATCCAGAACTCGGGCGTCGGCAGCACAGGAAGCAGCGCCAGTGCCACCACGAACATCAGCGTCAGGAGGCGGTTGCGCAGATGGCCGCGCACAGCCTCGCCCCGCTGCGACGCGATGGTGCCCTCGCCATCCACGCGCTTTTCCATCGGTTTGTCGGTGAGCATGGTCATGGCTTACTCCTCTTCCTCGACATGCTTGCTCGTGAGCGATCGCCACAACAGCACCGGGATGATCAACGTAAAGACGATCACCTCCTTGAAGGCGCTCGCCCAGAACGACGAATACGATTCGAGCAGCCCCACCAACAGCGCGCCGAGCGCCGCAACCGGATAGCTCGCCAGGCCACCGACGATCGCGCCAACGAAGCCCTTCAAGCCCACCAGGAAGCCGGATTCGTAATAGACCGTGGTCAGCGGCGCAATCAGGACGCCGCACAACGCGCCCAACGCGGCCGCCAGCGTGAACGAAAGTCGCCCGGCCTGCGTGGTGCCGATGCCCACCAGCCGCGCGCCCAGCCGGTTCACGGCCGTCGCGCGCAGCGCCTTGCCTTGCAGCGTGCGTTCGAAAAAGAAGTACAGCGCGGCGATCAGCAGGCCGGACACCGCCACCACCCAGAGGCTCTGTCCAGACACGCTGAGGCTGCCGACATCGAAACGCGCCTCGGAAAACGGATTCGTGCGCGAACCCTCCGCGCCAAACATCACGAGGCCCAGACCGACCAGCGCGAAATGCACCCCAACGGAAACGATCAGCAACACCAGCGTGCTGGCTTCGGCAAGCGGCTGGTACGCCAGGCGATAGAGCATTGGGCCGAGCGGCACGACGATCAGCAGCGTCACCGCCACCTGCACCAACATTGGCAGCGGCTGGCCGCCGTACTGCTGCACCAGCAAGTGCACGGCCACGGGAAACAGCAGGTATTTGGCCGCCAGCACGGCAAGCCGTCGCGCCGCCATGCTGCGCAAGTCCGGGCTGCGCAATACCACGGCCGCGTCATAGACAAACGTGAGCACGCCCATGGCCAGCAGCAGCCACGTGGTTTGAGGCGCGTGCCCGGCCTGCATCGCGGCCAGCGTCAGCGCGCCATAGGCCACGAATTCGCCCTGGGGTATGAAGATGACGCGCGTTACCGAGAACACCAGCACCAGCGCCAGTGCCAGCAACGCGTAGATGGCGCCGGAAGTAATGCCGTCCTGCGCCAGGATGGCCGCAATCGAAAGATCCATTGTCTCCCCGACTCGTGGAAGGGTCCGCGCTGTCAGCTTAATCGCTGCGCGGCGTTGTACGTAGATTGCAAGACGGCAAGGGCAAAAAAAGGGCGCATGGCAATCCATGCGCCCCTGCGTTGCTACGCCTGCCCCGCGCGACCAACTCCTGTCTGCCGAACGAGCGCCGGCCTACTTCTGCAACTTCCACTTGCCATCGACGATCTGCACCATCACGCGCGCGTGCTGGTCCATGCCGAGGTGGTCGGTGGGAGTCATGTTGATGATGCCGTGCGACACCGGCAGATTCTTGGTCTGCTCCAGCGCATCGCGCAGCGCCTTGCGGAATTCCTTGGTGCCCGGCTGGCCCTTCTTGAGCGCCTCGGGAATGGCGTTCTGGAGCAGCAGTCCGGCGTCCCAGGCGTGGCCGCCAAAAGTCGAGACCTGGCCACCGAACGCTTTCTCGTATGCCGTCTTATACGTCATGGCCGGCTTCTTGACGGGATTGCTGTCTGGCAATTGCTCGGCCACCAACAACGTACCGGCGGGCAGGAATGTGCCTTCGCAATCCTTGCCGCACACCCGCAGGAAGTCGGGATTGGCCACGCCGTGCGTCTGATAGATCTTGCCCTTGAAGCCGCGCTCCTTGAGCGTCTTGGCCGGCAGCGCCGAAGGCGTACCCGAACCGGCAATCAGCACCGCGTCCGGATTGGCGCCCATCATCTTGAGCACCTGGCCCGTCACCGAATTGTCGGTGCGCGCAAAGCGCTCGTTGGCCACCACCTTGATCTTGCTCATTTCCGCCACCTTGGCGAATTCCTGCGCCCAGCTATCGCCGTAGGCATCCGCAAAGCCGATGAATGCCACCGTCTTCACGTTGTTGTTGGTCATGTGCTCGGCCAGCGCCGTGGCCATGTGCGAATCGTTCTGCGGCGTCTTGAAGACCCATGCGCGCTTGGCATCCATCGGCTCGATGATGCGGGCCGAGGCGGCCATCGAGATCATCGGCGTTTCACTCTCGGCGGCCACGTCCACCATCGCCAGGGAATTCGGCGTCACGGTGGAACCCACCACCACGTCCACCTTGTCCTCGCTGATCAGCTTGCGCGTGTTCTTTACCGCCGTGGTGGTGTCGGTGGCGTCGTCGAGCACGATGTACTCGATCTTCTTGCCGGCGATTTCCTTCGGCAGCAGCGTGAACGTGTTCTTTTCGGGGATGCCGAGCGATGCCGCGGGCCCGGTGGCCGAAACAGTGACCCCAACTTTCACCTGGGCACTGGCCGCACCGGCAAACAGGCTGGCAGCAGCAAGAGCCAGCAAGCTGGCGCGCTTGAACGTCATAGAGTGTCTCCTTCGATTCCAGAAACGGAAAAAGGCATCCGTCGGCTTTCGGCCGCCGGATGCCTTCAGTTTTTTTGTCGGCCCGTTCAACAGGCTCTCTGGCAGACGCAACGCTGGCGTCCGATCAGTGTCGGGAACATCGAAGTTCGTCCCGTTTTTCCCGTCCTGCGCGTGATACCCCCGGAATTGCGCAGTTGCATTACCCGACCGCTCGGTCGGGAATGCGAATCGAGTCTAACACAGCGATCTGATCCGAAAAGCGGGATTAACCCGCAGCGGCGGCGGCACAACAGTCCGGGTTACGGCGTCCTGGCTACCGGCGCGCGCGCGGGGCGCGGTGGCATGTTCGCAATGCCGTGGCGCCGGCCCGTATCCGGTCGCATCGGTTCAACGCAGGAAGGCGTCGTAAGCGGTCTTCATGATCAGCGCGCCAACCACGGCGATGAACACCTTGCGCACAAACCTGCTGCCATGCCGAAGCGCCAGCTTGCTGCCCACCTGACTGCCCGCGACATTGGCCACGGCCATCACGATGCCCAGTTGCCACCAGACGTGGCCCTTGGCCGCCAACAGCAGCAGCGCGGCAAGGTTGGTAGCAAGATTGACCACCTTGGCCGAAGCCGAGGCATGGAGGAAGTCGTAGCCGAACACGCGCACGAACACGATCATCAGGAAACTGCCCGTTCCCGGCCCGAACACGCCATCGTAGAAGCCGATCGCCGCACCGGCCAGCACGGCGGCAATGCGCTCGCGTGCGCCGGACAGCGAGGGCGCGTGCTCGGTGCCAAGGTCCTTCTTCGCTACGGTGTAGGCCAGCAGGACCAGCAGCACAAACGGCAGTGCCTTGCGCAGCGGGTCGGCCGGAATCCTGGTCAATGTCCACGCACCGGCCATCGACAACACGAAGGCCGCAATCATGGCCGGCGCAGTGACACCCCAATGGATCCGGACCGAGCGCGCAAAGCGCATCGCCGCATTGGTGGTGCCCGCCATCGACGCCACCTTGGTGGTGCCGATCAACGTGGCGGGCGCCATGTTTGGATAGGTCGAAAACAGCGCGGGGATCTGCACGAGGCCCCCGCCGCCCGCCACGGCGTCAATCATGCCGGCCAGGAAGGCGGCCGCCGCCAGAAACGCAAATTCCATGCTGGAACCATCGAAAAGGTGGGAAGGGATTCAGGCAAGTCGTGGCGACGGCCAGGTTCGGCTGGCCGCGGCCGCGCCATTACCCGAGAAACTTCGGTGTGGGCACAAGGCTGCGGACCCACAGGCCGCTGCCGTCGCGCTGAAATCCATCGGGCGCGCGCTGGCCCGGATCCACCAGACCTTGCGCCAGGGCGATGTGCCGGATGCCGTGGGCACGGCACCAGTCCGCCAGCACGGCACAGCATTCCTGCAGCCATGCCTGGACGGACGTCTCCGCTGGCCATTCCGACGATTGAAGCGATTGCGGCGAATGTTGCGATTGCAGCGGTCGCGGTGCGCTCGCCAACGCGGGCGGCTCCCCTGCATCCGTAGAATCCGATGACGATACCGGCGGCCACCACTCCGCCACCATTGCAATACGGCCGCCTGTGGACAAGCTATGGATCAGGGTGACGGGCATCAGGCAGGCCAGGTTGTCGCGCACCGCATTGGTGCCGCCTAGCAGGCAAATGCCATGACTGCCCTGGTCGAGCAGCGCGTCGAGCGATACGCGACGCGCGCGGGCCTCCGGGACGCCAAGCGGGGCGCGACGCATCAGCCAGGCGTCGACCACAGGTGCATCTTTGGTCACAGCGGGGCGTACCCAGCGCTGCGGCGGCGTTGATTCTGAGGGATTGGAAATCGTGAACATGAGACGCGCGGGAAGCAGGCCGGCATTGTCGCACGGGGCCTGCAGCCGGGTCATGCACGAAAAGCATCGCCCGTGGAAGGCGATGAAATGCCGGCATAAACACGTCGTGGACCGGCGCAAATAAAAAAGGCGTTGCTGGGGATCACCCGGCAACGCCTTTTATCGTGTTGGCTGCTGCTACCCGACACCGGGTGCGCGCCTGTCGTCTCCTCGCTTCCGCCTCCAAGTAACCTGCGAAAACCGTATAAGCAATGTAACGAAGCGGTGCGTCTGAAACAAGTCAGCAATAACCCTAGCCCCAAAATCGAGCATGTTGCCCGATCTGCACGCAGGGCTTGCTATTTTTTCCGGCTCGTGAGTGCAATCAGCTCGCCCATGATGCCGCGGCGGAACGTCAGCACGCAGATAACGAAGATGATGCCGGTCACCATCGTCACCGACTCGCCAAGCGCGTTGAACCAGCTGACGCCCGTAACCGACGCCAGGAACGATCCGATATCGCCGAGCTTGTTCTCGAGCGCCACCACCACGAAGGCGCCAACGATCGGGCCGGACAACGTGCCCAGGCCGCCCACCAGCGTCATCAGGATCACCGACCCCGACATCGACCAGTGCACGTCGGTCAGCGTGCCGAAACCAAGCACCAGCGCCTTGATGGAGCCGGCCAGTCCGGACAGCGCGGCCGAGATCACGAAGGCCAGCAGCTTGAAGCGATCCACGTCGTAGCCCAGCGAGATCGCGCGCGGCTCATTCTCGCGGATGGCCTTCAGGATCTGGCCGAACGGCGAATGCACCGTGCGCACGATCAGCGCGAAGGCGGCCACGATGATGATCAGCGCCACGTAGTACAGCGTCGTATCGTTGGCCAGCGAGAGCACGCCAAACAGCTTGCCGCGGGGAATGCCCTGCAGGCCGTCCTCGCCGCCCGTGAACGGCGCCTGCAGACAGATGAAGAACAGCATCTGCGCCAGCGCGAGCGTGATCATCGAGAAGTAGATGCCCTGGCGCCGGATCGCCAGCGAACCGACCACGTAGCCAATCACCGCGCCGGACAACGTCCCGAACAGCAGGCCCAGTTCGGGTGTCACGCCCCATACCTTCATCGCATGCCCAGCCGCGTAGCCCGCGCCGCCAAAGAACGCGGCATGGCCGAACGACAACAGGCCGGTAAAGCCGATCAACAAATTGAAGGCGCAGGCGAACAGCGCGAAGCACAGCACCTTGAGCACGAACACCGGGTACGCACCCACCAGCGGCGCGGCAATCAGCGCCAGCAACAGCAGGCCGTAGAGAACCCTCTTTTGCACAGCCGTCCCTTCCTTGAAGCCCTTGGCTTGCACCGCCACAGCGGTTTGACCGGTCTGCCCGCTCATCATTTCTCCCTTCCGAACAGCCCTGCCGGACGCAGCAGCAGCACGATCACCATGATGAAGAACACCACGGTCGCCGAGGCCTCCGGGTAGAACACCTTGGTCAGCCCTTCAATCACGCCGAGCCCCAGGCCCGTGAGGATCGACCCCATGATCGAACCCATCCCGCCGATCACCACCACCGCGAACACCACGATGATCAGATTCTGTCCCATCAGCGGCGACACCTGAATCACCGGCGCGGCCAGCACGCCGGCAAACGCGGCCAGCGCCACACCGAAGCCGTAGGTCAGCGTCACCATCAGCGGCACGTTCACGCCGAACGCTTCCACCATCTTCGGGTTCTCGGTGCCGGCCCGCAGGTACGCGCCAAGCTTGGTCTTCTCGATCACGAACCACGTCGCCAGGCACACCACCACCGACGCAGCCACAACCCATGCGCGATAGTTCGGCAGGATCATGAAGCCCAGATCGGTTGCGCCCTGCAGCGCTTCAGGCGGCGAATATGGCAGGCCCGACACGCCGTAGATCGACCGGAACACGCCTTCGATCACCAGCGTGATGCCCAGCGTCAGCAGCAGGCCGTAGATGTGGTCGAGCTTGTAGATCCAGCGCAGCATCGTCTTCTCGATCACGATGCCGAGCACCCCCACCACCAGCGGCGACACCAGCAGCATCACCCAGTAGTTCAGTCCGGCGTATTCCATGCCCGCCCACGCCAGCAGCGCACCGAGCATGAACAGCGCGCCGTGCGCAAAATTGATGACGTTGAGCAGACCGAAAATCACGGCCAGCCCCAGGCTCAGCATCGCGTAGAAAGCCACGTTGACCAGGCCCAGCAGCAGCTGGGACAACATGGCGGGAAGCGGAATTCCAAAGATATCCATGGGCTAGATTGCCTGTAGGTGTGTCGCCCGACTGCCACTTGCGCAGCGTCGGAGTGGAAGCAAGCGCGTCGCAACCAGTGGCATGTCGCACCCGGCGCGCCGCGCTTGTCTTCCCGCCCCTGTCCGCTGCCGGACAAGGGGCCATTCTGGTGTTACTTCTTCATCATCGCGCACTTCGATTCGGCAACCGTGGTGAAGGCCTGGTCGCCAGGAATCGTCGCGGCCACCTTCAGGTAATCCCACGGCTTCTTCGAATCGGCCGGCGCCTTCACCTGCATCAGGTACATGTCGTGAATGTTGCGGCCATCGGCGCGGATGTAGCTCTTGTTGTAGAAGTCGTTGATCTTCATCTTCTTCAACTCGGCCATGACCTTGTCCGGATCGTCGGTCTTGGCGGTCTCCACGGCCTTCAGGTACGTGCTGATCGCCGAATAGTCCGCGGCCTGCAGGCTGCTCGGCATCTTCTTCATCTTGCCGAAGAAGCGATTCGCGAACTTGCGCGTCTCGTCGTTCATGTCCCAGTACCAGCTGTCGGTCATCAACAGGCCTTCGGTGTTCTTCAAGCCAAGGCTGTGCACGTCGTTGATGAACATCAGCAGGCCGGCGATCTTCATCGTCTTGGTGATGCCGAATTCCTTGGCCGCCTTGATCGAATTGATCGTGTCGCCGCCCGCGTTGGCCAGGCCCAGGATGTCGGCCTTCGACGCCTGAGCCTGCAGCAGGAACGACGAGAAATCCGACGCCGACAGCGGATGGCGCACCGATCCCACCACCGTGCCGCCATTGGCCTTCACCACTGCCGCGGTGTCGTTCTCGAGCGAATGGCCGAAGGCGTAGTCGGCGGTCAGGAAGAACCACTTCTTGCCGCCCTGCTTCACCACCGCGCTGCCGGTGCCCTTGGCCAGCGCCACCGTGTCATAGGCGTAGTGCACCGTGTATGGCGAGCACTCTTCGTTGGTCAGGCGCGCCGTGCCGGCGCCGATGTTGAAATAGACGCGCTTCTTTTCCTGCGCCACCTTGTTCATCGCGAGGCCGGTCGCGGAATTGGTGCCGCCCAGCAGCATGTCCAGCCCCTGCTGGTCCATCCACTCGCGCGCCTTCGATGCGGCGATGTCGGCCTTGTTCTGGTGATCGGCAGACACCAGTTCGATCGGCTTGCCCAGCACCTTGCCGCCGTGATCCTCGATCGCCATCTTGATGGCTTCCAGGCCGCCGGGACCGTCGATGTCGGCGTACAGGCCGGACATGTCGGTGATGTAGCCAATCTTCACGGTATCGCCCGATACCTGCGCCGAAGCGCCCCCTGCATATGCGCCAAAGACAGTTGCCGCCACTGCGACAGCCAGCCGAGTCATCTTCATGTTTTGTCTCCTGAGTTGTGGCGGCGTCCTCACGCCCCCCGTCCTGCGATCGCAAAGCGCCACCAAGCAAACGCCGCCGACGTGGTTGCGCAGCCCTGCCCGGTCGTCCGACCTGGAGGCAGCCGCGCAGCGCGCCGTCACCGCTTCACTTCGTATTCCTTGCGGGTCCCAAAAACAAAATGTTCAGACGCCAAGCAGTTCATTGAGCACCGGCATCTTGGCCTGCAGTTCGTCGGCGGCAAAGCGCTCGACGATGGCGCCGTGTTCCATCACATAGAAGCGGTCGGCCAGCGGCGCGGCAAAGCGGAAG
>Ga0187844_10000616_pt1 | contig 27770 bp, 18 predicted proteins | sample SpaLakP09_SKY_50_FD_134517 | JGI IMG/M metagenome (GOLD analysis project Ga0187844, IMG submission 134517) | Oligotrophic lake water microbial communities from Sparkling Lake, Wisconsin, USA - SP09_SKY_50 | ecosystem: Environmental > Aquatic > Freshwater > Lake | place: USA: Sparkling Lake... | reverse complement strand
CCAACTTGTTTCCCAACTTGTTTTTTAAACACTTATTATATGCAGCTTTCGTAGGCCGAGGAATGCTTATAACTTCGCAACAATTTAATATATTATCCGGAATGAAACTGAGCTCCTCCGTTACTAAAATATATTTTAAATCAATCGAAGTTGCATTATTCTTCTGCATATAACTATAAAAATTGTCTAGCAATTCGCTGTGTATTTCATTAAAATATTTGCACACAATAATTCCCGATTTTTCGTTTTTGGCAGAAACAATGTCCACAATTTGAGAGTAAATCTCGTGCCACAACAGTTTCGAATTGCAACCTAAGAGAGACATATCTATTTCATAGTGGATATCGCTTATTTTAAAAAAGTATTGCTGCTTGTTATAAGTAACACTAATTTTTTTTTCATATTTTAAATCAAAAGAACTATATTTTCGAATAGACTTTAACATTTGTGTGTATTTTCCGACGCCATTTGGGCCATAAAAAATGAGATTCTTTAAATCGTGTATTTTCTTGGGGAATTTGGAAAATACCTTTTCGAGCTTTGGATGTAAATTCTCTTTGGCATTTATGTATTCTTCAAAATGGGTTTCATGAAATTTCATTATATAGTTTAACTCAACATTCTTTATTCTATTTTATTACTTATTTATAAATTTTTTTCATAGTACTTAAAAACATAACGCAAATAAATAAAGTCTACTAGTAGAATGAACATTGTAAAAAGAATAGATCAATATCACAATGATAATGTGTATTTTTGTGACCCTATAAAAAATAATGTAATGAACGAGGGCAATTTTGTGAGGATACTTTACTCCAACTCGTTGTTTGTGTTGAACGGAATAAGCCTTTTAATTCCTCTGCACGATATAAATATTGAGAAATATTATAACAAATATAAATGCACATTTAATGCGCAATTACACAAGGATTTAATAGAGCATCTGCGTTTGATAGAAGAAAGTTTGTTGAGGAAATATAATACTAAAAATAAAATTCCTCAATATAAGATTAATGAGCAGTTCAAAAATGGAAATATCAAATTATTTCTTGATAATACTGATAAACTTGGCAATGGTAATTTTGCGCTTAAGATTTCTGGAATATGGGAAACAGATTGCTATTATGGGCTGACATACAAGTTTTTGAAAGCCAACAATCCTTAAAAGTTGTGCGCTTAAAAGTCGCAAGCTTATCAGTCGCAAGCTTAAAAGTCGCAAGCTTATCCGTCAGTGGAAAAATATTTCAAAATAATACCTATTGTTATTACTGCTACAATATTTATTACACCAACAAAATATAAAAGTCCACTATAAACACGATCTAATTTATTGTCTCTTTGAAAACTTTGCTTTTGCGTTCCCATATAGAATAAGAAAAGTTGCAATAGGATTAGAATTACCGATATATTTGTAAAGTTGGCATAACCAGGAGCTATGTTTCCCTCAGCTATTCTGTCTTTATATGTGAAAAGCAGATATAAGATGTAAGCAACAATCCCGATGGTAACAAAAAATGGACCCACTGAAAAAATGGCACTAATTATATTTTGCGAACCGTTCTTTGAAGAAATGCCAATTATAAATGAAATAAGAATCGCCATCCCTATGGCTATTAAAAAGTATCCAGCTATAGTTCCATTCAAGCTATCCATTGAAGTGGAGCCAATAGTGGCAAATAGTAAAATTATTCCTACTGTAATTAAAGAAATATAAAATTTCGAAGTTAAGCTATTAAATATTGAGTCATCGGTACTAGAGCCCGAAATAATTCCTGTGTTTATTTGTTGTTGTGGTGATGACATTATTATATTACTTGTAGAGAATAAATTATTTATTATGATTGTTGTTGCTTCAATTCGTCAACTTGTCTTTGCAAATCCTGCAATTTAACAATTAATAACGGGATAAGTTCAGTGTAATTCACAACCTTGATGTTTTCTTGTAAACCATTATTCTCCATTTTCACGGTTGTTACTAAATTTGGAAAATATGTCTCCAAATCTTGCGCTATAATTCCATAATGAAGTTTTTTTTCAGTGTCTGCTTTATAACTATATTGTTTTGGCTCGAGCTTTAATAAATCGTTTGCCAATGCAAGTTTTAATTCTTCAATATTCTCTTTTAATTTAAAATCAGATACATGGTTTATAGAACCGCCAACCAGCAAGTCATTTTTAATATAAACATTTGCGCTTGCATTTGAAGGTGTGAGGTACAGCTTATTATCCATAGTTATATTTGTCCATGTTGTATTTGTTGATAAAGGCTGCAAAGGAAATGTTTTTATGTATGCAGTATAATTGGGCTGTTTTCCTGAAAAACTTATTGTAGACATTTAATATAACTGCATAATAAAGTTTTTCAATTAAAGTGTAATAATATATAAAAATAAAATTTCTTTCTATAATAGTATTATATGAGCAGATTTAATACAAATTCAAATCATCCTTTAATTCCAAATGCAAATGAATATATGATCGAGCAGCGGGTGGTAAGCATTCATTCTGAAGATAGAGATATTACTAAATGGCCTAGTTCAAGCAATTTTGAAATAGAGTTGCCCGATGATTATGTAAATGTTTCAACTGTTAAATTGGGAAATTATACCTTTCCGGCCAATTATAATACATTTTCTCTTGCGCAAGCAAATATAGGAATGACATTTAAAATTGATAAACCGTATCGACCTCCGGATGATGATCCAGACACTCTATTGTTTGTAATATACGAGGCTTTGTGGTCAAATGTAGGAAATAATTTTTTAATATATATTTCAGAGGGATTCTACAATCCCATCCAGATAGCCACAGAATTAACAAATCGCTTCAATGAATCAGTAGATCTTCTTGTTTATGAATATATATCTAATAACTATCCGGCTTTATTGCCGCAATACATTAAACAAGGTGGTTATAATCAGTTTGTTGTAGTTTACAATCAAGTAACACAGTCATTGTGGTTTGGAAATAAAAGTTCCGGTTTTATTATAACTAATGACTCCAATTTTTATTGTGAAAGACGAGAATTGTTGGCGATACAATGCGTGCAAAAACATTTAGCGGATTTTTCAAATTGGGGATTGCCAGCATTTTTAGGGTTTACACGATGTCCCACGCCAACAATAACAAATAAATATCCCGGCGTTTACCCTAGATTTTATTATGGGGATGCACTTGTTTCCGGCGACAATGGGTATTGGCTTTTACCTGATCCACAATACAAAAATACGCAAGTATATTATTTAGAAGCCCCTGCAAAAATTAATTTAATGGGAAATTCTTATTTTTACATGGAGGTGGATGGTTTAAATAATATTGATGAGACGAGCCCTTATAGTTTATCAGCTTTTACATATAAAACAAATGAAACGAATGGAGTTCACAATGCCGCTTTTGCAAAAATAGGCGTTACTACAACTCCCGTTTCTCAATGGTACGACAGTAACACCGAGGCTGTAAAAATTTTTAATCCACCAGCTGAAAGAATACGCAGAATAAGAGTAAAGATTCGTTATCACAACGGCATGTTGGTGGAGTTTGGCAAGTTTAATTATTCATTTAATTTGATTTTCCAAATTTTGAGACCACAGAATTTGCGTTCTTACATTACTTTTGATCCCACATCAAATGCGTTGTTTGGAAGCTCAACGGCTGTGGCAAAGAAATCCTAATCAGGGAACCTAGGGTTCCCCGAACCCCTCCTCTTTTATTTTGCATCATTTTTATTGAAATGATGAAAAATTGCATTATTAAAACACCAAATAACATTAAAGTATAGAGGAGGGGTTCGGAGAACCCTAGGATTCAAGGATTTCCGCCCCGATTATATACGGATTTTGTATTCGTCGATAATCCAGCTCTTCAAAAGTTCTATATTACATATTTTATAATCACCTTTGAACCCACCCAGCTTATAAAAAACCGGCTTCTTCATTTTTGCCGTCTTAAAAAACAAATAATCGCCGTGCGCGCTATTTCTAATACTAATATTAGTAGTAATTTCTCTAATATTATTGGGCCCCTTTTTGCCTAGTTTGCCATCCAGTTCATCTTTCATCAATATTGCAAGAACCTCATCATAAGTAATATTCGCAATGGGACGATTACCGAAACACGATAATGATTTGTTGTTCTCCCCCCAATGTGCGTACAAGCCATATTTTCCCTTTTTAATAAACAAGTCTTCACCGTGAAATTCCCCTAATGGGGGATCGCCCTTCTTTTTTGCATCTACATCCAGTAAATCCTCCAATTTATATCCACCCTTTTCCAGAAGATCTAAATTAATATCTTTTTTAATGGGCTTAAAGACCACTTTGTCTTTGCCGTCCTGGGTCTTGCCTTCGACGCATTTTATAACCGGGCCATATTTTCCTATGATATAACTGTGGTTTTCGTTTATTTTGATTTCGTGTTTTTTCTCGTCCTTTAGCTCTTTGCAAGACTCTTCCATTGTTTTTAAACAAGAGTCGCATAACAGGGGCCAATCTTTTTCTCCCCTTGATATCTTGTCTAAATCGTCTTCCATCAACCTTGTATAATCATAATTGAATAGTTCGTTGAAATGTTTATCCAGGAATTCCATCACAATAATTCCAAGCTGTTGAATTACCAATTTATTCTTTTCATTTCCGACTTCTCTTGTTGTTTTCTTTTCTGTGATGGTCTCTTCTTCCAATTCAAAATCTATACATTCGAGCTTTCTGCCGCTTATGTCTTCCTTTTTAACATAGCCGCGCTCTTGGATTTTGTCTATTAGTGTGGAAAATGTGGATGGTCTGCCTATTCCGCGCTCTTCTAAAAGTTGAACCAGCTTTGCTTCTGTGTAATGCGATTTTGTGTCAGTTAAACTCATAGTGCACGCAATTTTTTTATAATCATATGCGGTCGCTTGTTTAATGGTTTGCAAGTAAGTGTAGACCTTGCTTTTTTCAGCATCTGTAAATTTATTTTTTACTATTTTCCATCCTGGAAAATCAACTATTTCGGATATATGTGAATATTTTGATTCAAATGGTGCAGTAATTGATGCGTTAACCTGTAAGAATTCAGATTGCGACATGCAACTTTCCAAGGTTGTTTCCCATATTAGCTTGTACAACCTTTTCTCTCGAGGCCCCATTTTGTCTTCCATGGCTTTAACTGAAATTTTGGTTGGTCTGATCGCCTCGTGAGCCTCTTGCGATAAGCTTTGTACTAACTCTTCTTTTTTTGATCCAGTATTTTTTGTTTTTTTCTTTGGTTTATCGGGTTTTTTGGTTTCTTCTTCAAGTTCAACATTTGTATTTGCCAATTGGTCAATTTGATGATTCACATATTTTGGGTCCAAATATTCTTTTATTATGTATTCTTTGGTAGTATCAATAAAATCCTTGCTGTACTTCTTCGAATCTGTCCTCATATAAGTAATGTGTCCTTGTTCATACAAGATTTGACACAAACGCATGGTCTCCTTGGGCGATATATGCAATTCATTGCTCGCCAATTGCTGAATTCTTGAAGTAGTTAGTGGCTCCGGTTGCGCTTTAAAAACCTTCTTTGGATTTGTGCAAGAATAGATGTGGTCAAAATTCACGCTCTCTTCCAAAAAGTTCAACATTTTGTCTTCGCTATCATAACGCGCATTCAAATCAAAGGGAACGCATTTATTGGTGAAATATCCCACAGTATTATAAACCTTTTTCCCAGGTGAATTATTAATTTCTATTTGATTTTCGTATACCAGCTTCAATGCCGGTGTTTGACAACGCCCAGCACTTAGACTATGTTCGGCATTCTTGGAGATGTACTTCCACAGCATTGGAGAGATGGTAAAACCCACAAGTAAATCCAAGATTTGTCGCGCTTGTTGAGAATATACTAGGTTCAAATCAATGGTTCTTGGACTCAATATGGCTGCCTGAATGGCGCGCTCAGTGATTTCGTGGAACACGATGCGTTTAGTTTTGTCAACTGGCAAATCAAAGAGCGCACAAATGTGCCAAGCTATGGCCTCACCTTCGCGGTCATCGTCCGTGGCCAATATGACATCATCTGCAGAATAAATATCTTTGCGCATAAACTCGATATGCTTGCGTTTTCTCTCGTCATTAATAATTTGATAATTGGGTGTAAACCGGTTTTCAATGTCGACATTTTTTAGGGAGCCGAGTTCTCTCAAATGGCCAAAACTAGCAATCACCTTGTAACCGGGACCCAAGTATTCTTCGATTTTCTTGCATTTTGCGGGGGATTCGACAATAACAAGCGTTGTTGTTAATTGTACTTTTTTAGACTTTGTTATTGTAGTCATTTTCTTAAATATATTTATTAAAATATGTTTAAGTGATTAAATTATTTATTACTTGTAAAAATACATGTAAAAAGGAAAGTTGCTTCCCATAGTATTACTGGGCCAACCTACAAATTTGCCAATATATGATAAATCATCTGCTTGGTCAGTTATTTTGCAAACAGAGTTTTTGGCCAAAATTTGAAAAGCGTTGGCACCAGACTCTGCGGATCTGGTATAAATATCTCTAGTAATGTTGGTAGGTTCTTCGTTTGCATCGTTTCTTACGGATACTACCGAAACTCTACCGGCTACAACTGCATCAAATAACACCCGAATAAAATTTTGTGCATCAGGATAGGCGGTCATCATAGTTTGAGCCCAAGGATCAATTTCCGCTCTAGTAACCATTGTAATATCTCCCTCCGCACCACCTCTTCTTGCTCTCCCTCTTCCTCTTCCTCTAGAATATTTTTTTCCACCCATAGAATATTTTTTTCCACCCATAGAATATTTCTTTCCTCCCTTTTTCATAGCAGTTCTTTTTCTGCGATTCGAACGGGATTTTCTCCTAAAATTGCGTTTTGTTGGCGCCATTATATATTAATTCAATATTTTTTTTTACGCATTCATAGTTTTAAAAACAATATAAAATTATTTTTAGCTATATAGCTATATAACGATGGAATATATTGAACCTGCTTTAAACAATTATACAATTTACACAAAAAGTGGTTGCCCAAATTGTACTAAAGTAAAAAAGTTTTTGGAAACTGTGCCGGTAAAACCTTTGATTGTAGATTGCGATGAATGGCTTATTGAAGATAAACCAGCATTTTTGGAATTCATGCGAGAGAAAGCCGGGAAAGAATGCAAAACATTCCCAATGGTATTTCATAATGGTGAATTTTTGGGAGGATTTGATGAAACCAAGTGTTTTAAAGAGAAACAAGATGCGTTTTCCGGAGATACAGATTTTTAATACTCATAATTAGACCTAGACTTTGGCAATCTCTTTAAATTGCTTCCAACTAATATTAATAGGTTCAACAACTTTTTCAACAGGCTTTGCCTTTTCGTGTTCTTCGTTGAGCTTATCTGCCTTTCTTAGCGCGCTGTCCACATAAAGTTCTTTCAGCAACTTGCCAACCACGAAAGATCCATCGTGTTGGTCTAGTTCGCCATCTTCAATTTGTCTTAATACATCCATGAATTTGAATAATATAGTCAAATCAATCTCATCTTTTCGCACCTTGTTGAAAATATCGGTGTAATATGTGAATAAGAAATTGCATTCGGTCATAGCCTCGGTAACAATAAGTTCTTGGTTGTCGCGATGTTTAGCTTTTAGAAAAAGAAGGCCGTTAATATCGGATTTTAGTTGGTGACTGTGTTTTAGTTCGCGTATTAATCCGGTTTGGTCCTCGACATCATTCGCCTTAATCATCTTTTGTAATTGAAGCCGCGCATTATCGTCCATATAAAGTATTTAAGAAACTTAATTTCATAAGTTAACGAAACCTTTTACCACATATTTATTTATGAATTTCTTACTGCGTATAAAAATATTTGCGTATATTATATGGTATCACCACCGTTAAATACACCTTTGCCATCAGGTGCGCAGACTCCAGCTCAAGCTGCTAACCTAAGAACCACAAATATGTATAATACACAAGCTACAATGGCGAGTAAGTCGGGAGGCAAACGCCGTCGTAGTAGAATGACTAAAAAAGGCGGACAAAATATGCCTGTTCAAATTGTGTCAAGTCGAACTTCTTCAACAATGGCACCTAGCCTAGGAACAGATAGTTCGCAAGTTAATATTTATAAATCAGGTAACCAGATGAGCGTACAAGGACAAGGCGACCAAGTACCACTTATCCCAGCTCCTTCTACAGGTGGTAGAAAAATGAGAAAAAGCCGTAAGACAGGGAAATCTAGAAAATCAAGAAAGTCGAGGAAATCAAGAAAATCGAGAAAGTCGAGAAAATTGAGAAAGTCGAGAAAGTCGAGAAAGTCGAGAAAATAAAAAGTCAGTTTTAGCTCTTATTTTGGCTCCGCCCTTTTCAAAAGTGGAAGTCAGTTTTGGCTAAGCCTTTTTCAAAGGTGGAACTCTGTTTTGGCTCCACCCTTTTCAAAAGTGGAACTCAGTTTGGCTCCACCTTTTTCAAAGGTGGAAAAGGTGGAAAAGGTGGAAAATAAAGAAAATAAAATTATAAAGATAATATAAGTTAATGCCAAAAGGAATTGATTGGGTCCATTTTATATATATAAATTTAGCCTTTATAGCGCTAATTGTTTCAATGTATTTCTTTGCTTCTCTTACAGAGATTAAAAAAAATTGGCCAAAATATCGCTGCAATCCTATGTTTATGCCTCTTTCTGACAATATACAGGAAGATTTCACTTTTTGCGTGCAAAATATGCAAACCAGCTATATGGGTTACTTACTAGAACCGCTAACTTATATTACTTCCAATTTAACTCAAATGGGAGGGCAATTTACAGATAGTCTCAACTTTTTTCGCGTGATGATAAGCAACATAAGAACATTTATGGCAAGTATTACAGGAAACATCTACGGTGTTTTCTTGAATTTAATAATAGAGTTCCAAAAAATAACTATTGGAATCAAAGATTTAGTCGGCAAACTAATAGGTGTGGTAGTAACAATGATGTATATTATGGAAGGAAGCATACAGACAATGCAGGCAACATGGAAAGGACCCCCCGGTCAAATGGTGCAAGCTCTATGTTTCCATCCAGACACGGAAGTCAGGTTGCACGGCGGCGCAATAGTAGCAATGAAGGATTTGAATTTAGGGGATATTTTGGAGAACGGAAGTCGAGTAAATTCATCAATAAAATTAGATAACAGTGACTTAAAAACGGATTTATATGTTATTCCCAACGGAGTAAACGGGAGTGACATATATGTTACAGGAAGTCACATGATTTATAGTAAGGAACAAGGCAAGTACATTGAAGTAAAATCGCACCCAGAAGCGAAGAAGCAAGATCTTAAAAAATCAAGGTGGTTTAGTTGTTTGATTACGAGCGACCATAAGATTAAATTAGGCGAACACACATTTTACGATTGGGACGACGATTTAGTAAGACCTATCAAGTGAAGCAGAAAATAAATAGAATATTATCCAGTTACTATATATGGATAATATTCCTGAAAAACCAAATATAAAAGACAGCACAGACAAAATAAATAAACTATACAGCAATTTAAATTATTACGATTTGTATGGTGGTTCAGTAATAATGTTCCTGATTTTATTAATTATAATGTTTTTGGTTTTTGCGTATACGACAACAATGAAAAATTTGCAGCCGATAAAAGATAATTGGGCCGTCGAGAGATGCAATCCAAAAGTCATTCCCTTTGCAGGTTTTATAAATAAGCCCGATGGTGCATCCACGATTCAATATACGCAAGACAATTTCACTTATTGCATGCAAAATATTTTGACCTCTATTACTGGTTATGCTACGGAGCCTTTGACATACATTACTTCAAATTTAACATCGCAATATGGCGATATAGCAAATACACTGAATTCGATAAGAACAGTTGTCTCGAATGTGCGAACAAATATGGCGAAAATAGCGGAAGAGATATTTGGAAGGTTGTTGAATATTATGACGCCGATTCAGGTTATATTGATTTCATTCAATGACTTTATGCAAAAAGTGATGGGAGTGATGACAGCGGGACTCTATACTAGTCTGGGAACATATTACACATTGCAATCATTGTTGGGCGTTATTTTAGAAGTAATTGTTGCCATCTTAGTTATACTGTTTGGTGTTATTATTGCGTTGTGGTATTTCCCATTTACTTGGCCCGCAGCAATTTCATTTACAGCTATATTTTTGTCGCTAAGTATACCCGTAATAATAATGTTGGCTTTTATGACTGAAGTGTTGCATGTAAATATAAGTTCTCCCGTTCCTTCTGTCCCTGGTCCTGGACACTGTTTTGACGGAAAAACTCTTATGACAATGAATGACGGGTCTGAAAAATTGATTGAGGAGTTGGAAGTCGGCGATATTCTGGCAAATAACAATGCAATAACCGCAAAATTGAAATTGGATGCCACTAACGAACAAATGTTTCAACTAGGAAATATATTGGTAAGTGGAAGTCACCGCGTGAAACATGATGACAAATGGATTCTTGTGAAAGATCATCCTTTGGTTAAACCTTTGGTCGTGCCTTTAAGCTCCGCAGATCCTTATATATATTGTTTAAATACTAGCTTAAAGACCATCCGCGTTGGGAACAATGAATTTGCTGATTGGGATGAGGTCTTTGACGAAGAGTTAACAGAACTGTTGTATCGCATAGATTCGAATGAAACCGTGGACATACACAAGTATTATGATGGAGGGTTTTATCCTGATTCAAAGGTTGAAATGGAGAACGGAGAATCGAGAGAAATAAGTAATTTAGAGATTGGTACAAATCTAAAAGACGGAGCCAAAGTTGTTGGATTGGTAGATATTTTTGGCGAAAATTTAGGGGGAACAATGGGGATCCACGGAATAAACTTGCATACAGTTTTTGTCAATGAACGCGCTAATTTAGAAAAAGTTGGCAACGAAGGTAAGAAGAAGATTTTGAGACATTTGATAACGGACAAAAAGTATTTTTATGTTGACGGAGTAAAATATTTCCATTATAATTCACAAGTGGAGCTCTTTTTAGAAAAATATAGATGAAAAATATTATCTATCAAATATGTATAATATGTCATTTTTTCGCACTGAAATAATTATTCTAATTGTTGTGTTATTTTTTGTAATGTCCGGACACTTGTTTTGTTCGTGCGCTCAAACTACGCCTTTGGAGGCAATGTCTAATATGATGGCGATGGCGAAAGGTAAAGAAGGACTAATGATGAAACCCAAAATTGGAAATAATTCCCCTACAGCTCGTGCATTAGAAGCGTTAACGATGAAACCTAAACCTGAAGCAGCTAGTCCCATGGTTGCTGCATTAAATGCATTTCAAAATATGATGAATAAGACTAATAGTATGACCAAAACAAAAGAAGGTTTTGTTGGTGCCAATACTAACTACGGTGAATCGTCAATGTACAACGAACCTCCCGTTAGCACAAGTTCGTGGTTCACACCCGACTTGACTTATACTCCCGGTAAACCCGTGAGCCAAGGCATTCAAAATATTTTGAACCGTTCTAAGCAACCCGTTCCCCTTCCTAATGGAGAGATGTTGATGTTTAAGAATACTCAGTTTTCTCCTAGCTGCTGCCCCAATACTTACTCGAACAGTATGGGATGCGCGTGCATGACCGTCGACCAATACAACTATTTGATTGACCGCGGTGGCAACAATGTGCCTTATTCCGAGTATTAAGCGGGAATAAGGGTTTACACCTAAATTATATTTTATTAACTTATTATAACTAATAAAATATGGCCCAATCTTCTTCATTACCAATTAAATCAATGACAAGGGCTGCGGAATTTGATTTTAATTTTCTTCCAGATGATACAGATGCTCTACCAAACACATCAAATTTAACATCATTTCAGGAACAAAACGCAACTAGAACGGATGTAAAAAAAAGTACTGCTACTGCATTAGAAGAACTAAAAAATCTAGCCGTTGGTACATTAAAAAAATTAGAATTTTTCAAATTATATTACGGTAATAAAATACCAAAAGACTGCAAAAGAATTGATGCAAGCCGAGTTCCACAACTTAATGGCGCAGACATTGGGCTACTATGCCAACTCGCAAACCTGGAATTAATATTAAATCAAGCGGAAAATATGCAAATTAAAGCAAAAGAATATCCAGAATTATTTAAAGAAGGCAAGTTAAACCCAGATTTAAATCCAATTAAATGGAGAATGTTTCTTAAAAAAATAAAATTAACTGACAAAAAAGCCAGAGAATTGCTAGGATATTTAGATGGAGTAAATAAATTATCCGCATTTAAAAAAGCAGCAAATTATGATAAAACTAAAGAAAATGAAGATTTGGTAAATTTGGAAAAAATACCGCAGCAAAAGTGGTTGAGGGAGTTTTTAACAACTTATAAATTGACTGGATACCCCATTCAAATTGCTCTGGATTTTAACGCTCAAGACATAGATGATGTTTTTGTCAAAGATATAGAATTAACAGAAGAGCAAAAACAACAAGACAACGATTTTGTAAATGGAAAACCTTTTGTTAAAAGTATGGTAACAAATATGAGTTTACCTACGAATTTTAAAGTTGCCGATGAATTTGCTGGAAGTGAATTAACACAAAAAATTGTAAAAATTGACAAAGATGACTACGATTATTACGAAACGCAAAAAATTCCATTTTTAAAAGAATATGCGGAGGTTGTTTTATCGAAAGAACTAACAGCAACAGTTGAAAGTTTTGAAGATTTTGATAGTAATTCAAAAAATAAGGATGCAAGAATGAATCAAGTTTCGTTGCCGCTTTACATTATTTTTGCGTGTCAAAAACGAAAAAGATTGTCAAAAAGAAAAATATGGCAAGAATTAATGGGTAAAAAAGAGAAACTTGAAACAGATGAACAAAAAACAGAATTAGAAAATTATATCAATAATCCCGCTAATAGCGATAACTTGTATGAAAAGGATACTGGTGGTTTCATTTATGATTCTTTTCATTTATCTATAGTAATTTTATGCAATGGAAAAATATATACACTTGGGTATGGGTCCGATCCCTTTGCGGATGACGAAGAAGAAAAAAAAGAAGCAGGCGACGAAAAAGTTAAGCGTTTAAAAAAAATAGAAGAACTACTCAGAAAAGGAGGTAAAATAGGAGGGGTTGACTTGGAAAATGTGCAACTGTTGGGAACCGGATATATATATTCACCCGACTCGTTGAATGTAGACGAAGACGCATATAATTATGATATAATTGACATAGGAATTCTGGAAAAGTGTCATGTTATTCGATTAAATAAACTGCTGGCAACAATAAAACGAGTGCGCGCAGTTACAATGGTTGTAGGAAAAAGTGGTGAACCAAGAAATGTTACAGTTGAGCGGTTTTCCGGACAAACAATGTGTGTATATTCGAGACTTTCTTCAATTTATAATCAATATATTCCAGTGGCATCGCAATTTATGAATTGTAGTTCTTTTGTTGAAGCTGTGTTTTATGACAGGATTGACTGCACTACACCTGGATTGTATTCAGACCCTAATGCATGTGTAAAAATACAAGAACCCTATTCCAAAACCGAAAAAAAAGCACGAATAACGCGGATTTTAAACGCTTATTTTGGAGAGGGTACATTAAATGATTTTAAAGGATTAGTTAATTATAGATCGCATGTTCCACCCGAGGTTGCAAAAGATGAAAAAACATGGAATGAACTTGCGCGTAAAGCATTGAAATACGGACCATTATTTCTAGCAACGGTACTGGGACCGGCGCTTATAGGTGGTGATACAGAACTAAAATTGAAGAAGCGCAAGAAGATGAAACGCCCCAAAAATACTACGGCTAGAAAGTAGAAGAACAAATCAGGCAATATGTAATCTTCATAGAATTTTCACAACAACCATTAGTAACATCAATATTATCTTCTTCATATTGATGTTTACACACACCCTTTATTTGCTGCAGTACTTCGCCAAGCATTTTTTTTAGCGTTTGCAAGTCTTGTTCGACCGTTATTGTGGGAAAGTGTCCTTTAAATTCATTAGAAAAAGATTCTATAAAGGGACTTAAAGACGCGTCGAGATACTCGCTAAACTCCAATTGTTCATTGAGTGCGCAAATTTGCATGTCTAAATAATTTCTAATATTCAATAATGATTCCAATTCTTCGCTAATTTCAAAAGTGTTGTCCTCAGTTTCGTTTTTGAATCCCGACATTATAACAATAATTATTATATTATATTTAAGCCCTTTACTAAAGACAAAAAAAATAATTATTGTTTATATTTGTTTATATTTGCTATTTTTGCTATTTTTGCTATTTTTGTTAACTATAAATTTATAGATTACATGTACATATTTCTCCACGACATATTCGCTTCTCTGTCTTTCTTAATCAACATGTCGACAATCTCCCTCGTAACTGTAAACGGGAATTCAACATTGAGTGACATTTCCTCTTCAAAGAGATTCGCGCCTGGGCGCATCAAGCGATACAAGTTCAACTTTGTGTAAATAATTTCCAAACATCGTTTCAAATTGCGCACTCCATCCTCCTTATTGCAGTGCTCGTCAATAATGTGGTGAATCGTCTCCTTGGGAATAATAATGTCTTCTTCTGTAAACTTGACTTGTTCGCGAATGCGCGGCAACAAATAGTTGTTGCTAATCACCGACTTTTGCTTTTGGTCATAGCCCTTGGTCATAATTCTGTACATGCGGTCCTTCAAGATGGGATTCACTTTACTTTCATCATTGTAGCTGAAAATAAACAAACACTTGCTCAAATCAAAATCAACCTCTGCAAAATACTTGTCATGAAATTGACTGTTTTGACTAGTATCTGTCAAGTGCGTCAAAATTCCAGCAATCTCCTCACCTTTTGGCGTATCACTAATCTTGTCCAACTCATCAAAATATATAACCGGATTCATACACTTGCTGTCAATCAAAATCTGCACAATCTTTCCCCAAACGCTTCCCTCATAAGTGTAAGAGTGACCCTCTAAGAAGCTGCTATCCGTGGCACCTCCAAGCGCAATAAATGCAAATGGACGGTTTAAAATTTTACTAATTCCCTCCTTTACAAGACTCGTCTTTCCTGTACCCGGCGGTCCGTGAATTGCAATTGCAGTTCCAATCGCCGCAGGATTTGTAACCAGTTGACCCAACATCTGCATAATTTGCATTTTTGCGTCATTGAGGCCATAAACTGCGTCATCGAGTGTCTTTTGCGCCGAGGCCATAAAATCGTGGCACAGTTCTACACCATCTTCAATAGTGACGGGAAGCGTACGGATTTTGCCAAATGGGACTTGCATAAAGGTGTCGACCCAGTTTTTAATTTTATAAAATTCGCCGCTTCCGGGTTCCATATAACGAAGCGAGTTAATCTTTTTCATTGCTGCGGCTTTGAAAATGGGTGGAATGTCGGCTTCCAACAAAGTAAGACGATACGGTTTTTCAATGCGAGTAATCTTGTTGATTTCGCGCACTTCTTTGATAATTTTTTTTTGTTCTACGGCATCCAACTTGTTGAAGAAGGTAAAGTCATTCATAGGATTCTTGTCTCGAATAATGCGCTTGAAAATGCGCTCGTGCTTTTCCTTTGTCTTTTGAATTTTCTTATCGTATTTTTTGCGCTTTTCTTTTAGCTCCCTTTCGCAAACTTTGATGCATTCCGCAATCATCTTGTTGCCCTTGGTTTTCTCTTCAATATCCTTTAATCCTTTTAAAATGGCTTCGTCTTCTTCCAAAGTCTTTGGTTTTGATTCTTCGCTCGTTGACGCGTCAAGCATTTCTCTAATCATGGATGCCATATCGGAGTTGGATGTCAGCTGGGTCGAGGATTTGATTTTTTCATTTGATATTTCGGCGCGTTCTTCGTCGTCATCCTCAATAATTCTTTTCTTCTTTTTATCACCCTTCTTTTTTATAACAATCTCTTCCTCTTCCTCTTCCTCGTCTTCGTAATCCTCGTCGTCTTCATCATCGCTTACCTCCTCATCTTCATCTTCCGTTTCAATTTCATCATCTTCATCCTCTTCCCAATCTTCATCTTCATCAAAATCTTCCCACCCGTCTTCATCCTCATCTTCTCCGGATCGACCTCCAATAGTAAAGATAATGTTGAACTTTCCTTTAGATGTAGATATTTCGTGCTCTTCATCCAGTTCCTCGTCGTCTTCATCATCATCTTCCTCCTCTTCTTCGGAAAGAGAATCTTCGCTGACCTCTTCCTTTTTGGTCTTTCCCTTTGAAACGGGCTTGCTCTTTAAAGGCTTCTTTTTTAATTGCTTTTTATTAGAAACAACTGTCTTCTTATTTGATTTCTTTTGTATTTTTTTGGATTTTACCTCTTCCATTTCCTCATCGTCTTCTTCCTCATCCTCTGAAGAAGGAAGAGTTTTCATAAACTTTTTAATTTTCTCGCCCATTTTTATTTTTTTATCCATGTGCTTTGAAGGAAACATCTTTGCTAGAAATTTGCGATATTCGTGAACATCCATCTCATCTTCTTCCTCGTCATAATCGTATTCATCATCGTTGTCTCCGCCATCATCATCGGAGTCCTTGTGAGATTTGCGATTGCGTGCAATTTCGTCTTGTTTCTTTGACTTCTTAATTTGTTCTCGTTTAGTCATCTTTTGATCGCGTGCCATTTTCTTATATATGCACTGTTTTTAAATTTTAAATGCCAATCAATTTTTTATTCTTGATCTTTAATTTGTTTGTGGCTGAATTATATTATAAAATTTTGGAATCGCCCGTTTTCAATTAAAATTAAAATTGATAGTAAACAATCTAAATATAATTATATATTATAAGGAACGATGTCGAGGAATACCAAATCCAATATTCATAATTCAAAAGTTATTGGAATACAGTTTAGTATTCTTTCTCCCGACGAAATCCGTAAAGGTTCCGTCGCCGAAATTACATCGCGAGACACCTATGTCAATAACAAGCCTATTATCGGTGGTTTGTTTGACCCCAGAATGGGTGTGCTTGAGCCGGGTCTAATTTGTCCAACCGATGGACTCGATTATATGCAGACTCCGGGATATTTTGGCCACATTGAGCTGGCGCGTCCTGTATTTTACATTCAATATTTGAGCACCGTCTTTAAGGTGCTTCGATGTGTATGTTTCAAATGCAGTAAACTCTTGATTAGTAAGGAGAAATATAAGCAAGCGCTGAAAATGGCGGGTGAAGCCAGATGGAAGTATGTGTTTGCTTTAGCGAGCAAAATGAAGCGATGTGGTGAAGACACGGAAGACGGTTGTGGTTGCTTGCAACCCAACAAGATTCGCAAAGATGGTCTAGCCACTATTTATGCCGAGTGGAAAAACGATTCCGGTGAAGAAGGAGCAAATAACATTGTTATTAAGTTGACTCCTGAAATGGTATTGAAGATCTTCAAACGCATATCTGACGAGGATGTATCCTTTATGGGATTTAGTCCTGTGTGGTCGCGTCCTGATTGGATGATTTGCCAAGTAATGGCTGTACCTCCTCCTGCTGTTCGACCTTCGGTCAAGCACGATGCTCAACAGCGTTCGGAGGATGATTTGAGTCACATCTTGGTAAACATTATTAAGACGAACAAGACCTTGCAAGAGAAGTTGCAGAATAATGCGCCGGCGAATGTGATTGATGATTGGACCACCGTTTTGCAATACTATGTTGCCACTCAAATCGATAATAAGATTCCTGGAGTAGCATCGGTGGCGCAGCGTTCTGGTCGTCCTTTAAAGTCGATTAAAGACCGCTTAAACGGAAAGGGTGGGCGCATGAGAGGCAACTTGATGGCGAAGCGTGTGGACTTTAGTGCCCGCTCCGTCATTACTGCTGATCCCAACATTTCTATTCGCGAATTGGGCATTCCCATGAAGATTGCCAAGAATATTACCAAACCGGTGGTTGTGAATGCTGTGAATCGCGCCTTCTTGATGAAGCTGGTGCAGAACGGACCAGATGTGCACCCAGGTGCCAAGATTCTGGAACGGAAAAACGGTGATTCAATCACCTTGAGATACATTGACCGCAAGTCGATTGTACTGGAAGATGGAGATATTGTGCACCGCCACATGATGGATGGTGATGCGATTCTCTTTAACCGTCAACCGACTTTGCACAGAATGTCGATGATGTGTCACATTGCTCGCATTATGCAGCGAGGCGACACATTTCGCATGAACGTGGCCGATAGACTTTGTGTCGGCAACAGGGGGCGTGAAAAGCGTGTTACCCTCTAGTGTCCACCTTTGGAAAAGGTGGAGCCAAATCTATTATGGTTTGGTTCCACCTTTCCCAAAGGTGGGTGCGAAACACCTTGATGCGGGAAACCCCTTAGAGCCTTTACTACCACTCAACATGGGAAACTGTGAAGAGGAACTCGGTTAATAGCCGAACCCAATGGTAATAATGTAAAGGATTGGGCAATCCGCAGTGTTACTGTCTAAGTCCGTTATGATAGGATATGGCAGGCACTCAGAGACTGAACGGGTGTTCATTAGTAATGAGGAGCTAATCACTCTGAACTAGTGTATGATACAGTCCAGCCCCTTGGGAAACCCTGGGGATTAGGCTGACAAAGCCTTACAATGCCGATCAAAAATTGTTTCCTAATTGGTCACAATAACCGTTAAGGTTGGCAACAGGGGGCGTTAAAAGCGTGCAACCCCCTAGTAAATAAATCAAAAAATATTTGAGGCAAACAACTTAGAAAAAAATAATAATATAAAATATGAGTACTACAAAACCTGAAAATGTCGCACAAAAGAATTGCTCTAAGTGCAACGAAGATAAAACTGTTGACAAGTTTTACAAACGCGGTTCAATTTGCTGCGAATGTAATAATTCTAAACGACGACAGAAATATAAAAATGATGAAGACCACCGAAAAAAGCTAATAAAAATGGCAAGCGAATTCAAGCACGAAAAAGTACTTGAAAGACAAAAGTTAAAAGAAGAACAACAAAATAAAATAGGTTTAGAAAACAAACAATGTAAATATTGCAGCGAAGTTAAGCCCAAAAATAGGTTCCGTTACAATCGCATGAAGTGTAGAGATTGCGAAAGAGATGAACCCATTGAAAAGTTTAAACGCTACATTAGAACAAGAATTTACAATTGTTTGAGGTATAAAAATAAAACTAAACACTCAATAGAGTATTTAGGTTGTTCTTCTGTTGAATATTTTAAATGGATTTTCAGTTATAATAACAACTGTCTTTTGGAAAATCACGGTAAAGAATGGCACATAGACCATGTAATACCGGTATCCAAATTTGATTTGAATAATCAAAAAGAACAGTTGTTGGCTTTTAACTGGAGAAACACAATGCCGTTGTCGTCTAAAGAAAACTTGTCAAAAAATAATAAAATCATTAAAGAGCAAATCGAAATGCATTATAAAAAACTAGTTGAATATCATTTAGAAAACAAACTTGAAATGCCTCAAGTATATATTGATTTATTTGCGAAACACCTTGTTGACGGGAATCCCCTAAAGCAATCACTACCACCCCAATATGGAAACATTTTGGGGGAACTCGGTTAGTAGCCGAACCCAATGGTAAAAAAGTGGTTGATGCGTCTTCTATTAAAGACAAAATGGGCAATCCGCAGTGGAGTATCTAAGGTCGTTTGGTAGACTATGATGCCCTCTCAGAGACTGCTGAGGTGTTGGTGGACAATGAAGGATTAGCCATCCTGAGTCTGCTTAAGGTACAGTCCTTCCCTTTTGGAAACATTTGGGGTGCGCCATTTAAACTGTGAACTTCATTTTCAAAATAAAATGAAAAATGTCACAGCATATATGGTGCAAAGTTTGACGGAGATGAAATGAATTTACATATGCCACAAGATGTGGAAGCGGAATCGGAGCTGCGAAATTTGGCGGCCGTTCCATATCAAATTATTAGTCCTGCGAACAACTCGCCGATTATTGGTATTTATCAGGACTCTATGCTTGGATGCAATCGTTTTACGCGCGAAAATATTCGTTTCACCCCCCGTGAGGCGATGAATATACTGATGATGTTCCAACGCGTGAATGAAAAAGCACTCAACGCTATTATCGAAGAGCGCGGTGTTGTTACCAACTTTGAGTTGATGTCGCAAATCTTGCCACCGCTTTCATTGAAATACAACACCAAGCTTTTCAAGGATGGCGAAGACAAGTCCAAGTCGAACAATGTCTTTGAAATCAAGAATGGACAATACTTGCGCGGACAGATGGAGAAGGGTGTTCTCGGCGGAGGTACCAAGGGCCTCATCCAGCGCATTTGCAATGATTTCGGCAATTTTGCTTCTGCGAATTTCATCGATGATTTGCAGAACATTATCACCGAATACATGAAGTCCAGCGCTTATAGCGTCGGCATTAGCGACTTGATTGCAGATGAGAAAACGAATCAAGATATTATTAAAATTATTACCGACAAGAAGATGGATGTCAAGAAGCTCATTGATCAAACACAGATTGGTGTCTTTGAAAATAAGACCGGCAAAACCAATGAAGAGGAATTCGAGACGCAAGTCAACAATATTCTTAATCAAGCGTCTTCGGAAGCCGGAAAAGTCGGTCTCACCAGTTTGAGCAAGGACAATCGCTTTGTTATTATGGTGAGCGCGGGTTCCAAAGGCAGCGATTTGAACATCTCGCAGATGATTTCTTGTCTCGGTCAACAGAATGTGGACGGCAAGCGCATTCCTTATGGATTCGACCATCGCACGCTTCCACACTTTACCAAATACGATGACAGTCCAAGTGCCCGCGGATTTGTTGAGAGTTCTTATATTAACGGACTCAACCCTCAAGAACTATTCTTCCACGCCATGGGTGGTCGAGTTGGTCTTATTGATACTGCTGTAAAAACTTCGACCACTGGTTATATTCAGCGTCGGTTGATCAAGGGACTGGAAGATTTGATGGTATCATATGACATGACTGTGAGAACCAACAAAGGCAAGCTTGTTCAATTCGCATACGGCGACGACGGAATTGACCCTATAAAGGTCGAGAATCAATCGATGCCCTTGGTGAGTATGAGCATTCAAGATATTTACGCGCACTACAACATTCCCGATGAGTCTGGAAAGACCAAGGCACTTTCTTCCGTGTTTTTGAAACCGGTCCTTGCTCGATACAAGAAACAGATGAAAGCGACTCAAGAAAAGTGCAAGTTTTACACGGATTTAATGATTGCAAATCGCGATTTAATTGTAAAGAATGTGTTCAAGAACAAGGGCGACAGCGTTGTAAACTGTCCAGTCGCATTCTCATACATCATTAATAATGTAATTGGTCAACAAAATATTAACGCCAGTTCAGTAACAGATTTGACTCCTTTGGAAGCATTTGATATGATTGAAAAATGCTATTCCAACTTGGAAAAAATCCGTTGCGCTGTTCCAACTGCGCTTTTCAAGACGCTTTACTTTTACTACTTTTCGCCCAAAGACCTCCTCTTTGTCAAGCGATTCAACAAGGCCGCTCTAACTGTTTTGTTGGAGAATATTGCCGTGAATTATAAGCGCTCGATTGTCGCACCTGGTGAGATGGTAGGAATGGTGGCCGCCCAGAGCATTGGCGAGCCGACAACACAAATGTCGGCCCTGAAATGTGAGCATATTAGGTGTGTGAAAATTAATAAAATTACAAAAAAGATTTCTATGGTCTCGGGGGAAATAGGCACAATGTGCGACGCGTTGATTAACCAATATCCTCATTATACTTTCGGCACCGGACATGTAGATAGCGTTGAAACAATTCTAGATGGTGCAGAGGATGACTATTATATTATCGGAGTTGATACCGAGGAGAAAACACATTGGAACAAGATTAGTCATGTTAGCAGACATCCGGTAAATGGAAATGTTATGAAAGTTACGACTAAAAGTGGCAGGGTTGTTTCAACAACCACAAGTCACTCTCACTTGATTCGCGACGAAAAAACCCAAACTGTTGTTCCAATTACTGGCGCAAATATGAAGGAGGGTATGCGCATACCCGTTGCAAAACACATTGACAACACATTTGTTCAAGACTCTGTTACAATTGGTTCGACTGTATACAAACTTGACCATCTCTTTGGCTGGTTTATTGGCGCTTATTTGGCAGAGGGAAATTTGAATAAAAAGACTGGAACTCAAGATGTGAATGGGTCAATAAATATTACAAATATTTCGACTCATTTTATTGAAAACACCAAGGATTTTGCATCTCGTTTTGATAGAGAATGTAGAGTAGTTGAAAGAGAGTGTGAGTATGGACCAAGCGTGATAACATCATTCTCATGCAAACCTTTGGCCGATTTCCTCCTTGAAACATGCAAAAACGGGTCATTTGTAAAACATGTTCCCGACTTTGCTTTCTTGGCACCCAATGAGTTCAAGGCTGGTCTTATTCAAGCCTATTTTGACGGCGATGGCAATTTTCAATGCGATGAAGGACACCACCAAATTCGCGTTTGCAGCCGTTCTAAGCAATTGACAAAAGATATGGCACTTATGCTGAACTATTTTGATATCTTTGGTTCCATTAAAGAGAATTTTACTCGCGGCTCAAATATTTATAATTTGGCAATTTCTGCCAAATATAGCAAACAATATCAAGAGTCTATTGGTTCTAAAGTCCACAGTGACAAGTTGCAAGCATTGGTCGATTATATTGACAGAGATAATGCTCACGATTTGTCCGATGAGATTGACAAAATTAATGGCCTTGGCGCAGTCATTGCCAAGTGCGGAAAAATACTGAAGTTGCATGGCCAAAGCCGCAATTATGGGCGCTGGGCCAAGAAAGATTCCATTGGCAGACGCACATTAGAAAAATACATTCAAATATTTGAGTCTCATGAAAATGTTGGTCAAATCAAGGATGAATTGCGCATTTTGAATCAAGCGGCCAACTCTGGTGTTGTGTGGGATGAAATCAAGAAAATCGAAGTCTGGACACCCGAACAAACAGAATATGTTTACGATTTTACCGTGCCAGGAAATCAAACCTTTATGACAGATTATGGCATCATAATACATAACACGCTCAACTCAGTTACTTATGAGACACCTATTATCGTAAGGGATTCAGTCGGAAAAATCCAAAAAGTTAATATTGGTGACTTTATCGGTAAACATATTGACAATGCAAAGAAGTTGGAATATTATACTGAAAATGATACGACTTACGCCGAACCCAAGGACTATTTCGAGGTTCCTTCTTGCGATGAAGATGGAAATGTAGTTTGGAAGCAAATTGAAGCAGTGACAAAGCACCCTGTAGTAAATAAAGATGGCACAAATACTATGCTTAAATTTACCACAGAAGAAGACAGAGAAGTTATTGTTACCAAGGCAAAGTCTTTGTTGAAACTGGTAAACGGAAAAATTGTTCAAATGGACGGAGACCAGTTCAAGGTTGGCGATTATCTTCCCGTGAGTACAAAACAAATTGACTTTGTTGAATCCAGATCTTTCAATTTGCGCACTATTCTTCCCCCCACAGAATATATTTACACGGCTGAAGTCGAAAAAGCAATGTTGGTAATGGAAGAACATCATTGGTGGTCAAAACATAATGGGAAAACCTTTACTTTGCCATACGCTAGAAGCGACAGCTTTGTTACCAAAGTATCTAATAAATTGAGAAACGGATGCAAAAGCAAAACCAATTTTGTTCCAGGATGCGTCTATACAAAGCAAACAAATATGAACGCTTATACTATCCCGGAGGAAATTCCACTTGACTACAACTTCGGTTACTTGGTCGGTGCTTATGCAGCTGAAGGATGCATGACAAGATTTCAACTATCAATTGCAAACAATGATGAAGAATACTTTGACCCGATTATGACCCTCTTGCAACAATGGAACATTTCGTGCAAGTTATATAAACACGAGAATAAGGGACAAGAGGGTTGGATAAGCCAGGACTTGCGCATTTACAACACAGTTTTATGCCGCATCTTGGATTCACTTTGTGGAAAGCTCAGTCACAATAAATTTATAAGCGACAAGATTATATTCTCTAACAAAGAATGCATTCAAGGATTCTTGGACGCATATATCGGCGGAGACGGAACTATCAGTGTAAAAGACAAATCAATTATGATGACTTCTGTTTCCAAAGAATTGTTGATTGATGTGCAACAAATGCTGAATAATCTTGGAATTTACAGTTTCATCAAGAAATTGACAAAACAATCTTCCAATAACAGAGGGACATTGCCCGAAAATATTCACCAAGGATACACTTTGTATGTGAGAAATCAACAAGCAAAACAGTTGGCAACAATGCTAGACATCAAGATTAGTTGCAAAAGAGAAAATTGCAACATTGTCGCGGATCATGTGTCAAAGTTTTCCTATAAAATTAATAGAAACTACTTGCATGTGCCCAATGAAATAGATGGACAAATTGTAATGGAACCGAGAAAAGCCGATGGCCTACTTGATGTGCTCTTTGACAAAATTAAATCAATTGAAGAGGTACCAAATACCACCGATTATGCCTATGACTTAACCGTTGCAGACACGCGAAATTTCAATATCTATAATGGTCTTGCGCTAAGGGATACATTCCATTTTGCCGGCGTGTCTAGTAAATCCAATGTAACTCGAGGTGTTCCAAGAATTGAAGAAATTCTGTCATTGTCCTCGGATCCCAAGAATCCTTCGCTCACTGTGTTTTTAAAACCCGAAGACGAGGGTGACCGCGAAAAAGCGCAATCGATTATGTATATGTTGGAGCACACTAAGATGAAGGAAGTTGTTGCATCAACCGAGATTTGTTTTGACCCAGATGACTTGAATACTCTTATTAATGACGATGAGTCGACTATGCAACAATTCCGCGCATTTGAGAATATGGTTGATGAGTGTATGGAGACTTCGCTTGCCAATGATACAAATGAAAAATCTAAATGGATTTTGCGCATGGAGATGAACCCAGAAGTGATGTTGGAGAAGAATATTACTATGGACGATGTTAATTTTACGCTAAAAAATAGTTTCGGTGAAGAGATTTCATGCGTTTACACAGATTATAATGCAGATAAATTGGTGTTCCGCGTTCGAATGAACAATGTAGTTAAGCAAGGATCAAATAAAGGCGGCGCCAAGAAGACCAAGGTGAACCCACTGGACCAATCCGACCAAATCTACTTGTTAAAGAATTTCCAAGACCAGCTTCTAGAAAATATTGTACTTCGCGGTGTAAAGCGCATTAAGAAGGTGATTTTGCGAAAGATTAAAGATAATGTGGTCGAAGAATCCGGGGTTTTCAAGAAGAAGGAAATTTGGGTTCTAGATACCATTGGAACCAATATGATGGATGTTCTTGCGCTTGATTACATTGACCCCAATCGCACATTCAGCAATGACATTGTCGAGATTTACGAGACCTTTGGCATTGAGGCCGCTAGACAAGCCATTTATAATGAGTTGGCAGATGTGATTGAGTTTGACGGCACTTATATTAACTTTCATCACTTGAGCGTCTTATGCGACAGAATGACTTTTACTAATAAAATGATATCGATTTTCCGGCATGGTATCAACAATGATAATATTGGACCTATTGCTAAAGCGTCCTTTGAGGAGACACCGGAGATGTTCTTGAAGGCGGCTAGACACGCCGAACTGGATACTTTGCGAGGCGTTTCTGCCAATGTGATGTGTGGACAAGAAGGTCTCTTTGGAACCAATGCATTCCAAGTGGTTCTTGATTTGGATGAAATGCGAAAGTTGGATGAGGTCGCGGTCTATGAGAAAATCAACGAAGAAGAGTCTATCGAGAAATTGTTTGGTGGGGTGGAGAATCCAGATGATCAATGTAGTTCTAACAAGTTGACCATTCAAAATAATGTAGTCAGTATTAAAACTGCCGATTTGGGCAAAGATAATACTTATAATCCAGGATTCTAATTTATCTATTACAAAATAAAACATAAATACTATTATTAGTAAAATAATTTATAATACTATTATTTTTTACACCTTTGCGAAATGCGCAAAGGTGTAAAAAACAGTGTGCGTAATATTTTCTGCTTTTCATTGAAGATATTTTAGTAATCTTTCTATAAATTGTTGAAATAAATAACTTGTTATTATAATTATTATATTTAACTATATTATAATGAGTGAAAACGCTTTGCCTGGTTCGTTTGCCGTGGAACCTTTGCAGAAACTTGTATATTCTGATAAAATACAGAATCCTTTAGCAAACTTGCTATTAGTTTCTACCGAGGTTCAGGAATATCAACAGTTTATTGATTCTGCAAACCCAACTACATTTGCTGTAGCTTATTCTCGAATGTCTTCCAAAATGGAATTGATGGAATTATTAAGGAGTAAAACGCAATCGTTAAAAAGAATTGGATTCGTCTTTCATTCACCTGGGAATAACGAGAAGACCTTTTTAGATGGGAAATCGTTTTTTTTAGCGAATGAACTAGCCAATGATTCTGATAATTCTGATGATTACAGTGAAAATTTGCAATGGTTACTAGATGTTATTAGCGAATTTGGTGTAAAGAATGTTGATTATTTGGCTTGTGACACATTAAATAACGATTTGTGGAAAAGCTATTATGATTTTCTAACCGAGAAAACGGGAATAAGTGTAGGAGCATCGAATAATAAAACAGGAAACTTGAAATACGGGGGTGACTGGATAATGGAAAGCACCGGCGAAGATGTAGAAAGGGTGTATTTTACTGAAAGCATTGAATATTATAAATATTTGTTGGTAACAATTGATCCAGTCGATGGTGTAACTTATGGTCAAATAGGCGTAACTCTAACTGCGAGTGTATCAAGCGCTAATAATGGAACAATTTTAGCAAATACAACAATTCTATCAAGCGTTACTGATACTGACGGCGCTGTATACACAGTTGTTTCTATTGCCAATTTAGCATTCATAGGTTGCACGAATTTAACGAGTGTCACCGTTCCATCAAGTGTTACGACTATTGGCCAAAATTCATTCAATGGTTGCAGTAATTTAATAAATGTCAACCTTGAAACAGGTATTCAAACTATTGGAAATTATGCATTCGGTGGTTGCACGAGTTTATCATCTTTTACCATTCCAACGAGTGTTACAACTATTGGTACTAATCCATTCAATGGTTGCAGTTCTTTGAGCTTGATTTTTGCACCAGGTTCACAATTAACAACTATTAATGCTGGTATATTTGATAATTCCACTAGTTTTACAAGTATCATCCTTCCTTCGAATCTCCAAATTATTGGCTCTAATGCATTCAGTTATTGCAATGCTTTAAAGAGTATTTCCATACCATCGAGTGTAACAACTTATGGCTTTGGTGTATTCTATGGTTGCACTGGTTTAACGAGTCTCACCATTCAAACAGGTCTCACAATTATTGGCAATAGTGCATTCCAAGGTTGCACTAGTTTAACGAGTGTATATTTTGATTCTCTTACTAATTTACCGAGTTTAGGATCTAATTGTTTTGTGCAGAATCTCGATCCGAGCACCAATACAGCTTATTACTACGATAATGTCAATGCTTCTGATGGAGCCCCAATAGCTAATTATCCTACATATTTTGCATCCTACGGATTTGCAAATGCTCTGGTGCGAGAACCAGAACCTACTCCCGCCCCTATTGTCTGTTTCAAGGAAGGTTCACGAATATTAACCAAAAATGGTTACCGTTACATACAAGACCTAAGAAAAGGCGACCTAATTAAAACGGTTCTACACAATTATGTTCCTATTGCCATGATTGGAAAAAGGGATATTTATCATCCCGCTAAAAAAGACCGCATCAAAGACCAGCT
>Ga0187844_10000610_pt1 | contig 27920 bp, 28 predicted proteins | sample SpaLakP09_SKY_50_FD_134517 | JGI IMG/M metagenome (GOLD analysis project Ga0187844, IMG submission 134517) | Oligotrophic lake water microbial communities from Sparkling Lake, Wisconsin, USA - SP09_SKY_50 | ecosystem: Environmental > Aquatic > Freshwater > Lake | place: USA: Sparkling Lake... | reverse complement strand
TGCGCTTGGAAAACCGCTTGGTGCTCCAGCGCAAACAATGCGCACTCGGCATTGAGCACGCTGATGTTGTAGGGCGGGCGAATTTTGTCGATATGGGCAATGACTTCAGCGCGACCCAGCATGTAACCAATGCGCACGCCTGCCAAACCAAACTTGGACAAGGTACGCATCAGCAGCACTTGGGCATTGGCGGCGGGGTCGCGGCGAATTTCGTCCCACCAAGTGAGCGAGGAAAACGGTTGATAGGCCTCATCCAGTACCACCCAACCACCATAAGCACTCACTTGGGCGATCAGGCGGCGAATGATGGAGGCATCCCATAAATTGGCCGAAGGGTTGTTGGGGTAGGCCAAATACACAATCGCCGGCTGATGTTTTTCAATGGCGGCTGACATGGCTGCTTCGTCCAACTCAAAGTCAGCTGTGAGGCTGACTGGCACATAAGTTAAGCCCTGCAACTGGGTGCTCAGGGCGTACATGACAAAGCCGGGCTCTGGGGCCAAAGCCACCGCGCCAGGTGCTTGGCAGGCCAAAGAGAGCAAGGAAATGAGCTCATCCGAGCCATTGCCCAGCATCAGCGAATAGCCTGCGGGCATGTCCACATAAGTTTGCAGCGCGGTTTTGAGGTCTTCGACGCGCTGGCTGGGGTAACGGTTCAGGGCCACAGCGCCCAATCTGCGGCCTAACTCGGCTTGCAAGTCGGGTGACAGGGTGTAGGGGTTTTCCATGGCATCGAGTTTGACCATGCCAGCGGCAGGCTGGACCATGTATGCGCTCATGGCCTGTATGTCTGTGCGAATGAAATTCAATGGGCTCATGAGTGCAAACAAATTATAGTCATCGAATACCTGTCAGCATCCAACCTTTCCAAGGAGCCATTTATGAACAAGCCTTCCCTGTCATCCCGCGCAGCCATGTGGGTAGCTGTTTTAGCTCTGCCTTTGCTGAGCGCTTGCGGCAATATGAGCGGCATGCTGGAGTGGTCTTCCGAAGATGCGGGTTACACCACGCTTTTTGATGGCTCTCATTTAAACCAATGGAAGCCGGTGGGAAACGCCAACTGGCGGCTGCAAGAAAACCTGGTGCAAGCCGAGCTGGGCAGCGGCTTTTTGGTAAGCCGTCAAAACTACAAAGACTTCCAACTCAAGCTCGATTTCTGGGTTGACGCAAGCGCGAACAGCGGAATTTATATGCGCCTCACCGATTTGCAAAACATCACTGCCACCAATGCCTATGAGGTGAATATTTACGACGAACGACCCGACCCCAGCTATGGCACTGGAGCGCTTGTGGATGTGGCCAAGGTTTCGCCCCTGCGCAAAGCCGGCGGTCAATGGAACAGCTACGACATCACTTTCAAAGGTGATCACATAGTGGTCTACCTGAATGGCGACAAAACCGTAGACACCCGCGACAGCCGCATAAGTGCCGCAGGCCCCATCGCTTTGCAATACGAAAAAGGCGTGGTGAAGTTCAGAAATATCCGCATCAAGGCTTTGTGAATGAGGCCAAGCAAGACCTGACAGCGCATTTGCCCCATGCGCCAGGGGTTTATATTTTTTGGGGTGACAGCAGCTTGCCTTTGTATATTGGCAAAAGTGTCGATATCCGCAGCCGTGTGATGTCGCACTTTCGCCAGCCAGATGAGGCACGCATGTTGGCGCAAACCCGCCGCATAGAGTGTCTGCCCACCGCTGGCGAAATGGGCGCCTTGCTTTTAGAGTCGCGCCTCATCAAAACCCGTCAACCTTTATTCAATCAGCGGCTACGGCGCACCAAGTATTTGCACTCGTGGCGCTTGACGGGTCCCGACTCAGGCCTTGCTTGTGAACTGGTAAGTAGCGCAGCAGTCGTGCATGGTCAAACCCCGCATTTGTATGGCTTGTTTGCTTCTCGCCACGCGGCACAAGAGAAGTTGCGCAGCTTGGCTTTGGCGCACAAATTATGTTTAGCGACACTGGGTTTAGAGAAATCCACGGCTCGTGGCTGTTTTGGTTTACAGCTTCGCCAATGCGAGGGTGTGTGCGTGGGGCAAGAGCAGCGAGCCATTCACGACGACAGATTGCGCACAGCCTTACAGCAACTGCAAGTGCATGTGTGGCCTTATGCAGCGGCCATTGACTTGGTGGAGCAGTCTGGCGACTGGGTACAAAAACACCGCGTGCTGAACTGGTCTTACATGGGGACGTGGTGCTCAAAAGGAACTGTGCTTGAACCTCTGCAAGGCTCCGACACAGCGTCCTTTGATGCCGACAGCTATGCGATTTTGGTCAAGCCCTTGTTTAAGGGCGAGGTTCGCATAGAGGAAGTGATCAGTCACTGAAGGTGAAGGCCGACAAGGTGGTTTGCATCACACGGTCGGAAAACACTTTGCGCCCCAAGGAGTTTCCTGCGGCACCTGCTACCGTCATCAATGGCAGCAAATGCTCTTCAGCACCGGGTGGATGGCAATCGCGGGCACGCGGGGCAAGTGTCCACTCTGCCAGCAACTGGTCGCGCGCCTTTGGCTCAGCTTGCACCGCGTGGGTGAGCCAATCATCAAACTCATCGGAGATGGGCGCGTATTGCGGATTGCCGTAGGCACGCATATGGTGAAAACTCATGCCGCTGCCGATGATGAGCACGTCTTCATCGCGCAACGCTTGCAAAGCGCGGCCAGTGTTGAGGTGCTGAACCGGGTCTAGCGAGTTGTGCAACGACACTTGCACCACAGGAATGTCGGCATGAGGAAAAATGAGTTTGAGCGGAATAAACACGCCATGGTCAAAACCGCGCTTGGCGTCTTGTTGTGCAGGTATGCCTTGGGCTTGAAGCAAATCGGCAATGCGGGCCGCCAAAGCGGGCGCACCGGCGGCAGGGTAGGTGAGTTCGTAAGTGTGGGGCGGGAAACCGTGATAGTCGTAAATCAGGGAGGGCTGTGCGCCGCTGGTGACACCCACGATGGGCTCTAGCCAATGCGCTGACACCAACACAATCGCCTTGGGCTGACGCGGCAAACTGCTGGCAGCGTTTTTCAAAAAATCCGCCATACGATCCCATGCGTCTATGGGATTCCAGTCCATGAAGAAACATGGGCCGCCACCGTGGGGAATGAACCATGTAGGCATGCGTACCAAGGGTAGTGCTTCAGTCATCGTGTTCCTTCAGTTGGAATTTCTTTACTCCACCGTCACACTCTTTGCTAAGTTCCTAGGTTTATCCACATCCGTGCCCCGCGCACAAGCGGTGTGATAGGCCAACAACTGCAGTGGCACCACATGCAAAAGCGGCGACAACTCGCCGTAATGTTCGGGCATGCGAATCACATGCAAGCCCTCGCCCGACTCGATGCGCGTGTCGGCGTCTGCCAGCACATACAGCACACCGCCACGCGCACGCACCTCCTGCAAATTGCTTTTGAGTTTTTCCAGCAAGGCGTCGTTGGGGGCCACGGTCACCACTGGCATGGCGCTGGTCACCAGCGCCAGCGGACCGTGTTTAAGCTCTCCCGCAGGGTAGGCCTCGGCATGTATGTAGCTGATCTCTTTGAGCTTCAACGCACCTTCCAAAGCAATGGGGTAATGCAAACCGCGGCCTAAAAACAAGGCGTTTTCTTTATTGGCAAAGTCTTGTGCCCAAGCAATGAGTTGAGGCTCTAGGGCCAACACACTTTGCAAGGCCACGGGTAAATGCCGCATGGCTTTCAAGTGCTGCGCTTCATCCGCTGCAGTCAAACGCCTCTTGGCTTTGGCAATTGCAAGGGTGAGTAAAAACAAACCGGCCAATTGGGTGGTGAATGCCTTGGTGGAAGCCACGCCAATTTCCACGCCTGCACGAGTGATGTAAGCCAACGCACATTCGCGCACCATGGCAGAGGTGGCGACATTGCAAATGGTGAGGGTTTTGTCCATGCCCAAGCCTTGCGCGTGGCGCAGTGCCGCCAAGGTGTCAGCAGTTTCACCCGACTGGCTGATGGTGACCACCAAGCTGCGTGGGTTGGGTACCGATGTGCGGTAGCGGTATTCGCTGGCTACTTCCACTTGGCAAGGGATATGGGCGATGCTTTCCAGCCAATACTTGGCAACGCATCCGCTGTAATAACTGGTGCCGCATGCCAATATCAGCACAGAATCCACTTCGGTAAATACTTTCGCTGCATGACCTGCATGGGCTAATGTGGGGTAGTCAAACAACTCGGGCACTATGCCCTCTATGCCCTCCAAAGTATCGGCAATGGCACGGGGTTGCTCGAAAATTTCTTTTTGCATGTAGTGGCTGTATGGCCCCAACTCTGCCGCCCCGCTGTGAGCGTTCACCGTCAGCACCTCGCGTTGTACCGGCTGATGCGCGGCATCAAACACTTGAAAGCTGCCCAGCTGCACATCCACCACATCGCCTTCGGCCAAGTACAAAATTTGATTGGTCACGCCAGCCAATGCCATGGCGTCGCTGGCCAAAAAGTTTTCACCCTCGCCTTTGCCAAAAATAAGCGGTGAGCCGGCGCGCGCACCAATGACGCGGTGCGGCTCATCCTTGGCCATCACCGCAATTGCAAATGCACCGCGCAGTTGCTTGGTGGCTTGGAACACTGCTTGCAACACATCACCTTGGTAAAGCGAATCAATCAGATGCGCCATCACCTCGGTGTCGGTTTGACTGACAAAAACATAGCCCTTGGCTTGCAACTGCGCACGCAACTCTTCATGGTTTTCAATGATGCCGTTGTGCACCAAAGCAATCCGGTCTCGGCTGAAATGCGGATGCGCGTTGTGCACCGCGGGTGCGCCGTGCGTCGCCCAGCGGGTGTGGGCAATGCCGGTCAAGCCTTGCAGGCCTGTTTTTTCGTCATTTACTTGCGCCACCAACTCGGCCACCCGCTAGGTACTGCGGGCGCGTTGCAGGCCAGCTGCTTGCCCCATTTGGGCCTGTGCGCTGTTGACAGCCACGCCGCAAGAGTCGTACCCACGGTATTCAAGCCTTTGCAAGCCTTGCACAAGAATAGGAACGATGTTGCGCTGAGAAACAGCGCCGACGATGCCGCACATATTTGCAGTCCTTTATTTTTTTGTTTTGACCGGCCGCTGCCAATTGGCAATACTGGTTTGCTTAGCCCTGGCTACGGTGAGTGCACCAGCAGGCGTGTCCTTGGTGATGGTAGAGCCGCCGCCAATGGTGCCCCCCGCGCCAAGGGTGACGGGGGCCACCAACACGCTGTTGCTGCCCACATGCACATCGGCTTCAATGACAGTACGGTGCTTGTTGACGCCGTCGTAGTTGGCGGTGATGCTGCCGGCACCGTAATTGACGCGCTCGCCCAGTGTTGCGTCGCCCAAATACGCCAAGTGGTTGGCTTTGGCGCCTTTGGCCAAAGTGGAGTTTTTCACCTCCACAAAATTGCCAATGTGCACATCGGCACCCAAGTCTGCACCAGGCCTGAGCCTTGCAAAAGGGCCCACACGGGCGCCCTCGCCGACCGTGACACCCAGCTGTTCACCATCGATGTGGGTGAAGGGGTGAATCACCGCGCCCGCTTCGATGATGCAGTTGGCAATCACGCAGTTCGCGCCAATCTTCACGCCTTCACCTAAGCGAACTTGGCCTTCAAAAATGCAGTTCACATCAATTTCAACATCTTGAGCGCATTCGAGCTGACCGCGCACGTCAAAGCGAGCGGGGTCTCTCAGGCGCACGCCTTGCTCCATGAACCTGAGCGCTTGGTGGTGTTGGTAGGCGCACTCCAGCTCGGCCAATTGCACTGGCGTATTCACCCCCTCCACTTGCCAAGCATCGGTGATGCAATGCGCTTGCACTTGGCAAGCATCCGCCACGGCAAACTTCACCACGTCTGTCAGGTAGTACTCTTTTTGCGCGTTGTGGTTATCTAGACGGGCCAGCCAAGCACGCAACAAGCGCGTAGGCACGGCCATGATGCCGCTGTAAATTTCTTGAATTTCGCGCTGCTCGGGCGTGGCGTCTTTTTCTTCCACGATGGCTTGCACCTGCCCGTTGGGGCTGCGCACCAAGCGGCCATAGCCGGTGGGCTTGGGGGTTTGCAAAGTCAGCAAGGCCAAATGTTGACCATCGCACAAGGCCAGCAAAGCATTCAAGGTGTCAGCTTGAATCAAAGGCACATCACCAGACAACACCAAGGTAACGCCGTCATCTGCCAATACCGGCACGGCTTGCTGCATCGCGTGGCCGGTGCCCAGTTGGGGCATTTGGCGAACGCATTGAACTGTGTCGTGGTGACTTAAAGTGGCCTCCACTTCTTCGGCGCCATGGCCGGTGATAACCACCATCCGTCTGGCATTCACCATTGAAGCCGTGTCAATCACATGCTGCAACAAAGCCCTACCCCCCAAACGGTGTAAAACTTTTGGCATACTGCTTCTCATGCGAGTGCCTTTGCCCGCGGCCATGATCACCACATCGACGAATGCCATGAACTTGTTTCCTTATATTGCTGGGATTATCAATCAGCTTACCTCCCGTTTTGCACTTATATACAAACTCTTGGCTTTGGGCTTGTTGGTCAGTCTGAGTGCTTGCAGTTTGTTAATCACGGGCTACAACCAAGCACCCAGCTTGTTGATTTTTTCTTGGGTGAACCCGCATTTAGACCTCAACTCGGAGCAAGACAAACAGTTACGAGCCGATTTACAGGTCTTGCATCAGTGGCACCGCCAGCAACAACTGCCTGTCTATGCAGATGTTTTTCAAAAAGTAGCTGTGTTGGCACCCAAAGAGATGACTGGGCCACAAATTTGTTCCATTTTCGATGAGCTCAAAGACACGCTCGCGCCCTTGTCACAACAAATGTCGCCGGTCGTCGCCCGCTTGGCCTTGAAATTAACACCCGCGCAACTTCAGCGCCTCGAGCAACAGTACGACAAAGACAACAGGGATTACCGCAAGGAATGGAAGCTTGACGCCAGTGCCGACAAACAGTTGCAGGCAGAGGTTGACAAAGGCATTGAAAACGCGGAGCGTTGGTATGACCGCTTGGATAAAAAGCAAAAAGCTTTGGTCAAACAATTGGCCAAAGACTCCCAGTATGACGCTCAAAAAAGTTGGGCTGAACGCATCAGGCGTCAGCAAGACACGGTAAGCACCTTAGAGCGCATCGCTAAATCTCAGCAGGGCTTGGCATGGGCCCAACAAGAGGTCACTGCATTGCTCAACCGAAGTTTGCTCAATTCACCCGATGAAGCATATCGGGCTTATGTCGAAATGCGTAAAGACATCAATTGCGAAGCGGCAGCGCAGTTGCACAACAGCACCAGTGCAGAGCAGAGAGCATTTACGGTGAAAACGCTCAAGGCTTATGAGGCTGATATTCGGGCTTTGGTGAAGTAAACCCACTTTCTAAAGTGGCAATCACTTCTTGGGCAAACGCATCGTAACTGAGTGGTCCTTGAGGCCTAAGCCATGTGAAGGTCCAGTTGATCATGCCAAACAACATCATGGTTAAAGGTATTTTGTTGTGCGCCGTCACTCTCTCAGGATAGGCTTGGCTCAGCATATCCCCCAATGCACTCACCACTTGGCGCTGCCGCTCCACCACCAAAGCTCGCTGTTCCATGCTCAGGAACTGGGTGCTGTGCAACAAAGCAATATGTCTCGTGGCAGAGCTTTCATAGGCTTGTAAAAAGCGCATCACCAATTTGTGAACAGCTTGCTTGGGCGTGCAGTTGTTTGCATTAGCTTGTGCATCAACCTCTGCTACCAATTCCACCAAAAGTTGGGTGTATCTATCAAGTAAATCAAAAAGAATCGCTTGCTTGCTGTCGTAGTAATGGTAGAGCCGCGCCTTAGAGGTACCTAAAGCCGTGGCTAAATCATTCATGCTGGCAGCAGGATAAGACGAAGCCGCAAAGCAGTTGGCAGCCACCTCCAAAATCTCTTCTCGCTTGAGGTCGTGGGTTGCAGATTTAGGTCGCGCCATCCAAGCGCCTTAAGACATGGGCCAGACCACGCCGTTTTCATTCAACAAGGCATTCAAAGCCACGTCATGCGGCTCTGGAACGAAGTCAGACAAAAAGCCATGGGTAAAGCCCAAACCCACGGTGTAAGGTTTGGGGTTTATTTGATTCAAAGTGCGGTCATAAAAACCACCGCCATAGCCCAAGCGATAACCGCCTGGCCCATAACCCACACAAGGCACAAACAGCAATGTAGGTTGAATGAGTTCAGTGTCTTTGGGCTTGGGGATGTTGTAGGCATCCTCCTCCATGGCGCAGCCAGGGTACCAAGAATGAAAGCTCAAGGTTTTGGTTTGTTTGTCTATCACGGGCAAACCAATGAGGCGGCGAACAGGGTGATCTAAAAGCTCACCATCTTCTTTCCATCTGTGCAAAGCGGGCAGAGGATCAAACTCTCCTTTGATGGGCCAATACGCGCCAATGACTGTGTGTGGCTGATCGAACAACCAAATACGCATGACTCTTTGCAGCAAATCTGCACGACGCTCACGGTCAGGCATCTGCAGTCTGGTTTGAATCAGTTCTTGACGAAGGGCCTTTTTGTCCATGGGAGAATCCAAGCATCCTATTAGTTGATTGATTGTGTCATGCCTCCAAAGTTACTTCGGTTTGCCTGTTGCGCCCTCTTATGGGGCTGCATGATGACCGCAGAGGGGGGCAACAAACCCAAGCCCCCGGCCAAGGCCTCCACGCCCACCAAAGCCGCCGATGCTGGCGACGCGGTCATCCTTGACATGTCACAAGCATTTCAAAAAGCAGATCGCAAAAAACTAGCGGCCTTGCTACCTCAGGCCAAAGGCCATTTACTAGAACCTTGGGCTGCTTTTTGGGAGTTGCGAGTGCGCTTGGGTGACGCCAGCGACACCGAAGTTAAAAGTTTTTTGCAGCGCTATGCTGGCACCTACCAAGAAGACAGGATGCGTAACGACTGGTTGCTGCTTTTGGGCGAGCGGCGCGAATGGACACAGTTTGAGCGCGAATATGCGCTTTACCGCATGCGCGACGACAAGGAAATTGAGTGCTATGCCCGTTTGCTTGAAGTTCAACAAAAAGACTTGAATCTGGGCTCGTCGCCGATTGAAGACATTCGTCGCACATGGCTGAGCTTGCGTCAGGCCGAGGAGGGCTGCACCTATGCGGTTTCTCAATTGCTCAAGCAACATAAATTCAATCCTGAAGATGTTTGGCTCAAGGCCCGCTTGTCTGTAGAGAACAATCGCAAAGTACCTGCCCGCGACGCTTTAAAACTTGTCTCCGAGCACAACATGGCTATGCTCGATGAACTCTTTGCCAATGGGCCTCGCTTTTTTTCTCAGCGTGCAGCCAGCCTAGGTACAGAGTCTGCCGAGTGGATGACCTTGGCCTTGATCAAAGCCGCCAGCTCTGACTACGACAACGCTATCAAACTTTTGCAAAGCAAGTCGGCGTCCTCTTTGAATAATGAGCAAAAGCGGTGGGCATGGGGAGTGGTGGCCAAGCAAGCTGCTCAACAGTTTGATGATAAAGCATTGGACTACTTTGCCGTGGCAGGCAACGCGGCGCTGAGTGACGATATCTTGGCGTGGAAAGTACGTGCTGCTTTGCGTGCTGGAAAAACACCTGCTTGGGCAGTGATTCAATCGGCCGTCGACGCCATGAGTCCGGCCGCACAAAAAGACCCCGCTTGGGTTTACTGGCGAGCGCGCGCATGGATGGGCCAACAAACTGCAGGATCTGCCCCCTCAGAACAAGCCTTGGCCGCATTGCAAAGCATTGCGGGAGCGCAAGGTTTTTATGAACAACTGGCCAGCGAAGAGTTGGGCAAAAAAATCACACTCCCGCCCAGACCTTTGCCACCACAATCCCAAGAGACGGCTGCCGCCAAAGCCAACCCTTTGCTGCAACGCGCTCTTTATGCGATCAAAATGGGTTTACGCCAAGACGGTGTTCGCGAGTGGAATTACGCCACCGGACTGGTTGACAGCGCAGGGCAACGCGGCCGTCTGAATGAGCGCGAACGATTGGCTGCTGCTCAACTGGCGTGTGACCAAGGGATTTGGGACCGGTGCATCAACACCAGCGAACGCAGCGTACAAATGGATGCAGTGCAACGTTACCCCATGCCCTTCAAAGAGGATGTGGTGCAAGCCGCTAAACGCATCGGGCTCAGCCCTGCTTATGTGTATGGCTTGATCAGACAAGAGAGTCGCTTCATCTTGGATGCCCGATCCAGTGTGGGCGCAAGTGGCTTGATGCAAATCATGCCAGCCACCGCAAAATGGACAGCCAAAAAAATAGGCTTGAAAAATTTTCGGCTTGAACAACTGCAACAACGTGAGACCAATATTGCCATTGGCACCAACTACCTGAAAATGGTTTTAGATAATTTTCAAGGCTCTATGCCCATGGCTGCTGCTGCCTACAACGCAGGCCCCAGCCGTCCTCGCCGTTGGCGCAATGGCCCCGTCATGGAAGGTGCTGCTTGGGCTGAGTGCATACCCTTTAGCGAAACCAGAGACTATGTGAAAAAAGTCTTGGCGAACACCACCATGTATGCAGCCTTGATTCACAGTGAACCGCAGTCCCTCAAAGCCCGGCTGGGTGTGGTGGGTCCTCGCGACAGCAATGGGTCTGAAGAAAACACCGAGTTACCCTGACAGCGTTTGCTCTTCTTGGCTTTGCTGCAAAGACCACATTTGGGCATAACTGCCTTGTGCCAGAAGCAATTGCGCGTGGGTTCCTTGCTCCACAATTTTTCCCGCTTCAAGCACAATGATTTCGTGGGCATCGACCACAGTAGATAAGCGGTGCGCAATAACCAAGCTGGTTTTATTGCTGGCCGCCTCGCGCAATTGCGCTTGAATGGCGCGTTCATTGCTGCTGTCTAGCGCCGAAGTGGCTTCATCAAAAATCAAAATAGGTGGGTTTTTTAACAAAGTGCGTGCAATCGCCACACGTTGCTTTTCTCCCCCCGACAACTTCAAGCCGCGCTCGCCAACCATCGTTTCATAGCCTTGGGGTGTCGACGCAATAAAGTCATGGATACGCGCATCCCGTGCGGCTTGCTCGACCTCTTCACGCGAGGCCGTGGGCCGTCCATAGGCGATGTTGTAGTAGACCGTGTCATTGAATAACACGGTGTCTTGCGGCACGATGCCAATGGCTTGACGCACGCTGGATTGGGTCAGCCTGTTTAGAGGATGCCCATCTATTCGGACCACCCCTTGCTGGACATCGTAAAACCGAAACAACAAACGCGCCAAAGTGGATTTACCCGAGCCTGAGGGACCCACAATCGCCACGGTCTTTCCCGCAGGAATTTGAAAACTCAGCCCCTGAAGAATCGGTCTGTCCGCTTCATAGGCAAAGTGTATATTTTCAAATGCAATGCTGGGTGGACTCGCCAAGCTCAGAACTTGTGCGTCCGGCAAATCTGCCACTTCCCGCTCTTTTTCCAGCAGTGTGAACATCCGGTCCAAGTCGGTCAAGCTTTGTTTGATTTCGCGGTAAATCACGCCCAAAAAACCCAAAGGTATATAGAGTTGAATCATGAATGCGTTGATCATGACCAAGTCACCCAAGGTCAAGTGTCCATCGACCACGCCTTGGGTAGCTCGCCACAGCATGGCGACCAAGGCCACAGCAATGATGATTTGCTGACCAATATTTAATGCGCTCAAGGAGTTTTGTGCTTTGATGCGTGCACGGCGCAATTTATCGAGTTTTTCGTCGTATCTCTTGGCTTCAAATGCCTCGTTGCCAAAGTACTTCACGGTTTCATAGTTGAGCAATGAATCAATTGCACGTGTGTGTGCGCTGGAGTCAAACTCATTGACTTGCTTGCGAAACTGGGTTCGCCACTCTGTCACCACCACAGTGAAATAAATGTACAGACCCAATGCGCACAAAGTGATGATGGCGTACCACTTGTCAAACTGCACGCCCAAAATTGTCAAGACCAACAGCACTTCGATCAAGGTCGGCACGATGCTGTAGAGCGAATAAGCGATGAGAGACTCAATGCCTTTCACGCCTCTTTCAATGTCACGGCTCATGCCTCCGGTTTGGCGCTCCAAATGAAAACGCAAACTCAGGTCATGCAAATGCGAGAAGGTTTGCAAAGCAATGGTGCGTGCCGCACCCTGGGTGGCTTTGGCAAAAATCAACTCGCGCAACTCGGTGAATGCAGACACCGACAAGCGAAGCATTCCATAGCCCAACAGCAAAGCCACAGGCACCACCAATAAAACCTGCGCACCTGTTGGCTGGGGTGTCATGCTGTCGATCAAGTTTTTCAGCAGAACGGGAACACCCACATTGGAAAGTTTGGCGCCCACCATAAAGGACAAGGCAGCCATCACACGCCATTTGTATTCCCACAAATAGGGAAACAATCGCTTGAGGGTTTGCCAATCTGACACGGGTGCTGCAGAAGCAGTGGCTTGGATCTCAGGCGTTGAAGAGACAGCAGAAGGGCGCATACAGCACAATAGCCTTGGAATGAATAACCGAGGATTGTGCCTGTGACCGATAACCAAGACCTGCGCTTTACTGTAAAAGCCCTGCCTATCGACCAAGAGTTGGTGCTCAAAGTCATTCCCATGCCCGCAGATTGCAATGCCAATGGCGATATTTTTGGCGGATGGGTGATGGCACAAGTGGACTTGGCGGGCGCTGTTTTGCCAGCACGTTATGTGAACGGACGCTTAGCCACAGTGGCGGTGAATGAATTTATTTTTAAGCAACCGGTGAAGGTCGGCGATATTTTGAGCTTCTTCAGCATCATCACCCGGGTTGGCAATACCTCCATCACCGTCAAGGTAGAGGTGTTTGCAGAACGCTTTACCTTGCAAGGCACTTATTTGAAAGTGACCGAAGCCACAGTCACTTATGTGGCGATTGACGCACAAGGAAAACCTCGGCAGATTCAACGCAAAGACGCGTGAGGGCTGGGCTTCTTCCTCGAACTAATTAAATACGGGTTTGCGTTTTTCCATGAAAGCGCTGAACGCCTCAATGGCCGCGGGTTCTTTGAGCATGCGGGCAAACACCACACCTTCTTGCTCGATGCGCTCCAGCAGCTGCGGTGTGAGACCGGCCTTCATCAAGCGCTTAGTCTCCATCAAGGAGGACATTGGTTTGGCGGCCATTTTGCGGGCTTGTTGTTGCGCGTAGGCATTGACTTCGGTGGGTGGCAATACCCTGCTGACCAAGCCCATCTCTAAAGCTGTCTCGGCTAAAAACGGCTCACCCAAAAGCAGTGCCTCAGCAGCTCGTTGGTAGCCCATGAGTTGGGTCGCCAGCAGGCTGGAACCAGCCTCAGGGCACAAACCCAAATTCACAAACGGCATGGAAAAAGCTGCGTTGTCGCCTGCATAAACCAAATCGCAATGAAACAACAAGGTGGTGCCTATACCCACCGCAGGACCACAAACAGAAGCGATCAAAGGTTTGGGAAAGAGAGCAAGACCGCGCAAAAAACGAAACACGGGCGAGTCTTCGCCGGCGGCGGGCTGCTGTAAAAAATCCGCAATGTCGTTGCCCGCACTGAACACAGTTTCATGGCCTTGCATCAGCACCACTTTGGTTTGTGTATCGGTTTGAGCCGAATCCAAGGCTTGTGCCAACTCCGCATACATGGCCGAGGTAAGAGAATTTTTTTTCTCCACCCTGTTGAGGGTAAGCGTTAAAACACCGTTTTCAAAGTGAGACAAGATGGGATTCATTTTGGTGACAGCCTGTTGGGGTCAATTACTCGACACGGTTCCAGAATTGGGTGCGGTAGATGGGGCCAATGTAGCCACGCACTTGCAAACGTTTTCCGCCTTCTATGGGAACAATTTTCACGGTGTATACCTTGCCGTTTGTGGGGTCGAGGATTTTTCCGCCACCCGCCCATAAATTTTCCTCGGGTTTGCCATCACGCTTGAGTCCGCGAATGATTTCCATGCCAATGATGGGCTGACCTTTGCGGTCATCCGCGCATTTGTCACAGTTGGGTTTGGCATTGGGATCTTCTTTGAGGGCACGCCCTACAGTTCCTATAAGCACCCCATCTTTTTCAACAATACGAATTTCACCTTTGGGTTGGTTGGTCTCGTCATCTATGGTGTGCCACACGCCCACCGGCGTCATTTGCGCAAAAGCGGCGGCGCTTGTTAAGGAAAATATAGCAAAGCATTTTTTGATCATCGGGGTCTCCTAGTGTGGGTGGTGTTAAAGAAAAACTTCTGTGGCGTCCATCAACACAGCGCTTCCGGCGCGAGCCGTTTGCATCAAACTGGCTGTTTCTGGCAACAACTTGGCAAAATAAAACCTTGCGGTTTGAACCTTGGCTTTGTAGAAGGGGTCACGGTTGCCATCGGCGATTTTTTGCAACGCCGCTTTGGCCATGCGAGCCCAAAAATAGGCAAACACCAAATGGCCAGTGACACGCAAATAATCAACGGCTGCAGCCCCCACTTCATCTGCATTGGACATGGCTTTCATGCCAATTTCGCCAGTGAACTGAGTCATTTGTTGACCCAATTTGGCCAAAGGTTGAATGAACTCAGCCATGTCTTCGTTGTCTGTTTCTTCGGCCACCAATTGGGCAATGAGTTTGCCAAATTTCTTCAATGTAGCGCCTTGGTTACCCAACACTTTGCGGCCTAATAAATCCAAACTTTGGATGGTGTTGGTGCCTTCATAAATCATGTTGATGCGCGAGTCACGCACGAATTGCTCCATGCCCCATTCATGGATAAAACCATGACCGCCAAACACTTGCAAACATGAAGATGTTGCTATCCAACCGTTGTCGGTGATGAACGCCTTGACGATGGGTGTGAGCATGGCCACCATCTCCAGCGCTTCTGCACGAACAGTCGCATCTGGGTGATGCAACTCTTGGTCAATCAGCAAAGCGCAGTAAAGGTTCAATGCTCTTGCGCCTTCGGCATAGGCTTTGGCGGTCAACAACATTTTGCGCACATCGGGGTGAACCAAGATGCTGTCGGCAGGTTTGTCGGGGCTTTTCACACCCGAGAGGCTTCTGGACTGCAACCTGTCTTTGGCATAGGCCAAGGCATTTTGATAGGCCACCTCGGTCAAACCCAGTGACTGCATGCCCACACCAATGCGTGCCGCATTCATCATCACAAACATGGCCGCCAAGCCCTTATGGGGTTGACCCACCAGCGTGCCCACAGCACCGTCGAGCACCATTTGGCAAGTGGCATTGCCGTGAATACCCATCTTGTGCTCCAAACCGCCGCAATAAATAGTGTTTCGCTCGCCCAAGCTGCCATCGCTGTTGACCAAAAACTTAGGCACCACAAACAAGCTGATGCCTTTGCTGCCCACTGGCGCGTCGGGCAATCTGGCGAGCACCAAGTGAATGATGTTGCTCACCAAATCGTGCTCACCTGCGCTGATGAATATTTTGTTGCCGGTGATTTTGTAGCTGCCATCGGCCTGCGGTTCGGCTTTGGTTCTTAAAAGACCCAAATCAGTGCCGCAATGCGCTTCGGTCAAGCACATGGTGCCCGTCCATTCGCCACTGGTCAGATGCGGCAAATACATTTGCTTTTGCTCTTCGGTTCCGTGGGCATGCAAACATTCATAGGCGCCGTGTGTCAAGCCTGGGTACATGGTCCACGCTTGGTTGGCGCTGTTGAGCATTTCGTAAAAGCACTGGTTCACCACAATGGGCAAGCCTTGGCCACCGTAAGCGGGGTCGCAACTCAGTGCAGACCATCCGCCTTTTGCAAATTGCGTGAAAGCCTCTTTGAAGCCATCAGGCGTAGTGACTTCATGGGTTTGGTTGTTTAACTTGCAGCCCTGCTTGTCGCCCACTTGGTTCAGCGGGAGCAGCACCTCAGAGGCAAACTTGCCGCCCTCTTCTAAAACAGCGGCAATGGTGTCGGCATCGAGTTCGGCATGGATGGGCAAACTTTTCAGCACGCCAGGCACATCCAAGACGTCGTTCATGACAAACTGCATATCGCGCAGGGGTGGGGTGTAGCTGGGCATGGTCAGACTTTCTGGGTGGGCGTTGCGCCGTAGCGCAACAAAATATTTTCAAAACCGCGTTTGGCACGGTCTAGGCTTTTATCGGTCTTCAGAAAACGCGCTTCGTAATGCAAGGCTAAAACCAAACCATGTAACTCGAATGACATTTGGGCTGCATCGCTAAGCTCAGACAAATGACCTGCTTCTCTCGCTTGCACCACGCAGCGGTGCAAGGCACTGAGCCAAGTCTTGACCGAACTGGCCAGTGCGTCGCTGACGGGTCCGGGTCGGTCATCAAACTCTGCTGCACCACTGATGTACAAGCATCCCGAATCAATTTCGGCGGAGGTGCGTTTCATCCAATTGGAGAACAGGGCCTCTAATCGGGGCAGGCCCCTGGCTTCTTGCATGGCTGGGTAAAACACTTCCAACTCAAAACGGTGGTGGTATTCACGAATCACCGAAATTTGTAATTCTTCGCGGGACCCAAAATGAGCGAACACCCCTGATTTGCTCATCTGCATGACTTCGGAGACTGCGCCAATGCTCAGCCCCTCTAAACCAATCTGGGTGGCCAAACCCAAGGCCGCGTCCACGATGGCACTCTTGGTTTGCTGGCCTTTTTGTAAAAGACGGCCACGACCACTTCCCATCTCGGGATCAGGCAATTCAGTCAATGATGAGTGAGTGGACACTGAATTTCATTTCAAAATAGAACGACCGTGCTATTTTGCACCATTTTTTGTCCGGCCACAAAAATGCGACTTAAACTTCATCGCATGGAAATCACCCGCATATTGGCTATTCGCCATGGAGAAACCGCTTGGAATGTCGATACCCGCATACAAGGGCAAATCGATATCCCGCTGAATGATCATGGTCGCTGGCAAGCTCAGCAACTCTCCAAAGCCTTGGCAGAGGAAGAGATCCATGCAGTTTATGCAAGCGATTTATGCCGCGCATTCGACACCGCCCAGGCTGTCGCCAAAGAAAAAAATCTCTCCATCACTCCTCATACCCATTTAAGAGAGCGCCACTTCGGCGAGTTTCAAGGACATACTTGGGAAGACATTCAGAACCAGTGGCCAGAAGACGCAGAACTGTGGCGGGTGCGTCACCCTGAATGGACGCCGCAAGGTGGCGGGGAGAGCTTGGTCATGCTGCAAGAACGCATCACGCAATTGGTTGATGAACTGGCCAGCCCACATACGGGGCAACAAGTGCTGTGGGTCACCCATGGCGGCGTATTGGATATTTTGTACCGCTTGGCAACGGGTCAAGATTTACAAGCGCCGCGCACCTGGGGTTTGCGCAATACCGCCATCAACCGCTTGATTTGGACGCCCCAAGGTTTGCAAATGGTGGGCTGGGCGGATGAAGCCCATTTAGACCTTGCCAAGGACGAGTCCAGCGCTTGAGCGCTTACTCACCAAACAAGCCGCTTTCACGCTGGGGCGCAGCCACGCCTAAATGTCTGTAAGCGGCCAAAGTGGCAATGCGCCCACGCGGCGTGCGTTGCAAAAAACCTTGCTGAATTAAAAAGGGTTCGATCACATCTTCTATGGTGTCGCGCTCTTCGCCAATGCTGGCGGCAATATTGTCCAAACCCACGGGACCGCCATCAAAACGGTGAATCACCGCCTCCAATAACTTGCGGTCCATCAAATCAAAGCCTTGCGGATCCACATCGAGCATGGCCAAGGCGGCTTGCGCCACGGCTTGGGTGATGCGCCCATCGGCCTTAACTTCCGCATAGTCGCGCACGCGGCGCAACAAGCGGTTGGCGATGCGCGGCGTGCCACGTGAACGACGGGCAATCTCAAAGCCACCTTGTTCATCGAGCTGCGCTTTGAGCAAACCGCCACTGCGCATGACAATGCGCTGCAACTCTTCGGCACTGTAAAACTCCAAACGCGCCACGATGCCAAAACGGTCGCGCAGCGGGTTGGTCAACATGCCCGCGCGGGTGGTGGCCCCCACCAAAGTGAAGGGCTGTAAATCGAGCTTGATGCTGCGTGCAGCAGGCCCCTCGCCAATCATGATGTCAATTTGGTAGTCCTCGAGCGCGGGGTACAAAATCTCTTCCACCACCGGCGACAAGCGGTGAATTTCATCGATGAACAGCACATCGTTTTTTTCCAAATTGGTCAGCAAGGCCGCCAAGTCTTTGGGCTTTTCCAAGACTGGCCCGCTGGTTTGACGCAGGTTCACACCCAACTCTTGCGCAATGATGTGGCTGAGCGTGGTCTTACCCAGACCCGGTGGGCCAAACAACAGCACATGGTCGAGTGCTTCGTCGCGGTTGCGTGCAGCGCCAATAAAGATTTCCAGTTGCTCGCGCACCTTGGCTTGACCCACATACTCTTGCAGCAGTTTGGGGCGCAAGGCGCGCTCAATCGCCTCTTCGCGGGGATTCACGGGGGCGGCTGACACCACGCGAGGTGCAGGGTTGAAGTCTTCGCCAAAGTTGTCGGTTTGAATACTCATGGCTTTGCTTATCGGGCTAACGCCTTGAGTGCAAACTTGATGCCCTCACTCACACTCACACCTGCAGGTAAAGATTTGAGGCTTAAGGCAGCTTCTTTGTCGCTGTAACCCAATGCCACCAGTGCTTGCAGGATGTCGTTTTGCGTGCTGTCGGCAGCAGAGGCAGTGGCTGGCCCTAAGTCTGCACCCATCTTGCCTTTGAGTTCCAGCAACAAACGTTCGGCGGTTTTTTTGCCAATGCCAGGGATCTTCACCAAGCGACCTGCTTCTTGCAAGGTGATGGCTTGGGCCAACTCGGACACACTCATGCCGCTTAAAACACCTAAAGCCATGCGTGGCCCCACACCCGATATTTTGATCAACTGACGAAACGCGGCGCGTTCCTCAGAGGAGCCAAAACCGTACAAAATTTGCGCGTCTTCACGCACCACAAAATGTATCAGCAGAGACACTTTTTCACCCACAGCTGGCAGGTTGTAGAAGGTGCTCATGGGCACATCCACCTCGTAACCCACGCCTTGGCAATCCACCAATACTTGGGGAGGATTTTTTTCGCTCAGTGTGCCGCTCAATTTGCCGATCATCGAATGCCTATCATTGGGGAAATTTCAACGGATTATCAACTTGATTCTGCGCCACACTTTCAGCCCTTCTAACAACACCCGACTTGGCCACGTGTGTGGCCCCATGGATGAGCATTTGCGCTCCATCGAAGCCGGCCTCAGCGTCAAAATTTCTCACAGCCACGAGAAATTCAGAATCGATGGACATAAAGCCAAAGCCAACCGCGCCTTGGAGGTGTTGCAAGCCTTGTACGAGCGCGCGGCCAAGCCCATCGCCAAAGAACAGCTGCAACTGATGCTGGCCGGCGATGAGCACATGCCATCCAACAGTGATGGCTCTTCGACGCTTTCAACCCGGCGAAACGATGTCCAAGCTCGCACACCAACCCAAGCCTTGTATTTGGAGAACATTGCTCAGCACGACATCACTTTTGGCATTGGTCCAGCAGGCACGGGCAAAACCTATTTGGCGGTTGCCAGCGCGGTTGATGCACTGGAGCGCAGCGCGGTGCAGCGCATCATCCTCACCCGCCCCGCCGTGGAGGCTGGCGAAAAATTGGGCTTCTTGCCAGGCGATTTGGGTCAAAAAGTCGATCCCTATTTGCGCCCTTTGTACGATGCGCTGTATGAATTGATGGGCTTTGACAAGGTGCAAAAAGCTTTTGAGCGGAGTGCATTGGAAATTGCGCCGCTGGCCTTTATGCGGGGTCGAACCTTGAACAACGCCTTCATTATTTTGGATGAAGCGCAAAACACCACGCCCGAGCAAATGAAGATGTTTCTCACCCGCATAGGCTTTGGCGCCAAGGCTGTCATCACAGGAGATGTGAGCCAAATTGATTTACCCAAAGGCAGTCCCAGCGGTTTGGTGGACGCAGAACATGTACTTAAAAGAGTGTCTGGCATTGCTATCACCCACTTCACCAGCAAGGATGTGGTGCGTCATCCCTTGGTGGCTCGTATCGTGGATGCCTACGATAAGCAGCGCAAAGAGGCTTAAGCATGGGGCTTGCCAAACTTCAACTCTCTTTGCAATTTGCAGATATTTCCTATGCTGCAAGACACCGCGCTGCATTGCCCAGACATTTTGTGACGCGCTGTATTCGGCATGCATTAGCTACTGACGCCGAAATCACGGTACGCATTGTGGGCGTTGAAGAGGGCCGTGCGCTGAATCTGAACTATCGCAAAAAAGACTATGCCACCAATGTCTTGACATTTGATTACGCGCAGTCACCCGTGGTGATGGCCGACTTGGTCTTGTGTGCGCCGGTGGTGGCACAAGAAGCTAAAGAACAAGGCAAAACCCTGGCCGCGCATTACGCGCATTTGCTGGTACACGGCACCTTGCACGCGCAGGGCTGGGACCATGAAACATCTGTGAAAGACGCCAAGGCCATGGAGGCACATGAAGTGACTGTGTTAGCGGGTTTGGGTTTTGCTAACCCTTACCGTTGAGACGCTTCCTCGTCTAACAAGCGCACGCGTACTGACTTTCCCTTAATACGCCCCTTGGTCAACCTCTCGACCGCAGTGTGGGCGATGGCTCTGTCAACCGCCACATAGGTGGAAAACTCGTTCACATTGATCTTGCCAATTTGATCGGCTGTGAAACCCGCCTCGCCCGTCATCGCACCCAGCACATCGCCAGCGCGGATTTTTTCTTTGCGCCCACCCACTATTTGCAAGGTGCGCATAGGGGCTTGAAGTTTGTCGCCAGCTGCAGGGCTTAACTCCGACAACTTCGCCCATTGGGATTCTTGGCCTTGCAAGACCTCGACACGCCCGACCGCACCCATCTCATCCAAACTGGCCAATGTGAGCGCCAAGCCTTGGGCATCCGCACGACCGGTGCGTCCTATGCGGTGTATGTGCAATTCGGCGTCAGGCGTGACTTCCACATTGATGACAGCATTCAACTGGCTGATGTCCAAGCCCCGCGCTGCCACATCAGTGGCCACCAATACCGAACAACTGCGGTTGGCAAACTGCACCAGCACCTGATCACGCTCGCGTTGCTCCAACTCGCCATACAGCGCCAGCGCATCAAAACCTTGGGCTTGCAGCACCGCCAACAACTCGCGGCATTGCTGCTTGGTGTTGCAAAACGCCAGCGTCGATTCGGGCCTAAAGTGGTTGAGCAGCAAAGACACCGCATGCAGGCGTTCGTCTTCGCGCACCTCGTAAAACACTTGACGGATTTTGTCCGCAGCATGAACCGTTTGCACTTTCACGGTTTGCGGCGCACGCATGAATTGCGCTGACAGTTTGGCAATGCCCTCGGGGTAAGTGGCTGAGAACAACAGGGTTTGTCGCTGCGCTGGGCATTGCGCAATCAACTGCTTCATATCGTCATAAAAACCCATGTCCAGCATGCGGTCTGCTTCATCCAGCACCAAGGTTTTGACCGAATCCAAACGCAAATTGCCACGTGTTAAGTGATCCAAGATGCGTCCTGGTGTGCCCACCACCACGTGTGCGCCGTGTTGCAGGCTTTGCTCTTGACCGCGCAAGGCCACGCCGCCACACAGCGTCACCACTTTGATATTGGCGGTGGCGCGTGCCAAACGACGAATTTCGGTGGTGACTTGGTCAGCCAATTCGCGGGTCGGGCACATCACCAGCGCTTGCACCGCATGAAAGTTGGCCGTGAGCTTTTCAACCAGTGACAAACCAAAGGCCGCGGTTTTTCCGCTGCCTGTGCTGGCTTGGGCGATCAGGTCTTTGCCCGCCAGTGCCAGCGGCAAACTAGCCGCTTGAATAGGGGTCATCTCGGTGTAGCCGAGTTGGTCGAGGTTGGCTAGGGTTTCGGGGGAAAGCGAAAGCGATTTGAAAGAAGTTGTCATGCTTCGATTATCTGCCCGCAAGCAAGACTGGTTACTTCAAGTCACGCACATCATCGAAATGCGCTTCCACATCGTTGGGCAGCAATTGAATGGTGGCGCGAAGTCCGGGCACCGCACTCATCAGGGCTTGCTCGACACTGGTGCGCAATGCAGCGGCTCGTCCCAGCGACCACCCAGAGGGCATGTGCATATGCATATCAACAAAGCGGCGCTGCCCTGCGCGACGCGTGGTGACATGGTCGAAACGAATAATGTGCATTTCACCTCGTTGATGCTCAAAGCCATCTAAGACTTCCTTGATTTGCGCCAGCACTTCAGGCTCAACAGCTTCATCCATCAAACCTTGAGAAGAGCGCCAAATCAGATTAAAGCCTTCTTTCAAAATATTCAATGCCACGCACATGGCGACTACCGCATCTAGCCACAACCAACCGGTGAACAAGACCATGGTGAGACCGATCACCACGCCTGCCGAGGTCCATACATCGGTGACCAAATGCTTGGCATCTGCCTCCAAAGCAATCGAGCGATGCACTTTGGCCGCACCAAACATCACCCAAGCCAAAAGGCCATTCAGTCCCGAACTGGCTACCGACAGGGTCAAACCCCAACCCAAATCTTCGACAGGTTGTGGGTCGAAAATGCGATGCGCGGACGCCCAAATAATGGCCGCTGCGGCGCCCATGATGAGAATGCCTTCGAAGCCCGATGAAAAATACTCGGCCTTGTGGTGTCCGTAAGGATGCTCTTCATCTGCGGGTTGTTGCGCCACTGTCACCATCACCAACGCAAAGATGGCGCTGGCTAAATTGACAAATGACTCCATCGCGTCCGACAGCAAACCCACTGAATCCGTGATGTACCAAGCCAAGGTTTTCATCACAATGTTGATGATGGCTACCACCACCGATACCCACAGCAGGGTTTTAGGTTGAAGTCGACTGAGAAAATTCATAAAAAAAACTTCATAGCGGCCGAGGCTTCAAGCAATTCAAGCAAGGTTTACGCGGGCAAATTTGCGCTTGCCAACCTGCACCACATACGTTCCAGCCCCTAGCTTTAAACCTTTGTCGCTGACCACGCTGCCATCGATGCGCACACCGCCGCCGTCTATCAATCGACTTGCCTCGCTGCTTGAGGGTGCCAAGCCTGCACTTTTAAGCAAGGCTGCAAAGCCCAGCGGTGCGCCACTTAGGCTCACTTCGGGAATCACATCGGGTACGCCGCCCTTGCTGCGGTTAACAAAGTCTTGCTCGGCAGCATCGGCCAAGGCTGCACTGTGAAAGCGGGTGGTAATTTCTTTGGCCAATATGACCTTGGCGTCGCGTGGGTTGCGCCCGCCCTCCACCTCAGCCTTCAATGCGGCTATAGCTTCGATGCTTTGAAAGCTGAGCAAGGTGAACCAGCGCCACATCAAGGTGTCGCTGATGGACAAAACCTTGGCAAACATGGTGTTGGACTCTTCGGTGATGCCGATGTAGTTGTTTTTGCTTTTGGACATTTTGTCCACGCCGTCCAAGCCTTCCAGCAAAGGCATGGTCAAGATGCATTGCGGTTCTTGACCATACTCTTGCTGCAAATGGCGTCCCATCAGCAGGTTGAATTTTTGGTCGGTGCCACCCAACTCCAAGTCGCTTTTCAAGGCCACGCTGTCATAGCCTTGCATCAGCGGGTACAAAAACTCATGCACACTGATGGACTGGCCGCCGTGAAAACGCTTGTGAAAATCGTCGCGTTCCATCATCCGCGCCACGGTGTAACGTGAAGCGAGTTGGATCATGCCGCTGGCGCCCAGGGGTTCGCTCCACTCAGTGTTGTAGCGAATCTCTGTTTTGGCGGGGTCCAGCACCATGCTGGCCTGTTTGTAATAAGTGTCGGCATTGAGCTTGATTTGCTCGGGCGTCAGTGGCGGGCGGGTGCTGTTGCGCCCCGACGGGTCGCCAATCAAGGAGGTGAAGTCACCGATCAAAAAGATCACCTGATGGCCCAAGTCTTGCAACTGGCGCATTTTGTTTAGCACCACGGTGTGGCCAATGTGGATATCCGGCGCAGTGGGGTCCAAGCCCAGTTTGATGCGCAAAGGCGTGCCAGTCGCGTGCGCGCGTTGGAGTTTTTTCAGCCACTCTTGTTCGGGCAGCAACTCCTCACAACCACGTTGGCTGACTTGCATGGCATGTGCAACCTCTTCTGGAATTGAGATTTGCGATGTAGGTCCTTGATTCATATAAATTATTAATATTTTTGTCAGAAAAAAGTGCTTGTATACTCACGCATTGTTTTTAATGCTTTCGAATCCCTTAGCCTCAGGCCATCACCACTGGACATTGACGTTTGCAACCTGCTGATTCACCCACTTCACAGACTTTTTCGCCCCAAGCTCACACTTGGGTTTGGGCGATGAGCTTGCTATTGGCTTTAGGTGCAGGCGGCGCCTTCGCTGTTGCAGGATTGTCGCCGCTTTCTTCCGCCCTGCCCATCAAGCAGCTTGTGGAGTCGGTCAGCACGCTTTCACTCGACAGTCAACTTCAAAGTTTGGTCAAAGGTGATATTCGCCTTTACCGCTCCGACACTTCTCGCTCTAGCGATAGCGCTGACAGTCTCTTAGCCAGATTGAATGTGAGCGATGCACAAGCTTCCGACTTTTTACGCGCCAACCCCTTGGTGCGCAGCCATTTGCTGGGTCGTGCTGGCCGTTTGCTGCGAGCCGAGATGGACGATGACAACCGTTTATGGCGCCTGACTGCCCGCTGGGCCACCGACAGCAATGTGAGCTTCAAACGCTTGGTCATCGAAAGACAGGGACAAACATTTGCTGCGCGCCTAGAAGACGGTGAACTTAACCGCTCTGTGCGGCTGTCTAGTGCATTGATACAAACCTCTTTGTTTGCCGCCACTGACGACGCCCGCATACCTGACAGCGTGGCTGTGCAACTGGCTGAAATTTTCTCAGGTGATATCGATTTTCACCGTGCCTTGCTGGTAGGTGATCGATTCAGCGTGTCATATGAAACCCTTGACGCTGATGGCGAGACACTCAAGCCGGGCCGAGTTTTAAGCGCAGAGGTTGTCAACCGAGGCAAGTCGTTTCAAGCTCTGTGGTTCCAAGAACACAGCAGCCATGCTGGCGGTTATTTCAACCTGGAAGGACAGAGTTTGCGCCGCTCTTACCTCGCCTCGCCTCTTACTTTTTCGCGCATCAGCAGTGGCTTCAAAATGCGCTTTCACCCCATACTGCAGACTTGGCGTGCGCACTTGGGTGTCGATTACGCCGCCCCCAAAGGTACTTCCGTGCGTGCCATTGGTTTGGGGTTTGTAGAAAGTGCTGGCCCCATGGGTGGCTACGGCAATACGGTTGTCATCAAACATAACAACGGCCAATCCACGGTTTATGCTCATTTGAGCCAAATACTGGTCAAACGCGGTCAGTCGGTTGCACAAGGCCAAAGCATTGGCAAAGTGGGCGCGACTGGCTGGGCCACGGGGCCTCATTTGCATTTTGAGTTTCGTGTCAACGGTAAACATCAAGATCCTCTGCTCATGGCACGTCAAAGCGAGAGCGTGCCTGTGTCTGCACAAGCAAGGCCAGCTTTTGAACAACTGGCGCAGCAAGTCAGCCGACAATTGGCCTCTGTCGCCCTCACACCCTCCTCACCTTAATACCCAATGTCCACGCTCTATATTGGCGTGATGTCTGGTACCTCGCTAGATGGTGTCGACGTGGTCTTGGCTGATTTTTCCAAGGGTTGTCGAGTCTTGGGTCATCAAGCGCTGGCTTTGCCCGCACCATTGAAACAAACACTTTTAGAACTGAACAAAGCTGGTTTCAACGAACTGCACCAAGCTGCTCTGGCTGCCAACGCACTGGTCAAGGTCTATGCACAGGCCATTCATATGCTGCTGGATAAACAATCGCTGAGCCCTTCTTTGGTTCGAGCTGTGGGCTCGCATGGTCAAACCGTACGACACCAACCCGGCAATTACGATGGCGTGGGCTACACGCTTCAACTCAACAACCCTTCCTTGCTTGCCGAGCTTTGCTCCATACCCGTGGTTGCAGACTTTCGCAGCCGGGACGTGGCCGCAGTCGGTCAAGGCGCGCCACTGGTACCCGCATTCCACCAGTATTTATGGGGCGGTGTTGAGGATGAGACCACCGTTATTTTGAACTTGGGCGGCATGGCCAACCTCACGGTTTTGGGTGATAAAAACAATGTAATGGGTTTTGATTGTGGGCCTGGCAATGTTTTGCTTGACATGTGGTGCCAGCAACATAAGGGCACGGCTTTTGATGCCCACGGCGCTTGGTCGGCAAGCGGCAAGCCTTCAGAGAATTTGATTGAGGCCTTGTTGACTGAACCCTTTTTCGCACTCCCACCACCTAAAAGCACGGGCCGTGATTTGTTCCATCGTGACTGGCTTGATGCGCATCTTCAGCAGTTTGGCTCACTTTCCACCGAAGATGTGCAAGCCAGCTTGGCTCATCTGAGCGCGCGAAGCGCTGCGCAAGCTATTCATCGCTTTGCGCCGCTGGCGAGTCGAATATTTGTTTGCGGGGGCGGTGCCTACAACCAACACCTGATGTCATTACTTGGCTTTTATTTGCCAAAAGCCACTGTCAGTTCCACTGAGTCCCATGGCTTGCCGCCCCTGCAAGTCGAGGCAGCTGCCTTTGCGTGGCTAGCTAAACAATCCATAGAGGGGCTTGGCGGTAATCTACCCCATGTGACGGGAGCAAAAGGTTTGCGGGTGCTGGGCGGCATTTACCCCGCTTAAAACTTAGGCGGAGAACGAAGAGCCACAACCGCAGGTAGAGGTGGCATTAGGGTTTTTGATAACGAACTGTGCGCCTTGCAAATCTTCTTTGTAATCGATTTCAGCGCCGAGCAAATACTGGTAGCTCATGGCATCAATCAGCAGCGACACGCCATGCTTAGACATGGTGGTGTCGTCTTCATTGGTGATTTCGTCGAATGTGAAACCATATTGGAAACCAGAGCAACCGCCGCCTTGCACAAACACTCGCAATTTCAATTCGGGGTTGCCTTCTTCAGCGATCAAATCGGCCACTTTGGCAGCAGCGCTGTCAGTGAAGACAATGGGTTCGGGCATGGAAGGGGAAACTGCTTCAGCTAAGGCACTCATGGCGCACTCCAATATTTAGACACATTAATAGTAACCTATTTTAGTCAACAATACCCTAGACAAGGTTATTGCAGCCTGAAAACAAAAAAGCCGCCTGCACATATGAGCGCCAGCGGCTTTTGATCCCACGCACAAGGCGTGGGGTTGCAAGATTAACGTTTGCTGAACTGCTTGCGGCGACGAGCACCGTGCAAACCAACTTTTTTACGTTCGACTTCCCGTGCATCGCGGGTAACAAAACCAGCTGCGGACAGCACGGGCTTGAGCGTTGCGTCGTAATCGATCAGGGCGCGGGTGATGCCGTGACGGGCTGCACCGGCTTGGCCGGACTCGCCACCGCCTTGCACATTGATTTGGATGTCAAACGACTCGCCATGCTGGGTCAGCAACAGCGGTTGTTTGGTGATCATGATGGAAGTTTGACGGCCGAAATATTCGGCGATGTCTTTGCCATTAACCTTGATTTGGCCTGTGCCTTTTTTTAAAAACACGCGGGCGACGCTGGATTTGCGACGGCCTGTGCCGTTATTCCATTCACCAATCATTTTGAAGCTCCTAAGATATCCAGCACTTTGGGCTGTTGAGCGGTGTGAGGATGCTCTGCTCCGCCGTACACCTTGAGCTTTTTGATCATGGCAAATCCCAAAGGACCTTTGGGCAACATGCCTTTGACCGCTTTTTCCAAGGCACGGCCTGGGTGCTTGGCTTGCATATCGCGAAAGTTCATGCTGGAGATGCCACCAGGATAGCCAGAATGGCGGTGGTAAATCTTGTCTAAGGACTTGTTGCCTGTGACACGAATTTTGGATGCATTGATGACGACAATATAGTCGCCGGTATCGACGTGGGGCGTATAAATGGCTTTGTGCTTGCCGCGTAAACGGAGGGCTGCTTCGCTGGCAATCCGTCCGAGCACCTTATCGGTGGCGTCAATCACAAACCACTCATGC
>Ga0187844_10000609_pt1 | contig 27923 bp, 30 predicted proteins | sample SpaLakP09_SKY_50_FD_134517 | JGI IMG/M metagenome (GOLD analysis project Ga0187844, IMG submission 134517) | Oligotrophic lake water microbial communities from Sparkling Lake, Wisconsin, USA - SP09_SKY_50 | ecosystem: Environmental > Aquatic > Freshwater > Lake | place: USA: Sparkling Lake... | reverse complement strand
GGCACGCGCGTGCCTGGTGCTTCGAGCGCGAAGAGTTTCGGGACTTCGCGATCACCCGCGCGGAGAGCGCCGCATTCGCGCCGGAGGCGCCGCCCCGGGCGCCCGCGGCTGGCACGCCGAGTGGAGATCGAGCCGATCGCGCATCCCGCGCTGACACTGCCCCAGGCCCGGCCCATCGCCTCTGTGAACCTGGCGGTCAGTCTTCCCGCGTCCCCAAGCTGCGGAGCTGCCTGGTCGAGTACGTGCTGCAAGACCTGCGCGTCGCCGTCGATCACCAGCGTCAACGGCCTCCGGCGTACCAACTCGCCATCGCGGACACGTCGCGGATCGAGCGCTACCTGTTCCAGGGTGGGGGTGGGGCCTAGCCAGGCGCGCACAACACTGGCTTGCGCCGTCGTCAGTCGCGCGCCTATAATGCGTCCAGTTTTTTGATGGGTCATAAAACTGGACGAACTGATCGATATGGCGGCTGACGACATCACTGCGAAGACGACCGAGCGCTGGGGGCCCGAGCGGCGCCTGGAGTTCATCGACTTCCGCCTTCAATGGGACGGCAGGATCAACCGCGGCGAGCTGGCAGATCACTTCGGCATCTCGATGCAGCAGGCATCGGCCGATCTGGCTCGGTACGCCGAACAGGCACCCGACAACCTGGTCTACGACAAGAGCGCCAAGGCGTACCGGGCCGCTCCAGGCTTCAAGGCGCTGTCGCCGGCCAGCGATGCGCGGCACTACCTGGGTCAGTTAATGGACGTCGCTGCCGGCACCGCATCGAGCGCGGCATCGTTCATCGGCTGGGTGCCGCCGAGCGACGTCATCCACTACCCGGCGCGCTCTGTCAACACGGCAACGCTGCTGCAGATCCTGTGGGCCATCCGTGATCGGCAGGACGTGAAGATCACCTACCAGTCGATGCGCCGCCCGAGCGCGACCGCCATCTGGATCGCCCCGCATGCGCTGGGCAGCGACGGCCTGCGCTGGCACGCGCGCGCCTGGAGCCACGCCGACGGCGAGTTCCGGGACTTCGTGCTGTCGCGCATCCAGACGATCAGCAGCGCCCGGGCTTCGGACGTGGCGCCCGCCGACGACACGCTGTGGTCCGGACACGTCGACATCGTGATCCGGCCGCGTGACGGCCTGACCCCGGATCAGCGGCGTGCCATCGAGATCGACCACGGCATGAAGAAGGGCCGCCTGGTCATCCGCTGCCGCAAGGCGCTGGTGCTCTACGTGCTGCGCCAGCTGCACCTGGACCGGCCCGGCACCGTCTCACTGCTGGAGCAACCCCTGGAATACGAACACACCCCTGAACTGGAGGCATTGATCGCGGCCGCCAGAAAGCACCCTGAAACCGGCCTTCATCCCACCACTCGCAAGGAGAGTTCCCATGTCTGACGTCAAGCCCATTTCCCACCACTTCTTCGTCGACGGGAAGGAGTTCTCCGCCGACAAGTCCAGCCTGACCGGCCTGGAGATCAAGACCATCGCCAGTGTCCCTGGCGAATACCAACTCTTCCTTGAGGCCGAAGGCGATGCGGCGGACCGCGCCATCTCCGATGGCGAGGCCGTGTCGATCCTTCGCAAGGAACACTTCTTTGCGGTTCCCCCCGCGACGTTTGGCTGAGGTGAAACATGCTTGAGGCGCAACTCGAAGAGCTCAAAGAGCGGGTCAGCCAGAGGAAATGGGGCACGGAGGTCACGATGGCCGACATGCCCAACGGAGGCAAGCTGATCAGGGTGGTCGGTATCCCGCTCACGGGCTGGAACCGGCCGCTCGCAAACGTCCTGTTCGTCGCCCCGCCCGGCTACCCCGGCGCGATGCCGGACTGCTTCTGGGTCGAGGAAGCCGGCCTGCGCCTGGCCAACGGAGGCACGCCTCAAAACACCAACGATGCCAACCCGATCCCTGGTGACGGACAGACGCGCAGCACCACCTGGTTCTCGTGGCACGTGCAGAGCTGGAACCCCAACAGGGACTCCCTGACGAGTTTCTTCCACAGCATCATGGACCGCCTGCGGCCGGCACGATGACAACCGAGCTGTGCATCACCGAGGCCGACCTGGCACTCCTGCGCGAACAGTTGCTGTGCGAGGACAGCGAGCGCTGCGCGGTGTTGCTCGCCGCCCAGAGCCAGCGCCGCAACGGCCAACGGCGGTTGCTAGTCCGTGAGGCGGTCTTCCCGGACGCCGCCGACTACACCGCCCAGGGGCCGTTGGAAGCGCAGTTGAGCCCGATGTTCGTGGCCAAGGTGACGAAGCGCGCCGCAAAGGACAAGCTCGCGCTGGTCTTCGTGCACACGCACCTCGACGCGGACGTGCCGCGCTTCTCCCTAGTGGATGACCGCGGCGAGAAGGCGCTGCAGGCGTTCCTGGCCATGCGTGAGATCCCTGGCGATCACGCGGCGCTGGTGTTGAGCGAAGGGGGCTTGAGCGCCCGGCTGCTGGGCACCGATGAAGCGCTGCGTGTGGTCGTGCTGGGGAGCAAGCGACAGGTGGTGTCCGATCCCGACGCGGACGACCTGGCGACCGAGCTGACCTTCGACCGGCAGGTGCGCGCCTTCGGCGCCCACGGGCAAAAGCAGCTGGAGCAACTCTGCGCCGCCATCGTGGGCACGGGCGGCACCGGCTCCATCATGGCGCAGCAGCTGGTGCACCTGGGCATCCGCAAATTCATCCTCATCGACCCAGACGTCGTCGAGACGACCAACCTGAACCGCATCGTCAACGCCACGCACGCCGATGTCGGCGCCAACAAGGCCGAGGTCGCGGCGCGCTACCTGAAGGCCTTCGACGAGCGGGTGTCGGTGGAAGTCGTCGAAGGCGATGTCGTGGTGGACTCGGTCGCCCGACGCCTCGTCGATGCCGACCTGATCATGTGCTGCACCGACTCCCACGGCAGCCGCTCGGTCATCCAGCAGGTGGCCTACCAGCACCTGATCCCCTGCATCGACATGGGCTCGACGATCATCCAGGCCGACGGCGAGGTCAAGGGCATTTACGGCCGCGTGCAGTTGCTCGCGCCCGGCCTGCCCTGCCTGTGGTGCAGCGAACTGCTGAACGCGGCCGAGGTGCGGCGCGACATGATGAGCGAGTCTGAGCGCAAGCTCGACCGGTACATCGTCGGCGGCCGCGAACCGGCGCCATCGGTGGTGTCTCTCAACGGCACTGTGGTCTCGTTGGCGGTGACCATGCTGTTGGGCGTCGTCGTGGGCGCGCCGCTGGAGGCCACCCGCCTGATGTACAACGCCCGCACCCCTGCCCTGCGGTCCGTGCGGGGCACGCCGAACCCGGATTGCTTCATCTGCTCCAGGAAGGGTGCCCTGGCCTGGGGCGACCACCGTCGCCTCTTTACCCGACTGGACTGACATGGCCATCCCCTTGTACAACGGCGGACCGAAGCGGATGCGCGTCGCATTTGTTGGCGACATGCCGAGCGCCGCTGTCGACGCCTTGGAGCGAAGGGGATATGAGGCGCATCAGCTTCAGGAAACAGACCTCGCCGATCGCTACTGCTTCGATCTGACCTGTGCCGTCGTGCTAACGCAGAGCATGGATGCCCATCTGCGGATTCGTGCTGAGCTGGAGACGTTCTCCCAGGCTTTGAACCACGACTGCCGCATCTACGTTCGCTTCGCGCCGGACGGCGAAATGAAGGCTTTCGTGCTGCGCGCGCTGAATAAGCAGAGGCTGCCGCCATCGGGCTATCTGCCCGTCGAGGCCAAGTATTTCTCGGCCGATTGGTTCGACAACGCCCTGCCTCATGACCGTGAGTACGCGCCGTTTGTGCATCTCATCAACCCGGACGTCTCATGGGAGCAATTCGGAAACATTGTGGCCCGCAACGATGCCGGCCCGGCACCGAGTTCGACCTTGACCATTGAGGCTTGGGACTCGGACGGCCAGCCGGCCAAGATCGACGATGGAGCGGATCTGCTGATCCGCCGCGCCTTTCACAACTGCGAGCGCGTCTGCCTGTACGGCAAGGGCAACGGCCAGTCCGGCGTTGGCGCATTCGAGGGTCACGCCTACCTGCGCGGCAGCGAACTGGGTGGCAAGTGGCCCTACAAGTTCTTTGTCAAGCTCGGGTCGCGTATCAAGGTTGTGAGGGAGTTCCACAGGTATCGAGCGACGCTGTTGGAGCACGTGCCTTTCCACCTTGGACCTCGACTTCGGCCTGATCGCTGCGTGCTGGGCGCCTCTCATGGCCTGATCGTCAGTGATTTCGTGCTCGGGGCGGAAACGATCTGCGAAAGCGCCCGCGAAGGCCGCGGCGTGGCGGCAATCGCCAACCTGTTCAATGTCACGCTGCTGCCATGGCGCCGCGCCGCCGGACGGGAGACGCCGCCACTGACCGACTTCGCCCTCAAGGTGCTCATGGACGACAAGGGTGGCGAACGCGAGGTGCCGAAGCATCGTCAAGACCGGCGCGAGGAGTTCGAGGGCGCTGTGTCACTGGCCCACTTGCGCTACATCATCCAGGGGCTGCCACCGAGCACGCCCGTGCTGACGGGCATGGTGCACGGCGATCTGCACGCCACCAACGTGCTGGTGCGGGGCCATGACGCGGTCATCATTGACCTGGAACGCGTCAATCCCCACGCGCCGCTGCTGTTCGATGCAGCCTCCCTGGAGGCCGGCTTATTCGTCGACGGCTTCATCATGGACCCGCGCAGTGCCAAAGACATCCTGGCGTCGATCCTTCCCCTGTACGCCATCGACGCGTTCGGGAGCGAGGACCACCACTGCAACCCCGCGGACCGTTCGGCTTGGTTCATGGACTGCGTGCGCCAGATCCGCATGCAGGCCAAGCAGATGGAACTGGTCGAGTTGCAGTACGCACTGATGCTCGGAGTCGCCTTCCTCAAGAAGGCGTGCAACCCGGACGACTACGCCGCGAAGGTGGCGGAGAAGCATCGGGTGACGTTCGACCAGAAGCCGACGCATCACGACACCGCCCGGGAGGCCCTGCGCACGCTGGCCTACACCATCGGCGAAAAAATCATCCTTGGACTGTCGTCCAGGTTTCAGGGGAAACCGACGTGAAGCGCAGCATGATCAATTTGAAGGCCGAAGTCACCTCACGCGGGGGCGTCAGCGACCTGCTGCAAGCCCCGGGCGATGCCGTGCTGATCCAGCGGGGTGTCCCTCGCTGGCTCATCATCAAGTGCCCCTGCGGCTGCGGCGAGGAGATCCCGGTCAACCTGGACCGACGCGCGGACAAGGCCTGGCGGCTGTACCGCAACGCGACGGGCCTGACGCTCTTTCCGTCGGTGTGGCGCGACACTGGCTGCGAGGCGCATTTCATCATCTGGCGGGACCAGATAGTCACCTTCGGGGGCGGCGCCAGCGACAACTCGCCAGGCCGTTCGCTCGACTTGACCGAACTGGCGAGGCGTGTGCTCGCTGCCTGGCCGCCCAGGGATCTGGTCTCCTACGTCGAGGTCGCCGATCAACTCGGCGAAATCCCGTGGGACGTGCAGGAGGCCTGCTTCCGGCTCGTGGCAGCCGGCCTAATGGTCGAGGGCAAAGGCCAGGCGCGAGGGAATTTCCGCAAGCTCTAGTTTCACAACCAAAGGAGGGTTCCATGAACAAGATCCGATCTCTCGTGCTGGCCAGCTGCGCAGCAACCGCGCTGCTCGGGGCCGCAGCCGCCCACGCGGCACCGACCTACCAGTTCACGCTGACCGGTGTCTACACGGCCAGTTGGCAACTGAGCGCTACGCCGACGCCTGACGACCATTTCACCGGCGAATCGTTCACCGTGTGGAACGTCCCGGGGTCCTTCGCCGGCGCCAGCACGGCGCTCGCCGACCTGACCTTCTTCAACAACGCCCGCGGCGGTGGACTGAGCATCTACGACTTCAATGCTGGCGTCAGCCTGCTGTCCACGGATGGCCCGCAGTTGTTCTCGGGCTCGGAGGGCGCACCCGCCTTTTCCCTCGGCACGTACGCCTTAACGGCGTATCAGGGGACAAATCAATACGCCTTGACGGTGGCGCAGGTGAGCACGGTGCCGGAGCCCAGTTCGCTGACCCTGCTGATGTGCGGTCTGCTCTGTGGCGCATTGGCGCGCCGACGCTAGCGACGGTACAGCACGAAGCGAGAACTGCCGGGCCAGCCTGAGCTCCCTGCATGCGTCCAAAGGAAAAGTGCGGCCTTCAGGTCCGGCCTTGCACCGGCACGCGCACCGGCAGATTCTGGCTGACCCAGTCCTTCGCGGCTAACGCCCGGATACCCTGTGCATGGATGCGAGGGTTGCCGTCTACGTAATGCACCTCGTGGACGGCGTACCAAGTCTCCCCGTCCGGTAGCGCTCAGTCTCAATGACGCGTCAATTTCAATGACGCTCCGGCGCCGTTTCTGCTTGCGGACCAGCGTCAGCCGTGCCCGGGAACTCCCCGCCGTGTCGCTCCGGATCGAATCGACTCAGCATGTTGTCGAGTTGGACCTGCCGGTCGCCCGGCCCGCTCACGCGCAGCCACGGGCCAAGCACATCCTTGAAGCAGTGCTGGCACAGGTCGACCAGCAGATCGTTGCCGTCGCCGAACACGGAGCCGTAGCCAGCCCTGGAATCGATGCAGACCATCTCTTCGAACTCGGCATCCCCGAGCAACGCCACCCGGCCACAGCGATCACAGCGGATTTCCTTCGTGAACGGCTCAGGCCGCACATCCTTGAACTGCATGATGATCAATCCTACGTTACGTTGCTCGGCAACGATGTTGTCCAAGTCGGCCGCTCGTTGTGCTGGCGTGGGGGGAAGCGCCGCATGATCGCTCGGGAATGATTGTTTGGCACCCGACGCAATCTTGTGAATGCAGCCCCTCATGTTGAATATGCTCCCAGAGTGGGCACCGGGGCAGGCCAGTTCAATGAGCAGCCGCCAGGCAGTCTTATGCAGCCGGGGCGGGCTCGCCGGCCAGAGGGGCACATAGGAAGTCGGACAGAGCGACCTTTTTGCCGCTGCTGGCAATGAAGCCGACCGCGCAATTGATCTCAATGCTGCTGCGCCGAACGTAGCCAGGGACGTTAGACATTTGGGCATGCGCCGCTCCAGCAGCGAGGATCACACGCGCCATGCCACTGTTGGTCAACCAGTACGGCAACACACCGGGATCGCGGTCGCCGACGTACAGCACCGGCCTTGGCTCAATGCCTGCATACCGAAGTTTGTGCCCGACGTACCGCCAGTAGTACATCGCGTGCACGACCGAGGCCAGCGCGCTCGAAGCAGCGTCGTCAGAAGCGAAGAGGACGACACAGGGTCGCCACGTCGATTCCTGAGCGAACACGCGGCCAAGCGAGAACTCCCTTTCATCCAATTCATCGACGACAGCGCAAAACGCGTCGAACGATGCTCTCGTCTCGGGCGAGCTCCATCCCGACCTCAGGTACTTTTTGACGTCGTGCCGGATCGACGCAGCATGATGGTCGGACTCCAACTCGGGCGGGATGTCCTCACCGGAATAGCGCGCGAACGAAACGGCGCGCTTGACAAGGTTGAACGCCAGAAACGGCGCGGATTCGGTCTGGTCGGCGGCGTGTCCATGCAAGCGCCCGAGACCTTCGAGCAGAGCCTCAAGCGCCGCGTTGATGCCGGCCGACTCAAGCGTTCTCGCGTGGGCCTCGCCCAGCGCGTAGGTCAGCGAGTTCAGCCAGTCGCGTCCACCCGCACTCAGAGCCACAGGACAGCGGCTTTGACGAAGGTCCATGGTGCGGCAGGAATGGAGCACGTCGGCCAAGTCCAACCTGACCGCAGCCCGGCCGACCGCCGTATCCTGGACTGTGTCCTTTTTGGTGTCGATCAAGACCAAGCCCGGCACACGACGCCAGACCATCTCCTGCGCCCAAAGCGCCAGGGCCGGTCCGATGGCATCGGGCAAATCGCCCTTCATGACGCAAGCAGCGTCCTCGCGAGTTTCCACCTCAAGCGTGCCCAGCGCCGCCACATGAGCCTCGAAGGCGTCGTTGTGGCGCTGTTCGAACCATGTCGGCATTTCGCCGGCCGCGCGCGAGGCGGACTTCAGCGCTTCAGTCCAGGACTTGGCACCCCGCATTCTGGCCACTGCTTCTTGGCACTTCTGCAACGGAAACACCTGCCCGAACACCTCGGGTGTAGCACGCTGTAGCCTTTTGGCGTCGCGCTTCAGCGTCGAAAGTTCGATGCGAAATGCAGCGGTGATGCTGCGCACCAATGAGAACGGACCTGCCATGTTGATGGCCTCCTGCGCATCTTGCGCATTTGCGCAGCTGAGCTGCTGCGGAAATCACGCCGGCCAACGCCGGCGCCAACTGGTTACCACCGCCCGCGAGGGTTGAGCCGTTGAAAGGCCTACGTGTCGGTGATGTCACGTTCGAGGAACTCTATCAAGGTCGAGCATCAAAGCCAAGCATCAGGCGAACTTGGACTTTGCAAGATCGCATCTGCTATGCCGTGAATCGACTCTGTCACATGGACTCGTCGAGGGACGGACGACCTGGCTCAGAGGCACATGGGGTCCTTAAGCCCCTCCACGTCGTGCCACAGCACCACATAGGCATGCCGGCGCCATTCAATCCACTCCACAACGATGCCATCGGCTAGCCGAACAGCGGCGCCCCACTTGCTGGACTGCATGCCCTGCAGGACTGAAAAACGCAGGGACGCTGGAAAGTTGGTTCAGATGCGGCGACAACGAGGTCAACTGGGCAATCCGGACGGCACCTCCTGCATCCCGCTGGCAGTTGGGATGGCGGCTCATCGCGGAGCAGCCGCTCGTACCAACCTCGCGTGTAGCTTGTCGGCCAAGTCGGCCGCCAACTTCGCCGCGGCCTTGGTCGTCAGATCGGCGCGCGAAGGATAGATAAACGCTCGGGCTGCGCGCAGCGACAGCTGAACTTGCCTCGCGGCGTCGACCAATTCCCCCTGTCCGCGCTCTAGCGATATCGCAAGGCGGAGCACTTGCATTGATCGATCCGCTTCGGCCAACTGCCCATGCGCTTGGCGCTGCCACGGTTTAGTGGCCGGCAGCCCACCGACGATGGCGCTGACAAGACCGTCGAGGTCGTTGACGGTTTTCGTGACGTCGGAGAGGTCGGCCCATGATGCCGGAGGCTTCGATGAAGGTTCGTCGATCGGATCCATGGCGCCCTGCCGGTCTTCTAGCCGTATTCTGCCCGGACCCAGGCGTCGTCTCCGGGCAGCTCCACCTTTTCAAAGGCTTAGCTGCCGGTCAGCCTTTCGCCGTCTCAAGCCACCCATGATCAGGGGGTCAGGACGGTGTTGCGCGATGGCGAGTACCGCATGCCGGCGGCAATGGCCCAGGTAGGTGCCGAACGGCTGGTCTCTTGTTGGACCAGGAGCAGGAACATCGGTCACCATCTGTGGGGCGGGAGCGCCCTTGTAGGTCCGTCGGTGCGCAGATTTCGACGGGCCGGCCTAGCTTGACCCTTCCTAATGAGACGGCCCACGTGGCGGCTTTGCCGACTTGAAGCGAGAATCAACGGCACTTGAACCGTGGCCATCCTTCGCGCTGGCCAGGTCCTCGCAGCACATGAAGTCAGTCGTCAAAGCAGCAGTCCCCCCACGCCCCGGCACGACGTCGCGCGGCTCGCCCTACTTGACTGCTTCTCAGACCAAGGCACTGCTGGCCACCTCTGCGCATGTGAGGGCCGAGCGCTTTGCTGCAGTTGACATGCTGTCGGTCGGCGAAGCGGCCGAGCTCGCCAACACGGATGTCGCGCAGGTCAGGCGCTGGATCGCCAGCGGGCGAGTCATCGCGTTGGAAGGTCAGCGGCGCACCGTTCGCCTTCCTCGATGGCAGTTCCTTCCGGCGCTTTGGGAGACGCTTCCACGTCTTGCCGATGCTCTGGACACCAAACAGGGGTGGGCTCTGCTCGCGTTTTTGGAAACGCCGAACGGAGGGCTCGGGGGCCGAACTCCCAGGCAAGCGCTTGAATCGGGTGATTCCAGGCCAGTCCTGGAAGCCGCCTTGGCAGCGAGCTTCTAAGCGCGCGGTCAATGGCCGGAGTCAACTTGACTTGGCACGAGGTCAACACGTGAGGCGGATTCGAATCACACCAGGCAAGTTCGTTGCCATCTCTCCCGAACTGGCGGCGAAGGCGGCGCGCGTGACCGCGACCAGCCTTACCCGCGAACAGGTCGTTCAGCTCAAGGCGTCAGGGCCAAAGCATGTAGGCCCCATGGCGGGCTCGCTCAAGCCGCTGGCACTCAGGAAACACCATGCGGCAAAGCAGTCAGGCCCTCTGCGGGTCAAGCCTCGCTGACGCTCCCCACCGAACCCGGGCCGCAACGCCGCACGGTCAGGCGCCCTCGCCCACATAGGCACGCACAGCTGACCGATACGCTTCCAGCATCCCATCGTCCATCAACGAGAAGCCGTGCCCGCGGACCGCAAGCTCAACGAGCTTACGCCCGGGGAACACTCCGAGATCGACAAGCTTGAGGACCGCCGCCTTGACGAATTCCATCTGCTGTTGGACGCGCTGCTCGCGAACTTGCGCGACTCTTTCTCGACGGCGCCCCGTCACAGTCCGCGCCTGCGCACGGAACCAATAGGTCAGATAGCCTCGGCTGACGCCGGCGGCGGCGGCAACCTGGCGGAGACTGGGCGGATCTTCAAGGTCAGCGGCCTTTGCCAAGAGGCCGGCAGCATGCTCCCGCGTGTCGCGCCCGTGCCGAACAAGCGGACGCCCCGCCCTGCGGGTCACGGGTCCCGCCGGTGATCGTGTTGCGTCGCCAAACACGGCCTGCGCCGTGAAGCCCAGCGACGTGCATACGCGAAGCACCGCATCAAGCGACACACGGTCTTTGCGCCGAAGCCACGCATTGAACGCGCGCGGCTGCAAGCCCATGCGGCGGCAGGCCGCCGCCCGCTCGCCTTCTCCCAGTCGGTCCACGACCTGTTCAAGAAAGCGAGCCCATTGGTCCATAGGATCGTGCTCAAGGCGCCCCTGCATCGACACCAAGTCGTCCACGAACGACGCTCGTTCGCGCTGCTCGCCTCCGTTCACCGGTTCGGGCGCTTCGCCCGGCTTCGGCGAAGAAAACAGCGGCGATAGACAGTGATCACACCAGCCGATCAGCGGATGCCTCGGCACCGCTGGCTGCCGCCGGCCACAATGGCCGCATCGGTCTATGAGCGCCACCAGATGGTCTGTGCAGTGGGTGATCGCGTCGAGCGACCAGCGAAGTTGCCAGTGAGCGCCTTCAGGGGAGCGAACCCCGTCGGCCAGACAGGCTGGGCACCAGCGCGGTTGTCGAGCAAGCAGCGCCTTTCCGTTGGGGGGCAGCAAGGTGGACCACCGAAGCAGGGTGAGCGTCGCGAGCTCCGGTTGCCCAGTCGCCAGTTCCAACACCCGCGCGAACGTTTTGGCGTAAAGCCCGACGCCATCCATCGTCAAGCCATGTCTGCTGAAAAAGCTCGCATAAGTCCACTTGGAGATGGCAGGCTCCAGCGGTGCGATGACTTGGGCAACCAGCTCGCGCGGACGAACGCAATGCTCAACGGCAAGCCGCAGCAGATAGCCGCGCAGGGACTCCTGCTGCGGCTGATGCAGCGCCCGCGGCCTGAGGCCATACAGCGCCGTTCCCTGCCTGGAGGCGGGGGAATCACTCTCCCACATCATGGCACTCCCGTGGGCAGCCCCACCCGGCCAGCGCCGCCAACCTTGTCGCGGGTAGGAAGGCGATGGCCCAAGGGCTTCCCTCCCCTGGCAGACTTAGGTTTCTTCGCCCGCCCAGGCGAGCCCTCACCCTCGTCAGAGGGCGGACAGTGCAGCTTGTTCAACTGCTCGACAACCTGGTGCGGCGGCAGCCTCATCAGTGACCGGACCGTTGACTCCTCCAAATCCTCCAAGGCCAGACAGCCAAGCGCCGACTCTTCGAGGATGCGCAGGATGGCCTTGTTCGACTGGGACGACCGATCAAGCGCCTGTTTATCGATCACCGACTGGTTCTTTTGCACAGCGTCCTCAAGTGCATCGCGAAGCAGATCCCGCAGGATGCCGATACAGCCAGCCGTCTTGTTGAAGAAGTACTCTGTTCTCTGAGCAATGCCCTGCTCGAGAGGCAACGGTAGTTCTTTCGCGAAGGCGGCCAATGCGCTCTTGAAAGCCTTCTTGTCCTCTACGTTCTCCAGTCTGTAGCTTGGAAAGTGCACGATCTGACTTCGGCGCATGAGCTGGGCGCTGTGGTCACGGATCTCCAGCAGCTTGTACGTGCCGAGCAGCACCAGGGTCGCATTGCACATGTCGGCCAGGGACTTCAAGGCTTCGAACTGGTTTTCGAGATGCCGGGGGTTGTGGCACATGAGGATGTGGTGCGCCTCGTCGACGATCCACAGCCGGGTCTTTCGCCGTTGAAATGCCCGCTCGATCTGCCGTCGCAGCGGATCGGTGCCGAGAGACTCACCGGCGCTCTTCATCCCGGGCACCGTATCGAACATCGTCAGTTGCTGGCCAGGGTAGACCTTCTTTTCGATCAGCGGCTCGTTCAGCTGCTCCAGCGTGCGGATGTAGAAATCCTTCCAGTTGAAACTGGCCCCATGCGGCGGTGTTGCGGTCACGAGCACTGCCGGTACAAGTGAAGGGTCGACCGCGCAGTCCTCTCGTGACCGTTTCCAAGCCCCTAGGCGAATGCTTCTACCCAGGGTCGACTTCCCAACGCCTGTTGGGCCCGTGATGATCACCACGCGCGATGCACGGCCGACAGACGTCAGGTCCATCGCACGTTGGTAGGCCGACTTGAAATGGGGATGTTCCCTGCGCACCTCCTCGAACCGGCCAACGATCGCCCGCACCTCGCTCGAATCCACGATGTGTTCCGGCTGGCTCATTCGATGTCTCCGTATTCCTCGATTTCCACGTCCGCAAACGGGTCGTCGTCCTCCGCAACGGGCGGGCTCGGCGGTGGCGGCGGGAATCGCCGGGCTGCTTCAGCGATCGCCGTGTCGGCTGCTTCTGTCGCCCGCTGGGCCTCGGCATCGGCGATCAGCTGGGCTTCGAGCCCATGGACCTTCTCCATGTGTCTTGCCAGCAGCTTCACGTTGATCCGGCGATTGCCATAGGAGGCGCGATGGAGATCTCGAAGCTCTGCGCTGGCGGCTTTGACTTCGCGCTCTGTGAAATGGCGAAAGATGGCGTGGTACGCCGACTTCAGCTCGATCCACCGCCCGTTGACTTGGGCATAGGCTATGCCCACATTGAACGGGTCGTACCGCACGGGGACATCCGTGCCGACAACCATGGGTCCGGCAAGGGCACTGGCCAAGTACGGGATGCCGTTAATCTTGACGTAGGCGTTCGACTGCACCCGAGCCTTGCCGCTCGGTGGCGCGGGGAGCGTGATCATTTTGAAGTTGTCGTCGTAGGCGATGCGGGTGTGCTCACGCCCGCCAAACGCCACGAGACCATGACGGAAAGCCTGGCCGGGCGACACACCGAGGTTTTCGTTGATGAGGTTGTCGTAGGTCTCGTCGAAATAGCGGTCCAGTTCTTCCGAGAACACGGCGAGCGTCCAAACCGCTCGCTTTCTCGGATCATGGGTGGGCGACATGCTGCGAGGTGTCTGCAGCGGCTTGTTGTTGCCCCTGAGCTCGTGGATGAAGTCCACGTTGGCCTTCCCGAACAACAGCTCGATCAACGTCCCGTGCCTGGGTTTGCCTTTGGGTCGGAGCGTCTTGGTGCAACGCAGGATTGCGAGCAACTGATCAAAGTATTCGCTGCCGAACTCGGGGCCGTTGTCCACCACGATGGTGGCCGGGATGCGGCCATGTCGCTCTACGCATTCGCGCACGATCATCATGCAGGAGCGATAACTCGGCGGATCGTAGGAGACGTAAGTGGCGAGGACCTTGCGTGAGTAGCCATCGATCAAGACCGACAAGCAGCACTTGCCGGTCTTGCGGCCGAAGCGCGGGTCCACCAACTGAAGGTCGACGACGGTGTGGTCAAGGTAAGCCCTCTCAAAGGGTCGCTGGCCGTGCCGCGGCGTGTCCGGTTCCAGCCAAAAAATCCACTGCTCAGTCTGATACGCGCGCTTCGCGCCCTCCCTGGCCTCCACGAGCTCGACTTCAGTGAAGCGCCGCGCGATCGCGCGCGAGACGGCTTTCTCACTGGGCTCGATGATGCCGGCGGCTTCGCAACGTATGCAGATGAGGCCCCAGGCGGCCTTGAGCGTCGGCGCTTCCGCTGTGAGATATTCAGTGCCGATGACACTCTGGATGATCTCCATGGTCGCGGCCGGCAGCTTGGGAAGCCGATTGCCGCGCCGGTGGATATTGGGAAGCAGGCCGATCAGCCCGTTCCCGTAGAGGGCGAGACCGCTGCGCCACTCGCTGCGCCATTTGGTCAGCGTGCGTTCAGGCGTAGGTTCAGGCGGGTCACTTTCCGACGCAGGAAACAGCGCCGCGTACTTCTTCATCGCGGCGGCCCACTCGGCATCAGTCGCCGTTTGCAACCGCTCCCTGGTCCTGTCCACGCTCTCAGCGGGAGCGGCCGGATCGGCAAGCATCGATCCGCTGCTGATCAGAGCCTCCATCTCCTGACACGTCAGGTCGGCAAGGCCTCCACCGTCGGCCTTCATCGAGTACGTCGTTGCGCCGGCATTGAGGATCTGCCATGGCTGACCGTCCCACATGACCCGCGCACCGCGGGTGAGATCGACCAGCGTCAAATTGATGGCGGCTTCAGGGAATGCACTTGCCGACATCGCCTTGTGAATCCTGCAGGCAGCTTGGTCGAGGTAGACGAAAGTCCGCCACGGTTCATTGAGCCGGCTGTTCTCCAGATCGACGTAGAGCTGTCCCTGAGCGATCAAGGTGTAGAGGTGATCCACGTTGACGCCTGGCTTGCACGCATCACTGATCAACATCCAGCGCGCCTGTGCGATGGCCTCAACCAAATGTCGACGCTCAGCATCGGGCACGGGCGGCACATCCTCAATGAAGAACTCGTCGAGCATGCTGAAATTGCCGACGAGCACAGGATTATTTTCGTCCGCGACGCGCACGATGTAGCCCATTCCCCATGCACGGGCGAACGTCTCCCCAGGCAAGTAGCGCCAGCGGCCGTCGGATTCACAGACGAAGTTGACGTTCCCGGAATCCCTTCTGGCCTCAAGCCACTCCCGGGTCTTGCACTCGACCCAACCGACGTAGTTCTCCTGCAGGAGCAGGAAGTCAGGCGTGACCGCCTGGTTGGTCCGGCGGCCGTCGGCCCGGACTATGGGCACCGACAGCGGCAGCGCCTGATCCCAGAACTCGTAGGTGTGAGGATCGAACTCCCAGGTCCACACTGCGGGCAGTTCGCAGGTACGGCTTTCGGCCTGTACCGTCCGTCCCATCTTGCGGCTCGCAAACCGGCTCGCCACGTGCTTCGGGCCGGACGCGACTGCCCGTGACGGGTCAGACGTGCGCACAAGCTTGACGTGAGCAACGCCGGGAGCAGTGACGCCCCGTGCCACAAGGTACTTTTCCAATTGTTCTTCGGTCAACATGAATCGCTCTCCTGGGGAGGCGAACAAGCTGGCGTCGAAGCACCTTGCTTGACTGCCGGCGATAGCCTGAGTACTGGCTTGTCCCTCCCCTGCTGGGTTGCGCCGGTATTGCCTTGGGCACCGATCTCTCGTCGCACTTGATGTGCACGTTCTGCAACCTTAGACGGTGCGATGGGGTAGATTCAAGGAAATACCTTTTCTTGAATCGATGTGCTCGTGGGCTCCGTCGCCGCCCTTGGGTTCCGACTCGCCATGTCCAGACGCGACAACTCCCCAGAAGCAGCCCCTCCCGCTGCACGCGGCCGCCCAGTCCGCTCACCACTCGACACTGCCCGCGCCAAAAGTTGGGCGCGAGCCGTGGTTCAAGCGTCTGGCCTGAGCCTGCGTGCCCTGGACCGCCACTGCCAAGTCCCAGGCTCCGGTCAATGGTCGAAGTACGTCGCTGGTCGTGTCTCCCCGACGGCGGAGAAGTTGGCCATCGTCGACGCGGTGGTGCCAGGTTCGTCGCGGTACTACCTGTCTCCGCTGTGGGACCTCCTCGACCCGGATTCGCTTGGACGTTTCGGGCCGCGCCAGGTCTATGAGTGGCTCGACGAGCCGCTACGCTCGACTTTTTGCTTGCCATCGAGCGAAGATCCGCTCTTTTGGCGTGTGCAGCCAAATATCGAAGCCGAGTTCAGCTTGATCATGAAGCTCGCCTTTAAGTATGAGCAACCATTTGATGTGGTCGCGGCGCTCCTAGGTTGCACGCACGAAGCAATTACTTCGCAAAATCGTGAGCGGTTAGCGTATGCCTCAGCAAGTCTGTGGTATCTGTGCGGCCGCCTGGATAACGATGTACGCATGCTGCAAGGGCTTTGGGCCGTACTTCCAGAGCGGCGCATTCACGCCTTTGCAAGGAGAACCCTTGTTCTGGCAGGAAATCTCGAACTCAAAGACGCTTTCGCATCCGCTACTCGTAATATTCAAGAAATTCAACGCATTTCTCGATGACCACGGCCGTCCAGGACTCCGCCTGAGCGTCGATACCGAGGATCGGCTGAATCAGTTCAGCCGTGCTATCAGTCAGGTTCAACATGACGACAGATTTTGTTCCGTGCCAGTCCTTGCTGGTCAATCGCACATTGTTGGCATCAACACGATCGATTGAGACTTTGCAGTGCATCCCGGTTTCAGGGTCGTCTCGTCGTATGGTGACTTTGAAGTCTCTACGCACATGTGCAAAACGTATTCCGTCCGCATGGAAAATGGGATTCTTGAGCTGCGTCATATATCTAGTTGGGTGGTGATGTAGATATATTGGCTGATTCAAGATCGCAAACAAGAGGAACGTGATAATCCATCCGCATAGAAAATCGGCGGAGGCCACCTGCCCTACTTCTTCGGTGCGCAAGAGGCCAGGTTTTTTGCTGTGAAGCAGATCAGGTGTGCCCGTTGCGAGCGCCTGTCGGAACTTGGCGAGATGGAGTTCGAAGAGTTCGTCAGCCTTGATCGCAAGGCGGGCTACATGTCGGCAAGCGACGTTGCAATCACCGGGTCAGTCGGTGGTCGGCAGAACTCCGGCAAAGGAATTCAAAAGGGACAGAGCTCGTAGACAAAGGTAGCCGCGTCCAGGCGGTCGGGCTCGTCGTCAGGCGAGCTGGGCGGCCTCAACGACAAATTCTCGGCGCTGTCGGCAGGCGCCGCGGTTCCAGTACTGGCGCCTGGCTTTCACCGCGGTGAGGCGCTCAGGACAATTCGGCTGGAGCGCTGCGCGCCGCGGTCAGTCCCAGCCGCGTCCAAAGCTTCATAGCTTGATAGCTTCCATCCCTCTGTCTCCGTGGTGGTCGCATTCAGACAACCTATGAGGGATCCCAAGGCCTCCGGTTCTCGCAAGGTAATGTGCATCGATGCAACCCGGTCCGTCGCGTCGTAGGAAAATCGATTCAACGTTGCAGACTCCTTGACGCATAGCTCCGCCTCACGCAAACGATCATCCAGTACCGCAGTGGCGTCGCGCACAGCTGCTGAGGCCGCCGATGCGGCGACCGGTTGCACCACCGGTGTAGAGGTGCTTGCTGCTAAGTCTTGGCTACGCCGGTAGGTCTCGACCTGCGGGATCAGCCAGTTCGCGAACAGCCAGGCCGCAACGGCCAACACAAGCAGCAGTGTCGCGAGCAAGGCGCGCGACGGCCTCCTCGGCCGAAGTTCGAACTGAAGTTCAGCTGGCAACGGCATGGCCGCGCTCCTGAATCGGGATCGCTGAGAACCCGTTCGTCCCTGCGGCTGACGGTGCTCGGAGGTCCAGCCGGAACGCTTGCAGCGGCCCGGACACCCGCATACGCTGTAAGGCCTGCGTCTGTCGCCCCTCGTCGACCAGCGCTGTCGAACACTTGACCACTTGCCCCTGCTTGTCGGTGTGCCAGGACGAAATCGACTCGTCATCACAGCAAGCTACGCCATTCATTGGACTGGCAACGACAGACGACCACCACGGACGAATGCTCACCAGGCTGATCCGATGCTTGTCTGCAACCGACATGACACCGTCGGCAAAGCCTGCCGGACTGCAACACGCTATCCACGGCCGACGCGCAGACCACAGTGCCAAGCGAGCTTCCAACGATTGCCCGTTCTCGCTCGCTAATCGCGCGACAACGGCCTCCGCTTCCTCGATGGTTCGGACGCCAGGTATAGGTTCAACCCTGAGAAGGCGACACAAACTACCGCCGAGCCAAATGCGCCAGGAAGTGCGTACTGCCTCCCCCGCCCACTCATCCACGATGTCATCCCACGAACGATCAGTCAGGGACTGCACCACTGTTTCGGCACCACCACGGCGAATGGCGGCCACGCCGCCAGACAAATACACGTCTGCGCGTTCAGATCTGGCCAACCACACGAAAGATTTCCTCCAAAGTGGTTTCACCTCGCCCAACATGGCCTACGGCCTGAGTCAAAAGCGGACGCGTGATTCCGGTTGAATCGACAGCGTCAAAAGCCATGCGTTTGAGTTCACTCACCTCGGCGCCGGCAAGGATGCGATCTCGCAACAGGTCGCCGATCTGGTGAACCTCCGCCACCACGAAGCGCCCTCGATAGCCAGTCCCGTGGCAAGTCTCGCAGCCTTTCGCGCACGGCACTTCAGTCGGCAGGGATCCGAACTCCTGCTCATGCCGCTGCCACCAGCGCTCCTCCGCCGCCGTTGGCCGCCGTCGGGTGCCGCAGTCAGCGCACAGCCGGCGCATCAGGCGTTGAACAACCACGCCGTTCAGCGAAGACACGAAGCCGAACATGTCCAGTTTGAAGTGCCGAAAGCGACCGATGACGTCGAAGAGCGAGTTCGCATGCACGGTCGTGAAGACCAGATGGCCCGTCAGCGCCGATTGCACTGCGATCTCCGCCGTCTCGGCATCTCGAATTTCTCCCACCAGGATGCGGTCCGGGTCGTGACGCAGGATGCTGCGCAAGCCGCGGGCAAACGTCAGGCCCTTCTTTTCGTTGACCGGGATCTGCAACACGCCAGGCAATTCGTATTCCACCGGATCTTCGATGGTGATGATTTTTTCTTTGCCAGTGTTGATTTCGGACAGCGCCGCGTACACCGACGTCGTCTTGCCACTCCCTGTTGGCCCAGTCACCAACACCATGCCATGCGGCAAGCTGGACAAGTGCCGAAGCCTGTCCCTGCTGTCAGGTTCGAAACCAAGCGCATCCAACGTGACCTCACGCCCGCTGGAACGCAGTGTCGATTTGTCCAGCAAGCGCAGGACGGCATCCTCGCCAAAAACGCTGGGCATGATGGAAACACGCAAGTCCACTTCGTGGCCGTCAAACCCGAATCGAAACCTACCGTCCTGTGGAAGACGGCGCTCCGTGATGTCGAGTTGTGCGAGCACCTTGAGGCGCGAGATCACCTCTTCTGCTCGCGCAGCGCCGTCAAGCCGCTCGAACGGCGCCATGACGCCGTCTAGGCGGTGCTTCACCCAGAGGCCCTGCCGGTCGCATTCAAAGTGGACGTCACTCGCACCAAGCTTCCAAGCCCCGACCAGCGCGCGGTCGACCAGTTGGACCACCGCCGACACCACCTTGTCGGCCGAGGCTCCGCCTGCCGGAACCTTTGCAGGAGGCGGCTCCGGGCGGCGCTGCCCTTTAGCAGCAGCGCGCCAATCCGAAAGTTCTGCATCGGTGGCAGCCACCGGCTCTAGCTGCTGTCCTATCAGACGCCCGACGGTAGCGAAGAGCTCCGTGTCCCACGGATCAGCCATCGCCAAGAGCAGCACATCGCCCTGCAACAGCGCGGTGCCCGCAGGAATCTGAGTCTCAACGACCAGTAGCGTGGCCGGCCCCACGTCGGCCAGACAGCGCACGCCGGCATCGCGGGCGAGTAAGGAGCGCCAAGGCCAATCCGGGCGCCGCAAAAACAAGGCATCCAGTACTGCGCCGGCAGCACCAGAGCTCCTTGCCGAGGCAAGTTCGGCCAGCACTTCAGACGGCGACACGGCAGTTGGTGGCGTCTCGTGGTTCATCGGATGGAGGCTGCGATATCGAACACGGGCATGTACAGGAGGACCACCATGCCGCCCACCATCAGCGCCACACCCGTGAGAAGCACCGGTTCGACGAGGCGAGTAGCACGCTCCACAAAGGTCTCGAAAGCTTGCCGATGGCGCTCGGCAATGGCACGAAGTACGCGATCAAAATCACCGCCACGCTCGCCAGCGCGCATCAATCGCTCGGCCACTGGATCCGCGAGCCCAGCAGACATGAAAGCCGTCGAGGCTAGCGAGCCATGCTCGATCTTTTGCCGCGCCACTTGAAGCCGCTCTTCGGTCAACGGGCTCTGAGCGATACCGACACATACATTCAGCGCTTCATGCAGGCTGTAGCCGCCTTGCACCAACAAGGCCAACGCTTCGAAAAGACGCGCCTTCTCGAAGTTGCCGACTTGACGTCCGAGCCATGGCCACGCCTGCAAGAGCCACGTGCCGAACAGTCTCGGCCGGGTACCTGTTGAAGCCCATGCAACGATCAGCGCCGACGACACTGCGGCGCCAAGCACCTTTTCGGGATGCGCGGTCAAGAGCCCGCTGAAGGAGATCAAGAGCCGCGTCGCGGTGCTAACGCCAGCACTTGCCTCCGCGTACAACGAAGCCAATCGCGGCACGACAACAAACAGCAGGAACACGCCGATCAAGAGCCCCAGCCCGATGACCAGCGCCGGATAGATAGCAGCACTGACCACCTTCCTGCGCAACGTCCCGACCAGCTCGTCGAACCGCAAGAAAGCGTCAAGTGCGTGGGCCAGATCGCTGGTTCTCTCGCTGGCTCGCACGGAGGCAATCAGAAGCGCTGGGAATCGACCAGAGTCGGCTAGCGCCGAGGAAAATGCCTTTCCTTCACGCAGCCGGGCCAAGAGCTCCTCATAAACAGAGCTGGCCTCGGCCGCCGCACCCAGTGCCTCCAGCGCTTCAACCACCGACAACCCCGCCTGCAACAGCGCCCGAAGTTCTCGGCACCAAAGCGCAACGTCCAAGCGCTGACCGTCTCCAATGCGCTTCCGCTGGCGCCGCGCCCGGCGCAATGCCAGCACCGTCAGCCCTTCGCGCGCCAAATGAGTCCGCGCCTCGGCGTCGTCGTTGGCGTGAACGTGCACTTCCCTGATCCCATTCATTGCCGGGTCAAAGATGCGTGCAACGAAATCCATCGATGCCGTTTCAGTTGGTGATGTCGGCATCGTCGCCCGACCCGCCCGACGCCTTGTCGCGTCCCAGGCTGACAATGTCGAAGTCCCGCCCACCACCGCCCGGCATCCGGTACTGGTATGGCGAACCCCACGGATCGAGCGGGACGGCCCCTTTGAGGTAAGGCCCCCGCCAGCGATCGGGCGTCGTTGAGGGCGAAACCAGCGCACGCAATCCTTGCTCTTTGCTCGGGTATTGCCCCATGTCCAATCGATAAGCCTCGACGGCCTTGTCCAGCGCAGCGATCTGCGCCCGGGCAGTGGTCACTTCCGAGCGGCCAATCTGCCCCATCAGCCGTGGGCCGATGATGCCCGTCAGCAGGCCGATGATGAGAATGACGACCAACAACTCCAGAAGCGTGAAGCCGGAACTGGAACGGGCAAAGCGAATGGGGCGGCTCATGGCGGCATCCTTGGCGTGAACATCCACTGCGACACCTGAGTCGCCGCGGGCAAATCTACAAAATCCAGCCGCTGGGGCGTCCGGCGCCATGTAGGCCGATCAGCCCTGCTGCGCACGCCGACGATGCCGCCCTGGGCGTCGCGAACCAGCTGCCAGTCTGTCTGGCCCGTCATGGGATCGGGATACAGCTGACGCAGGTGGTGTCGCGGGTTGCCAAACCTCGGGTCCAGCACCAGATCCTCCAACCGCGCGGGAAAACGCCTGTCCAGGCTGGGCGTACTTGCTCGGTAGTCGGCCAGGGCCTTGGCCATCGCATCGCCAACACGCAGCAGCTGCTGTTCCCTGGCGCGTCCGACCTGCTCGGCCCATCGCTGGGCGACGACGGCGCCTGCACCAGCCAGCACAGCCAAAACCATCAGCGCGTACAGAAGCGCGAAGCCGCCGGTGCTGGCACGCAGGGGCCGCTGCAGGCGTGGTCGCATGTCACCAGCTCGCATAGAGCGTTCCGTCACTGGCCTGCCCCGCCGCCCCACTGTGGACGTCGTAGACGCTGCCTCGCTCAGTCGCGCGCGGCGCCTGCACCTGCCAGGTGTCGCGTCGATTCGTTACCGGATCAACGGGCACCTCACGGAGATAGCGTTCACGAGCGAGTTCATCCAACTCTGCCGGATAACGCCCGCGGTCGCCGTAGAACTTGTCGATGGCGTCCCTCAATGCCGTCAGGTTTTGCCGGAGAACGGTCTCGCGGGAACGGTCCACATGTTGTGCATAGCGTGGGGCAATGATGCTAAGCAGCAGCGCGACGACCGCCAACACGACGATCAGCTCGATCACGGTGAAGCCGCGCGCGGGATGTCGAAGCATGCTCACGAACCCATCACCAGGCCTTGAGCAGCTCGCCATTCAGCGCCTTGCCTTCTGAACTGGACTGCACGTCGTAAACGTCTGCACCGGGCCGAGGTGCATCGGCGGGACTCTCATAGCTGCGCAAGCGCCAACTGGCCTCAGCCGGCACCTCGGCCGGTGCGAAAGGGTCACGCGGTAGCCGCCGCAGAAAGTAGTGCCGGGGCCCGCCGATGCCTGGCACGCCGTCTACCAATGCCAGCAGGTTGGGTGGGTAACCTGACGCTCCGGACTGCCGCGCAATGGCTCCCATGTCCACCGCCCGCTTGTAGGCATCGATCGCTGCGCGGATTTGCCACAAGGCTTCCCGCAATGCATCTTCGCGGCGGCGCTGCACTGCCACTTCCGCCAACGGCGCGACGCCGAGCGCCAACACAGAGAGGATGGCGAGTACCACCATCAGCTCCACCAATGTGTAGCCGCGCCCGCCGCCCACGTGGTTCCTGTTGCCAACTAGGCGTTGCATCGCAATCACGGCATTACCTCGATGGCCACCGGCTCAGGCGGGAGCACCGTCGGCTGGTTGGCGTCGGCGCCAATCACGTTGAGCAGCGGCGCTCTCAAGTCAAGCCGCCCAGCTCTGGTGGCCACCAAGATCAGCTCCACGAGGCCGCCGCGCCCTGTCATCAGCTTGCCCTCTGATCTCAGCAACCCGATGTCGATCTGGCCCGATCTCTCGTCCGCGGCCGAACTGATGTTGACCGGCGCACCCTGCGCCTGCCAGAACTCGCCCGGCTTCGGCTGCATCAACCTCAGGCGGCCGGGCCCTGAAATCAGACCGAAGTTCAGACCCTTGAGCGCTGCCGACATCTCGCCCATCAGCACCAGGCTGAACGGCTGGCCTACCCTCACCTGCGCTGGCGCCTGCCAGCGCAGCGAGACTTGGTTGGAAGGCAATTCATCGGCTGCCGGGCCAGCCGGCTCTTGGCCAGGCGAGTCAGTAGGCGAGACGCCAGGAGCAGGTTGCATGGTCACGCCCACCGCAGGAGCCGGCTTTACGGGCCGAGGTTCTGACAGGCTTTCCGGTGCCACCCGCCCACCCACCTGGCGTAGTCGCGTGTAAGCCTCGGTGCCCACCCACAGCTCCGTCTCGCTCGGGTCCATCTGACGCAGGTTACGTACGACGCGCGGCGTGATCGACAGCACCAGTTCCGTCCGGCTGCCGTCATCCAACTGGCTGCCGAACAGTCGGCCCAGCAGCGGAATGTCACCCAAGCCCGGGAAGCGCGTGCCACTGCTCCGCTCTTCCTTGCTCAGCAGGCCAGCCAGCAGCTGTGTCTCGCCGTCCTTCAACCGCAGGGCCGTGCTGGCATTGCGGGTGCTGATCTGGTACGCAGTTGTGCCGGAGGCCGTTTTCAATTGGCTCGCCAGTGAACTGACTTCCAAGGCCAAGCGGATCATGACCTCGTCATTGGCATAGATCGTTGGTTCCAGGTCCAGCTTCAGCCCGACATCTATGTAGCTCACGCTGTCACCAACGAAGCCCAACTGCCCCGTCGTCGTCGTCACGATGGGCACTTTGTCCCCGATCAGCACCTTGGCCTTTTCGCGGTTCTTTGCCCTCACCCGCGGATTGGCCAACACCTGCGAGTCATTCACCTCGCGACGCAGGTTCAAGGTTGCGCCGCCCAGAGAGACGCCCACTCGATTCCTGCCCACATCGCGGAGTTGGTCCAACGTCAGCGAGCCCCCTGAACTCGCGGGTAAGAGCGTCAGACCGACGCTGCTCGGCAGCTTCAGTCCTAGTTCCGTCAGTCGGCTGGAGCGCACTTCCAGCACTTCCAGCTCAAGCAGGACCTCGGGTTCCTGGGTGTCGTAGAGTCCGATCAGGCGCTCAGCCAGCGCCATGGTCTCAGGCGCCTCGCGCAGCGACAACATGTTGCTGCGGTCGTCCACGAACGGGTCCTTCACCTTCAGCATCGCCTTCAGGAACGCGGCCGCCCCTTTGGCGTCGGCATTGGCAAGGTAGTACACCCGAATGACCTGCTCCTGATACTCGCGCTGTTTTTCAGGTGTGTTGGGGTAGATCAGCACGGTGCGATCGTCCAGCACCTTGCGTGCCAACTGATGCGTGCTCACCAGCAAGTCCAGCGCGTCCTCGATACGCACGTTCTTCAAGTAGACCGTTACACGCAGGTCGGCGCGGATGTCTTTGTCCAGAACGAAATTGAGCCCGCTGTGGCGGCTCACCACATCCAACACCTGGCGCAACCCCGCGTCACGAAAGTCCAAGGACACCGGCCGCTGTTCGGCCAGACCCAGTTGTGCCGCCTTGAGCTGCACGTCACGCTGAGCTACAAGGATCTGCCGGCGAAGCGCCAGCAAGCCTTCATGACGCGGGACGGCCTTGAGCGCCTCTTCCAACATTCGCAACGCCGCCGCTGCTTGGCCGCGCGCGAAGAGCGAATCGGCCTCGCTCTGCACAACATGCCAGCGGCGCTCGGCACGCATGGCTTGCAACTGCTCAGTCGCCCGGACGGAGCCCGGCTCCAACGCCAATGCGCGGTTCAGCAGGCGTTCGGCGTCGTCCAACTGGCCATGCATGCGCAGGCGCAGTGCCTCGCCCAGCCAGGCGTTCAATGTGTCCGTGCGCAATCGCAGGTATTGGCTGCGGAACTGGGCGTTCTCCGGCTCGCGCTGCAGGCCTTGCTCCAGCGTAGCCAACGCTTCGTCGGGCCGGCCGGCGGCCTGCAGGCGCTCCGCCTCCTGTTGCACGGGTTGGGCGCAGCCGGCCGCTTCGAGTAGGAACGCCATCGCTAACGCCCACGCGCCGGCACGTCCCGAAGCCCCGTTACTCCGCGCCTGGGCGACGGCATGCATCCCGCTCACGTTGACCTCTCTCGTCGTCTTGTTCTGGCCAGATCGCTTGCTGCCGGCCGCCTATGGCAGTGTGCCCGCCAGCGGAGCGGCGGGCATCGGCAACATCAGGGGTTCCGACGCCGCCGGGTGGCGCAGCCGCAGTTCGCGAAGGCCGATGGCTTCCAACTGGTAACCGCTGCTAAGCACCAGCCCAGGTTTGGCCGGCAACAGCTGGGCCCCATCGTTGAGGAACACGCTCTTCTCGCCCTCCGGGCCTGTGAAGACGCCGGCGATGCGGGGCGGTGCCGGCGGCGGCAGTGCGGCTGCTGCAGCAGGCATGGAGTCGGCCCACGATGCGCCGCTGGCCGGCAGGGCGCTGGACTCAGCAGCCGGGGCGGTGATAGGGAAGAATGGGTCGGCCAGTGACTCCCGCAAAGTGGCCACAGCCTCGGGACGGGCGCCCAACGCAGGCTCGCGCGTCATGGCCGTGGCAGCCAAGAGTTCGGCGGCATCCGCCACCTTGACAGGCTCGGGCCACCACAGGGCCCAGGCTGCGGCCATCACGCTGGACAGCAAGGCCCAGCCCAGATGCGAGCGAAAACGCGGCGCGGGGGAAACCTCCAACTCACTCATTGAGGACAGGCCTAGTCGTGAAGAGAAATTCGGCTCGCGCCGTCACCTCCTCCGCGGCGGGCGAATCGCCCTCGGCGCGGGTCAGGTCTAGCGACTTGAGCGCCAACGCCTGCGGCCAAGTGGCGAGCATCTGTGCCGTCCAACCCTTAATATTCGCATAGCGGCCACGCAGTTCGACCGACACCACCGAGACGCGGCCGGCGACGTCGGCGCCCTGCACGGCAGGCGTTGTGACCAGGCGGCGTGTTTGAACGCCCAAGCGAAGTTCGGCTCCGATGGCGGCTTGGGCGAGGCGGTCGAAAGGGCGAGCCGAACGTGCGTCGCGCACCTTTAGGTCCGAGACGGATGCTGGGCGGGCATCAGGCTGACCAACTGCCGAAGAGCGCTGAGCTGAAGACGTCAGTCCAACGCCTAACTCGCCTTTAAACCAAATGAGGAGTCCTTCCCCGATGGCAATCGCCAACCAGCACCCTGCAATGACACTAATCAGGGCAAGCAGGATCGCGCCCACTCGCCTATCAGTCCGATGGAATTGCCACCAAAACGCTTTGTGCCGAATCAATTTCAAGACCCGCATTTTTGTATACCGCCTACCAGCCAGCCTTCAGGATCGGCAGGCCTTGAAGCCCCGTTTTAAAGTGCCGTATTCAAACAGGCGGGGCTGGACATTTGACCAGTCCAGATCTTTGTACGCGCCTCCGCCTGGTCAGGGGTCGCCCCCCCTAGGCCACGCCATTGCACGCCGCAGAAATCACGCTATTTTTCGCGAGGGAGTACCAAACAACTATCACATCACAACCCCCGTCCGATATATTTGGCTGCTTTCCATAGTCAATCAAATCTATACTACCGGGACGGACATTTCCTTGATATGTGGCATAAGCAAATTTCTCTCCCCTTCGCTCAACAAATGAGTAACTTCGAAAGTAGGCGGCGATAGGCCTTGCGCCCGAAGGTAATGTGATATTTGATTCGATGAGTGAAATCAACTTCTGCTTTTCACCGAGCGGCAAGGACAAATCCCGATAATCGTCGGGCGCCAAGCCTGCACAACCCATAACCATAGACGATAATACCGAGATGATCACACTAAATAGTTTGGGCATTTAAATATTCCAATGATTGAATAGTGCTATTTTTGATAGTATCCGGCTCGCACTGGAATATTATGCTCTTTTCGAACGGTATTTTCGGCGTCAACGCCTGGTTTTTCACTTGCCGGTGTAGTCCCGGGAGTCTTGTTCGGGCCGTCATTTTTAGGGAGAGGCTGTTTCCCTGCGCCAGCTGCAACTGCATGGCCTAGGTCATGTGCCAAACCAACAAAGGCCGGGCGTTCGGTGTTACCCTTGACATCAGCGCCACCTTCTTTATTATCTGGATTCCATCCAACTGACGAGCCCGTTGGTGACTTGTCCGCAGTATTTCCATACGAAATTATATTAGCTCCTTTCGATTCGGAAATAATGATGAGAGGGGTTTTCTCGCTTTGCGCAGCTTGCAATATTGCTTTGCCGCCCGGTCCTTCTGCGATCTTAGAGAAAGCTGCGTCTACTCGTCCGCGGAAGGCTTCGGATCCGATTACCTCGACTTCTCGGCCGTCTGGATCGCGTTTGTTTAGTGGGTCGTTAGCAGCGTAGGTGTAAAGATCCATATCATCTTTGTAACCGATCGGATCGGTTTGCAAAAATCGTCCAATGGCTGGATGGTAGACGCGTGCCTTATAGTAATACATGCACAGCTCAGGCAAATAAGTCTGTCCGGTGTAGGCAAACCGTCCTTGGTTTAGCACGCTGGGCACGCCGTAACCATCATAAGCATTAATATATACTGTGGCGCCCGAGCTATTGGTCGCCGAAACCACCGACCCCTGACGATTGGCGTGCAGGAACTGCCGATTGCCGGCGCCGACGGCGCTGCCGGTATAGCTGACCAGGGGCTGGTCAACCCCGTTGCCTGCGACGTAGCGC
>Ga0187844_10000607_pt1 | contig 27938 bp, 23 predicted proteins | sample SpaLakP09_SKY_50_FD_134517 | JGI IMG/M metagenome (GOLD analysis project Ga0187844, IMG submission 134517) | Oligotrophic lake water microbial communities from Sparkling Lake, Wisconsin, USA - SP09_SKY_50 | ecosystem: Environmental > Aquatic > Freshwater > Lake | place: USA: Sparkling Lake... | reverse complement strand
CAAGACGCCGAGGGCGCCGCCGAAGTGGTCGGCATGCGCATGGGTGAGCACCAAACCACTGACCGGTCTTTTGCCCAGGTGCTGCTCGGCAAAGTCCATGGCCGCCTTTGCGGACTCGCGCGAGGTGAGCGCATCGACCACGATCCAACCGGTCTTACCTTCAATGAGCGTGATGTTGGCAATATCAAAACCGCGCAACTGGTACACACCGTCCATCACCTTGAAAAGGCCTATGTTGGCATTGAGCTGCGCATGGCGCCACAAGCTGGGGTTCACGGTATCGGGCGCTGCGCTTTGCAAAAAATCATAGGCTGCAAAATCGCGCAAGACGCTGCCGTCGGCGGCCAGTATCTTGCCCGTGGGCCGCGCGATCAGGCCGCGCTTGGCGTCTTCAAAATCTTGTCCTGAAGCACCATCGATGATTGAGACAAAGGCCGCATTTTCTTTTTGCGTGCTGGCACTCGCATCGCTGCTGGCGCCGCCTACGCCTTGGTTTTTGCCACACGCCACCAGGCATATAGCCAGGCCAAACAGCCCGGCACGTTGATACACCATCCACATTCGCATGCTCCTCGTTGCAATAAGCCGACGCAGTGTGCTGCGCGGAACCGGTGGGGCATGGTACCCAAGCTTTGGGACGGTGCTAGTCGCGTCGGAGAAAGCGCTCTATTTAGGCCAATAAAGCCACATTGCCGCCGGCAGCCGTGGTGTTGACCGTCACGGTGCGCTCGGCGCAGAAGCGGTACAGGTAGTGCGGGCCACCGGCTTTGGGGCCGGTACCACTCAGGCCTTCGCCGCCAAAGGCTTGTACGCCGACCACGGCGCCGATCATGTTACGGTTGATATACACATTGCCGACATGCGCCGCCTGCGCCATCGCGTGGGCACGACTGTCGATACGCGTTTGGATACCCAGCGTCAGGCCATAGCCCAGCGCGTTAATCTGCGCAATAGTGTGTAGTGGGTCGCCTTGCCAGCGCAGCACTTGCAGCACCGGCCCAAAAATTTCAGCATCCACATCGGCCACGGTTTGCACTTCATAAGCGTGCGGCGCAAAGCGCAGCGGTAGACCGCAGCCATCCTGCGCCAGTGCGGCTTGCCAGGCGGGACCAAATAGGCATTTGTGGCGCGCATGCAAGCCTGCGATATGGGCTTGCAAAGTGGCCGCTGCATCCGCGTCTATCACCGGCCCCAGATCGGTCGCTAAATCGGCAGGGTCGCCCACCCGCAATTGCTGCACCGCGCCGTGCAGCATCTCCAATAACGTATCTGCAATATCGGCATGCACGCACAACAGGCGCAGCGCCGAGCAGCGTTGGCCGGCGGAGCGGAATGCGCTGCCGATCACCGCGTCCACCACTTGCTCGGGCAGCGCAGACGAGTCCACCACCATGGCATTGATGCCGCCGGTCTCGGCAATCAAGGGCACGATCGGGCCGGGTTTGGCCGCCAGCGCGCGTTGAATGATTTTGGCCACTTCGGTGGAACCGGTAAACACTACGCCAGCCACGCCGGGCTGTGCCACCAGCGCTGCGCCCACCGTCTCGCCCGGCCCGTGCAGCAATTGCAAGGCGTCTTGCGGAACGCCCGCCGCGTGCAAAAGGCGCACTGCCTCTGCCGCGATCAGCGGCGTTTGCTCGGCGGGCTTGGCCAGCACGGTGTTGCCAGTGGCCAAGGCGGCAGCCATTTGCCCGATAAAAATAGCCAGTGGAAAATTCCAAGGACTTATAGACACCCACACGCCGCGCCCGCACAGCTGCAAAGTGTTGGTCTCGCCGGTCACGCCGGGCTGCCAAGAAGCGCTTTCTCGTTGCGCAGCGGATGCGCCGGTTGCATTACCCGCGCCGGACCCTGCATGCGATTGCGCCACAGGCATTGTCAGCGGCTGCATGATGCGCTGCCCCTCCTGCGCGTAATAGCGCAAAAAGTCCACCGCTTCACGCACCTCGGACTGCGCGTCACCCCAGGTTTTGTGCGCCTCGCGCACCAGCAATGCGCAGAGCGCTGGGCTGTGTTGCTCCAGGCTATCAGCGGCGCGCTGCAAAGCCGCGCTGCGCTGCTCCACTGGCGTGCGCGACCAACTTGTAAAACTGCTCCTTGCGCGCTGCATCGCGCTCTGCACGTCTTGCATAGTCGCTTGCGCCAGCGCGCTAGGTAGAGGCTGCGCCAGGGCTTGCAGATACGGCGCGCGCATGGTGGGCACGGTGAAGTCCAGCCCCGCGCTGTTGGCGCGTGCGCCTTCGCCGCTGCCAAAAAGATGTGGCGGCAGGGGCAAAGCACTCACGGTTTCCAAGCGCAGCGGCGAGATCAGCAAGTCACGCACGCTTAAAGTGGTATCGGCCAGCTGGTGTACAAAAGACGAGTTCGCGCCGTTTTCCAGCAAGCGGCGTACCAGATAGGCCAGCAAATCTTTGTGCGCACCCACTGGCGCATACACGCGACAGGCCATGAGCGGGTTTTTCAGCACCTCGCGGTACACGCCCTCGCCCATGCCGTGCAGGCGCTGTAACTCGAATGCGCCGCCGCTGCGCGCGCCCATTTGCGTGATGGCCGCTATCGTGGCCGCGTTGTGTGTGGCAAATTGAGGGTAGATCACATCGGGCGCATCAAGCAGCGCATTGGCGCACGCCAGATAAGAAATATCGGTGTGGTGCTTATGCGTAAACACCGGGTAATACGGCAGGCCCAGCTCTTGGGCGCGTTTGATTTCTGCATCCCAGTACGCGCCTTTGACCAGGCGACACATCAACCCCACACCATGCTGGCGCGCCATGGCCACCACGGTATGTACCAGCTCCAAAGCGCGGCTTTGGTAGGCCTGCAATGCCAGCCCCAGGCCATGCCACTGCGGCCAGTGCTGCGCCACTCGCTGCAACAAAGCGTCAAACACTTCGAGCGACAACTCCAGGCGCTCCACCTCTTCGGCGTCAATCGTCAGATTGATGTCGGCGCGCGCCGCCTGCTCGCACAAGCCCCACACGCGCGGCAGCAGCTCGGCCATGACGCGCGCGCTTTGCCCGTCTTCGTAGCGCGGGTGCAGCGCGCTCAGTTTGATGCTGATGCCATCGTTGCCTTGCGGGCCGCGTCCTGGCAGGGCGGCTTGCGCCAATGCAGCAATCGCCTGGCTGTAGCTTTGTAAATAGTGCAGCGCATCGACCTCGGTGCGTGCGCCCTCGCCCAGCATGTCGTACGAAAAACGCAGGCCTTGGCTTTGCGCTTGGCGGGCGCTATCGGCATGGCGCATGGCCTCGGCCATGCTTTGGCCCAGCACAAACTGGCGGCCCAGCAACTGCACTGCGCGCAGCGTGGCGGCGACCACGGTGTGTGCGCCCAGGCGGCCCATCAGGCCGTTGCGGCCAGCGCTGACTTGGGCATCGGGCAAAAAGTGTTTGGACATGGCAATCGCCGCCCGTGACAAGCGCGCCAGCACCTGGTCGCCGGCTTGCGCAAAGTCGGCGCGGCCCAGTTGGTCAGCCGTCAGGGCGATGGCGGTGTCCATATCGGGCACCCGCAACAGTGCTTCGGCCAGGCGCATCAGGGCCAAGCCCTCGGCGCTGGAGATCGGGTATTCCTGCAACAAGCTTTCCATGGCCCAAAACGGCGCCGGGTGCTCACGCACGATTTGCACCCAGGGGGCAGCTACCTGCGCAGCAGCAGCCCAGTCCAGCTTGCCTTGCAGGCTGCGCAGGCGCTCTGCCACGATGTCGGCCTCGGGGCGGTAGGGTTGGGGTAAGCGTTGCTGCATCAACATAGGTATTACTCCTTGTGCCTGGCGGCGGGTAGTTTGATGTAAAGCGCTATATTCCCATTAAATAAGACGAATATTTATCTCTATTTTTATCTTTTTATAGCGAATAAATCATCGATGACCCTATCTGCCTCCAGTCTAGACCGTACCGACCTGAAGATTCTGCGCGCCTTACAGGTGGACGGTCGCATCTCCAACCTAAAACTGGCCGAGGCCGTGGCCTTGTCGCCCACCGCCGTGCTGGCGCGGGTGCAGCGCCTGGGTAAAGAGGGCTTTATCCTGGGCTACCAGGCGCACCTGAACCCGGACAAGCTGGGCGCCGGATTGATGGTATTTGTGGAAGTGCTGCTGGACCACACCACGCCGCATGTGTTTGAAGCCTTCAAAGCCGCCGTGCAAGTGCGCCCCGAAATCATGGAATGCCATATGGTGGCGGGCGGTTTTGACTACCTGCTCAAAACCCGCATGGCCGACATGGCCGCCTACCGTGACTTCGCCGGCACCGTGCTCTGGCAACTCCCCGGCGTGCGCGAAACCCGTACTTATGCAGTGATGGAAGCAGTGAAAAACAGCACGCACATTCCACTCAAGGGCTGATGGGCTGCTGCCCGTCCGACTTTATGTTTCAGATCGCTGCCGAAAAATGGAATTCTTTGAAATCACAAACTGTGATTTCAAACGCCCGGGCTACTGCTTCTAAACGTGGCAAGCGCGCGAAACAAATAGGCGGCGTTGTCCCGCATCTGCGAGGCATTACAGACTAAACCAACCCCGCGTACGCCACCGCAATCGCCGAGGCCAAGCGGGCGTTGTTCAGTACCAGGGCGATGTTGGCGCTCAGGCTGTCGCCGCCGGTAAGTTCATTTACACGGGCCAGCAAAAACGGGGTGCTGGCTTTGCCGCTGATGCCTTGCGCGGCGGCCTCTTGCAAGGCCTGGGCAATAGCCCGTTCGATGGTGCCCGGCTCCATGGCATGCGCTTGCGCAATCGGGTTGGCCACCACCATGCCGCCGGGCAGGCCCAGGGCCCACTGCGCGTGCATAGCCGCCGCTATAGCCTGCGCCGAGTCCATTCGATAGTCCACCTTAAAACCACTTTCGAGGGTAAAAAATGCGGGCAGCGCTTCGGTTTGGTAGCCCACCACCGGCACGCCTTGGGTCTCTAGATATTCCAGCGTTAAGCGCAAATCGAGTATGGACTTGGCGCCCGCGCAGACCACGGCCACCGGGGTTTGCGCCAGCTCTTGTAAGTCCGCCGAAATATCGAAACTCTGCTCGGCGTCCCGGTGTACGCCGCCTATGCCGCCGGTGGCAAACACGCGAATGCCCGCCAGCGCGGCGATCCGCATGGTGGCAGCCACGGTAGTTGCGCCGTCTGCGCCCGCGGCCACGACAAAACCCATGTCGCGGCGGCTGACCTTGGTTACCGCATGGCCGGCGCGGCCCAGGCGCTCTATGTGCGCTACCGACAAACCCGCCTGTAAACGCCCTTGAACGATAGCCACGGTGGCAGGCACTGCGCCGTGAGCGCGCACCTCGGCCTCGACCCGCAACGCCGTTTCTACGTTTTGGGGAAACGGCATGCCATGCGAAATGATGGTGGACTCCAAAGCCACCACCGCCTGCCCTTGGGTTAGAGCGGCTTGTACTTCAGGGGTGATGTCTAAATGCGGGTTCATGGTGTGGTGTCTTGCATATGTTGTTCAACGGCCTGTAAGCTCAACGCGGGGGCATTGGCTACGGGGCTGGCCAGGGTAATTTCGGCACAGGCCATAGCCCATGCCAGCGCCGCCTCCAACGGCCAGCCCTGCAAGTGACCATACACCAGGCCACCCATCAAGGCATCGCCCGCGCCGGTGGCGCTGAGCACCGGCATGGCGCGTGCCGCGCGATGGCCGCAGCGGCCATCGGCATCGCACCAGGCAACGCCTTGTGCGCCCAAGCTAATCAGCACACGCCCCACGCCCAGGCGGTGTAAGGCCAGCGCTGCGTCGCACGCGTCCTGCACGCTGGCTATGGCCCGGCCGCACAAAGCCTGGGCCTCCAGTCGGTTGGCCTTGAGGGTGTGGATTTGCGCCAGCACCGGGCCCAAGCGCGTGCACTTGGCCACCGACACCGCCTCGGCAAACAGCGCCGGGTGCGCTACCTCAGTAGCCAGCCACTGCCACACATCGGAGTGCAGATTGCAGTCGGCCACCAGCGCCGCTGCGCCGCGCAACAGCGCCAATTGCGGCTGCAACAATGCGGGCGTGAACGCGTCCATGATGTCCATGTCGTTCACCGCCACATCCATATCGCCGTCGGCTTGGTGCAAACACACATAGGTGGCGCTGCGCTGGCCAGGCAAGGTCAGGCAATCACGCATGTCCAGGCCCATGGCAGCGCCCGACTGCCACAAGGCCTGGCCGAACACATCGTCGCCGAGCACCCCTAGCAATCGCGCATCCAGCCCCAAACGCAACAAGTTTTCAGCCACATTGCGCGCCACACCACCGGGGCTGCACTGCACCCGCCCGGCATTGGAATCGCCCTTGCGCAGCGCGCTATGCGCATGGACGGAGACATCCATGTTGATGCCGCCAAGGAGGGCGATGTAGGGTGAAATGATGGGCATAGGCATGCGGCGTGAATGCGCCAACTGTATGTCTAGCTCGGTGAGTTTGAAAGCTTTACGCTTAAAAATTCACATCAATGAGTTTTGGAGTTTTTTTGTCTCCGAACAACAAGGCATGCATTCAAGCGCCATGCCCTTCAATGCCACGGAATGCATCTTTGATGGCAAAACCTTGGCACCTTAGTGCTGGCCGTTGCGCCAAGCCAAAGCAGCTTGCATCCCTTGGGTCGTACGCAGCCGCTCAAACTCGGCGTTTTCGGGCCGGACGTTGGACTCGATCAAAGTGGCTGCGTCAATCGCGGCCAATAAAGCTTGGCGCATGCCGCTGATATCCAAGCCCCGGTTGATGGCGCGTTTAGTGAGTTGGATCGACAAAGGTGAACAGTTGGCCATGCCGGTTGCCACGGCTAAGGCGCGCTCAAAATGCGTGTCGTTGTGTGTCACTTCATTGACCAATCCCACCTCATAGGCACGCTGGGCGCTGATACGGTCGTTGGCGGTGAGCAACATTTCCTTGGCGTATTTGGCACCTACCAACCAGGGCACGATCATGGCGGCAATACTAGAGCCAAATTTCATTTCTGGCTCGCCCATCAAGGTGTCCGTATCGGCAATGGTGAGGTCGCATGACACCGCCAACTCCAAACCACCCCCAATACAAAATCCATGGATCGCAGCCACGGTCGGTTTGGGGCAGTCCCAAAACTGAATCACAAAATCAAAGTCGGCTTTGAGTACCACGCCCCATTGCTCAGCCGTGGTGTTGCCCTGCTCGGCGAGCTCTTTAAGATCAAAACCGGCGCTAAACGAAGGGCCATTGGCCGCCAACACCACTGCGCCAATATCTGGGTCGGTGCTAAACGCTTGCAAAGCATGACTCGCAGCGGCCATCATGGCGCCGTTGATCGCGTTGCGTTTTTTTGGGCGATTCAAGCGAATAACGCCTACGCGACCTATGATTTCGGTTTGTACCACCGGGTCTTGTAACAAGGCAGGATGTAGGGCTTGGTTCATAAGGAAATTTGTTCTGCTGTTTGAATCAGGCAAGGGGCAACAGGAATCACCAGGCAATCCACAGCTGCCATGTCGGAGCCACTGACCAACAAGGGATTGATTTCTGCTTCTTCGATAGCGTCTTGCAAGGCTATTCCCATAGCCATGAAGTTTTGAATGACCTGCGTCAAAGCCTCCATATCCGCTACCGCCCGCCCACGCGCACCTTGTAGCAAGGCTGCGCTGCGCAAGCCCAAGACGGCGGTGCGGATAGTTTGTTTGGAATCATTAGGTAACAGCAAGGCCACGTCTTTCATGATTTCGACAAAAATGCCGCCCAAGCCCACCGTAAAAATCGGACCAAACGAGGGGTCTTTTTGCATCCCCAGGATCAACTCCGTGCCTTGCAGCTGACGCTGCAACAGCAGTGCTCCGGGCAACTTGGCCTGCAGCTCGTTCCATGCGGCTTGCAACTGCTGCGCATTGGTAATTCCCAAAATTACGCCGCCTATATCGGACTTGTGTGCAACATCTGGCGCATCAATTTTGGCGACCAGTGGGAAACCTACTTTTTCTGAAAATGCCAGCGCTTGGCCCCAGTCGCTGGTGCTCAGGCCTTGCGCGGTGGGCAGTCCAAAATCCTCTAAAAGCGCAAAACTTTGCAAACTTTGGTGCGCTTTGGCGCAGTCTTGCAAGGCCGTCTTCCAATGCGCAAGTCGCTCAGGGCTTGGCGGGTTGGGCGTAGGTGTCAAAGTACCCTCCATGCTTGCTTCATGCGCTTGCGGCTGGAAAAAAGCGCCGTAATGCGCCAGGGCGCGTAAGGCGGTTTCGGTACCCATCAACACGGGGATGCCCATGGCCCTAAACCGGTTGCACTCAGCAGGCGACATCGTCGCACTGACATTGCCCATCAGCACAATCGGTTTGGTGCTCGCAGCCCACGTTTTCTCCAGTGCCTGGGAGCAGGTCACCATGAAGTCTTGCCCTTGAGCCATGTTGGTGGCCATGACCACCGTTCCCACGGCGGGGTCTTCGGCCATCGCCAGCAAGCAGTCGGCAATCACGTCTTGGCCATCACCCCAATAATCTAAGGGGTTGGTGGCTTCCACGCCCGGACTGAGCAAGCCGCTTAAGCGCTCTACCGTTGCCGCGCTTAATGGCGCAAACGAGATGTGGAGAGGCTCTGCCAGGTCGGCAATTAACTGACGCTCACCACCGGAGTCACTGCCCAGAGCAAAGCTGCCGTTGTGGGGCTTGCGGGTGGCTGCGAACAACTCTGCTGTGTCCATCATTTCGTCCAAGGTATGAACGATGACGGCGCCATGGCGAATAAATACCGCATCCAACACGTCGGCGCTTCCTGATAAAGCGCCGCTGTGGGATTTTGCAAAGGCTTGCCCCCGCTCGCTGCGTCCGAGCTTGAGCGCAACTACCACAATGCCGGTAGCGCGGGCGCGGTCCAGGGCAGCTAGAAATTCAGCCGGTTGGCGTACGGTCTCCAACACCAAGCAAATCACGCGGGTTGAGGGTTGCGTAATCAAGTAGTCCATGTACTGCGCAACCCCAGTGGCCAATTCTTGGCCGGCAGAGATCGCGGTGTTAAAGCGCATGCCGCGCAAATTGCCCACGATGCCCGACCAAGTGGAGCCGCTGTGAGATATCAGTGCCACATGACCGGGGTCGCGCAGGGTTTCAAAGGGAAAGCCCGTCATCTGCAACTTGGCATCCAGATTGACAAAGCCCATACAGTTAGCACCGCACAACTGCATGTCGGCTTCTTGCGCGATGGCGGCTAGCGTCTGCGTGATTTCGCGGCCTGCGCTGTCCACACCATAAGAACGACCAAAGAGCACGGCGCTGCCTGCGCCCGCGTGGGCAGCCGTTGCAAGCGCTGCAGGCAAAGCGGCATCGGCAATCGCCATGGCCACACAGTCAGGCGCAGTTGGCAGGTCCTGCAAACTGGCATAGGCGGGGCGACCATGGATTTCGCTGTACTTGGGGTTGATCAAAAACACTTGGCCCTGAAAACCCAAAGAGGCTATCGAGCGCTCGATCATGTTGCCAAAACTGCCTTCGCGCGGGCTCGCGCCCACGATCGCAATCGACCGCGGTTTAAGTAGCCGGTCCAAGGGGTGGCTGCGAATGGCTAGCGCGTTATCACCGGTGACGGAGCTGGGTAGGCGCGCGCTCATAGGGCAGCTTTCAAATCAACCACCACACGGCCATGGGCTTTGCCGGCCATCATCTCAGTGGCCAACGCAGGCAGCGCGGTCAAACCGACGATGCGCTGCATACCCGCATACGCATCGGCTGAGCACAAGCTTGCCAAGCGCTCCCATGCTTGGGTGCGCTTGTCTTGGGGGCACATGACCGAGTCCACGCCTTGCAAGCGCACACCGCGCAAAATAAACGGTAGCACCGTGGTTTCAAGCGATACGCTGGCAGCCAAGCCCGAGGCTGCGACTGCGCCACCATAATGCACTTCTGAGAGCGCCTGCCCCAAAATGGCGCCCCCCGCTACGTCCACCACACCGACCCAGCGCTGCGCTGCCAAGGGGCTGATTTTGGTTTGCCATTGCGCGGTTCCCAAAACCTCTGTGGCGCCGAGCTTGGTCAAATAGTCTTGGTTTTCTTCAGGTCGACTGGTCAAGGCCGTGACCTCAAAGCCCAAGCGAGACAGTAAGACAATGGCCACACTTCCCACACCGCCGCTGGCACCGGTGACTAAAATTTTTCCTTGGGGAAGCGCTGCCGCCTCTAAGGCCATAACGCACAGCATCGCGGTCAGACCGGCGGTACCCAAAGTCATCGATTGCAAGGCCGTCATGCCTTTTGGCAAGGCCGTCAACCACTCCGACTTCACGCACTGGACTTGGCTGTAACCGCCCCAAAACCGTTCGCCTACGCCCCACCCGGTGAGCACCACGGCGTCGCCGGCTTTCCAGACGCCGCTGGCGCACTCCATCACCGTGCCGACCAGGTCGATCCCGGGAACCATGGGGAACTGACGCACGATCTTGCCTTTGCCGGTCAAGGCCATGGCGTCTTTGTAATTCAAGCTCGAATAACTGACAGCAACCAAGGTATCGCCTGCGGGTAAATCCGTCCGCCTGAGCTCTTGGACCCGGGCTTGGGTTTTGCCCTCTAATTCGGTTAAGACCAGTGCTTGGAATGGGGTTTGCATAGCAATAAAGTGACTCAAGTTGTAGTTTTGAAGATGGTTGCAATTTTGAATTAAGACTTTTTCATACGCAAACAAAGAAACTTCAGTTGTAAAATTAGTTTGACTAATGACTAACTAATGTCTTCATGTCCAGACTTCCTCCTTTGAATTGGTTGCGTGCTTTTGAGGCATCGGCCAGCGCCTTGAGCTTTACCGAAGCCGCGCAAGCCTTGCATATGACCCAATCGGCGGTGAGCCAACAGATCAAAGCCCTGGAAAGCGCACTGGGCCGGCCCTTGTTTATGCGCCGGGCTCGTGGCCTAGAACTGACTGCTGCTGGCAGAAGCTATTTACCCACCGTACAAGCGGCCTTTGCCATGCTCGAAGAAGGCACCAGTGTTCTTACTGGACGCAAGAGCCCGGGCGTTTTGGAGGTGCACGCCAACCTCTCGTTTTCTATTTTCTGGTTGGCTCCGCGTTTGCACCGTTTCATGCAAGCCTACCCATGGGTGCAGATGAACGTGGTGACCTCGATTTGGTCCGAAGACCGCCAAAGCCCAACCGCTGCGGTTGAAATTGTGCTGGGCTTAGGCAAGTGGGAGCGCCGCGTGGGCCAACGCCTTTGGGAGGACACGACCTACCCGGTCTGCGCCCCGAAGGTCGCTCAGCGAATCCGCAACGTGCAAGACCTGCTCCAAGAGCGCTTGCTCGACCTCTCTAGCAGCGTACAAAGTTGGGACAGTTGGCTCCAAGCCCACCCCGACTACGACAGTGCGGCCCCGCCGCCAATGGTCCACCGCGCCAGCACCTGGGCTCTGAGCTTGACGTGGGCACAGCAAGGCTTAGGAGTGGCTTTGGCGCATGACACCGTGGCCAGTCATTTGATTGAAACCGGGCAACTGGTGCGCCCGTTTAGCTTGTCCTTGCCTATGAAAGAGGCGTATTACCTGATTGCACCCGAAGGCACCGGGACCAGCGCCGCGGCCCAAGCGTTTACCTCTTGGTTGCTGCAAGAGGTGCGCCACCCCAACGTGCTGCCCTTGCTTGCCGCCGAGGTCGGACCTGCGCCCGAAGCTGCGAACACCTTAGGCTAATGCGGCAAAGACTTAAACCCCGCCGAAACTTACGCCGGCCGATGCCGCTGGCGGGCGCTGGTGTTGGCCCGCATACACTCCCCCAGTCGCCATTTCCACACGCTCGCCCCATGGCCCTGTACTCCTTTGACAGAAACCGCGTCCTGCCGCGACAAGCTGCCGCCACGCTAATCTTTGCCCTGCTGACCTGCCCGCTGGCCGCACGGGCCGCGCCGCAGTTGCAGTGCAGTTTTGACGTGAATTCCGAAACCCACCATAAGACCTTTGGCGTGGTGAGCGACCCGTACACCACCGAAGCAGTGCCCATTGGCAACCGCTTTCGCTTCAAGGCCATCATGCTGGCCGCAGAGCCGGACGCCGCCGGCGCGTCAAGCCTAGAGAGCATTAATTTGTACGTGTACTACAACACCCGCCGCCAGCCGATGATCATGCAGCACACCCGCTTTTTGCAGCCCTTGGCGCAGACCAGGCCCAAGCCCGATGCACTAACCGGCCGGGTGTCTTTGTACTCGCCTTTGCTGGGCAAAGAACTGCAATACCAATGCGCACTGGCCGAGGTGGCGCCATGATGCGCCGCACGGGTCTTGCCCTGCTAACTTCTGGCGCCTTGCTGCTGGCATTGGCTGCCCCCTCCGCGTTGGCGACAGAGCTCGGCGCCGGACAAAGCACCGGCTCGCCGACCACAACCAAAGCACAAGCCCAGAAGCTGCACCAAGGCAAAGCGGCCCACCCAGCCAAGGCGCACAGGGACGGCGCTGCGCGCAGGCCGGACACAAAAGGGCCTTTGTCCCTGGTGGTCGTCGGCGACATCATGCTGGAAGACGGGCCCATGGATGCCATGCGCAAAGGGCAAGACCCCTTTGCCGGCTTTGCCAGTTTGTTTGCGGGTGCGGACATACGCATCGGTAATTTGGAATGCGTGGTCGCCACCACCGGCAGCCCAGAGGAGGACAAGCCCAATGTGTTTCGCGTGCATCCGCGCGCGTTGAAATACATTAAGCGCCACTTTGACGCGGTAGGCTTGGCCAACAACCATTCGGGTGATTTCGGCCAAGAGGCTTTTGCGCAGATGCTGGGCTTGCTCAAGCAAAACCAAATCGGTGTCTATGGCGGTGGCATGAACCTGAGCGAGGCGCACACACCCTGGATCATCGAGCGCAAAGGCGTTCGCGTGGCTATTTTGGGCTATAACGAGTTTCAACCCCGCAGTTTTGAAGCCGACACCGACCGGCCCGGCGTGGCCTGGAGCGAGGATTCGCAGGTACTGCGCGACATCCGCGCCGCACGCACCGTACACAAAGCCGATGTGGTGATTCCTGTCATGCACTGGGGCTGGGAAGACCCCATCGCCAACGACCGCCAGCGCCAATTAGCCCGCCTGATGATCGACGCCGGCGCCGACGCGGTGATCGGCGGCCACCCGCATCAATTGCAGGACACCGAGCGCTACAAAGGCAAACCGATTTTTTACAGCCTGGGCAATTTTGTGTTCGACGGCTTTCCGCTACCCATCAACTACCTAGGCTGGGCCTTGCGCATGGAGTTGGATAAAAACGGGGTTCAAAAAATTCAAGTTCACGTCTCTCACATCGGCCCCACTGGATTGCCCAAGCCGGGCAAGGTGTTGGCAGACCCGACGCTGAAGTAAAGACCAGCGTGCCCCCAAGCGCTAGTCGCCCCCCAGCTCCTGCGCGATGTCGTCCACCAGTTGCTGGCGTTGCTGGGCACGTTTGCCCAGGCGCATGGCGACGTGGTGGCTGAGCAGTTGCAGCATGCTGGCGGCGGCCATGGCTGAAAAGGCATGGTCGGTGCTGCTGCTGTAGCAGGGCAGCACCACACTGGCAAAGCGCTGCGCCCAGGCGCTGTGGCGCACATCGACCACGGCCACGGTTTGCACGCGGGTGGTGCCGGCCTGTGCGGCTAGGCGGTCCATGGCGCTGTCGCGCGGCTGCGTCATGATCAGGAGCAGCGCATCGCGCGGGCCGGCCATGGCCAGGTCTTCGGCCCAGACGCCGCTTTGCATACCTAGGGCATAGACCTCAGGCCGTATACGCGCCAGCTGCGGGCGCACAAAACGCATCAGGCCCTCGTCCATACCCAGCCCCAGCAGCCAAACTTTGGGCGCTTTGGCTAGCAAGCTGGCGGCGGCCAGCAAGGTGTCGCTGCGCAAAGACTCGAAGGTGCGCGCCAGACTTTCAGACTCGGTTTGCAGATGCGCGCTGATGCTGTGGCTGCGCACCGGGGCCGCTGCACCTGGCAGGCGTTGCGCCTGAAAAGGCGGAGCCAGGTTGCGCTCTTCCCGCGCTTGCAAACGCACTTCGTTGAAATCGGCGTAGCCTAGGCTGCGAAACAGGCGCGCGGCAGTAGCCTTGGACACATCGGCCATAGCCGCCAGCTCGGTGGCCGAGTAGGTCAGCATGTCGTCGGCGCGGTCGAGTAATAGCTTAGCCAGCTTGCGCTCGCTGGGCGAGAGCTGCTCAAAATGCTCTTGTATAGCCAGCGTCAGGCGGGTCGTCATGGCCGCAGCATCGTACGGCCGGCGGGGCCGCCGCGACCGGGAAAAAGGGTCACGGTGACCCAAAAATGCAAGCGCTGGGGCATGGGCCGAATGCGCCAAAAGGCAGTAGTTGAAACAATCATTCCATGATACTATGATTATCTGAAACAATAGTTCCAGCTTCGCAGCCCCTGCTGCGCCGCGATCAGGCCGGGCCGAGAGCCCTGAATTTGTCACAACCAGCGCACGAGGAAACCGATTGGCCGCTTCCGCTTTTGCCCGTGAACAACTCTGGGACGGCCTGCGCGCCGTGGCGCTGCCGGACTCGCGTTTTCATATGCGCTTTTCCGAGTTCATCCCCGACTTCAGCGGGTCAGAGGTAGCCATTGACCGCCTATGGGCCTTACCCGGTTTTGACGCGGCACGCCATGTATTTGTCACGCCGGACAACAGCCTGACCGGCTTGCGCCAGCGCCTGCTGGCACGTGGCATCAGCCTGGTGGTGTCCAGCTACAACATGGCCAACGGCTTTTACCTGCTGCGCCCGGGCGCGGTGCCCAAGGGCCACGAACTCTATGGCGCATGGCCCGACGGGCTGGCGCATTTCGGCGAGCCGCTGACGCTCAATGCGCTGGCCGATTTGGGCGCTTTCGATTTTGTGGCGACAGGGGCTTCTGCAGTGGCTACCTCGGGCGTGCGCTTTGGGCGTGGCCATGGTTTTTTTGATCTGGAGTGGCGCATCTTCAGCGACATGGGCCTGGTGGACAACCTGACGCCGCTAGTGACCGTGGTGCACGATGTGCAGCTGCTGGACAAAAAACTCTACCCCAGCCCAGACGACGTGCTGGTGGACTGGATATGCACCCCCACGCGCAGCCTGCAAGTAGCGCGCGAAACCCAGCGCCCGCGCGGCCTGAACTGGAAGGACATCACGCCCGAACAAGTGCACGCCATACCGGCTTTGGCCGAGTTGCGGCGCATCATCGGCCTCGCCTGACAAGCATTTTTAAGCGGTAACGCATATCGATTTCCCCGCCCCGTGTTTTTTTAACTTCCCACCTTCAAAGGATGACACCATGAAAGCATCACGCCGCCAGTTTCTTGCCACCTCCGCCGCTTTGGCGTCTTTCGCGCCCATGGGCGCTTGGAGCCAAAGCGCTGCCAAGCTCACTATGCAAGCGGCATGGGTGAACGACGCCGAATTCATGGGCTACTTTGTGGCCATGGACAAAGGCTATTACAAAGCCGAAGGACTGGACCTGACCTATTTGTCGGGGGGGCCGGACGTAATCCCCGAGGCCTCGCTGCTGTCTAAAAAAGCCGATGTTTGCCTGACCACAGTAGAGACCGCCATCAAAGCCATTACCGACCAAAAAGCACCGCTGGTCATCATCGGCGCCCAATACCAGAAGAACCCGGTGGGCATCGTCAGCCTGGCTTCCAAGCCCCTAAAAACACCGCAAGACTTGATTGGCAAAACCATCGCCGTGCCGCCGGTCAACCGCCTAACGGTAGAGGCCATGCTCAAGCTCAACGGCATCGACAAAGCCAAGGTCAAGATCGTGCCTTACGCCTACGATCCGACGCCGCTGATCAAAGGCGAGATCGACGGTTCGCTGGACTTCACCACCAACGTGCCCTTCACCATTAAGAGCATGGGCAAAGACGCTACCAGTTTCTTGCTGGCGGACTTCAAACTGCCGCTGTTCAACGACGTGGTGGTGGTGACGCAGGAGACTCTCAAAACCCGCCGCAAAGACATCGTGGCCTTTATGCGCGCCAGCCGTAAGGGCTGGGACGAAAACTTCAAAGACACCAAAGCCTATCCGCCCAAGTTCAAAGACACTTGGTTTAAAGGCACGGGCCGCAGCATAGAAAACGAGTTGTTCTTCAACGAAGCGCAAAAGGCTTTGATGGTGAATTCGGGTGGCATTTTTGCCATGAGCGACCAAGCGATTGCCAACTGCATTGCGGCACTCAACGCGGTCAATGTGAAGGCTGACAAGTCGCACTTTGATACCAGCTTGCTCAAAGAAATCTGATGCGTAGCAGCGAACTGCGCATAGCCCAGGTCGGGCGCGTGTTCGCCGTCTCCGGCGCGGCGCCTTTGGTGGCGCTGGAGAATGTTTCTTTACATTGCTCCGACGGCTCGTTTACCGCGCTGATCGGGCCCTCGGGCTGTGGCAAGTCCACCTTGCTGCGCCTGGTGGCCGGGCTAGAGCAGCCCGATAGCGGCACGGTGCGTATCGGCGAGGAGGCGCCGCAGGCCTTGCAGCAACGCGGCGCGCTGGGCATTGCGTTTCAAGACGCAGCGCTTTTGCCCTGGCGCTCGGTGGTGGGCAACGTGCGCCTACCGCTGGATGTGACCGGCGCGCCGGTGGACATGGCGCGCATCCGCAGCCTGGTGGAGTTGGTGGGCCTGAAAGGTTTTGAAAACGCGCTGCCTTCTCAGCTATCAGGGGGTATGCGCCAACGTGTGGCGATTGCGCGGGCGCTGGTAACGCAGCCCGAAGTGCTCTTGCTGGACGAACCTTTTGGCGCGCTAGACCAGATCTTGCGCCGCAGCATGAACCTGGAGTTGCAACGCATCTGGCTGGAGCGGCCCACCACTACGCTGCTGGTGACGCATGGCATCGACGAGGCCTTGTTTTTGGCCGACCGAGTGGCGGTGATGCAAAGCCAGCCCGGGCGCATTACCCAAATCGTGGAAGTGCCGTTTACCAGGCCGCGCACCGTGGACTTGTTCAACAAGCCTGAATTTCGCGCGCTGGAGCAGCAAGTGGCCGGTATTTTGTACGGCACAGCCTAGAAAAAACGGCATGGATACACCGACCCGCCACCACGCTGCTTTGCCCGGCTTGCTACTCTTGCTGCTGCTGTGGGAAGTAGCCGGGCAAGCGCAATGGGTGGGCCAGGGCGCCCTGCCTGCGCCCAGCGGCATCCTGCGCCAATGGTGGCTGGACCGGGGGGACTACCCGCCGCATATCTGGGGCACGCTCAAAACCGCGTTTGCCGGTTTTGTGATCGGCAATACGGTAGCGGTGTTGATGGGCATGTGGTTTGCCTGGTGGCGCCCAGCGGGACGTTTAATGGCCGGTGTCAACGTGACCTTGTTTGCCATGCCAGCCATTGCGCTGGTGCCGATTCTGGTGATCGCACTGCAAGGCGATACACCGCGTGTGGTGCTCGCGGCGCTGTCGGTGTATTACCCAACCATGGTCGCCACGGTGCTGGGGTTGACGCAAGTGGACGCGCGCTTGGTGGACCTGGTGCGCGTCTATGGCGGCAGTGATGCGCAAGTGCTGCGCCGCATCCGCTTGCGTAGCGGCTTGCCAACTTTGCTGGCCGGTTTGCGCGTGGCAGCGCCGGCTGCGGTACTGGGTTCGCTGCTGGCCGAGTTTGGCAGCGGCGGCAATGCAGGGCTGGGCACGTATTTAATCGGCTCGCTGGGCCGGGCCGACCCAGCGCGCTTGTGGGGTATTGGCCTTACGGCCACGGCCATTAGCGGCATCGCCTACGGCTGCGCGGGCCTGATTGCGGCGCGCTTTGCCGGCAATACCCAAAGCGCCAGCACCCCACTGGGCTTCCAAGCGGGGCTAGACACCGAAAGCGCAGCCATGCGCTGGGCCATGCGCCTGGGCATGCTAGCGATGCCTTTTGTGCTGTGGTACGGGGTGATCGCGCTGTTTACGGTGCTTGGCGTTTCCGACATCGTGCTGCGCGACCCAATGGGCGTGCTGGCGCATTTGTTTACCGTGGACAACGCGCCCGAAAACCGCGCGCTATTGCTGAACGCCCTGTCGCAAACCCTGCCCTACACCGTGCTGGGCATGCTAGCCGGGCTGGCGGTCGCGCTGCTGCTGGCGGTGGGCACCACGGTCTATAAATCTCTGGGCCATAGCCTGATGCCGATGGCCTTGGTCAGCCAGTCCATGCCGCTGGTGGCGCTGACACCCTTGGTGGTGCTGGTATTCGGGCGCGGCACCGCAAGCATTTTGGTGGTCACCGTGTCCGTCACGTTTTTTCCGGCCTTTGTGACGATTGCGCAAGGGCTGGCACTGGTGCCAAGTAACGCCACCGATTTTGTGCGCGTGTATGGCGCCGGGCGCTGGCGGCAGTTGCGCCTGATTGCCCTGCCCTGGGCGCTGCCTTACTTATGCGCTGCTGCGCGCTTGGCGGCACCACGTGCGTTTTTGGGCGTAATGATTGCCGAGTGGCTGGCCACGGGCACCGGCATTGGCAACTTGCTCAATGTGTCGCGCGGCGTACTCGATTTCGGAATGATATGGAGCGTAGCGGTGGTGGCCATCCTCATCGCCGTGGTGCTCAACAGCCTGGTCGTAGTGGTGGAGCGCTACGTACTGCAACGCTACGCGATGGCGCCTACGGCCTAAGTGCGCAGCCAACCTTTTTGATTGCATGAAAGAAGCCTATGGAACACACCGACCATAAACACACGGTGCGCGAGCGCGTGTTTAGCGCCCTGCGTGAAGTGGCATTTGCCGACAGCCGTTTTCATTTTGATTTCGGCGAATTCATCACCGACTTTGTAGGCAGCAGTGCCGCCACCGACCGCTTGATGGCGCACCGCTATTACCAACAGTCCGAATGCATTTTCATTACCCCGGACAACTGCATCGAAGAGTTGCGCTACCGTACGCTGTGCGATGGCAAACGCATCTTGATGACCACCTATTCCATACGCCGGGGCTTTTGGCTGCTGGACCCGGCCACGATCCCCAAAGACCGCTTACTCTATGCGGCCACGCTCGACGGTATGGAGCGCCACGGACGGCACATGACGTTGGCGCAAATTCGCGCCGAGCTACCGCGCCTGGACTACATGATTACCGGCACCGGCGCCATCAATGAGCATGGCGTGCGCTTTGGCAAAGGGCATGGCTTTTTTGATGCCGAATGGGGCATGCTCTACCGCATCGGCGTGATCAATGCGCAAACGCCCACGGCGGCGCTGGTGCACGACTGCCAAGTGCTGCAAGAGACCTTGTACCCCGAGATTTTTGACACCGTAGCCGACGCGATTTTTACGCCCACGCGCACTATAGAAGTGATAAACCCGCACAAGCCCCGCTGCGGCATCGTCTGGGATATGCTGGACCCGCAGATGCTGGCCACCATACCGCCATTGCAAGAGCTGCAAGCCATGGAGGCGGGTTTGCCGCCGCTAGCCTGAACGCTTTTCGAGAGACCACCCCTATGACTTACACCACCATCGCCCGCGACCGCCTGCCCGCTCTGTTGGCGCGCATGCCCAAAGCCGAGTTGCACATCCACATCGAAGGATCTTTGGAGCCAGAACTGATATTCACGCTGGCCGAAAAAAACGGCATCACGCTCAGCTACCCGAACGTAGAAGCTTTGCGCGCAGCCTATGCGTTTACCGACTTGCAAAGTTTTTTAGATTTGTACTATGCCGGCGCCTCGGTGCTGATCGAAGAGGACGATTTTTACCGCATGGCTATGGCCTACTTTGCGCGCGCGCAGGCCGACCACATCGTGCACGCCGAATTGTTTTTTGACCCACAAACCCATACCGAGCGCGGGGTAAGCATGGCCGCAGTGATCCAAGGGCTGGCCCGGGCTTGCGCAGATGCCAAAGCGCAATATGGAATTAGCGCCAGCCTGATCCTGTGCTTTTTGCGGCACTTGTCCGAGGAATCCGCTTTTGATACTTTAGAAGCAGCCTTGCCCTACCGCGCCTACTTTATCGGCGTGGGCCTGGACTCTGGAGAACGTGGCAACCCGCCAGAAAAATTTGCCCGCGTGTTTGCCAAGTGCCGCACGCTCGGCCTGCGCATCGTGGCCCACGCCGGCGAGGAAGGCCCACCGGCCTACATAGAAAGCGCGCTCGACGTTCTACATGTGGAGCGCATAGACCACGGCGTACGCTGCAGCGAGGACCCAGAGCTGGTGCAACGCCTGGCCGACAGCCGCATGCCGCTGACCGTGTGCCCGCTGTCCAACGTGAAGCTCTGTGTATTCAACACCATGCAAGAGCACAACCTGGCCACACTGCTGCATGCCGGGCTGTGCATAACCCTCAACTCGGATGACCCGGCCTATTTTGGTGGCTACCTGCTTACCAACTTCGAAGCCGTGTTTGCCGCACTGCCTGAACTGAGCGCGCAGGACGCGTGGCAGTTAGCCCGTAACAGCATCGATGCCAGCTTTGCGTCCGAGGCGGACAAAGCCCAATGGCGGGCGCAATTAGATACGGTGTTTGACGAGGCGCTGGCATAGTCTCGCTAAAGCATTAATGCCCCCCATGCTGGTGCTTTTGGCCGCCAGCAGGCGCGACTTGAGAGACCGGCACCTTGATGTCCACACTGCTTTCTAAGCCCTTAGCGTCTTTGAAGCGCAAGGTCAAGGGAATCGTCGTGTCTTTTTGCAGCGGCAGCTTCAAGTCCATCAGCATGAGGTGAAAACCGCCGGGCTGCAAAGCCACCGCCTTGCCTGCAGGCAGTGGGAGTCCGTCGGGCAAGGCGCGCATTTGCATCACGTTGTTGTCCATCTTCATTTCATGCACTTCGGCAAAGCCGGCCACACTGGTGCTGACGCCCACCAGTTTGGTATCGGTTTTGGAGGTGAGCGTCATGAATGCGCCAGTAGCCTTTTGCCCTTGTACGGTGGCGCGCGCCCAGGCGCTTTGCACACTGACGTTTTGCGCCCAGGCGCTAGAAACCATCAGGCTGGAAAGCAGCAATGTGCGAATAAGTGATTTATTGTTCATAGCGGATTCTTTCTTAAAAATGAAAAGCACGGCGCCGACCATTCCAAGCGAGTGTTCGGCGCAAACCATCAATGTGCGTGGCCGCCAGCAGCCTGCACATCCAGAACTTCGAGCAATGCTGCGGGCATCTTCAAGCCTTTGGTCGAGGTGCCACTCGCGGGCACTTCCACCCAGTCATTAGACCCCGTGGCGCAAGCTTGCACGACCTTGAACCACAGCGGGCCGGGCTTTGCCGGGGTGGTTCCACGCAGAACAAATTCGTCGTAATAGGCATGGGGCAAGGCATTTTCTGCGCTGTTGGCAGTCCAGCTGATTTCCAGTACGCCTTCGGTGTATTTTTTGCCGTGGCTTTCATAGGGTACGGCTAAAGGACCGATGACCGTGCGCAGCGTCCAGCCCGGCTTAGGCATGGGCTGTGCGCCGTTAAAACCGGCCGGGAGAATGACGCGCATCGACGTGGTGGCCTCGCCATCGCAGCCGTGGCCTACACGGAAGGTGGCGCGATAGCTGCTTTTGGCGGCAGCGGCAGCGTCCTGCAACACCACATGGCCGTACGCCGGTACGCTGGCCAGGGCCATACTGCTGGCAATCAGCAGGAAATAATTTTTGAGTGCATGCATGGTGATCAATGTTCAAAGGCTGAAAAATCATCGAGCGGGCAGCCTCCTGGCAGCACTTACATCGACAAGGGGAGGGCTGAAGTAGCGCCCTAGGCCACGCGCTTGCGGTATAGCGCGCAAGCGCCATGCAAGAGGCGTGGGCCGCTTAAGGGGCGGCTTTAAGCGCTCGGCGGTCCGCGCCCAGGGGGTGGGGCGGCGCTGAGGCTGTGCGGCGCAAGCGCCGCTGCGAGGTGCATACCCAACAGTGGCGCAGCCTTGGCCACTGGCACAACCGCGATGGATACCGGCGGTGCACCGGCGCCCAGGCAGAGCACGCAATCGAGATGGTGGCCGGCAGGTGCATTCGGTGCGCCGGTGTCCTGCACCGTGACGCTGCCCGAAGCACTGCACACCTGCATATGCTGCACCGGCTGCACCCAGGGCGCGGCGATAGCAAGGCCCAGCGCCATGCACCACCATAGCAATACCCAGCGCGCCAAGGCGGTGGATTTGCGCAAGGTATGGAGCAGTGGCATGCGCTGATTATGGCAGTAGGGCTGCTATCCTCAAAGCATGCGCAGCCTATTTCACCTCGCCTACCACGTCACCGATTTGCAAGCCGCACGCGCGTTTTATGGCGGCGTGCTGGGCTGCGCGGAAGGGCGCAGTACCACCACCTGGGTGGACTTCGATTTTTTCGGGCACCAAATTTCGCTGCACCTGGGAGAGCCGTTTAAAACCACCTTGACCGGACAGGTAGGCGATCACCTGGTACCCATGCCGCACTTGGGCCTGGTGCTGGCCCTGGCGGATTGGGAGGTCCTGGCGCAGCGATTACGCGATGCACAGGTGCAATTTGTGATGGCGCCGCAACTGCGCTTTGCCGGACAAAGCGGTGAGCAATGGACTATGTTTTTTCTGGACCCGAGCGGCAACCCGCTAGAGATCAAAGGCTTTGCCTCGCTGGACACGGTGTACACCTCATGATGAATTACACCTTTGTCTCGGCGACGATTTTGTTGGTGCTGATTACCGATCCGGTAGGCAACATCCCCATCTTTGCTAATGCGTTAAAGCACGTCCCAGTGGCGCGCAGACCCCGCGTGATCTTGCGCGAGATTTCCATCGCTTTCTTTTTGCTCTTGACCTTTATGTTTGTCGGCGAAGGCTTTTTGCGCTTGATGAACTTGAGCGACTTGGCGCTGCAAATCGGCGGCGGCGTGATTTTGTTTTTGATCGCGCTGCGCATGGTATTTCCACCACCTGCGCAAGCCGAAGCCGAGTTGCTGATAGAGCCTTTGATCGTGCCGCTGGCGGTGCCCTCGATTGCCGGGCCCTCAGCCCTGGCCACGGTTTTGTTACTGGTATCGCAGCAACCAGAAAAACGCATGGAGTGGGTGGCTGCTCTGTGCGTCACCATGCTGATCAGCGCCACGGTGCTGGTGTCCGCTGAGCGCATTCAACGCCTGATCGGCACCCGCGTGGTGACGGCCATTGAGCGCTTGATGGGCCTGGTGCTGGTGTCGGTGGCCATTGAGATGCTTTTGCGCGGCATCCGCACTTTTGCGCTGCAATTGACGCAGGGCAGTGGCCCCTGATAAAGGTGGCTGGATTACCCATTTAAAAATGGCCCCCGCGGCCTGGTAGGAGTTTGCCTTGCCCTCATTGAAGTCCCGCTTTTTTTACTATGCCGTCAAACGCCAGTTGCGTAAATTGGCATTGCGCGGCGGCAGCCTGGAGCAAGTGCGCGCCGCCCGCGACAAGGCCTCCAAGCGCATGTTTCCTGCGCCTGCCGGCGTGCAGGTGCAGGCGGCACACCTGAGCGGCTGCCCTGGTGAGTGGCTACGTCCAGCGGGCGCTACCGCTCAATCGGTACTTCTGTATTTGCATGGCGGCGCCTACATCACCGGCTCGTGCCATACCCACCGCGGCCTGGCGGGGCACCTGGCCCAATCGGCGGGACTGGATTGCTTTTTGCTGGACTACCGGCTTGCGCCCGAGCATCCTTTCCCGGCTGCGCTACAAGATGCACTCGCTGCCTACCTGGCGCTGCACGAACAAGACCCGGCGCGCACTATCGTGCTGGCAGGTGACTCGGCCGGTGGCGGTCTGGCGCTGGCGCTGGCCCTGCGTCTGCGCGATGCCGGCCACGCCGCACCCGGCGCCATGGCGCTGCTATCGCCTTGGACCGATTTAACGCTGAGCCTGCCTACGCACCAAAGCAAAGCCGCCAAAGACCCATTTTTTCCCGACACCTCCATCCTGTCTATGGCGGCGCAACTTTATGCCGGCACCAGCGATCTAGCACAGCCCCTGGCCTCGCCCCACTTCGCCGCGCTACACGGCCTGCCACGCACCTTGATCCATGTTGGCGAACACGAAGCCCTGCTAGGCGATGCCCAGGCCTTGGCTGCAAAACTGCAAGCGGCGGGCACATCGGTGCAACTGCAAGAGTTCGAAGGCATGTGGCACGTCTGGCAAATATTTGCAGGCCGCTTTGCCGAGGCCGACGCCTCGATAAAGCAGCTGGGGGCGTTTTTGCGCGCGGCTTAAACGCTAAGACTTTTTGCCAATTAGCTTACGTTGCCGGGGGGATTAACCTCAAACACCGCCCGCCACACACCCAGCCCCGTCTGGCGCTCGCGCTGCGCCTCGTCCAAGGCCACATGGGTGGGCTCTTCGTTCAGACGCGCTTTATGCTGAATGCGGCGCAGGGCGCGGTAGGCCTGTGCGGCCGCATGGCCTAGCGGCGCGGGCAGCAGGCCGCAGTCTTGCGCCACTTGCAAAAGCGCGATATTGCCCGCATTGGCGCGCAAGCCGGGATGCGTCTGGCCGTGGGCCAGCACCAGGTACTGCACCGCAAATTCAATGTCCACCATGCCGCCGGGACTGTGCTTGACGTCAAAGCGCTCGGCAGGCACCGGATGGGCCGTGCGCACTTTGTCGCGCATGGCGGCTATTTCGGCGCGCAGCGCATCGTGGTCGCGCGGGCTGCAAATCACGGACGCGCGGATGGCATCAAAGCGACTGTGCAGGTCTGGGCTGCCCAGCACGCAACGTGCCCGCGTCATGGCCTGGTGTTCCCAGGTCCAGGCGGTGTTAGAGCCGCGCTGTTGCTGGTAATCGGCATAGGCGGCAAACGTGGTAACCAGCAGTCCGGAACTCCCGTTGGGGCGCAAAGCGGTGTCGATTTCGTAGAGGTCGCCCTCGCCGGTTTTGACCGTCAACCAGTTGATCAGTTTGCGCACCAGCGTGCCATAGATTTCGCCGGCGCGCTCATCCGGATCGTCGTACAAAAACACAATATCCAAATCGCCGCCGTAGCCCAGCTCTTTGCCGCCGAGCTTGCCGTAGGCAATGATGGCGATGCGTGGCAACTCGCTATGGCGCTGTTTCATGCGCTGCCAGCACCAACGGGCGGTGATACGCAATATCACTTCGGCCAGGGCGCTTAAATCGTCGGCTACTTGCTCCACCGTGATCAGGCCTTCAACATCACGCGCCAGGGTGCGAAAAACCTCGGCATGGTGCGCTCGGCGCAACAGGTTAAGCAGGCTCTCCTCGTCCTCTTCGCCGCTGTTGCGCAAGGCTATGCAACGGCGCTCGATATCGGCCTCGCAAGCGGCCGCGTCAAAACGCTCGCGCACCATGGTGCTGCCGGCCAGCTCGTCGATCACGCCTGGGTGCTTGAGCAAGTAACGCGCCGGCCAACGCGCCGCGCCTAAAAGCCGTAGTAAACGCTGGTGCACGCCTGGGCGCTCGACCAGTAAAGCCAGATAGCTTTCGCGGCGCAACAGCGACTCCATCCAGTCCATCAGCCGCAGCGCGGCCTCCTGGTTAATTTCGCCCTCTTGTAACCACTGGCCGGTGCGCTGCACCAGGCGCAGCAAGCGGCCCCGCGATTCCTCGCGCAAAGCCAGCACGCGCGGATGGTCGCGCCACAGCGCCAGGCGCTCTTGCATCGCTGTGGGCAATGGCCCGAGTACGCTGTCTAGGTCGGTCAGCGGCGGCGCGCCGGGCCGGGTCGGGTCGGCTTCTCCCGGTTTGCAGCCGCTGCAAGGTGTGTCACTGCCGCCAAGCAGAACATCAAATTCCTGCGCCACGTTTTCGCGGTGGTGGTCTAATTGCGCTAAAAATTCGCTGGTGCTGGCGAACTCCAGGGTGTGTGCAATCCAGGTCAGGTCGGCGTCCTGCGTGGGCAAGACATGGGTTTGCTGGTCGTCCAGGTACTGGATGCGGTGTTCCACACGGCGCAGAAAAACATAGGCCTCTTCCAAGGCCTGGGCTTTGTCAGCCGGCATCAGGCCTGCTTGTACCAAGCGCTGCAAGGCGCTCAGTGTAGGCCGGGTGCGCAGCTCGGGGAACTGACCACCGCGCACCACTTGCAAAAGCTGCACGGTAAATTCAATTTCGCGGATACCACCACGCGAAAGCTTGACATCGTTGTGCCGCTCGGGGTGACCGGCGCTGCGTTTGCCCGCGTGCTCGCGGATTTGACGGTGCAGCACACGCAGCGCGTCAAACACGTTGTAGTCCAGGTATTTGCGAAAGACAAAAGGCGTTACGACGGCGCGCAATTGCAGGGCAAAAGCGCTGCCCACGCTAGATTGCGGCGCCAGCACGCGGCTTTTCAGCCAGGCAAAACGCTCCCATTCACGGCCTTGGGTCTGGAAATATTCTTCCAAAGCGCCCAGTGACACCGCGGGCGGTCCAGAGTTGCCATTGGGGCGCAGCGCCAAGTCCACCCGGAACACAAAACCGTGCTCAGTGGTATCGCCCAGCAAGGTATAGAGCGCGCGCACCAGTTTGCCGTAGTACTCCTGGTTGGAGATGCGCGCGCGCCCTTCGCTGTTACCAAGGGTGTCACCGTCGGCGTCATACACATAAATCAAGTCAATGTCGCTGGAAACATTGAGCTCGCGCGCACCCAGTTTGCCCATGCCGATGATGCAGAGCGTGCTGGCGCTGCCATCGGCTTTGCAGGGAGCGCCATGCACGGCTTGCACATCGGCGCTGGCCTGGGCATAGGCTTCACACAGCGCAAGTTCAGCCAGTACGGTCATGCACTGCGTCACAGCGCGCAGGTTCAGTCCGGCTTCGCAGTCCAACACCAACAGGCGTTCGAGCACATGCTGGCGGGTGATGCGCAAAGCCACTCCAACGTCCAACCCTTGGGCACGCAAAGTTTCATAGAGCGATTGCTGCGCAGAAGCGTCGGGCAGACCCATTGGCAACATAGCAAGTCCTGCGCCATAACGCCTGCGCACTCTTTGCGCAAATCGTGCGTACTCAGATCGGGAAGCGGGGGTATTGCGGGTCATAATTCCATGCTTGACTGCACGCGCCAATGACTGAAGCTCCAACCATCCCCTCGCGTACCTTGTCGACCGTCGCGTTGTTGGCCAAGTGGCTGCTGCGCTTGGTTGGTGCCGGGTGGCTCCTGTTTGTCATGTTCTGGGCGGTGTTGCACTTTGCCATTGTGCCGCGAATCGACACTTTGCGCCCCTGGTTGCAAGAACAGGCCACGCAGCGCTTAGGAGTAGGGGTACGCATTGGCATTATCGAAGCGGTATCCAACGGTCTCATCCCCTCGCTTGCACTGCATGATGTGCAGTTGGTGGACAAAGAAGGCCGAGTAGCGCTGACGCTGCCCACGGTACGAGCGGCGATTTCTCCCCGTTCGCTGGCCGCAGGCAACTTAGAGCAGCTGTATGTAGAAGGCGCTGCGCTAGACATACGCCGCGCCGCCGACCGCTCCCTCTGGATTGCTGGCTTACAACTGAGTCCTATGGACGATTCGCCCGATGCGGCGAGCGACTGGCTTTTCAGCCAGCCCGAGATCGCGATCCGTCACGGCCAGCTGCGCTGGACCGATGAAACGCGCAGCGCCGCGGCGTTGGACTTGGCCGATGTGGACCTGGTGCTGCGCAACCGGCGTTTTAGCCACAGCTTTCGACTCGATGCCAGCCCCCCAAGCCAATGGGGTGATCGCTTTACGGTGCAAGGGACATTTAGTCACCCGGTGCTGGCCTTGCATGTGGGGGAGGTCAAGACCTGGTCGGGTCAGATCTATGCCTTGTTTGGCGATGTGGACTGGGGCCAGCTTCGCAACTATGTGGATTTGGGTACCCACGTCAGCCAGGGGCGCGGCAGCGTACGTGTTTGGGCCGATGTGCTGCGCGGCCAATTCACAGGCGCCACTGCCGATGTATTGGTCAAGGATGTGGAGCTGGGCCAGTCCGAAGAAATGGCCTCCATCGTCATGCCCGCAGCATCCGGGCGCCTGGCTGCGCGTAGCATCGTCGGTGGCATGGAGTACACCAGCGAGGGCTTGCAGTTTGTCACTGCAGATGGTGCACGCTGGCCCGGGGGCAATGCGCGTTTGTCAATATGGGACGCGCAAGAGGGCAAGGGGGCCAAGATAGACTCCTCGCCGGCCCATGGCGAACTTGTTGCCGAACGGCTGGACTTGGGCGCCTT
>Ga0187844_10000606_pt1 | contig 27952 bp, 29 predicted proteins | sample SpaLakP09_SKY_50_FD_134517 | JGI IMG/M metagenome (GOLD analysis project Ga0187844, IMG submission 134517) | Oligotrophic lake water microbial communities from Sparkling Lake, Wisconsin, USA - SP09_SKY_50 | ecosystem: Environmental > Aquatic > Freshwater > Lake | place: USA: Sparkling Lake... | reverse complement strand
ACGCAGTCGGTCATGCGGGCGGGGAAGCCGTCGATCGTCGTCGCCAACATCAGCGAGCAGGAGCATTGGGGCAAGGAATTGCGCCGCCTGGGCATCGCGGGCAGGCCGGTGAAGCGGCGCAATGTGACGGGGCCGGCACTGGCGCGCCGGCTCCGTCACGTGCTGGCATCACAGGCGATGGCGGCGCGGGCCGCGGACGTCGCCGGCGCGATGAAGAACGAGCACGGCGTCGACGCGGCGGTCGCGCTCGTCATGCAGGCGTTCGCGCGCCCGCACGTCACGGCAGCGTGATCGTCACACTGGCCGACCGGGGCGGCAGCTTGACGAGGTCGTTGTAACTGGCGAGCGAGCGATCCGTCTCGCGCCCCAGGGCGCTGCGGTAGCCGAGATAGGCGCCCAGGCCGGCCAGGGCGAACACGGCGCACAGGACCCACAGCGACGTGTCGCTGCCGAGCTTGTGGACGATCTGATCCGGCCGCTCCGCATGCGGGGCGAACGTGCGGCTCTTGCCGCGCATGCGGGCGATTTCGTCGCCCAGGCGCGCCGTCAGGTAATTCAGCTTGTCGCGGCCGTCCAGCGCGAAGCGCCCCTGGAAACCGAGCAGCAGGCACAGGTGATACACCTCGAGTGCCTGCAGGTGGGCGCTGCCCTTGGCGCGCAAGTCTTCCAGGCGCTGGAAGAAATGTTCGCCGGCGAGCTGGTCGCCGAACAGGCGCAGCTGCAGCGGGCGGGTCTCCCACGCTTCGCGGATGGCGTACTCGGAACCGAGGATGATCTCGTCGACGGCCGCGCAGAACGCATACTTGGCGGCAGTCACGTCGTCGGCCGGGATGCCAAGCGATCTGGCGCTGCGGTCGACTTCGCCGAGGAAGGTCGTCATGCGGTCGGCAAAGGCGGCCTGGTCCTGCGGACCGCAGCCGCTCTTGAGGAGGAACAGGGCATAGAAACCCTCGTACATCAGGTCGACGAGGGAGGCCGGAGCGGTGCCGGCGGCGCCGCGTGGGGAGGGCGCGGCGCGCCGTTCGACGGGATGGTTCATGCTGCGATCGCAATCAGTTCGAGTTTGAGGTCACGGATACCGTTCGGCACATAGATCGAGATGGCCTGCGCCTTGAGCATGCTGTCGTACAGCACGCCGCGGTTGTCGAGCACGAAATACACCATGTCCGGACGCACGGGCAGCGCGCTGGGCACCTGGGCCGCGTGCGTCAGCTTCACGCCCGGCATGGCGGTCAGCACCAGCTTGTCCACGTCCTCGGGGGCGCCGATCTTGAAGCGGAGCGGGACGATGTCGACGAGCTGCAGCGCCGGCAGGTCGGCCGCCACGCCGAGGTACAGCGTGGTCTGGACATTGATCTTGCCGGAGTCGAGCGCGCCCAGGTGATACGACGGGCGGTCGTTCGACAGCGCGATCGCGAAGTAGCGCGACGAGATCACGGTGTCGAGCAGTTCGCGCAGGATGCCGTCCAGGCGGGCGAACGCCGGCCCGGGATCCTGGTGCGCATACGCGGGCAGGTCTTCCAGCCGGGCCGTGCGCGAAAACGTCATCAGCCCGCCGGCCAGCGCCAGGAGTTCCTGGAACAGGCGTTCCGGGTGCAGTTCGCGGTGGGCCAGGTAATGGGTCAGCGCCGCGTAGCCCGTGCTGACCGTGTGCAGCAGCCAGAACGAGGCCACGTCGCCTCCACGCAGTTCGACGACGTGCCGGCCCGGTTCTCGGTAGTGGCCGTACAGCGCATTCACCTTGGCCAGCAGTTTTTCCATCAGGCGCACGAGACGCGCGTGCAGCCCCTGGGCGCCCGCGATCGACAGGCTGGGCGGCGTGAACGCCTGGTCGATCTCGAAGCCGCCCGTCGCCACGCGCTGCAGGCGCACGAGCGGAAAGCTGTCGTAGGCGTCGAGCGCGTCGAGTTCCGACACGAGACGCACCGTGCGGGTCAGGTAAGCGACCGGCGCGGGCGCAGCCTGGCTGAACAGATCCTGGGTGTCGTGTTCGCGCTGGCCGAAGCGGGCGTCGGGCCGCGTCGCACCCCGCTCGGCGCAATTGTCCCCATGCGGCTTCAGCACGGGCAGGGCGGCGTGGAAGGTGATCGTCTGGACGTCGGGCGGCAGCTCGTCCAGGCGGACCTGCGCCGGCAGCGGATCCTGGTCCGGTGCGCGCACGAGGTCGCCGTCCGGGAAGATCAGCGCCAGCTCGGTCACGCGCAACGTGTCGGCCTTGAGCGCATCGGTATCGATGGCCAGCCGGCGCACGCCCCAGCAATAGGGATGCAGGGCGCTGGCCGTCTCGTTCAGGCGCGCTTCGTGGTAACGGTCCTGTTGCTGGAAATGCTGGGGACGCAGGAACAGCCCTTCGCCCCATAACACCTTCGCCGGAATGTTCATGAGCCTCCCTTCGCAAATCTCTAGCTTGCTGGAAACTTTGCGGCGCTCATTGACAGTGGACAAGAGACAAAGGCTTGGCAGCGCCGCCGGCCGACAGCGCGCACGCATGCAGGCCGACCGTCACGCCGGCGCCTTCGGCATCCGCGGCCGGGACGACGGCGCGCCAGGCATTGCCCGCCGGCGCATGGAACAGGGCGACGACGCCGAGCCACGGCGTGTCGCGCGCGAGCCGGTCGCCGACGTCGAGGCGCTGGCCCGGCACCAGCGTGACTTCCCTGACCTCGACGAGGTCGGCGCCGAGGGCGTCGCGTTCCGTCCGGGACGACAGGAACGCGGCGTAGGGCGCCTGGTCGAACGCGCCGCGCTGGCGCAGCTTGTAGATCTTGACCAGCAGCGCCAGCGACTGGCCGCGCGCGTCGACGTTCAGCCGCGGCGCCGCATGCAAGTGCACGACGACGTTGCGCGGCGGCTGCTGGGATTCCGGGACGGGCGCAGGCTTGCGCAATCCAAGCGTGCCGCCCGCGCAACCGCCGAGCAGGCAGGTGAAGCACATCACCATCCATGATCGTTTCATCGACGCTCCTTGCATCAAGTAAAGAGACCAAGAGATTTAACGGGATCACACGTCATGCGCCATGAGCAGGCGCAATCGCCTCTTCGACGAAACGCAATGGGGTGGCAAAGCCGCGTTGATGGCACGCAATTCTCCCGAGAAATCGTTCACCAATAATGGCGTCTGATTTCAACCCGGGAGAGCCTGATGACTTTCGAACGCCTGATGCCGCTTGCCGCGGTGCCTATCACATGTGTCTTGTTGTTGTCGGCCTGCGCCAGTACCGCGCCCACGGCGAGCCATGCCGCCAGGTCGGCGCCGACGATAGCGAGCGCGATGGCCGAAGCGGATGCGGCCGTGCTCGCGGGCCAGAACGACAAGGCCTACGCGATCCTGAAGAGCGCCGGCACTGCCTTCCCGACCGACAAGACGCCATGGGTACGCATGGCCCAGATGCACTTCGACAGCACGAACTACGGCGAGGCCATCGTCGACGCGCTGGAAGCGCTCGAGCGCGACCCGGACGACACGCTGGCCAACAGCATCGTCGCCGTCAGCGGCCTGCGCGTGACGAGCAAGGCATTGTCCGACTTGAGCCAGAAAAACAATTTGACGGGCAACGTGCGTACGGAGGCGCAGGACCTGGCGAAGCTGCTGCGCTCGAGCCTCAACGAAGACGTGCTGGTGCCGAACAACCGTCCGGCCGCGGCGCGCGCGAAGGACACCGTCAAGAGAGGCACCGGCACCGCATCCGCCGTCCGTTCCGCCGCATCGAGCGATCCGTTCGGCGCGCTCAAATAATCCGTCCACAGCCCACTGGAGTCGACATGGCAAAGAATGAAAGCGTGCAGAAACGCCTGCAGAAGGTGCGCGCGCCGCGCGTGCAGATGACGTACGACGTCGAGATCGGCGACGCGATCGAGAACAAGGAATTGCCGTTCGTGGTCGGCGTGCTGGGCGACTTCGGCTCGGACCCCGACGCGGCCAAGAAGCGCCTGAAGGACCGCAACTTCGTCAACGTCGACGCCGACAACTTCGACGAAGTGCTGGGCGGCGTGGCGCCCGCGACGAGCTTCCGCGTGGAGAACCACCTGTCGGCGGAAGGCGGCGAATTCGCCGTGCAGCTGCAGTTCAAGCAGATGGACGACTTCCGTCCCGAAGCCGTCGTGCAGCAGGTGGCGCCGTTGAAGGGCCTGCTGGAAGCGCGCGGCAAGCTGGCCGACCTGCGCAACAAGCTGGCCGGCAACGACAAGTTGGAAGACCTGCTCAGCGACGTGCTGTCGAATACGGAAAAACTCGGCAGTCTCCGCAAAGGCGGCAAAGGCGGCAAGGGCGGCAAGGAGGAAGCATGAGCGCGATCCTCGACACGGCGAACGCGGCACCGGCGCCGGCCGGCGAACTCGATATGTCCCTGCTCGACCAGATCGTCGAACAGAGCCGGGTGGCGAAATCGAGCAGCGAACACGAACGGGCGCGCGACATCATCTCCGAGCTCGTGAGCCAGGTGATGGAGGGCACGATGGTCGTGTCGACGAATCTGTCGGCCACGATCGATGCGCGCCTGGCGGAGCTGGACCGGATGATCTCGGCCCAGCTGTCCGCGATCATGCACGCGCCGGAGTTCCAGAAGCTGGAACGCAGCTGGACCGGGCTGCACTACCTCGTCAAGAACACGGCGACGAGCAACGGCCTGCAGGTGCGCATGCTCAACGCGAGCAAGCGCGAGCTCGTGAAGGACTTCCAGTCGGCGCTGGAATTCGACCAGAGCACGCTGTTCAAGAAGGTCTACGAAGAAGAATTCGGCAGCTTCGGCGGCGCCCCGTACGGCACCCTGATCGGCGATTTCGAGATCACGCGCCAGCCCGAGGACATCTATTTTCTCGAGCAAATGTCGCACGTGGCCGCAGCCGGCCACGCGCCGTTCATCACGTCCGCCGGGCCGGAACTGTTCGGCATCGAGAGCTTCGGCGACCTGGGCAAGCCGCGCGACCTGGCCAAGGTATTCGACACCGTCGAATACGCGAAATGGAAGGCGTTCCGAGAATCGGAAGACGCGCGCTACGTCGGCCTCACCTTGCCGCGCTTCCTGGGCCGGTTGCCGTACAACCCGGCCGACGGCACCGCCACGGAAGGTTTTAATTTTGTCGAGGACGTCGACGGCACCGACCATCAGAAATACCTGTGGTGTAACGCCGCCTATACCTTCGCGACGAAGCTGACGAAGGCCTTCGAGGACTACGGCTGGTGCGCCGCCATCCGCGGCGTGGAAGGCGGCGGCCTGGTGGAAAACCTGCCCACGCATACGTTCAAGACGGACGAGGGCGAGATCGCGCTGAAATGCCCCACCGAACTGGCGATCACGGACCGGCGCGAGAAGGAGTTGTCGGACCTGGGCTTCATCTCGCTCGTGCACTGCAAGAACACGTCGTATGCCGCGTTCTTCGGCGCGCAGTCGGCGCAGAAGGCGCGCAAGTATGCGAACGAGGCGGCCAATGCGAATGCGCTGCTGTCGTCGCAACTGCAGTACATCTTTGCCGTGTCGCGCATCGCGCACTACATGAAGGCCATGATGCGCGACAAGATCGGCAGCTTCGCCGCCGCGTCGAACGTCGAGGATTACCTGAACCGCTGGCTGACGCAATACGTGCTCCTCGACGACAACGCGAGCCAGGAACAGAAGGCGCAATTCCCGCTGCGCGAAGCGAGCGTGCAGGTAGCCGAGGTGCCTGGCCAGCCTGGCGTGTATCGCGCCGTGTCGTTCCTGCGGCCCCACTTCCAGCTCGACGAATTGTCCGTTTCGCTCCGATTGGTCGCGGAGTTGCCGCAATCGACCAAGAACTGATTTTTCCAACAACTTGAACTGGAGTAGAACATGGCAATTGACGTGTACCTGCAAATCGACGGCATCAAGGGCGAATCGGCCGACGACAAGCACAAGGACTGGATCGAGTGCAAGTCGGTCAACTGGGGCGTGACCCAGCCCAAGTCCGCCACGGCGTCGACGGGGGGCGGCCATACGGCCGAGCGTTGCGAACACGAAGAGATCGAAATCGCCAAGCTGGCCGACCTGTCGTCGCCGCTGCTGCTGCAGACCTGCTCGTCGGGCAAGACCATCCCGAAGGCGAAGTTCGAATTCATGCGTGCCGACGGGCAGGGCGAACGCGTCAAGTACTTCGAGATCGAGATCGAGAACGTGCTGATCGGTTCCGTCAAGCCGACGGTCGCGGAAGGCGATTTCCTGCAAGAGAAGGTCGGCCTGAAATTTTCGAAGATCAAATGGAAGTACACCCAGCAGAAGATCGGCGGCGGCGCCGGCGGCAACACGTCCGGCGGCTGGGATCTCGCCACCAATCGCGTCGTCTGAATACGTTCCCCCGCGTCTTCCGCGGCCTTCGGGCCGCGGTTTTTTTACTGCTGATACGGGAGTGCGATGACTGCCTATCTTCCCGGCCTGCTCGACCGCCTGATGGGTGAGCGGCCCCACCCCGGCCGTCCAGGGGTCGAGCAGCTCAAGGACAACGTCGCACGCGACCTGGAAGCGCTGCTGAATGCCCGCACCGGCCTGCCGCCCGAAGCCTTCGACGCGTGGCCGCTCGCGCGCGCCTCCATCCTGAACTATGGCCTGACCGACTTCGCCGCCTTCTGCCTGTCGAGCAGCGAGGACCGGGCCGCGATCTGCGCCTGCCTGAAGGAGGCGATCGAACGCCACGAACCGCGCCTGAAGAACGTCAGCGCGACCCTGGCGCCGGAACAGGGCGGCGTCAACCGCCTGAATTTCGTGATCAACGCGACGCTGCATGCCGGCCTCGGTCCCGGCACCGCTGTCGTACCGGTCAATTTCAACGCCGTCCTGCAGCCCAATTCGCTGAACTACGCGGTCAGCAAGGCCGCGCCGTCAACTCCACAAAGGACCTCGACATGGATATCAACCTGAAGACCCTGATCGCCAAGCTGAACGACGTCACGCGCGCGGCCGCCACGCGCGCGGCCGGCATCTGCGTGGGGCTCGGCCAGTACGAAGTCGACATCGAGCACCTGTTCCTCGCGCTGCTGGAGCAGCCCGGGAGCGACCTCGTGGTGGTGGCGCGCGCGGCCGACGTCAGCCTGACGGGCCTCGAATCCGACTTGCGCAAGGAGGTCGAGCGCCTGCCGTCGGGCAGCGCGCGCACGCCCGTGTTCTCGCGCCATTTGCCCGTGCTGTTCGAGCATGCCTGGCTGATCGCGTCACTGGGCGCGTCCGGCCAGCCGCAGCACATCCGCAGCGGCCACCTGTTGCTCGCGCTGCTGACGGAACCGGGCCTCGCGCAACTGGCCCAGCGCGCGTCGCGTCATTTCGCCGGCTTCCCGCTCGACCGCCTGAAACACGATTTCGACAAGCTGGCGCATGGTTCCGACGAAGCCCCCGCCGTGCCGGCCGCCGTGCCGGCGCCGTCCGCGGACCCGGTCACCGAGCTGCAGGGGCGCGCGCCCGGCAAGACGCCCGCGCTCGACCAGTACACGACCTGCCTCACGGCGCGCGCGCGCGAAGGCAAGCTCGATCCCGTGATCGGGCGCGACGCCGAGATCCGGCAAGTGGTCGACATCCTCATGCGCCGGCGCCAGAACAACCCGATCCTGACGGGCGAGGCGGGCGTGGGCAAGACGGCTGTCGTCGAGGGCCTCGCGCTGCGCATCGCGCAAGGCGACGTGCCGGATGTGTTGCGGGGCGTGGAGGTCCACACGCTGGACCTGGGCCTGCTGCAGGCCGGCGCCAGCGTCAAGGGCGAGTTCGAGAATCGCCTGAAAAACGTCATCGACGAGGTGAAGAAAAGCCTGCATCCGATCATCCTGTTCATCGACGAGGCCCACACGATGATCGGCGCGGGCGGCACGGCCGGCCAGAACGATGCGGCCAACCTGCTGAAGCCCGCGCTGGCGCGCGGCGAGCTGCGCACCGTGGCCGCGACCACGTGGAGCGAGTACAAGAAGTATTTCGAAAAGGATGCCGCGCTGGCGCGCCGGTTCCAGGTCGTGAAGGTCGAGGAGCCGGGCGAAGAGACGGCGTGCGCGATGCTGCGTGCAATGGCGCCCCTGATGGAGACGCACTTCGGCGTGCGCATCTACGACGAGGCGATCGTGGAAGCCGTGCGTCTGTCGCACCGCTACATCAGCGGGCGCCAGCTGCCGGACAAGGCGGTCAGCGTGCTCGATACGGCATGCGCCAAGGTCGCGCTGGGCCAGAAGGCGACGCCCGCCGTGCTGGAGGATTGCACGCGCACGGTGGAGCGTCTCGACGCGCGCATCCAGGCCCTCGTGCGCGAAGAGAGCGCGGGCGCGGACCATGGCGCCGCGTTGACGGCGCTGCATGCGGAACGGGCCACGGCGCTGGCAGAACAGGACCACCTGCGCGCGCGCTGGGATGCCGAGCAGGCGCTATGCGCCGAGATCCACGCGATGCGCGCGCGGCTGGAGGCGGGGCAGAAAGCGGAGCACGGCGGCAGCCCGGCTCTGCGCGCGAAGATCGCGGAACTGCATGCGCTGCAGGGCGAAACGCCGCTCGTGCCCGTGCAGGTCGACGGCCAGACCGTGGCCGCCATCGTCGCCGCGTGGACCGGCATTCCGCTGGGGCGCATGGTGAAGGACGAGATCCGCACCGTGATGAATCTGCAGGGGTTGCTGGACGAGCGGATCCTCGGCCAGGGCCATGCCAGCGGCATCGTCGCCCAGCGCGTGCGCACCGCGCGCGCGAACCTCGAGGATCCCAACAAGCCGAAGGGCGTGTTCCTGTTCGTCGGCACGTCCGGCGTGGGCAAGACGGAGACGGCGCTGGCGCTGGCGGACCTGTTGTACGGCGGCGAACGGAAACTCGTCACCATCAACATGAGCGAATACCAGGAAGCGCACAGCGTCTCGGGCCTGAAAGGCTCGCCGCCGGGCTACGTCGGCTATGGCGAAGGTGGCGTGCTGACGGAAGCCGTGCGCCGCAATCCCTACAGCGTCGTGCTGCTGGACGAGGTCGAGAAGGCCCACGCGGACGTGCTCGAACTGTTCTTCCAGGTGTTCGACAAGGGCGTGCTGGACGATGCGGAGGGCCGCCAGATCGACTTCCGCAACACGATCATCATCCTGACGTCGAACGCGGCGTCCAGCCAGATGATGCAGGCCTGCCTGAACAAGGCCCCGGGCGAGCGGCCCACGCCGGACCAATTGGCGGAACTGATCCGGCCCACCCTCATGAAGCACTTCAAGCCGGCGTTTCTCGGGCGCCTGACAGTGGTGCCGTTCTATCCGATCGACGATGCCGTCCTCGCCAACATCATCCGGCTCAAGCTGGACCGCATCAAGCAGCGCGTGGCCGTCAACCACAACGCCCGCTTCGAATACGACGACGCGCTCGTGGCGGCCGTGCTGGCGCGCTGCACGGAGGTCGATTCGGGCGCGCGCAACGTCGACACTATCCTGAACGGCACCTTGCTGCCCGAGATCGCGGATGCCGTGCTGGCGCGCATGGCGGAAGGCGGTGCGATCGGCCGGGTGAAGGTCGGCGCCACCAAATCGGGCAAGATCAGGTACGCCGTCGAACCGGCGTGAGGAGGCGACCATGCTGAACCTGGAACGGCTGCTCGCGCCCGTCAGCGCGGACAAACCCTGCGGCGACGACCTCGCGTTTTCCAGCGAGATCGACGCCATCGTGCGTGCGCGCCAGGCCGACGATCCGTCGCTGGAGCAGGGCGCCTGGGTCACGGAGCTGAAGGAGGCGGACTGGAAGTTCGTCGGCCGGGAATGCGCCCGGCTGATCGAACAGCGCAGCAAGGATTTGCAGCTGGCCGTCTGGCTGGCCGAGGCCAGCGTGCAGACGGCCGGCGTGCGCGCGCTCGGCGACAGCCTGCTGCTGACCGCCATGCTGTGCGAGCGTTATTGGGACGGCCTGTATCCGCTGCCGGACGAGGATGGCGTCGAGCGCCGCATCGGCAACCTGGCATGGCTGGCCGCGCGCATCGCGCCGTGGCTGCGCGCCGTGCCCCTTACCGACGGCGCGGATGGCCATTCGCTCGGCGATTTCGACGTCGCGCGCATGCAGGGCCCCGACGCGCTGGCGAAGCTGGAAGGAGCGCGCCTGCGTACGGCGCAGGCGTTTTATACGAACCTGATGCGCGACTGCGAGCATTGTGCGGACGCGATCGACCGGCTGGAAAAGAGCGTCGACGTAGCGGTGGGAGCGGACGGTCCCAGCTTCAGCGCCGCGCGCTCGGGACTCGAAAGTCTTGTCCTGTTCATCAAGCCGGCATTGAAGGACGCGGCGCCGGCCCCGGGCGCGACCGATGTCGTCGTCATGGGAGCGGCGCGGGCACCGGCGGTGGAGGGGCCGCTGCAATCCCGCGTGCAGGCGCTGGCGCAACTGCGCGCGGTGGCGGATTATTTTCGCCGCACGGAGCCGCACAGCCCGGTCGCCTACCTGGCCGACAAGGCTGCGCAGTGGGGGGAGCAACCGCTGCACGTGTGGCTGCGGTCGGTCGTTAAGGATGACGCGGCGTTCGCCCACATCGAAGAGATGCTGGGCGTGGGGCCGCGGCCGTCCTGATCAGTGCGGGGTCTGCCCCTGCGACTGGGCGGCTTTCAGCCGTTCGGTTGCGCTCGCGACCTCTTCCTCGACGCGGCGCATGGCGTCGCGCGTCGATTGCGTCACCTGCTCGTAGCCCTTGAACGCATTCTCGATCGCGGCCTTGATGATCTCCACGGCGTTTTCCTGGCCCGGCTTGACGTTCTGCGTGACGTCGTAGATCAGCGCGGACAGGGTGTTTTTCGCTTCGGCCAGGTGGGTATCGGCGGCCTGCTCGAATTCGCTCTTGATGTCGCCGATGATCTGCTTGAGCTGTTCGCCATAGGCCGTCGCTTCCGTCACGCCCGGCTGCATACGTGCCTGCAGGGCATCGATGGCCGTCTTCGGGTCCGGTGCCTGGCTGAACTGGCGGCTGGCCTCCAGCGTGTTTTCCATCGATTGCTTGGCGGTCGCCAGGTTCAGCGCCACCACCTGCTCGACGCCCTGCACGGCCTTGGTGGCCAGGGCGTTAAACGTCTGCATCTGCAGGTCGAACAGGGTCTTGGTGGCGTTTGCGAATTGCTCGGGGTTGTTGAACATCGATTTCTCCTCGGTTAGGGACTACGGCGACCTTCGTGTTGCACACTCCTCTGGTGGATTATTTAGCAGGCAATGGTTTTTCGCAACGGGCGTCACGATAGGGCCCGTCGGCGCGCGCCCAGCCGTCGCCGAGCGGCGTCTGCGAACACACGAGCGCGCCCGTGCTCTTGCTGCGCCAGTGATACCAGGGCGCCGGGGCCGCGTTCAGGACGACGGGACCGGCCAGGGCAAGGCTCAATGCGATGAGTACAGTCTTCTTCATGGTGCGTCGAGCTTAACGGCTTGGCGCGGCAAGTCAAGCAAGGCTTGAGCTTCCCATCGTGGGAAGGAGTATGCTGGCACCATGAACGACACATATTTCAACATCGGCGAGGCCGCCCGGGCCTCCGGCGTGACGGCGAAGATGGTGCGTCATTACGAATCCATCGGCCTGCTGCCGCCGGCGCGGCGCACGGAGGCGGGCTACCGGCTGTACGGCGGCGCCGACGTGCGCATGCTGCAATTCATCCACCGCGGCCGCGCGCTGGGCTTTTCGCTGGACCAGATCGCGAACCTGCTGGCGCTGTGGCGCGACAAGCACCGGGCCAGCGCCGACGTGCGCCGCCTGGCCCTCGAACACATCGATGAGCTCGACCGCAAGATCGCGGAGCTGGAGGCGATGAAGCGCACGCTCGCCGCGCTGGCCAGTTCCTGCCATGGCGACGCGCGTTCCGATTGCCCCATCCTGGACGACCTGGCGGCCCACTCAGTCAGCCACTGACTCATCCGGCTAGACCGGGCGGCGGCATTGCGGTCTAATGGCTGACATGACCCTCCGCCTGCCGCTCGCCGCCTGCCTGATCGCACTCGCCGTCCTTGTGCTGGTGGGCGCTGCCATCGTGTGGGCGATCGGATCCAGACTGATCGCGGTCGAACCGCGGCCCGTGGCGCTGGCCGGCCCCGGCTTCGAAGACGTGCTGCTGCGCGCGGCGCCGGACCAGCGCGTCGCCGGCTCCTGGCTGCCTGGACGGGGCCGCGGCGCCGTCCTGCTGCTGCACGGGATCCACGGCGACCGCCGCGACATGGCCGACCGCGCCCGTTTCCTGAACGCCCAGGGCTATGCCGTCCTGCTGATCGACCTGCCGGGCCAGGGGGCCAGCACCGCGTCCTCCGTCACGTTCGGCCTGCGCGAGGCCGATGGCGTCCGGGCCGCGCTCGAGGAATTGCGGCGGCGGGCGCCGGGGCAGCGGATCGGCGTGATCGGCGTGTCGCTGGGCGCGGCATCGCTCGTGTTGTGCCGCGACTGTCCGCCCGTCGATGCGGTCGTGCTGGAATCGATGTATCCGACGATCGAGGAAGCCGTCGCGAACCGCCTGCGCATGCGGCTGGGGCCCGTGGGCGGGCCGCTGTCCGCGCTGCTGCTGTGGCAGTTGCCGCTGCGCCTGAACATCCGGCCGGATGCGCTGCACCCGATCAAATACCTGGGACAGGTGAAAGCACCGGTGCTGATCGCGGCCGGCAGTGCCGACCTGCACACGACGTTGGCGGAAACGCAGCGGCTGTACGAGGCCGCCGCGCAGCCGAAGGCATTGTGGGTGGTGGAGGGGGCCGCGCACGTGAACCTGCATGCGTATGCGCAGGAAGAATACGAGCGGCGCATCGGCGCGTTTTTGGCGGCGCACCTGGATCCGGTCGTTGTCGGTGATGTACGCTGAAACGCAAAACGCCGCAATCCTTGTGCAAAGACTGCGGCGTTTTGCGCCAGTATCCTGGTGGTCGATAAGACCGGGTAGCTTTTGGTGCCCACGGAGGGACTCGAACCCCCACACCTCGCGGCACATGGACCTGAACCATGCGCGTCTACCAATTCCGCCACGTGGGCATGCAAAACATCAAAACGTACAACAAACTACGGTAGCTTCTGGTGCCCACGGAGGGACTCGAACCCCCACACCTCGCGGCACATGGACCTGAACCATGCGCGTCTACCAATTCCGCCACGTGGGCAATGCAACTTCGATACCGCTATTACTGCGCTTACTTCCGCGTGGACTCGGGGAGTCCACCCTACAGGTAGCTTCTGGTGCCCACGGAGGGACTCGAACCCCCACACCTCGCGGCACATGGACCTGAACCATGCGCGTCTACCAATTCCGCCACGTGGGCCTACAAAACAACCTCAATGCTCGCCAGCTGGTGCCCACGGAGGGACTCGAACCCCCACACCTCGCGGCACATGGACCTGAACCATGCGCGTCTACCAATTCCGCCACGTGGGCATTGGACCGCTTTGCTTGCATTGCTCGACGTTGCCGTCGAATTCCGCTACGATATCAGGCTTTGCCGTTTTGCGCTAGACCAACTTTCGCTCGATCTCAGCGCGCATCGCCTGCGCAGCACCTTCGTTTCCGGCTGGGCCGTTTCCGAAGAGACCGAGAGTATAGCGGATGGATGGCAAATGTCAAAGACCCTCCGAACAGGACATTCCCTGCACGGTTCATGGGGGACGTTAGGCGAATCCGCCGGTCCTCCGTTACACTACGCGTGCCTACGTGTCAATGTAACGATATCCGCGCCCTCGGACAGATGGACGGCGCTCACTGAAAAGATAAGAAAACCAATTTGAAGCACCCAACACATACCATTCCAAGCCGCGAGGAAATCCTCGGCGTGTTCCGCCAGGCCCAGGGTCCGCTCGACAGCGGCGCCCTGGCCCGAGCCCTTCAAGTCAACCCGGAAGCGGAGGGCGTACTGACGCGCCGCTTGAATGCGATGGAGCGCGACGGTCAGTTGCGCGCCAATCCGGCCGGCGAATATGCGCTCACGGACCACTCGAGTTTCATTTCCGGCCGCATCAGCGCGCACCGCGACGGCTTCGGCTTCGTCATCCCGGACGAGGGTGGCGAAGACCTGTTCCTGCCCGATAAGGAAATGCAGAAAGTCCTGCACGGCGACCGCGTGCTGGCCCGCGTCGTCGGCACCGACCGCCGCGGCCGCGCCGAAGGCACCATCGTCGAAGTCAGGGAACGCGCCAATACCCACGTCATCGGCCGCCTGCTGAACGAGAACGGCGTCTGGGTCGTCGCGCCGGAAGACAAGCGCATCGGCCAGGACATCCTCGTCAGCGGCTCCCCCGGCAAGGCCAAGTCCGGCCAGGTCGTCAGCGTGGAACTGGTCGAGCAGCCGTCGCGCTTCCGCCAGCCCACCGGCAAGATCGTCGAAGTGCTCGGCGAACTGGACGACCCGGGCATGGAGATCGAGATCGCCGTGCGCAAATTCGGCGTGCCGCACATCTTCTCGCCGGCCGCCGTCAAGCAGGCCAGCAAGCTGCCGAACGAGGTGCGCGACGCCGACCTCGCGGATCGCGTCGACCTGCGCGACGTGCCGCTCGTCACGATCGACGGCGAGGATGCGCGCGACTTCGACGATGCCGTCTACTGCGAACCCGTCAAGATCGGCCGCACCAAGGGCTATCGCCTGCTCGTCGCGATCGCCGACGTGAGCCACTACGTCAAGCCGAACGATGCGCTGGACGGCGACGCGATCGAGCGCTCGACGTCCGTGTACTTCCCGCGCCGCGTGATTCCGATGCTGCCGGAAAAGCTGTCGAACGGCCTGTGCTCGCTGAACCCGGCCGTCGACCGTCTCACGCTCGTGTGCGACATGGTCGTCACGACGGATGGCGAAGTGAAGGCGTACCAGTTCTATCCGGCCGTGATGCACTCGGCGGCGCGCCTGACCTATAACGAGGTCGCGGCCATCCTGGGCAACACGAACGGACCGGAAGCGGGCCGCCGTCCCGGCATCGTGCCGCACCTGCTGAACCTGAACGAGGTGTTCCGCGCGCTGCTGCAGGCACGCCAGGAGCGGGGCGCCATCGATTTCGAGACGACGGAGACCTATATCGTCTGCAACGCGATGGGCAAGATCGAAAAGATCCTGCCGCGCACCCGCAACGACGCGCACCGCCTGATCGAGGAATGCATGCTGGCCGCCAACGTGTGCGCGGCCGATTTCCTGATCCGCCACGACCAGCCGAGCACGTTCCGCATCCACGCCGTGCCGACCGAGGAAAAGCTGAACCAGCTGCGCACCTTCCTGAAGCAGGTGGGCCTGAACCTGGGGGGCGGCACGACGCCGCAGGCGCGCGATTACGCCGAGCTGATGACGCGCATCAAAGAGCGCCCGGACGCCACGCTGCTGCAGACGATGCTGCTGCGCTCGATGCAACAGGCCGTCTACAGCCCGGACAACGTCGGCCACTTCGGCCTCGCGTACGAAGCCTACGCGCACTTCACGAGCCCGATCCGCCGCTACCCGGACCTGCTGACGCACCGCGCCATCAAGGCCGTGCTGAAGGGCAAGAAGTACGAGCCGACCGGCATCGACCTGTCGAAGCTGAATACGACCGTGTCGAAAGCGGTGCGCAAGCAGGCGACGAAGGACAAGGCCGAAGGCAAGCAGAAGGATCCGAAGGACCTGACGATCTGGGACGCGCTGGGTGTGCACTGCTCGGCCAACGAACGCCGCGCCGACGAAGCGTCGCGCGACGTCGAGAACTGGCTCAAGTGCTACTACATGAAGGACAAACTCGGCGAGGAATTCACCGGCGTGATCTCGGGCGTGACGCCGTTCGGCATCTTCGTCCAGCTGGACCAGCTGTTCGTCGAAGGCCTCGTGCACGTCACGGGCCTCGGCACGGATTATTTCCAGTACGACGAGGCGCGCCATGAACTGCGCGGCGAACGCACGGGTCAGGTGTACCAGCTGACGGGACGAGTCACGGTACAGGTGGCGCGCGTCGACCTCGAATCGCGCAAGATCGACCTCGTGCTGGCGCAGCCGAAAGACGTGGAGCCGGCGCCGCTGGAACGTGCCCGTGCCGCCGCGCTGGACGCCACGGAGCCGAAGCCGCCCCGTCGCAGGAAAGCGGGTGGTGGGACGCAAGCCGCCGCGCCGGCGCCCGCCATCACCGACGAAAGCATCGACGATGTCGTGTTCGTGCCGCCCACGCGCGGCCGCCGCGGCTCCCGCAATGCTTCATCGGCAGCAAAACCAGCCGCATCACAACCGACCGCGACGAAAAAGATCGCGGCGAAAAAAAGCGCTCCCACGAAGAGCGCCTCCAAAACCAGGAAGAAGAAGTAACGCATGAAAAATAAAATGATTTTTGGCTTCCACGCCGTGACATCGCGCCTCCGCCACGAGGCTGCAAGCGTGGAAGAGATCTTCGTCGATGCAGGCCGCCAGGACCGCCGCATGCAGGACCTGATCGCCAACGCGAAGTCGGCCGGCGTGCGCGTGATGCCCGTCGACGCCGAGCGCCTCGACAAGATCGTCGGCACCCGCCGCCACCAGGGCGTGATCGCGTTCGCAAGCCAGCTGTCGCTGGCGCGCAACCTGGACGAGTTGCTGGATGCCGTGGAAGGCCCGCCGCTGCTGCTGATCCTGGACGGCATCACCGACCCGCACAACCTGGGCGCCTGCCTGCGCGTGGCGGACGGCGTCGGCGCGCATGCCGTCATCGCCCCGAAGGACCGCTCCGTCGGCCTGAACGCGACGGCGGCCAAGGTCGCGAGCGGCGCCGCCGAGACCGTGCCGTACATCACCGTGACGAACCTGGCGCGCACGATGCGCGACCTGAAGGAACGGGGTATCTGGCTGATCGGCACGTCCGACGATGCCGACAAGGGCCTGTACGAAGGCGATTTCACGGGCCCGACGGCGCTTGTGATGGGCTCGGAAGGCGAGGGCATGCGCCGCCTGACCCGCGAAACCTGCGACATGCTCGTTTCCATTCCCATGTTCGGCTCGGTCGAGAGCCTGAACGTCTCCGTGGCCTCGGGCGTCTGCCTGTACGAGGCACGCCGCCAGCGCCTGGCGCGCGAGCCGCAGTAATCTTGGACCCCAGTACGTCGTCCCCGCGCAGGCGGGGACCCAATTTTGCTTGCGCTGCGGCTACGCGCGCAAAATTGGGCCCCTGCCTTCGCAGGGGCGACGCGGTCGCCAGGCGGCCCCTCCAAAATTGATTCCCTCATAAGCAAGTACGGCGCGGATCGGCTACCATGCTGTTTCACTTGCACGAATCACGACTATGTTTTCCAACCTGCGCGAAGATATCCAGAGCATCATCGAACGCGACCCTGCAGCCCGTAGCGCATGGGAAGTGCTCACCTGCTACCCGGGCCTGCATGCCGTCGTCATGCACCGCTGGGCGCACGCATGTTGGCGCGCCAACTTCCGCTGGCTGGGAAGGTTCATCTCGTACTTCGCACGCGTTCTCACGGGCATCGAAATCCACCCCGGCGCGACGATCGGCCGCCGCGTGTTCATCGATCACGGCTTCGGCGTCGTGATCGGCGAGACGGCCGTCGTCGGTGACGATTGCACGATCTACCAGGGCGTTACCCTGGGTGGCACGACCCTGGTCGCGGGCACGAAGCGCCATCCGACCCTGGAGCGCGGCGTGATCGTCGGTGCAGGCGCGCAGGTGCTCGGCGCGTTCACGGTCGGCGAGTACGCGAAGGTGGGCTCGAACGCCGTCGTCGTCAAGCCGGTTCCGGCCGGCGCGACGGCCGTCGGCAACCCGGCCCACATCGTGCGCAAGGAAGAGCAGACGCGCAGCGCGCAGATGTTCGCCGCCTATGGCGTCACGCCGAACGGCGACGATCCGCTGTCGAAGGCGCTGCGCAACCTGATCAACCATGTGGCCCAGCAGGACGAGCAGATCGAGCGCATGTGCGCGACGATGAAGGCGGCCGGCATCCGCTGCCAGGCACCGGACGAGAGTGATAAACTCGACCAGGCGCAACTGAACCGCCTTGTCGAATAAAAGAATAAGAGAATAAAGGACCACAGATGCAAGACGATATCCCGGGCAGCTTCGACCCGGCATCCGACCTCGACCCCAACGAAATCCGCGTACTGGGCGTCCTCGCCGAAAAAGAGGCGCTGACGCCCGACAACTATCCCATGTCGCTGAATGCGGTGATGAACGGCTGTAATCAGCTGTCCAGCCGCGATCCCGTGATGCAGCTGTCGGAAGACGTCGTCCACGACACGCTGCAGCGCCTCATGCAGCGCAAGCTCGTGAACGGCATCGCCCAGGCCGGCGCACGCGTCATCAAGTACGAGCACCGCATGCGCATCAAGTGGACGCTTGAGCAGGACAAGGTCGCCGTGCTGGCCGTGCTGATGCTGCGTGGCCTGCAGACGGCGGGCGAGATCCGCAGCCGCACGGGCCGCCTGCACGATTTCAAGTCGGTGGCCGAGGTGGAAAGCGTGCTGCAATTCCTCATCGACAAATATCCGCCGCTCGTCATCCGCCTCGAACGGGCGCCGGGGACGAAGGAATTCCGCTACGGACAATTGCTCGGTGGCCCGATCGACGTCGCGCGCATGGATGCGGGCGGTGGCGCCGTCGCCGGCTCGGCCGGCGGCTCGACGGGCGCCCGCGTCGCGCAGCTGGAGCAGGAAGTGGCCGCGCTGCGCAACGAAGTCGACGAACTCAAGGCGCAGTTCGCGGCGTTTCGTCAGCAGTTCGAGTAACGTCCTCGGATGATCCCTCGTCGAAGCGCACGAGGGCGTCATCCGGCCAGAGCGTGTCGCCGATCGGCACCATCACGTTCCACCCGTGCACCTCCAGCGCGCGCGACCGTTCGCCGTCGCGCAGCACGGCCCGTGCACCCGCACGCGGCGCCAGCACGCCGAAATTAAAATCCTTCTTGGCGCACCAGTCCGACGTCAGCATCAACGTGTCGATGGCCGCCTTCGCGAGGAACGGCATCTGGTCCTTGACGATGGCGATCGTCACGCGGCACTCCAGCCGCAGGTCGCCCAGCCGGTGGACATTGTCCGGCAGGCCGGCCGTGCGCACGTCCGGATGCCCCGTGTACAAGCCGGTCTTCTGGTTCAAAATGAACGTGGCGTCCGCATCGTAAGCGGCCTGGTTGCGGCCCACGGCGAGAAAGCCGGCGGCGTCGATGGGCACGTCTTCCTGGAAGCTGCCGTCGTCGCTCGCGAGCCGCAGCCGCAAGCCGTCGCCCGCGTTCGCCGGCGCGCCTTCCGCGTGCCGCATGCGGAAGCGCAGGGCGGCATGCGGCGCCAGCGCACGGTGCGCGTCGAACGCGTCCAGGCCCGCCGCGACGTTCCGGTACGAACGCATTTCCGGATCCGCGATGCCCTTTACCTGCACCGACGGCACGGGTTCGTCGGCATGCGCGGCGGGCAGGGCGCATGCCAGCAGCGCGCACAGCGCAACAGTCATACGCTTCATGGCGCGGTTCCTTGCGGCGCGACGAACGCCAGGTCGACGACGGCATCGTTGCCCCAGCTCGTGTCGTACAGCGGCAGTTCGAACTCGCGGTTCTTCACTTTCAGCGGCAACGTGCGCTCGCCTTCGCGCAGCACGGCGGATGCCAGCGGCGATTCCACGTTCACGGACCACGTGCGGTCCTGGTCCTTGAAAAAGCTGCACCAGTCGCCCGTCAGGAACACGGTGTTGGCCAGCGCGACGACCCAGAACGGCGCCTCCTTCTTGGCGACCGTGACGAAGACCTGGCATTCGAGCCGCAGGTCGCCGAGACGGCGCTGGTTGTCGGCGAGGCCGGGCGTGCGCACGTAGGGCCAGACGCGGGCCTCCTTGCGCTTGCGGCTCAGCACCAGCTCCGCGTCGGTATCCCACGCCTGCTGGCTGCGCGGTACGTCGAACAGCGCGTCGGCACCGACCGGCAGTGCCAGCGCGAACGCGTCGGCGGTCAGCTTCGCCGTCGGCAGGTCGCCCTCCAGCAGGGCGCCGCCGGGCCGGCGCACGGCGAACCGCAGGTGCGCCACCGCCGGGGCCAGTGCGTGCTGGGCGTCGAAGGTGTCCAGGCCGGCCGCGATGGCGCGGTAGGAATGCATCGCCGGATTCCTGATCGCATTCACGTGCACGACGCCTTCGCGGTTTGCGCCCGGCTCGACGTCCTCGGCGCAGGCCGTGGCGGACAGCAGGGCGAGGGAGATGAGGGCCGGGCGCATGGCCTCAGCCTTCATCGCGCCAGCGCCGCATGCGGACCGCTGCAACCAGCATCGCGACGCCCAGCGCCACGCCGATCCACGCATCGATGCCGTTCAGCGACATGTACGACTGGGAGACAAGTCCGCTCATGTCGACACCGTTCTCGGTCGGGCGCATGCCGGTCGGCAAGTGCGGCTGGAACGTGAACCAGATGCCGGGTACGATGCCGCCCAGGATGCGGGCGACGACGTCGTTCGCGTAGTGCGCCAGCAGCAATGTCTGGCCGGAGAAATTCTCGAGCGCCGCGTTCACCCACTTGATGATGACGAGTGCGACGACAGGCACGCCGACGGCCCACAGGAACGGCTTCGATTTCGCCCAGCTCGATACGAGCATGAGCCAGCCCACGGTCGGCAGCGCCCACACGACGTACACCGGCAGCAGGGCGGCGAGGCGCAGCGGCGACAGGTACAGGTCGGACGACGCCAGCAGCGACGCGAACAGGTTCAACCCCTGCGTGCTGAGTGCCAGGCAGGCGATGAACAGCAGGGCCAGCGAGGCGGCGACGGCCAGCACGAGCGTGATCGCGGGCGCGACGACCATCGCCGTGACGGCCTTCGACAGCACCGTCATCGGATCGGACACGGGCAGCGATTTCCAGAACAGAATGCTGCGATCGCGACGCTCGTCGTACAGCGCGCCCAGGCAGTAGAAGAACACGACGCCGGTCAGGATCGCGAACAGCGGCGCCGATGCGCCCAGGTACATGCCGGTGGCGATCTTCGCGACCATCAGCTTCGTTTCGTCGGGCAGGATCTGGTCCAGGCGGGCGTGATTCAACGTCTGGCCATTGATGGTCACGTGCGCGGGAATGCCGTGCTGCATGATGCCGTAGGTGATCGTCAAGCCCAGCAGCACGACGAGCAGCGAGCCGACAATCAATGGCGCCCAGAACATCGAGCCCTTGTGCTCCCAGAACTCGCGCCGCAGCAGCCACTTCAGGGTGTCTGCGTTCTTGTTCGTATTCATGCGTAGGTCCCTTTCATGGTCGCGACGAACAGGTCGGCGACGGACGGATTGCGGGTTTCGCCGAGGGCGGCCAGCTGCTGGCGCGACGCGCCGCCGGGGCCCGCGTCGAACAGCAGCACGGCCTTGCCGAACACGGTGCGGCGGTCGATCGGCTGCAGTGCATTGGCGGCGCTCAGTTTTTCCTGCGGTACCATCACTTCGACATAGCGTTCGCCGATCTCTTCCATCGACGCGGCCAGCACGATGCGGCCGTCGCGAATGAACATCAGATCCGTCAGGATGTGCTCGACTTCCTCGACCTGGTGCGTCGTGATGACGATCGTCTTGTGCTCGTCAAAATAGTCTTCCAGCAGGTTCTGGTAGAACTGCTTGCGATAGATGATGTCCAGGCCCAGGGTCGGCTCGTCCAGCACGAGCAGCTTCGCATCGATCGCCATCACGAGGGCCAGGTGCAGTTGCACGATCATGCCCTTGGACATTTCCTTGACCTTCATGCCCGGCTGGAGCTTCGTGTTCGCGATATAGCGTTCCGCCTTCTCGCGGTTGAAGCGCGGGTGCACGCCGGCCACGAAGTCGATGGCGTCGCGCACGCGCAGCCAGCGCGGCAGGATCGCCACGTCGGCGATGAAGCAGACGTCCTGCATCAGCGCGTCACGGTGCGTGCGCGGGTCGAGGCCCAGCACCGATAACTGGCCGTCGAACGGGATCAGGCCCAGTGCGGCTTTCAGGGTGGTAGTCTTGCCGGACCCGTTCGGGCCGATCAGGCCGACGATGCGGCCGGCGGGGATGGTGAAGTCGATGCCGTCCACCGCCGTGCGCTTGCCGTAGCGCTTCGTCAGGTTCTTCGCTTCGATCACGGCGCTCATTTGTCGCCTCCGACCGGTTCGCGCAGCAATTGCTCGATGTTGAGGCCGAGGCGGCGGATCCGTTCCAGCATCGCCGGCCATTCCTCGCGCAGGAAGCGCTCCCTTTCGCTGGCGAGCAATTTCTCGCTCGCGCCTTCCGTGACGTACATACCGATCCCCCTTCGTTTTTCTACTAAGTTGTCGTCGACCAGTTCCTGGTAAGCCTTCGAGACCGTGATCGGGTTCAGCTGGTATTCCGCTGCGATCTGGCGCACGGAGGGGAGCGGATCCCCGGCCTTCAGGGCGCCATCGAGCATCATACCGATCACCCGGTCCTTCAACTGCCGGTAGATCGGAGAGTTGTCATTCCAGCCGATCGTCATTGCCGGCCTCCTTTCGTCGCGGTGCAGTCCGTGTCATGCCTGCCTCCATGTTGGTGATGTAGAGTTGTGGTGTTGTATTGAAGTATAACACCGTGTCGGCAGCGGTCAATACAGGGATGACCTAGCAGGATTGAGAGGGTGGTTAGAGAGGTTGTCCGTCGAGATCGAAGCGCACGATGCGTCCGGTGTTGTCGATCGCGATCCAGCCGCCGCGGACGGGCTCGGTGTCCAGTTCCCAGTCGGGCAGCACGTAGCGCCGTTTGCCGTCGGTGTCGTGCAGGGCGGGGCGGTGGGTGTGCCCGTGGATGATGTCGTCGGTGTTGGTCTGCGCATGCAGCGCGGCGACGGCGGCCGGGGTGACGTCCATGATCTCGTACGATTTTTCGCCGTGCGCGGCGCGGCTGCCTTCGCGCAGGCCGGCGATGATCGCCTTGCGCTGGGCGAGCGGCATCGCGAGGAACTGGCGTTGCCACGCCGGGTCGCGCACCTGGGCGCGGAAGGCCATGTACTTGACGTCGTCCGTGCACTGGGCATCGCCGTGCACGAGGACGACCTGGCGGCCGCCGATGGTCGCGACGTGGGGCTCGGGCAGCAGGGTGAGGCCGGCCGCCTCGGCGAAGCCGGCGCCGACGAGGAAGTCGCGGTTGCCGCCGAGCCAGTAGACGGCCGTGCCGGCATCGCCCAGGCGGCGCAGCGCGGTGGCGACGCTGCGGTTGAATGGGTCGTCGAGGTCGTCGTCGCCGGCCCAGTATTCGAAGATGTCGCCGAGCAGATAAAGCCGCTCGGCATGCGCCGCGCGTTCGGCCAGGAAGCGGAAGAAGGCTTCGGCCGTACGCGGGTGGGAGGCCTGCAGGTGCAGGTCGGAAATGAAGAGTGCGAGCGTGCGCGCGGGTGCGGTCATCGTGTTGCCAGGACGACCGGGCGGTGGCTCCCGCGCGTCATGCCTGCCTATCTGGAATTACTAAACACCTCGAAAAACTGTCGCGAGCGGCAGCAGATTTGGCCGAGAAGCGCAGCTGTACGAATAGTACAGCGAGCATCGCAGGCCAAATCTGCAACGCGCAGCAGGTTTTGCGACGTGTTTAAACGACTTCGATCTTTTCGATGACGACATCGTCAGCGGGCAGGTCCGAGTGCATGCCGGCACGGCTGGTCTTGACGTTGTTGATCTGGTCGACGACGTCCTGGCCTTCGACGACCTTGCCGAAGACGGCGTAGCCCCAGCCGTCCTGGCCCGGATAGTTCAGGAAGTCATTGTTCTTGGTGTTGATGAAGAACTGGGCCGATGCCGAGTGCGGGGCCATCGTGCGGGCCATGGCGATCGTGTACTTGTCGTTCTTCAGGCCGTTCTTCGCTTCGTTCTCGACGGTCTGCTCGGTGGCTTTTTGCTTCATGCCCGGCTCGAAACCGCCGCCCTGGATCATGAAGTCCTTGATCACGCGATGGAAGATCGTGTTCGAGAAGTGACCCTTGTTCACGTAGTCCAGGAAGTTGGCAACGGTCTTCGGTGCCTTGTCGGCGTCCAGTTCGACCTTGATGTTGCCCTTGTTGGTGGTCATGAGTACGGTGGTCATTTTTTTTCCTATCGTTGGAGTTGCGAGTTCGTTATTTTACCGCCTTATCACCCTTGAGGAGGGTGACGGACTGGATCGTGACAGGTGTGACGGGCACGTTCTCGAGGCCGCGGATGTCGTCCACGACGACGGCCTTGATCTTGTCGACGACGTCCTGGCCCTTCACGACCTTGCCGAACACCGTATAGCCGGAGCCCTGCATGTTCGGATAATCGAGGCCGGGATTGTCGACCACGTTGATGAAGAATTGCGACGTGGCGGAGTCCGGATTCGATTCGCGCGCCATGGCGACCGTATACTTTTCGTTCGACAGGCCGTTGTTGGACTCGTTCTTGATCGGTTTGTTCGTCTTGCGTCCGTGGAACTGGGCATCCATGCCGCCGCCCTGGATCATGAAGCCGTCGATCACGCGGTGGAAAATCGTGCCCTTGTAGAAGCCTGACTTGACGTACTTGAGGAAATTGTCCACGGAAATGGGCGCTTTTTCCGGGTTCAATTCGAGCACGATCTCGCCCATCGACGTTTTCAAAGACACTTGCGGGTCGGCGGCAAATGCCGCGGTGGACAGGGCCAGCGCGGCCAGGCCAACACTAAAACGGGCAAAAAAGCGGGCGCCGGGCGATTTCAGGACATGCATCGTTGCTTCCTCTCGGTGGATATAGCGCAAAGTACTGTCAAGGGTTTTGCAGAAAAATAAACCTATGGCATATGCGGCCAGTCGGGATTTTATCAATGCTATACTTTGCGACGGACTGCCGATTCTATCAAAAAGAACAAGGTTCCCAAGATTCGCCGTCCTGCTCCAACCCTCTAGCAAACATCCGATGAGCCAACTCAAGATCTACAACACGCTCGCGCGTGACAAGCAGGTATTCGTTCCCCTCCAACCCGGCAAGGTCAACATGTACGTGTGCGGGATGACGGTGTACGACTACTGCCACGTCGGTCATGGCCGGATGATGATGGCGTTCGACGTCATCTACCGCTGGCTCAAGGCATCGGGCTACGACGTCAAGTATGTCCGCAACATCACGGACATCGACGACAAGATCATCAAGCGTGCCGTCGAGAACAACGAAACGATGACGGCACTCACGACCCGTTTCATCAAGGCGATGGACGAGGACACGGCTGCTTTGGGCATCCTGCCGCCGGATGTTGCGCCGAAGGCGACGGACTACGTGCCGCACATGCTGTCGATTATCGAAAAGCTGGAAACGAAGGAACTCGCCTACAAGGGGGAAGACGGCGACGTGAACTATGCCGTGCGTAATTTCCCAGGCTACGGCAAGCTGTCCGGCAAATCGCTGGACGACCTGCGTGCCGGCGAGCGCGTGGATGTGAACACGGGCAAGCGCGACCCGCTCGACTTCGTGCTGTGGAAGGCTGCCAAGGAATCCGAGCCCGATGAGGCCAAGTGGGATTCGAAATGGGGTAAAGGCCGTCCAGGCTGGCACATCGAGTGCTCGGCCATGTCGTGCGCCATGCTGGGCGAACATTTCGACATCCACGGCGGCGGCGCGGACCTGCAGTTCCCGCACCACGAGAACGAGATCGCCCAGTCGGAAGGCGCGTTCGGTCCGCCGATGGCGAATTACTGGATCCATAACGGGTTCGTGCGCGTCGATAACGAGAAGATGTCCAAATCGCTGGGCAATTTCTTCACGATCCGCGACGTCCTCAAGAAATACGATGCGGAGGTCATCCGTTTCTTCATCCTGCGCGCCCATTACCGCAGCCCGCTGAATTACTCGGACGTCCACATCGACGACGCGAAGGGCGCGCTGACGCGCCTGTACACGGCGCTGTCCGAAGTGGACATCGGCGGCGAGCCGGTCAGCGTCGACTGGGATGAAGCCCACGCACAGCGCTTCCGCGACGCAATGGACGACGATTTCAATACGCCGCTGGCGGTGGCCGAACTGTTCGACCTCGCCTCTGACGTCAACAAGAGCAAATCCGTCGCGGCCGCGCGCCAGCTGAAGGCGCTGGCCGCCGTGCTGGGCCTGCTCGAACGCAGCCCACAGGCCTTCCTGCAGGCTGGCACGCCGGGCGAGGGCGGTCTCGATGAAGCGGCGATCGTCGATGCGATCGCGCGCCGCGCCGCCGCCAAGAAGGCGCGCAACTTCGCCGAGGCCGACGCGATCCGCGCCGAGCTGACTGCGGGCGGTGTCGTGCTCGAAGACAAGCCGGACGGCAGCACCAATTGGCGTCGCGCCTGACGCCAGAGCGCCCGGACATACACGAGCATGGCACTTTCCAAGGACCTCGCGGGCGCCGTCCCGGCGCCGCCGGACGTTCAGCCTTCCGTCCCACCGTACTGGGCGGAGGCGAAGGCCGAGCTCATGCGCCGGGATCGCATCATGAACAAGCTGATCCCGCAATTCGGCGACATGCACCTGCGCGGTCACCCCGACCCGTTCACCACGCTGGCCCGGTCCATCGTCGGCCAGCAGGTGACGGTGAAGGCGGCCGAGGTCGCCTGGACGAAGCTGCGCGCCCTGTGCCCGAAGATGACGCCGTCCCAGGTCATCAAGGCCGGCGCGGACGAGCTGGCGGGCTGCGGCCTGTCGAAACGGAAGACCGAATACATCCTCGACCTGGCCGATCACTTCAAGGCGAAACGCGTCCATGCCGACCAATGGTCGCAGATGGATGACGAGGCCGTCATCGCCGAGCTGGTCCAGATCCGCGGCATCACGCGCTGGACAGCCGAGATGTTTTTGATATTTAATCTGCTCAGACCGAACGTCCTGCCCCTGGACGATCCCGGCCTGATCCAGGGCATCAGCCAGAATTATTTCTCCGGCGAGCCGGTCTCGCGCAGCGATGCGCGCGAGGTCGCGGCGAACTGGGAACCCTGGCGGACAGTTGCCACATGGTATTTGTGGCGTAGCCTGGATCCGGTTCCGGTATAAAATAGCGCCCTTGCCGCCGCGCGGATGATCTTCCGCGGCCACGAACACACCCGGAGGTACAATGAGTAAAACAACTTTCCTCAGTTTCGAGCAGCCGATTGCCGAGCTCGATACGAAGATCGAGGAGCTGCGCTTCGTGCAGGATGATTCCGCCGTCGACATCTCGGAAGAAATCGACCGCCTGGCCAAGAAGAGCCAACAACTGACGAAAGACATCTATGCCAAGCTGACCCCCTGGCAGGTTTCCCAGATCGCCCGCCATCCGCAGCGTCCGTACACGATGGACTATGTGAACGCGATCTTCACCGATTTCCATGAACTGCACGGCGACCGTACCTTCGCCGACGACCAGTCGATCATCGGCGGCCTGGCCCGCTTCAACGGCCAGTCCTGCATGGTCATCGGCCACCAGAAGGGCCGCGACACGAAGGAACGCGCGGCGCGCAACTTCGGCATGCCGCGTCCGGAAGGCTATCGCAAGGCCATGCGCCTGATGAAGCTGGCCGAGAAATTCAACCTGCCGATCTTCACGTTCGTCGACACACCCGGCGCGTTCCCCGGCATCGACGCGGAAGAGCGTGGCCAGTCGGAAGCCATCGGCCACAACCTGTACGTGATGGCCGAGCTGAAAGTGCCGCTGATCGCCACGATCATCGGTGAAGGCGGCTCGGGCGGCGCGCTGGCGATCGCCGTCGGCGACGCCGTGCTGATGCTGCAGTACGCGACCTATTCCGTGATCTCGCCGGAAGGTTGCGCATCGATCCTCTGGAAGACGTCCGAGCGCGCGGCGGACGCGGCCGACGCCCTCGGCCTGACGGCGCACCGCCTCAAGGCGATGGGCCTGATCGACAAGATCGTCAACGAACCGCTGGGCGGCGCCCACCGCGATCCGGCCCAGATGGCCCAGCTGCTGAAGCGCGCACTGGCCGATACGCTGCGCCAGTTCCAGGGCATGAAGACCAAGGACCTGCTCGAGGCCCGTCACGCCAAGCTGATGGCCTACGGCAAGTTCAAGGAAACGACGCCGCGCGAAGAGTGAGCCGTCGTACGCAGGGGGCGGCCGCGATGGTAGCCCGGTTCGCGCAGGCCATCGCGGCCCTGCGCGCAGATGTCCTTCCCGATGCCATGCCTCCCGTCGCGGTCGCCCTCAGCGGCGGCCTCGATTCGATGGT
>Ga0187844_10000599_pt1 | contig 28168 bp, 26 predicted proteins | sample SpaLakP09_SKY_50_FD_134517 | JGI IMG/M metagenome (GOLD analysis project Ga0187844, IMG submission 134517) | Oligotrophic lake water microbial communities from Sparkling Lake, Wisconsin, USA - SP09_SKY_50 | ecosystem: Environmental > Aquatic > Freshwater > Lake | place: USA: Sparkling Lake... | reverse complement strand
TATTTCACCCACTTTTTCCAAATCTGTTAACTGTAGTTTTATAGAATCAACAAAATCCATTATATTCATTGCGTCTTTACATGTTTCATTTAAAAAGAATTGTAAATTAAATGTTTTGTTATTCGAATTTGTATTATTATGTGAATTTGTATTATTATGTATACCATTTTTAACTAGCTCCGCATTTTGGTTTATTAATTCTGAATTTTGTTTTATTAACATCATGAATAAATCTTTATCAAATATTTCATTTTTAACTATATTTTCTTCTTCAGCAAAACCGCAATTTTGTTTATGTTTACATAACGATGACATGTGTTTATATGTTCTACCACATTTACAAAAATATTTTTCTCCCTGTTGGGATTTTTGGGGATTTTCATTAGTAAATCCCTTAGTATTCGTTAGTCTCAGATGTTTTGCTGTCAATAAATGTTTGTTGTAGTCTTTCTTATTGCCTGAATTATAGTCACAATAATTACAAGAAAATAAATTTGGGATTTTTGGGGATTTTTCATTAGCCATAATTAGTAATATAGACTAATAAAAAATCCCTAAATACTTTTTCGCAAATTCATATTTTTTTATTTACAGTAACAAAATAAAAAAATATAAAAAAATGTTGACACGCTAATTTTCATTTATGGTCTTAAAAAAGAATTTTGGGCAAAATGTTTTACCTTTTTCAAAAATGGACAAAAAAAATGTCCAAAAATGAAAACCCGAAAAAACTTTCCCCAAAAAAAATCACAAATTTTACTACACGTGTAGGGAACTTTTTCACCCCTTAAAAGCCAAATATCCCGAAATTGCCTACACGATGTAGTGTTTTATAACAAATTAGGTGGCATATAATAAGCCAGCATTTCCGCCAACAAAGATAACCATGTTTACTCTTTCTTCCATCAAATATAAGTCAAAGTTGTAGTCATATATGCGCCAGGTTGGTTTGTTAATACCCACCAGGTCGCCTGTAGTTGGGTCACAAATGGTCAACACTTGTGCATAAGGGTCTACTGGAGGTGATATAGTAGTGAACTCAAGCTGAATATTTGTAAAACGACTCATATTCATTGCACCGGTTGGTTGTAAATTGAATGGAGATGTATCTAAACAAAAATTATAACAATATAATCCAGGAGGTGCATTACCAGCGGTTCTTACATATTTTTCTACAAAATTATACACACCTGCTGGCAAGATATTCTCTCTATATTGCCCATCCAATAAAATACCCATTGCTATAAGAATGTATTGAATATTTTGTGGGTTATAAACACCTGTAGTATAAAGTCCGCTTAATGTTCCTCCTGGATTCAAACCAGGACCCAATGTATGATATGTACTTGTTGTATTGGGATTTGGAATATCTCCCGCGGTAGGAGCAGGAGACACATCTTGTGGCATATAATTATAAGGCCAATTAGTATAATTTGACCATTGGTTTCTTAAATTTGCATCGCTCCTTTGAAAATAAAACATCCAACTAATAACCATTCCGATAGAATCCAAATCAACTCTGTTTTGTCCGGTAATATTGTAAAACGGTTTTTCATAAATTTGTTTAATTAAATATTTTTGTTCATTTTTGGCAAACAATTTGGATTCATCATTAGAGAGAAAACAATATGTGCAATTTAGATTTATATCAGCATTCCAATTGGTTCTTGTATCTACATAAGAGACGGGACCCAGTGTTTCATCTGGCGGTGTCTGTAGGAAGCGATAAAATTGCATATAAAATTGATTAAAATTTGGCTGCACAACTGGAAAATTATTAGCGTAATCCATAACATCGCGAATCGTAAACCATTCATTCACAGGTCGCAATGTGACACTAATCGTTAATTCGTTATATTGAAGTGCAACCAATGGAAATGCTTGAACCGTTTTAAGATTAAACCATGCACCTAAAGGTATATACAATGTGTGACCTGTTATGGAAGGCTGTGCACCAGCAGGACTGGTTGTATAATAAGCATTTGGATATGCGTTAACACGTGCGCCATAGTTTGCTGGATCATTTAATTCCGGTGTGTTTCCAATCATTTCATTAAATAAAGTCAATTTTTCTGCACTAAAGTCTCTTTGAGCAGAAGAGAGAATATATTTTCCTGAATATTGTTGTAGTTGTTGGTTACCACAATTAATCGTAATCTTGTCGATAATTTGTGCGCCAAGATTTTCTATCCATTGGAATTCATATGGTGCCCAATTTGTATAAGTACTTGATCCATCAGGGTTAAAGATTTGTTGTGGTGGCATAATAGGTGACCAAATGCTGGGTAATGTTAATGAAATGTAACAATCCATAAGCAAATCCGCATAACGCTTAACTTTAAATGTAAATGTAGAAGATGTAGTCAAATTAATAACAGGTGTTCCCTCATAATCAAGACGAAAATTTTGCTTCCCAAAATTCGTATATTTTAAATAAGTGGATTTCCAATATGTTTTTTGGGGATTCCCATTTAATATAACGTTTTGTTGCCCAGTAGCAACTAAGTTCATAAGACCTCCAGCCATATTAAGTATATAATATAGGGTTTTTTTAATTCTTTATTCCTTGTAATATAATTGAATTATTGTAATTCAGTATTTTATTCATTTTATTCTTAAAGAGATTATCTCATAAGTTTCAATATAAAGTGTCAAATGAATTAAAAATACAAAATATATATTTGCTCAATTATTATAAAAAATAAAAAACTATATTATATTATATTATATTAATGACAACTCAAAGCCAAGATTATTTAAGCATGATAAAAAATATGGATGAAAATTTTCAGAGTTATATGGTTATGGCATTTATTTTAATTATTTTATCCATCATGATAGGATATATAATCTATTTGACAAGACTTGCAGGCTCTGAATGTAACTATATGAATAATTTATACTCAACTGTCGATGGAAATATAAGACCAATAACCGGATCTGATTCGGATTGTAAAGGTAATTTATTTGATTATTATATTAAAACCGCCTATAATGCCTGTTCGGGAGGTTCTTATAAAAATGATTTTGTAGATATTTGTAATTTAAAAGCAGTAATAAAACAAGGTGTAAGATGTTTAGATTTTGAAATTTATTCAATAAATGATCAACCAGTTGTTGCTACAAGCACGTCTGATGATTATTTTGTAAAGGAGACATTTAACTCCATCAATTTTGGAGAAGTAATGAATACTATAAATGGTTATGCATTCGCCGGAGGAACATGTCCAAACCCCACAGACCCAATTATAATTCATTTAAGAATCAGAAGTAATAATCAAAAAATGTATTCAAAATTTGCGAATATATTTAAATCTTATGACTCAATCATGCTTGGAAAGGAATATAGCTATGAAAATTCAGGACGAAATATAGGTGGGATGCCACTGTTGTCTTTTAAAGGTAAAATAATTTTGATTGTAGATAAAATAAATAACGCATTTTTGGAAAACAAAGATTTTCTTGAATATGTGAATTTAACAAGTAATTCCGTATTTATGAGAGCATATGATTATTATAATGTTAAAAATAACCCTGATATCAATGAATTAACGGAATATAACAAAAAATGTATGACAATTGTATTACCTGATAAAGGCGTGAATCCTTCTAATCCAAGTGGTATATTGTCCAGAGCTGCTGGTTGTCAAATGGTCGCCATGCGATATCAACTGGTAGATAATTTTCTTATGGAAAATACATTGTTTTTTGACAGATGTGGTTACGCATTTTGTTTGAAACCGGAAGATTTGAGATATAAAGTGGTTACCATTCCGACACCAACGCCTCAAAATCCAGCTTACTCCTACGCAACACGCAATACAAGCACAGATTATTACAGTTTTAAGGTATAAAAATAGAACTTCGCATGAATATTTGGTGATTGTAATATAATAAAACACTTAAATAGTATTTATTGTATAATTTACATAATGACAAGAATAATTTTTCCAATGGCAATATCTTCTGGCATATTAGGGTTTTATAGAGGAACCCAACTTTATAACTATGAATATAATAAAAATGTAGAAAGATATAATAAAAATATAGAACAGTATAATAAATATGCGAAAGATTGTAATACATATAATATATCCTCAGAAAGGTATAGACAACCGCATTTCTTTTATTCTCGTAGTTTTATGAACGGATTATTAGGTACTTTTTTTTATATAAATCCTGTTTTAATCCCATTTTTTGTGACAAAAGAAATATATAGATTAGAAATATATATGCGAAATGATTTGGATGAATTAAAAAACCAAGATGAATATTATAGTTTGGTTTAATTAATTTTAATTTATTACATACCACTACATAAATATAATTAAAAACCATTTAAAAAATACGTAGATTACTATAATATTATAAATGGGGCAACTATTTTCACAAATCGAACGTCCAGGACCGGTAAATTACGATTGTCCAGTGTGCCAAAAATCTGGTAAATTGCCAAATCTCGCGGGTAAATTTTTCATTATAAATCTCAAAGAATGTCAATGTAACGGTTGTAACACAATATTCGAAAAAAAATTGTTTTTTAAAACGGTAGTGGATAGTGAAATTTACACTAATTCAACTACACGTAGCGATGATACCAAAGTATAAATATCCCGTTCTTCTAAAATAACCAACAATCCAAATCAATATCTTCTATTAAATATTTAAATTTAATTTTGTCTGCTATTATTTTATATATCATAGTCCTTTTATAATTTTTTATTTTATAAATTTCTTCAATAATTTTTTGTATTGTTATAGCTGGACTCCAATTAACTCTACAATTTAAAGAATGACAGCAAAAACAATTTTGACCTGTTATTTTTTTTATAACCGCGTATTCTGTTAGTGTATGATTTAATTTTAAAAAATCAATATATGGCATTCCTTGGAATAAAATTTGTGGGCATTCAAAGGGATAGAATTCAGGAATAATAAATTCGTATTTTTGTTTTTTATTATCAATTATTTCACAAATACTTATTTTAATTGTTTTCTTATATAAAGAAACAGTAACAGTATTATACAATTTATATAACATTAACAATTCTTTTTTAATTCTTTTTTTAATACAACCAATACCAAAATTTATTAATACATCTTCATTGTGTTTAATAAGTTCATTATTTAAATCCATATTTATATCCATTTTATATATTTTATAAAATTTTTTTATATAATAATTTTATATATTATATGAAAGAAAAAAATGTATGCAATGGGTTAAATTTTGCGGATTGTGAATTAGCAATTTTGCGTATAGCTGTAGACAAGGCAGAAGAAAAAATAGGAAAACGTGTTGTTAAATCAGAAGATATACAAAAAATAATACAAATTGTAGAAAATTTTATAAAAAAGAAAAACTTAATATGTTATGGTGGAACAGCGATTAACAATATATTACCGACTGAAGACCAATTTTATAATAAAGAAGCTGAGATACCTGATTATGATTTTTTCTCGCCAAATGCTTTACATGATTCAAAAGAGCTGGCGGATATATATTATAAAGAAGGTTTTACCGATGTAGAAGCGAAATCAGGACAACATCACGGAACCTATAAAGTATACGTAAATTATATTCCAGTCGCAGACGTAACATTTTTAGATAAAGGTATATACAATAATCTAAAAAAAGACGCGATAAGAGTAGGTGGGATTTTATATGCTCCCCCAAATTTTTTAAGAATGTCGATGTATTTAGAACTTTCTAGACCAGCTGGTGATACGAGTAGATGGGAAAAAGTATTAAAACGATTAACCCTACTTAATAAGAATTTCCCTTTATCTCATATTAATTGTAATAATATAGAATTTCAAAGAGAAATGGATAATACACAAAAAGAAACGGATATTTATGATAATGTTAGAAATACATTTATACATCAAGGCGTCGTCTTTTTTGGCGGTTACACTATTTCAATGTATTCACAATATATGCCTAGTAAGGATAGAAAAAAGTTAGAAAAAATAGCAGATTTTGATGTATTGTCAAACGATCCCGAAACAACAGCACAAATAGTAAAAGAGCGTTTAAAAGATATAAATGTTACAAATACAAAAATAATCAAAAGAGACCAAGTGGGGGAAATTATTCCAGAACATTATGAAGTAAAGGTAGGAAACGAAACAATAGCATTTATATATAAACCGATTGGATGTCATAGTTATAATGTAGTTAGTTTACATGGTGAAAAAGTAAGAATAGCATCGATCGATACAATGTTGAGTTTTTATTTTGCATTTTTATATGCAAATAGGCCTTATTATAATGACTTTTTAGAGAGAAACTTATGTATAGCAAAATTACTTTTTGAGGTTCAACAGAAAAATAGATTGAAGCAAAAAGGTATACTAAAACGTTTCAGTATTTTATGTTATGGTCATCAACAAAGTTTAGAAGAGATGAGAGCTGATAAAGCTACAAAATACAAAGAATTAAAACAAAAAGGAAATATGTCAGAATTTGAAGAATGGTTTTTAAATTACGTACCTGATAAAAACAATCAACCGAATAACAAAAACACACCCGATAAAAAGAAAAACGCAAGTAATAAAAAATCATATAAAAAGTTTAAGAAAAGCAAAAGTTTAAATATTTATGGTAGAAAAACAAAAAAAAATAGAAAAGGTTTATTTTATTAAAGACTGCATATTCCATCATTGAAACATGTATTATCTATTTCATTGTAGTCTTCAGAAAATCTAACTTTTTTTTGACTAAAATAAAATTTATATATAAACATAGCTAAAAGAATGAGTAATACTACTGCGCCTATATAAATTAACGAAGTATAGTCCTCTTTAGATGCTCCTCCAACAATATTTTCATCAAAAGAATTTGCTAAAGAAAATGATGCCAAATCAGAAAAAGTATCTTCTAAATTATTCATTTATTTAGTTTAACAAATAAATGAATAAAAATAAACTCATAAACAATAAGTATCTAATATAATAATAAAAACATCTTGAATTATTTTTGTACATATTTTGCTTATAATTGAAGAATTAAAATCGGGTGGTAATATATTTTTAATATGAATAAGAAAATAAGTAACATATACGGTTATTCTCTCTAATATAGTTTTAAAATACATCCAACAAAGATTGATATAGTTCCAATCATTAACATAACTACACATAGGGGTACTACTTTGTTTAATAAAAAAGGTATGAATATCGAGCATTCCAGCAAGTATTCTGTGATGATTTGTTTTTTCATTTTTAATATTTAATAAATTACCAATTTTGTCATAACCAAATAAATCCAAGTATAATATTTTAATAGTAGGTTCTTTATTAAAAATATGCGGATTTATACCGTCTATATATTTATCCTCATACAAAAGATTACCGTCTATTAAATATGGAATGTAGCATGAACGAATAATAGTATTTATAATTTCGTCTGTATCTTTATAGTTTGATTTAACCTTTTTAATTCCTTGTTTTATATTATAATAGGTAACAAATAATTTATTGTTTACTCTTTTACATAAATCATTTGGTATTTGATCGGCTAAAATTTTTTTCAGATTTATTACAGTATTCAAATAATGATTTTGTTTAAAATCTTCATTCGCAATACTATATAATTTTGGCATAAAATCGAGAGCATCCATGTAATACAATAAAGCTACAATTGAACCAATACTACAACCAGAAATTCTATTTATTTTAATATAATTTTGTTTTTCCATTTCTTTTAAAAAATATAGAGCACCAACGAGATAACTCCCGTTAAATACTCCACCATCTAATACTAAATCTATTAGTTGTGGAGAAGTTGCATTTTTTATATTATCAGGTAAATTTTCAATTAATTTGATTGCATATTCTTTAACCATGTAATTATTATGTAAAAGTATTTACTAATTCAAAATATAACGAATCAATTATTACTATTAGAGATAAAATTAAAATGTATTATAACTTTAAAATAATATAAAGTGATACAATTAATAAATAAAAAATGAGATATATCAACAATATATTATGTTTCCTTTTGTTATGTTACATTAATAACTTGTCTTACAGTTTTCCTAACATTGCGTTAAATAATAGAAGATTGTTATCTTACACAAACCAAAATCCATTTGGTAGAAAATATTATGACCAGTATTTGAAAAAAAATACTAGTAAAATAGAAAAAAAACTGTTATGAGAAAATATCCATTGACTAGTCCGGGTTTTATTAATAAAATGAAAAGATTAAATTCAAAAAATCATAAAATACAAAATTATGGCATACTTGGAAATTTTAATGAAACGTTGGATGAAGATGAAGATTTATTTGTTATAGATGAAATAGAAATAGATGAAGATGAAGATGAAGAAGAAGATGAAGATGAAGAACAAGACGATATACAAAGAACACTAGAAAATATGTTTGCAAATAACGGTTTTTTAAAAGCAATTCGGATTGACTTTGAAGACAAATCGCAAAATAGTAAAGGAGAAGGATATTTTGATGAAGACAAACAAACTGGTCGTAGACGCTTTCACGAATCGCCAAATACAAAGTCACAAAATTTCCAAGTTATTAAAAATTATAATATATTATTCAAAGACGTCGGTGGTTATAATAACGTAAAAGAAGAATTAACCCAATGCCTCGATATTTTAAAAAATTATAAAAAGTATATTGAATACAACGTAAGAATACCAAAAGGGTTAATATTGGAAGGACCACCCGGAACAGGTAAAACATTAATGTCTAAGGCTCTAGCAGGTGAAGCAAATTGTAGTTTTATTCCAGTTTCAGGGTCAGACTTTCAAGAAAAATATGTAGGCGTAGGGTCTTCAAGGATTAAAGAATTGTTTGAACTTGCCAAAAAAAATGTTCCCTGTATTATTTTCATAGATGAAATAGATGCGTTAGGTAGGAAACGTTCTTCGGATGGAGAAAGTTCAACAAGCGAACGTGATAACACATTAAATTCGTTGTTAGTAGAACTAGATGGTTTTAAAGATAATACAGGTATTTTTTTAGTTGCCGCAACAAACCGAATAGATTTATTAGACAGTGCGTTAATAAGACCAGGAAGAATTGATAAAAAAATATATATTGGATTGCCAGATAGCGCAACACGTGAAGCAATATTGAATATTCATATTAAAGGCAAACCATATTGTGAGAAAATAGGAATACAAGAGTTGGTGGAAATTACAGAGGGATACAGCGGCGCACAAATAGAAAATTTACTAAACGAAGCAATGTTAAACGCATTACGCTATAATAAAACACAATTTAACTATACTGATTTTGATTTAGTTTTAAATAAAATGATGGTTGGTTGGCAACCGAATGAGCATGAATTCACATCTAACATTATTGATCGCATCGCAATTCATGAAATGGGTCATGCAATTATAGGTTTGTTATCAAAACATCATTCAAAAGTTACGAAAGTTATTATAAATTTGTCTTCACCTAGAAGTCCAGGGTATACTGTATTTGAGGGTTCTACGTCAAATATATATATTCGCGAAGCGTTATTTGAGCACTTAATGATATTATTAGGTGGTCGTATTGCAGAAGAGGTATTTTATGGTGTTTCTGTAACAACTGGAGCAATTAATGACTTTGAAGAAGCATTAAAACTTGCTGAGAAAATGATTCTTTATTATGGAATGGGAAGCAATCTAATTTATCCAAGTTTGAGTGAAAAATATAAAGAAGAAATAGACAAAGAAGTTTCTGGTTTAATTCACGACGCTTATAAGTGTGCTCTAATAATAATACAAAATTCAAAAGAGTTTATATACGAAACCTCTGAAATTTTAAAAACAGATAAAATTATTAAATCAGATATGTTAAATGAATTAATTGAAACGAAATACAGTAAATTAAAAAATATTGTGAATTAATAATCAGGCTGTACAAAAATATATTTTATAAATTATCAAATTTTACAAAATATATAATCTCAAATATGCTTATTTTTAGACCTTTGGACATTTAAAACGCCGTTTTTAGAAGAAATATATTTATATAAATATATATGTCCCTTAAATATGTTAAAACAAAAAAGGAACTACCAGAAGATAGTGATTTTGAATGTCCTATTTGTCTTGGTAATATAAATATAGATGAAGTTGTAGATGGACAATATAATTGTGTAATATGTAAAAATGGACACAGAATTCATAATTATTGTTTTAAACAAATGGGAAAACACGAGTGTCCAACATGTAATTCAAGAGATATTCGGTTTTGTAAATCAAATTTAGGATATTCTTATGCTGAAAGAAAAGGTGGTAAAAAGAGGAAAACATATAAAAAGAGGAAAACATATAAAAAGAGGAAAACTAAACATAATAGGCGTTTTAAATGAGAAAAAGTGTAATACATAGTTTACTTGCTTGTTAATTTTTTATTTTCTAGTAATTTCGCCATAAAGTCTTCTTCATTTTTATTGGAAACATATATATTTATTAATTCGGCTGGTGAATAAAAATAATTTTTAACTTTTTTAAGTTTATTACAATCAATCTTTGTTCCGAATAAGTGCGTATAAACTTCAGAGATTGTATTATGACTAGCATTACTCATTTTGTGCGTGATATCGATTCTGCCAGGTCTTATTAAAGCGCTATCCAATTTATTATAATGATTCGAAGATAAAATTAAGATTCTTCCTGGAGTCTCGCGAATACCGTCCCATAAATTTAAAATATCATCGAGTGTAATATCAGGTTCCGAATTAATATTAGTAACAGTTTGAATTTTGCTTGAGCTATTCATTTCATTTACATCGCAAAGTCCTTGAATCATATCTCCAATATTTATACTATCCTTCTTTCTTAAATTAGTCTTTCTCTTTTTTTCTTTAAATTCTCTATCTAATACTATATCACCTACACAGTCAATATCTTCAAATACAATAATTTTTTTATCAAAACCAATGCTATTTTTTTCATTGTTGTCATTGTATGTATTTTCAAAATAAAACTGTTCCAATTGGCTTTTTGTTTTAATAATTTTAAGAGACAAAACGACTATATGACGGTTTGTATAATTGGCAAGAGCCTTAATAAACGATGTTTTGCCAGTTCCTGGAGGCCCATCCAACCCGATACCAAGTGAATAAGGAATACCCTTTTCATTGAACCAAACCTTGTTATTAATAAAAAAATCAATTTTTTCAATTAATTCTGTTTTCCCATCAAAAAATATATTTTTAAATGAACGTGCACTTTCAAATAAATCTTCCCTCCAAAATCCGTATTTAGAATCTTCATCATTGGTCTTACTTTTCTCCAGAAAATATATAAATCTTTTGTTAAAACGATTATCTTTAATTGTTGTAAGATAATTATTTGTTATATTATCAATGTATTTTTTTAAATAACAAATCGTATATTTATACGAATAGATAGTAATTAAAATTTTGTCTGTTTTTGAATTTACTTTGTTTTTTTCGTCTCTCAATTCTTCCTTTTCTACTACTATTTTTATATAAATATTTTTATCAATTATAAATTTTTTATATTGGTCAACCATGAAAATATCACAATTTTTTCTTCTAGAGATAGAAGAGTCGGAAGATTGAATATTGGAATGTATCTCTTTTATTTGATTAATAGTTTTATTATTATCAATATTTATAATTATGTAATCTAAAACTGCTCTAAAACGGTCACTATATAAAGAAGAAACATTGTATACTGATGAATATCCATTTGCAATAGAACAATTTTTACCTTCAATAATAACAGAATTTGTTTTATATAATAATGAATTCACATTATCAAATATGGTACTAATATTAATATTTTCAATATTATAATCATACATATAATTTATAATATAACCAAAAATAGAAATTATAATAGAAGATAAAATGGCATCTACAACATTATTACCAGTTTTAAAATAATTAAAAAGAGTAATTCGTGTTATATTTTGATAATTTGTTTTTAAAATATCTAAAAATTCGCTCATAGTTATTTTAATTTATGGTATAATATTTAAACTGTTTTAATTATTATTAACTGCAAAATACAAGAACTACTTATATCTAAAAAGTAGCAAAATGATTTGTAATTTTATTTAATAGATAAAAGAGCAATCCAAAAAGGGTGCTCATAAATAAAAACCCATTAATGTTTAAGTTTCCATCATTTGAAAATAAAATCGGAAAATAACTAAACAAAAATTTTCTAAAAAATGGCAGTTGAAATAAAAAATATAGAACACCTAATAACAATGGTGTTTGAATTTCATTATACATATCGTCCAAAGAATTTTGTCTATTTGTTGACTTGTTATAACCATCTATCATGTCTTCTGTTCTTTCATAATTTTTAATATAATCTGTATTTTCAGCTGGCAATGGAACATAATTAGGTTGAACATAAGGGTCATTACTTAATCCATTTGTATTCATAGGAATATCTCTAGAAGGTAATTTAGTTGCGCCGTGAACGGTAGCTTGTTGAAGTCCATTTACAATTTGACTGATAGTGGTTTGATCTAAACTTAGAGACCCGTTTTGTTGTATTTGCTGTGTAGCTACATTTTCAGCTGCATTTAAAGAAATATTGTTTGAAATATTGCCTCCACCAACAGGGTCGGTAGGTAAATCTAAAATGCTTGTTGATTCACTCATAATTATTATAAAGAATTATTGATTATAATAATTACGTAAAGATTTCGAATTATTCAAAATCAATAGTTTTAGCATTGATAGAACACTTTGTAGCAACAGCATTGTATTTTACACATTTTCCATTACTTTTGAATATTTTATCTTTGAAGTTGTCTAAAGGTGGAGCATGAAAAATCATACAATTTTTATCTTTACAAATACTTCTAAACAATGATGCTAAACCTAACCCTAACAATATTGACATTATATATCTTCCTGTTTCAGTATGGACAAATTTACCAAGATTAACACCCATTTATATATTTAGATATAATATTTAGATATAATATTTAGATACAATATTTACATGCAATAATTATATGCAATATTTATGATTGTATAGGTATTGTTGATATCATTGATTCATCTTTTGGACATTCAACAACTTCTTCCTCAAAACGAAAACAATTATCAGCTTTGTCTTTAAATAATACTTTATTTACATTTTCAGGACTAGGATAAATATAAACTTTTTTCATTTCTGGTCCTAACACATAAATAAAAAAGAGTCCAATAGCAAAACTAATAAAAAAAACTGTAATAGATATATAATTTAATAGCATATATATTTAATTTATAATTTAATTTTTTAAATATTTGTAAATTAATACTTACAAATACCGTGCATTCTTACAAATTGTCTGAACTCGTATTATGTGATTGTAGTATGGTTGGTTTTAATTTGAATTTTGAATCTTCCGAATCGGTTGAACTTTCAATTATGAATCTTTTTTTTGGTATTATTGTATTTTTCTTAGGAATTGATGCATATCCTACATCATAATTTATAACTTTATCTACAAACGAAGTATATTCCAGACTTTTAATCGTATTTTTATTTTGTATTAAATGAAAACTATTATCATCTGCATTGTAATATACTAAATTTTGTTTATATTTTAAGGACATAATTTTTTTTAATAAGGGTTGTAAAGTTGTAATGTAAATAGTGACAGCATCTTTTACATATTGTGTATTTTCTGTTTCATTATATAATAGAATAGATTGTTTCATATCTTTAATTATTTCATATGATTTTACCAAGCTTTCATCTAATTCTGTTTTTTTCTCTACATCTTCAGTTATTTTTAAATATTCATTTAAATAGTCTTCTAATAAAGTGGTAAAATCTTCTACACCTTCTTTTTCAAAATCAAAATCTTCAAGCGCGGTTTCAGATGTTATGTATCCAAAAAGTAATTTATTTTTAGTATCAATTATTACATCTTTTGATTCTTTAATTAAACCTTCTATTTTACTAATTAATTGAGGCAAAAGATTATAGGTTCCTGTTTGAATAGTAATGTTTAAATTACAAGGGTCCGTAATAATTCCGCATACTGCCTTATGTTCTCTATAATCTCCTTTTTTTTCTTCTTTATAGAATTTCATCGAAAAAATTGTTCCACCTGGTCTTTTACAATTTATACATTTTGGTTTTAATTTTAAATATTCTTGTCTCTTTTCTTTAGGACTAAGTGTAGAATTTTTCATAATTATATTTTTATTTTTCAAAATGTCAGTTTCATATTTATTTTTTAGCCTATAATATTCGTTTAGGGCTGATTCAGCAGATTCAATTACAGTATTTTTTTCATCGTCTTTTGCAAAATTTTGTTTTGGTTGCGCTTTTTGTTCTTGGTTTTGTTCTTGGTTTTGTTGTAATGGCAATGAAGAAGAATAACTACCAAATATAGAATCATTTAAATCTTCTTTGTCTTCTAGGTTTTCTTTGACTTCTAGGTTTTCTTTGACTTCTAGGTTTTCTTTGTCTTCTATGTTTTCTTGATTTTCAGGTAATGATAAAGGAGTAGTTGATTTTTGTTCCATTATATTATATATTATATAAATTATAAATTATTTATAGTTTTTATTTAAAATTTACTTTTAAAAAATACTTTTTTTATGTATAATATCATATTCGTTTTCCCAATTGGGTAATCCAGTAATTAATTCTTGATGAGCTATGCGTTTAGATTCTTGGAAATTTTTAATTTTTGATAAAATGTATTGTTGTTTTTCTTTATTTTTTTTTGCAATTTCAACAGGAGTTAATCTACCTTTGTATTTATATATAAGTATTAATCCTAAAACTAATAAGAATACAAAAAAAAGGCCTATATTAAAAACACTATTGTGAAAATTATCCCTGATAATATGACATTGTTTAAGAGTTTGGTTTAAAAAATACTTGACTCCTGGTTCTATAAGAGCGGGTTTAGGCAAAGGCCAACCTTGGTTAGAAAAATCATCAAATTTCATATTATTTATAGTTAAAATTATAAATTAAATTATGCATAATATCTATATGGCTAGTTCGTATTTAAATATTGTAACATTTCTGTTAACAACATTATTTTATTATTTGGCTCTTAAACCAAGTTTAACATATGACACCTTAGTAAATGCGAATAAATTTAAAGAATATACATCAAATAATTACATGTATTTAGCTATTTACTTGTTACTTGTTATGGTAATACAATTTATGGTAAATGCCTCAATCATTACGACAAATTGTGGGGGAAATATAACTGAAAATATGGGTGCAGCAGGCGTTTTCACATTTTTACCGTGGACGTTAATATTTGGAGTTTTAGTTTTGGTATTATCTGTTTATCCTGGATTTAAAAGTGCTTTTTCCGATGTTATTGGCTATTATTACGTTTCGAGTAGTGCGAATAAATTATTAACTGAATTATTAATTGATAAAGATGTTCAACAAAAATTAGATACAGATAATACACTGAATGTTCAACAAAAAGAAGCAATGCAAAGTGCCGCTGATACTATTATAAAAATTTGTGGAAACACTTCTATTTTAATTAATCAAATAGTTCCAAATAATTTCAATGATTATTGGAATATTTTAAGACCATTAAGAAAGCAAATTTATCAAAATGAAGAATCGCCAGAAACACTAGAAAAGAAAAAACAGTTGTTCGAATTAGTTGTTACACGTGATAATGTAGGTGAGGCTATGTGGTTTATGTATACAGGTATGCTTTTAACATCAATAGTACAATTAAAGATTACTACCAAAGGGTGTGCTAGTAATCCGAAAACGATGGAACAAAATTATAAGAAATTTTTAGATGAAGAAGCCGCTGCAAAGACAGCACAACAAAAAGCTACAAACACTACATATACAATCACTAATTAAAATCACAAATTAAAATCAAAAACTAAATTTAATTTTATATATAAATCATATAAATATAAATCATATATAAAATTTAAGTGATGAATATGATAAATGCTGATAAAATAACTATTATAGAAAATAATAAGGTTCCGCTGGAAATAATAAAAAATTTTATAGATTCAGATTGGAACACTATTAATTTTTTACATTTATTAAAGAAAGATTATTTACATAAAAATTATTTAAAAAATGTATTAATATTAGTTAACAATTTAAGTTTGCATTATTATTTTTGTAAAAAACAATTTTATTTTTATAGACATGAAACATGGTATATTTACTTAACAAATAATTTAGAAATTATAAAAAAAGAAGGTCACTGTGAAAAAGCATTCATTGATATAAATTTAGCTATACCTATAAGTAAAGTTAAAATGATTAAACTATTTAAAAAATGTTTATTAAAAGATATAAAATGTGATGTTCTTAATTTTGTTACCAAAATAAAACCCCAAAATAAAAATGAAGTATTTGATGAAATATCTCATTTTTATGAAAACTATACACAAAATATAAATAGTAAAGAAAAGTCAGAGTTTTATAAAATATTATTGATTTTGTGTGAATATGTATTTACACATAATACAGATGTTATTTTATATAAAGATATTGATATTGGTGATAAAAGTATAGAGGAATTATTATTGTATCAAAATATTTTTGGGTGCGCAACATAATACATTACTGCTAAATAACTTAATATACCTAAAATAATAGAGAGAAGCCAAATGGGTAATATTGTTTTGTTTTTATATCCTACTCCAAATTCTCTGATACTACCATCTTTACTGTAAAAACAATCTGGTTTTACTATTTGAATAAAACCAAAAATTATAACAAATAATATAACAGCAACAAGTGTAATATTTTCTCTAATAAAGTTTCTATACATTTTATATATAATTATAAACAATTTTTTATAATTATATACAATTTTTTATAATTATATACAAATTCTTCTAAACTTTTTGTGTAATTACTCATAATAATCATAATTATCATCTTCTTCTTCCGGAGCCCCATAACCGTCTGTGTTACCATTAGAATAGTCTTCGTTCATATAACTCATATCATTTTCTTCTGCTTCGATTTCATCAGATATTATCTCTTCTTCTCTATAATCTTCTACTAATTCTTCAATTTCATCGTCTGTTGCGTTTGTATGTTTTCTTCTAATAATTTTTTCAGCCTTTGCCATTTCAGCTCTAAAACTTTCTTCTTCGTCGTAAAAATCCTTATCTAATACTGTTAAACCCTTTTGTAAACCCTTGCTATATTGATTTAATTTGTTTATTTTTAAAATTGTATCGATATCACGGTCTTCATCTGTTAAACTTTTAAGACGATCAGTAACACTATCTTTTTCTTTTTCTCTTAATTTAAATACCCTATCTTGTATTTCCTCGTAAGACGTATTAATCGTATCTTTATGTTCGTTCATAATTTCAATAAATGACACCAACAATTGTGTTGTTTTTTGCCTCAATTCTTTTTTATTACCAGTTAATAATCTTATATCATTTTCAGATCTGTTACTCATAGTCAAATCAATTCTAGTATCTCTCTCTTCTAAGTATTCTACAGTAAATAAATCAGTGATATCTTGTTTTTGTTTTATTTCTGTAACAAACATATTTTCATTATTAGTCAATTCAATATAATTAGTAAACACTTTTAATAAATAATATTCATATAAATAACGACTTGTGTTTTCATCTAATACTGGTCTCAAAATAATATCTTTTATTTTAATATTTGAAAAGGAAGGTGTATCCTTGGACATTTTTACTAAATTTTTAGATGTTTGCTGTATGGTTTCTAATATATTTAATAATATAGGTTTTCCATAAAAACTATGTAATTTCTCATAATATTCTTTATATTTTTGTTTGAGTTTATTGGAATGTTTAACTGAAAAACCTTGATATTTAGCTATCAATAAATTTTCGTGGTCTACTTTATTCAATATAATATTAGGAAACACAATGACAAAATTTTCTATAAATGTTTTATAAAATTTAATAATATTATACATTTTATCATTAGATATTTTGATATCTTCATTACGTGTTGAATTATCTGTTGCCCATAAAGAAAAGTTTTCAATAAAACGGATAGTTTTTTTAAACGACCGTAGTTTTTTAATATCAGGTTCAGCGTTTGACTGAATAAATTCAATTAATGCTTCTTTCATTTCTTCGTTCTCTTCTAGTAAAAAATTGTTTAATTCTTTTATTTCTTTTGTTGTTTGTTCGCTTGCTATCTCAAATGTATCAAAAGCATTTTTGATTAATTCACACAATCGCTTATCGACATTTTCGTCATTTTCTTTATTGATTGAGTCTATTAAATGTAATAAACGTGATATAGAAGATACTTCTGGTTTGTCGAAGTTAATATTTATTATATTATTTTGACCTATTATTTGTAAAAGTCTTAAAAAATGTTCATGTGAATAATTTCTTCCATCATCCTTTAATTTTTGAATTATTCTATCAATTGAATCATTTGTGTTAAGTAATGATGCTTCTGGCTTACCATTACATATAGGCTGTAAGTCTTTTGGAATAGGAAATAATGATTTAAACTTACAAAAATAAATAAAGGTCATATAAATTGTTTTTTCATTAAATTCATTACTAAGAGGTGGATATATATTTTTTGTATTTATATTACTATACAAAAGAGACGCCTTTGAATAACTTACTATATCTTGAATGATATTTGTAAGTCTTGTAACTATTTGATTATATTCGACAATTTTTGGATTTTTATTCATAAAGTAACCAATTGTTGTTTCGCCATCATCACTTACACAACAAGCATTTTCAAGATAAGGTTCGAAATTTGAATTGTGTAATAGTAATTGATGTTTTTTCACAACATCAGCAATTTCTTCCTGAATAGCAAGAGAGAACTGAATAATTTTTGAGCTGATTACAAGTATTTTTTCATTTTGATTTGTTACACCATTTCTTAAATCAGATGTAAGAGTTCTTTTAAATTCTTCTGAAATATTTGCAAGTTGTTTAATTTTAAAAGGAATAAGTGGTGGAAGAAATTGAGTCCAATTTGCGATATCGTGTTCGACTGGTATTTGTGTTGTAGGATTTTGTAATAAATAATCTGTTTTTTCTTCAAACTTTCTGGTTACTTCAGGAATATTCAATAAAACATCATCAATGGTTGATTTTAACGTAGTCAACACAGTCTCACGTTTTTTAAGAACATTCCATGGTTCACCTGATTCACGAATATCATATGCTACACAGGCAATATATGTTAAACTTGACAAATCACCAGCGCCTTCAAACGGATATCCACTGAAGGACCTAATACACCCTGGATGTGTTTTTCTTGTTTTAATAGATGGTATAGATGTTTGAGCTGCGATTAAAATAAGACCTAGTGTATGATACAACAGAAATTTATTTGAAACATCTTTGTATGATGAAATTTTCTTTCCTTTTTCGGCCATCTTCTTTACGGTTTCTTTGTATTCCGATTCAGAATTTAAATTTTCACTCATTGATTTTAAAACACAATTCATAATAAATTCTTTTTGGTTTTCTATATTTATACCCATTGCTAGAGAGAGTGCATTAATAATATTATTAATCATTATAGTTTTGGGTGTGGTATAGATATTATTTTTTTCTATGCCTATTGGTATTATTTTGTTTCCAGCGTTTTCTTCCATAACTGAACGAGTTGATAATTTGAACCCGTCTTCATAACCCTCTTCTATATCAAAATCAACAGGGCAAATAGGCCAACCGCTATGTTTATCTGTCCACCAATCTCCGTCATCACTTAGTTTGCCAATTCTGCTTTTTATTAAATCAAGTTGATTTATATAATTTGGTTGATCATTTACAAAAACCACTGCAAGTTCAAATTTAAATCTTGGTAACAACGGAACATTGGTTATTAAACAGTATAACCAATCTTGTGATTCCAATTCATTTAATGGACCAAACCCTTCGCCAGATGGTCTTGTATATGTATTCACAAACCGAATAATGTCTTGTTGTTTTTTAACAAAATCATCTTGTTTTAAAATAAGGTTTAAGAGGGTTTGGCTTGGTGGGATAGGTTTGATTGAAATATCCTCTTCTACATAAACACCGTCCTTATTTTTTAACATATTGAATTTTTGATTATTGTATTTTAACATATTATTTATTTCTAATTTGGTTAGTATTGAAATATGTTCTAAATAATATTCGTATTTTTCTTTTATTTCTTGTTCAAATGCTTCTTTAGAAAGTTTATATTTTGTATCAAATTCGCCAATTACATCTTTTAAAAGTTTGTTTTGTATTCCAAGTTCATCTAATTTAATACTTTCACATTTATCATCCATATTATTTTCAGTAGGAACATTAATACATTTTTCTTGTAAATTACATAATATGCTTGATTCTGTAGTATTAATTATATTACTCATATCTTTATCAAGTTCCCATTTGTTCTCTCTACGAACATAATAATCCACTTCTTCATTAATGTTTTTATGGTAACCTTTATATAAAATAGCATATTGACCATCTAACACTTTTTTATGTCCATCCAATAATGTATTTGCAAGATAGTCCGCATCACTTTCTATAAGTTGATTCTTATTCATCAAACTATTTGTAATGTGTAACAACAATTCCTCTGGAGTTAGTCTAATGATTTCTTTTTCGTAATTATCTAAAACACCATAATTTGTTTTATCATATTTTTTATCAAAATAAATAGTTCTATTGTTATCAGCTTCTAGTGCATTTAGAGATGTATAATATTTTGCTAATGTCATAGTTTTACATGTGTCTTTTTCCTCCTCATTTTTTAGCTTTGCATCTTTTTTTTTCTTTTCTTCTTCAAAAATGCTTGAAAATTCATTTGGAATCATTAAGTGAACATTTTCTAATGATATCGCAGTTGTGTAAAGTTTACTATAATCTTTTATAGTTATTTTTCTAAGTATTTCTGAGTTAGTAAAATTTTTTTCGATATTATTCATATCATAACCTTCATTTATGACATCGTCGAATAAATTATTTTTACTCGTAGATAAAATACGTAAAACCGGAAAAGCGTTATCAAATATTATATTGGCTGATCTTATTTTTAACATTGCAAATGTTCGCCCACGTTCAATATATCTTTTATTAAAATCTATAATTTGCTGTCTTATAAAGTTGGTTATTTCAACATATTGCATATAAGTAATATCACTTGTATAAACTAAAAAAGGTTCTAAGTATGCTACTACATCTACGATTGAAAGTCTCCCCGTCATATATTTTTTCATTAAATTAAACAATACCTTTATTTTTGGTACAATCATATTGACAAATTTTTTATAAACATCTTTGCGTGTTATATCTTTTGTTTCACTTTTATCCAAATTTAATAAATAAGTTGTAATACTATTTGCAAAATTATTTTCATTATTTTTTTCATAAAAATCTTTTTCATCCAAATTATCAATATTTATATAGTTTATTTTGGTTTTTTCTTTAAGAAATTGCCAATAATTTAAAAAATGTAAATTTAAATTGGCTTTGTCTAATAATGTTGAACCAGGAAGATTAATAGTTGAAAATTTTATAGCAGGTTCAGGTAAAGTAATAAAAGAATTGATAGAAAGAATATCTGGTGGAGTCATATTCACCGTTTTTGTGATAAGCCTATTGCTTGTTACATCGGATGTATCTAATTTTGTTAAACCTACATTATATCTATCCATTACAAAGCGGCGTTTTTCAATAACATTTTGTGAAAAAACTGAAGAGTTCATTTGACCCAAATTATCTATAATTACATTTATATCTGATTTAATATATTTTTCAATTAATATTTCATCTTTGTTTTCATCACCAATAAAATCAAATGGTGTAAAATAAGGATTTAACTCGTTGTATAATGAAGCATAATTGTTTTGTTCTATAGGCAATCTATTAGATTTGTAATTTTCAATAATTTCAAGTATTTTTTCATTTACAGCGTTTAACTGAATATTGACAATATCTGAATTTTCATCTTCAATATGATTTATGTCATATACTTTTTTAATATTTTTTACAATAGGTAAAATCCAGTATAAATTTTGTTTAAAATTATAAAAATAACTGGATAACGGTTTTGTGTCTGCTTCCACTACGGTTGCACCTTCAATATTTCCATATTGGTCAACGAATGAAAAAGTTTCCCTTAATTGTTTAAATCTTTCAATAACAATATGAATATTATCAAGCACTTTAGGTGTTCTTTTTGAAGTTGGTACCGTGGATAATAATTCATCAAGCAAGTCGGAAACTTGTGTTTCAATACTAAATCTTTGTGCATTTTCTTTCACATCTACATATTGAACCATAGGTCCTAATTCTTCATTGCCATATGAAATTTGATCTGCTTTTATAATAAATTCCCTCAATTTGTCTTTTACATTTTTAATAGGTGCGTTAAATTGAATTTTTTCTGTTGCTATTGTTTCAAAATGTTTTTGAAGTTGAGGCAATTCTCCTTCTTCCAATATTTCTACTCTTTCTTCTGGTATTTCGACTTTTTCTTCTGGTATTTCACCCTCTTCCACTTCTTCACCTTCTTCCAGAAAATCTCTTTTACGAGGTTTTTGGGGTTTCTCTCTTATCTCAATATTTTCAATTGGTAAATCTTCCGGTAAACCTTTGTAATCGAAATTTATATAAAGCGTATCACCATCTATTGTTTTCACTTCAATCATATCCTGTTCTAAATTTGTAATTTCTCCTGTTATAATGATAGGATATTCACCACCAAAATAGATATTAATCCATTTATTAGGTAACAAATCATTTTGTATCGCATAACTGGGACTTTTACTTTTACTTAAAATGGCGATTTGTGCAATATTACCATCACCTATAATACCATCTTCATTTATTTTAAGCTTGATTCTCTCTTGGGTATCTATATTAATTAAATAAGTTTTACTCTTATTTATATAATCGACAAAAAACGTCTGATTATTAAGGGCTTCATTTAACGGATTAGAAATTTTTATAACATCACCTAAATTAAGCTCTATTACGGTATCATTTTCATTATATTTTTCATGTTTAATTTCAGTTTCTGATGAGTTTGAGTTTGATAACATTTGTTTCTATATTTATTATAGAAATTTTTATGCTTAAGTAAAAATCTATATAAAATATAGTTTAAAGACTAATTAATAATTAATATTATTGACAATGAATAACCAAAATTTACACACAGAAAGTATTAACTCAAACAAAAATCTTATTGCTAATTTATCCCTAATACCTGGTTTTAATGAACTTATTAATAAAGATGATATTGATAATTCAAACATACTAAAACTAAATAAAACTGTTTGTAAATCTTCTAATAATCAAATATTTAAATTAGTTAAATATGATAAAAATGTTTTGAGTTATGATTTGATTAAAACATATGGTTTAATTAGGTCAGTTGTGTTAAACAGTGATAACAATATTATTGCTTTTTCTCCACCTAAATCAATCCCGTCGGATGAGTTTATTCGTAATTATCCAAATGATTATATGAATTGTTCTGCTAAATTAAATTATTGTGATATAATAGCCGAGGAATTTGTTGAAGGAACAATGGTAAATGTATTCTGGGATCCTACAATTGGTTTAACTGGAGCTTGGGAAATCTCGACCCGTAATACGATTGGTGCAGAGTGCAGTTTTTATAAATCAAGCGAGACCAAGACCTTTAGAGATATGTTTTTTGAAGCAGCCAAATATAATAATTTACTATTAGATTATTTGAACCCATTGTATAGTTATAGTTTTGTCTTACAACATCCAGAAAATAGAATTGTTGTTCCTTTTAAACACCCACAATTGTGTCTAGTTGCTATTTATGAAATTGACAATAGTGATAAAAATAATATTAAGGTTTATTCTATTAATTTAGATAGTGTAAAAAATCTATATTTGTATGGAGTGAATATTAGTTTCCCTAAAAGATATAATTATGGTTTTGATAATTATTCTGATTTAATTGATAAATATGCATCAATGAATACACCATATCATGTAGTAGGTGTAGTTTTCCGAAATGTTATAACCGGAGAACGTGCTAAAGTTAGAAACCCTGTTTATGAACAAGTTCGAAAATTAAGATGAAATCAACCAAAACTTCAATATCAATATTTGTGTTTGAGAAAGGAAGGAAAGGTAAGGGATTTTTTGAATTTTTATTCTGAAAATAAGAAAGATTTTTCTGCTTTTCGTGATCAAATTCATTTATTCACAGAAACACTTTATACAAATTATATTTCGTGTTATATTAAAAAAGAAAAGCCATTGATTCACTTCTCAGAACAATATAGAACGCATATGTTTAATATTCATAAAAAGTATATTGATGAATTAAGAGAGAGAAAACTGGTTGTAACAAATACTGTAGTAATTAATTACGTAAATCAACTACATCCGTCTCTTTTGATGTATTGTTTGAATTTTCAAATGAGAAAACGAAATATTGATACGGAAATTATTGATATGGAAATAAGTGATACTAATATTTAGAATAAAAAATAAAAATAAAAATATAAAATTGATAATAAAAATTATATTATTTAATATAGTAAAAATAATATAATATAATATCAAAAATATAAAATACATAAATGGGTTCATTTTTAAGCTATTGTATAGAGTTGAAAGATGAAAAAGATGAAAAAGATGAAAAAGATGAAAAAGATGAAAAAGATGAAAAAGATGAAGAAAATATTACATATATAGATTTAACTAAAGAAAGACCGCAAGACCTATATGATGTAACTATCGATTTTGATAAAGCTTCGGAAGCCTGGAGAAATAATAAATTAAATATTGCGTGTTGTAATTATGTTTATATTTGTCCTTTTATAAAAAATAACAAAAAATGTGGTCGTAGACCTTTTAATGGAAGACAATACTGTCTTGTGCATCAAAAAATTATATAAATATTATTTCTTAGATTTTTATTTTCTTTTAGAATTATTGTTTCTTTTCGATTTATTATATACTTTTTTAACCCTTTTATTTTTAGATTTATTATTTCTTTTTGATTTTTTAATTTTTTTCCCTCCTTTTTCATATAAAATTGACGAAGAATTACGCACATATGGTTTTAAAACTTTATACTCTTCTATTAATTCAGGTTCTACAGAACCATAAGCATACTTGGAAGAAGATAATTTTTTAATTGTAAATGGTAATGTAAAATTATCAAACACATATTTTTCTTCCAAATTTTCACTATTATATTTCCAAATGTAATTATATTTTTCGTTTGATATATTTGGAATATCTGCTATAAGTTCATGACCATTTCTTTTTACTTCATCAGTAATATTATAAAAGAATTGTGTCCTGTAAAAGTTTTGAGTTGTTGTGCTATCAATTGAATTTAAAATAATTACATAATTATCACCAAATACATTTATAGTAAATAATTTAATGAATGTAACCAAATTTGAACCAATTCCGCCAAATTGTAAATCACTACATAAGTAATCAATTGTAATATATTTCGCACTATCATTTATTCGAAGAGTTGCAAATCCGTTTATATAATTTTTATCATTAATTGTAGAATAACTTAATAAAATAATATCACATACATTCAAGTTACTAAATATCGCAGATGAATTAATTTTTGCACAAAAACGTCTTTCATTTCTGGAAATAATATCTCTTAAAATTGGTTTATACTTATTTATTTTTACATCATCTAGTTCATATTTTAATTCAGGGAAAAAAGGTATTGTAGATAATTTTTCTATAATAGGTGAATAAGACGATTGAAAAGTATTTTCAAATAAAAATAAAATATTTGATGATAATGTTGGCTCTGTAGAAACTAGTAAATTTTTTTCAAATTTAATAGATGTATTCATTTATATAATATTATTATTTTATACTTAATATTATTTATTTTTTATAGTTAATATTAGTTATTTATATAATTTTGATAGCTCTTTCTTAATTTTTCCGAAAATGTATTTCGCATCAGTAATACACTCTTTCATGTGTCCTTTTATAGTGGCTTTCTCTACTGGTTCTGTATAAGCAACTCTTATAATACTATCGCTATCGTGTGGATGCATCTTTTTAAAACCGCAAAAGGTTAACATTTTTGTTTCATAATATTTGGTATACAAGAAATATTCCAATACTTTCCCTATTGTATAATCTTCGTTTTCAAGAATGATATCAAAACAATTAGACATTGTATTCTGAGAATTAGTAATTTGTAATTCATCTTTTTCAATAGTTGTATCAAGGTCATCCAGTTTTGCAATGAGTATTTCACACGCTTTATCGATAATTTCGCTATCTTTATAAACTCCGACGGATTGCACAATAAAGTCATAACTATCCCTCTTTGTAACGCGCAAACCGTCAAGTAGTTTCCAATTTTCGGCATCAAAATTAATTTCATCTTCTGTTTTTCCTTCATCTTTCCACGTTTGCTTTTTTCTTGCTAATTCTGCGTCTTGCAAAGTTGTATCAATCGTAAAACCATAAGAACACGTAGATACCGCATTAAACATTCCGTCTTCTTTCGCTGTTCCGATATCAAATTTACAAGTTAAATGAAGTTTTTCTCCAGGCAACTCATCTGATACTTTCGGTCTTAAACGAACAAAATCAATAAAATCACCTGTAAAATCATTTGCTGGAAATATTTCTCTAAGTTTCTCTTTAGTGATAGCATTATTTGTAACTATATCTTTAATAGTAAAATCTTCTGTTGTAATAAACATAATTGTATCTGTATTATTTTCTACATTTACTTCCATAATATAATTTTCTATAGGGAAATCCGACAATTCACTCATATTTATATGAATTGGAATACAACTAAGTCTTTGTTTTATAATTTCATTATTTAACCGACTCGTATTAGTAATAATATTTGCTTTACTCTGTTCATATGGAGTAGTTCTAAATACAACAGTGGGAATATCGGATAGCATTGTTCGTCTAATAGCATTTGCCAAACTAACATTTACACCGGTGAGTGTAAATCCTAACATATCACCATGCTCGGGTTTATTATTTAGTTGAACTTCTGGATTCATTGTCTATTTATTAATATTACTTTATATTTAAATTGTAAAATTAAATCATTTTTTTTTGTAAATGAGTTAAATATTAATTTCAATTAACTAAGTATAGATTAAATGAGTTGTATTTTATATTACAGTAATTATTGTGATCATTGTAAAAAACTTTTGCAAACACTATCTAAATCAAACACACAAAAAGATATCCATTTTATTTGTATTGATAAAAGAGTAAAAGACACGAATAATAAAACATTTATTGTTTTAGAAAATGGGCAAAAAATAATAATGCCCGAAAATGTCACACGTGTACCAGCTCTTCTTTTATTGAATCAAGGATACCAAGTATTATATGGTGAATCTATTTTACAACATTTAAAACCAAAACAAGAGGCCGAAGTAAGAAAGGCCACTCAAAATAATATGGAACCGATGGCCTTCTCATTTGGAGGTTCTAATTTTGGAGATATAGTATCAGATCAATATAGTTTTTTAGATCAGGCACCAGAAGATTTAGAAGCAAAGGGGAATGGAGGTATGCGCCAGATGCATAACTATGTTGACTTAAACTATAACGATAAAATGAGTATTCAAACACCCGCAGATGAACAAGAATACAAAGGGGCAAATAGAATAGCAGAAGATGGGTCTAAAGATTTAATGTCTAAAATTCAAGCACAGAGAGAAGCAGATTTACAAAGTATAACTAAAAATAAACCACCTATGAGTTTTTAGATGTAAAATGAATGAATCAATGAATTAAAGTATTTAATTACTTAATTAATTTACTAATAAAGCAATTTAAAAAGAAAAATATAAAAATAATAAAATATGTCTAATATCCTTACAGCCTTTAATGATCATTTTGCCGAATTTATTAATGACGTTCAAAATGTTTTCCCAGAAGATACCGATATTTTAACTGCAAAAAATGCATTGCTAGCAGTTAGAAAAGCAAACCCTAAAATGATTGTTAAAATTTGGAATGCATTTATTGTAGGAAAGTATAAAGGAGAGATTGAGTCTGGTAACTTGAATTTTTTTATAAATAAAGACTATTCCAATGATGTTTCTTCTGCAGCAAATTCGGATAAAATTATGAATTCTATTGATAGATTGCGAACTCCAATTAAAAATATGAGTCAAGACAATCAAAACAAGGTTATGATATATATTCAAAATTTGACAAAACTTGCCGAATTATGTGATTCTAATTAATAATTAATA
>Ga0187844_10000597_pt1 | contig 28293 bp, 19 predicted proteins | sample SpaLakP09_SKY_50_FD_134517 | JGI IMG/M metagenome (GOLD analysis project Ga0187844, IMG submission 134517) | Oligotrophic lake water microbial communities from Sparkling Lake, Wisconsin, USA - SP09_SKY_50 | ecosystem: Environmental > Aquatic > Freshwater > Lake | place: USA: Sparkling Lake... | reverse complement strand
CGTGCGCGGCAAGCGCCCCAGCAGCAGCATGATCATGCCGGCCAGGGTGTTGTAGCGTCCACGGTCCTCTTCGGGCAGTTCCTTCAGCTCCAGGCGGTCCTTCAGCTCAGGCACGGGGATCAGGCCATCGATCAGCCAACTCCCGTCCTGGCGCTGCACCGCCCAGGCGTCGCCATCGCTCGGGGCGTTGAACTCCCCGGCGATCGCTTCCAGCACATCGCGCACGGCGATCACGCCCTGCACCTCGCCGTACTCATCGACGACGAAGACCAGGGGCGCGTCCGAGACGCGGAAATGTTCAAGCAACTCCATGCCCGACAACGTCTCGGGCACGAACAGCGGCGGCTCCAGGCCGGTCATCAAGTCCAGGGGCAGGCCTTCGAGCATGCCGGCCAGCAGAGCCGGCGCATTGGCCACGCCCAGCACCTCGGTCAGGCCGCCGCGGCAGACGGGGTAACGGCTGAAGCCATGCTCGCGCAGCACCGCCAGCACCTCGGCGGGCGTCGCGTCGACCTCCAGCCAGGCGATTTCCGCGCGCGGGATCATCATCGAACCGACCTGACGCTCGTCCAGGCGGAACACGTTGCGCACCATCTGGTGCTCATGCTGCTCGATGACGCCGGCGTCCAGGCCCTCTTCCAGGCTGGCCGCAATCTCCTCTTCCGTCACGCCGCGCTGGCCACGGTTGCGCAGGCCCAGCAGGCCCAGCGTGGCCTCGGTCGCAAAGCTGAGCAGCTTCACCAGCGGCCGTGTGGCCGTCGAGATGAGATTCATGGGCGGCGCAACGAGGCGAGCCACCGTCTCCGGGTAGATCTGACCGATGCGCTTGGGCACCAGCTCACCGAAGACGATGGTGAGCAGCGTGATGATGACGACGACCAGCGCGGTGGCCGCGATCTGTGTAGCCTCCGGGTGCAGGCTGAATGTGCCACTCAGCCACTGCGACAGCGGGCCGGAGAAGGCCGCGTCGCCCACGATCCCGTTCAGCACACCAATGCTGGTGATGCCGATCTGTACCGTCGACAGGAACTTGGTCGGGTTGTCGTGCAGGTCCATCGCGGCCTGCGCGCCCCCCTCGCCGCTTTCCACCATGACCTGCAGCCTCGCCTTGCGGCTCGCGGTCAGGGCCATCTCTGACATCGCGAACAGGCCGTTGAGGAAAATCAGAAAGAGAACGAGCGCGGTGTCCATCTATGGCGCCAGACCAGGGGAAACCCGGAGCGGCGCGGGGTCGAAAACGAAGCCCGGGAGACTAGCAGATGCCCATGACACCGCCCATCGCACATTCCCGGGTCGCACGCACCTTGCCAGGCAGCGTTAGGCCGCCGCGCCAGGAAGCCCGGCAGACACCCCCTTAGCATGCAGGGATGAACTACCTCATTGGCGATCTGCAAGGCTGCTGCGACGCCTTCGAGCGACTGCTGGCCCGCATCGACTTTTCGCCCTCGCGGGACCGGCTGTGGTTGCTGGGCGACCTCGTCAACCGGGGGCCCCAGTCCCTGGCCACGCTGCGCCGCCTGCAAGGCCTGGGCAGCGCGACGACCTGCCTGCTGGGCAACCACGACCTGCACCTGCTCGCCGTGGCCCACGGCGCGCGGCCGCAACACCGCAGCGACACGCTGGCTCCCATCCTGCAGGCGGACGACCGTGACGAACTGCTTCACTGGCTGCGCCACCAGCGCCTGGCCGTCTTCGAGGCCGGCTGGCTGATGGTGCACGCGGGCGTCGTGCCGCAATGGAACCGCGACGACACGCTGGCCCTGGCCGGCGAGGTGGAAGCCGTGCTGCGCGGCCCTGCCCTGCCAGATTTCCTGCACGCCATGTACGGCAACCAGCCAGTGCGCTGGACCCCGGGCCTGACCGGCGTGGATCGCCTGCGCTTCACGGTCAACGCGCTGACCCGGCTGCGCTTTTGCACCGCCGACGGCGAGATGGACTTCAAGACCAAGGACGGCACAGGCGCCGCGCCCGCGGGCTACCTGCCGTGGTTCGACGTGCCCGCCCGGCGCACGGCCGACGTGCCCATCGCCTTCGGCCACTGGTCGACGCTGGGGCTGCTGGATCGGCCCACGCTGCTGGGGCTGGACACCGGTTGCATCTGGGGTGGTCAGCTGACGGCGGCGCGCATCGACGGGGCGTCCCGAGAAATCATCCAGGTGACCTGCGAACAGGCACAGGCGCCTGGCTCGTAGAATGCGCACCCTTCGGAAGCTTGGGGGAGCGGTTTAACCCAACGGTCTTGAAAACCGTCGGCCGGCAACGGCCCGTGAGTTCGAATCTCACAGCTTCCGCCACTCAAGTGGTTGATCTGGCCAGCATGCGACTTGAAACAACGATTTGCACCGGGTGCAAGTCTCGAGTCCATTGCGCAGGTGCAACTCTCAAGTTCAACGGCCCCGTCCGGGCTGCTCTTGCACCTGGCCACCCATGAGCAGTGCTGCGCGCAGCCCATCCAGCAGGCCATCCGCAACATCATCGCCAACGCGACCAAGTGCTTGCCCGAGGGTGCCTCGCTGCGTATCGAGAGCGCCGAGCCGGCCGACGGCGAACCGATGTTGAGCGTCGCGGACCGGGGCCGGGCGACTCGCAAATGCGTGCATCGTCCTGCGCGCCGCAACTGCGATGATGTGCCCGGGCACCGGGCAAGCCGCCATGGATGGCAGCGGCGAATGGTGCTTCAATGACATAACGCATCAACCGCACAGACGCCTTGATACCCACGCACATTGCCGTTGTCGACGACGAACCCGCCATCAGGGAGCTGCTCGCGCACTACCTTGCCGGCCACGGCTTTCGCGCGACCCAGCTGCATTCGGGCCGGGCCTTGATGGAGACCATGGCCAGCGATCCACCCGCGCTCGTGCTGCTGGACCTCGGCCTGCCCGGGGAAGACGGTTTCGCCATCGCTCGGCAGCTGCGCGAGCATTGGCGCTGCGGCCTCGTCATCATCACGGGCCGGGGCGATGCGATCGACAAGGTGGTAGGGCTTGAGGTGGGTGCCGACGACTACGTCACCAAGCCCTTCGACCTGCGGGAACTGGTGGCCCGCATCAAGGCAGTGCTGCGACGCATCACGCCCGCCCCACCTGCCGAAGCCAGCACTGAGCGCTCAGCGGTGGCTGCACCACCTCAGGACGACACGGGGCGCGAATGCCTGACGTTCGATGGCTGGCGGCTGGACCTGGCGGCCCGCCGGCTGACCGACCCGCTAGGCGCCGAGGTCGTGCTGACAGCTGGCGAGTTCGATCTGCTGCAGACCCTGGCCGAGCACCCGGGCCGCGTGCTGTCGCGCGACTTCCTGCTGTCCCAGACGCGCGGCCGCGAAGCCGGTCCCTTCGACCGCACCATCGATGTCCAGATCGGCCGTCTGCGCAAGAAGCTGGAGCCTCAAGCCGAGACGCCGCAGATGATCAAGTCGGTGCGCAGCGCGGGCTATCTCTTCACGCTGACGGTCTGCGGCAGCAGCCGCGACCCAGGCCTGCCGTCGTGACGCACCCAACTCCGTTGCCGGGCGGGTTCGACGAACACACCGTGTTCCGCACGCTGTTCTCGGCCAATCCCGATGGCCTGCTGCTGGTCGATGCCGCAGGGCTGATCGTGATGGCCAATCCAGCCGCCGCCGGCTTGCTGAGGTATGCCGTGAACGAGCTGATCGGCACCAGCGTCGACGACCTCGTGCCCGACAGCATCCGGCCGCGTCACGCGTCCTACCGCAATGCCTACGCCCATGCGCCGCGCGCCCGGCCCATGGGAACGCAGATGGAGCTGGTGGCCAAGCGGGGCGATGGCTCGGAGGTCATGGTCGAGATCGCGCTGAGCCCGCTGCAAGATCACGGCCTGCCCTTCGTCGTGGCCGCGATCCGCGACATCGGCGCCTATCCGCGCGTCAAGCAGGCACTGCAACGCGCGCGCTACAGCGAACACCTGGCCCAGTTGGGTCGCCTGGCGGTCGATGCACGCGATCCGCAGGTGCTGCTGCAGCAGGTACCAGTCATCGCGGCCGAGGCGCTGGAGGTTGAAATGGCGCTGGTGCTGCTGCTGGAGAGCAACCGGCTCGAACTGCGTGTCGCTGGCGGCGTGGGGCTGACCGCCCACGAGGCGCTGGGCTCGACCATGCCCAACCGCGCCGACACGCCGCTGGGCTTCGTGCTGGCCAAGGGGCTTCCGGTCGTTATCGCGGACTTCCGCAGCGAACAGCGCTTTGCCGTGCCGCCTAGCTACCTGGACGCAGGCCTGGTCAGCGCCCTGGCCGTGCCCCTTTCGGACCGCGGGCGTGTGATTGGCGCCTTGAAGGTGCGATCACGGCAGGAGAAGCGCTTCGGCGACGACGAGCTGCGCTTTCTGGAGTCCCTGGCCAACCTGCTGGCCACCTGTTTGCAGCGCGCACAGACCGAGGAAGCCCTGAACCACGCGCAACGTCTGGAGAGCGTGGGCCAGTTGACCGGCGGCATCGCCCACGACTTCAACAACCTGCTGACCGTCATCCAGGGCAATCTGCAAGTGCTGGAGGAGCTGCCCGCCCTGGCACAGGATGGCGTAGGCCCGCAGCTGGTGAGTGCAGCGATGCGCGCCGCCAGGCGCGGCGCCGAGCTGACGGCGAAGCTGCTCGCGTTCTCGCGGCGCCAGGTGTTGCAGCCCAGCGCGGTCGATGTTCATGCCCTGGTGCATGCGCTGTCGGACATGCTGCGCCGTACGCTGGATCAGCGCATCCGCATCACGGTAGACGTGGCGGCGGACTGCCCCAAGGCCCTGGCCGATGCGGGGCAGCTGGAGGCCGCCCTGCTCAACATCGCCATCAATGCACGCGACGCCATGCTCGACGGCGGCCAGCTGCGCTTCAGCGCCGCATTGGCCGACACGGGAGCGCTGCCGGCCAGCGTGCGCTCCGATCTCGGTGAAGGCCGGTTCGTGCGCATCGCCGTGGCAGACACCGGCACCGGCATGCCCGAGGCGGTGAAGGAACGCGCCTTCGAGCCCTTCTTCACCACCAAGCAGGCCGGCCGCGGCACGGGCCTGGGCCTGAGCGCCGTCTACGGCTTCGTCAAGCAGTCGCAGGGGTCCGTCGAGTTGGACAGCGCGCTCGGCCAGGGCACGACGATCAGCCTGTATCTGCCGGTACCGGGTGACGATCAGGTCGGGCCGGTGGACGCTGACGACAGCGGTGAAGCCGTGCCGGCGGGCCTGAAGGTGCTGGTGGTCGAGGACGACGCCGAAGTGCGCGCCGTGGCTCAGCGTTTCCTGGCCGCCATGGGCTGCGTGCTCAGCGTCTGCGCCAGCGCCGAGGAGGCGCTGCTGCTGCTGACGCCCGAGGCCGACTTCGATCTGCTGCTCACCGACATCGCACTGGGCGCCGGCATGCGCGGCACGGAACTGGCCCGCATCGCGCAGGCGCGGCTGCCGTCGTTGTCCATCCTCTTGATGTCCGGCTTCTCGTCCGAGTTGCTGGAGGCCGACCGTGAGTCACCCGCCGACTGGGAACTGCTGCCCAAGCCCTACAGCCGCGGCCAGTTGGCGCACGCGATGGCCCGCGTCCTTGCAACCTAGGAAGCTGTCGGGCTTTGGGTCGGCCTACGCCTGCCGCGCCGCGCGGCGCAGGGCGACAGCATCGGGCTGGGCTCTCGCTGCCGAGCCGCGCTCCAGCTGGAACACGCGCAAAGCAGCGTTGACTTCTTCAGACTGGGCCAGCATCTGCTGAGCCGACCCCGCCAGCTGCTGCACCAGGCCCGCGTTCTGCTGGGTAAAGCCGTCCATCTGCTGGATGACCTCGTGCATCTGCGAAATGCCCAGCAGTTGCTCCTGCGCGCCGCGGTCGATGTCGCCGATCAGCGTGGCGAAGCTCTCCACCGATTGCAGCGTCGAGTCGATGCTGGCGCGCGCCGTGGCCGTCTGCTGCTCGGCGGCCTGCACCTGTTCGGTGGACGCCTGGATCAGCTGCTTGACCTCGCGCGCCGCCGTGGAGCTACGCTGCGCCAGTGCGCGCACCTCGCTGGCGACGACCGCGAAGCCCCGCCCATGCTCGCCCGCACGGGCCGATTCCACAGCGGCATTGAGGGCAAGGATGTTGGTCTGGAACGCGATGCTGTCGATGACCTGAACGATGTCGCCGATCTTCTGCGAGGAGCGCGTGATGCCGCCCATGGTTTCGTTGACCGTGTGCACGACCTCGGCGCTGCGCCGGGAGGCGCCGCTGAGTTCGTCGGCCACGCCGCTGGCCCGGTGCGTGGAATCGGTGCTCTGGCGAACGGTGGCGGTGATTTGCTCCATGCTGGCAGCGGCTTCCTCCAGGCTGGCAGCCTGTGATTCGGTGCGCTGGGCCAAGTCCTGATTGCCCTGGGCGATCTCGCGGCTGACCTGGTTCATGTGATCCAGCTCGGCGCGGGTGTCGGACACCAGCGCGCGCATGTTGACTGCCAACTGCGCCAGCGACATCTCCAGCCCGCGACTGCGGCCATGGCCACTGGGTTCGAGGTTGCGGCTGAGATCTCCTGCAGCCAGCTGGTTGGCATAGCGCTCGATGTGATCCAGACCGCCGCGCAGCCCCCGCTGGGCCAGCGCGGCGGCCGCACCAGCGGCCAACGCGACGGCCGCAGCAGCGAGCCACCAAGCTTGGCCGGCAAGCAGCCAGCCCAACGCGCCGATGACCAGGTAGCCCGGGATCTGCCGCAGTACCTTCAGTGAGCGGACCCAGCTGCCGAGACGGCCGCGCCAGTCGCGGCGCTGAAGCTCGCCGCCGCTCAGGGCATGAACGAGCTGACCCGATGCCTGCTCGTCGCGCATGCGCGCATAGAGCGCCTCGGCCGCATCGATCTGCGCCCTGGACGCGCGCGAACGCACGGACATGTACGCCACGGGGCGCCCGTCCTCCATCAGCGGCGTGACGTTGGCCAACACCCAGTAATGGTCTCCGTCCTTGCGACGGTTCTTCACCGGCGCGGACCAGGGCCGGCCCGCTGCAATCGTGTCCCACATGTCGCGGAAGGCTTCTGCGGGCATGTCGGGGTGGCGGATGAGGTTGTGCGGCTGGCCCAGCAGTTCCTCGCGCGAGAACCCGCTCACCTCCACGAAGGCGGCATTGCAATGCAGGATGCGGCCCTTCAGGTCGGTCGTGGAGACCAGGTTGCGGTCGGTCGGAAGCACGTACTCACGATGTGTGACCGGCAGGTTGCTGCGCATTCAAGTCTCCTTGCCGCAGACAAGCGCGGCGGTCTGGTTGTTGTGGAATGCGAGTGCCGTGATGGCCCGCCGGGTTCTCAGATCACGGGCACTGCGGCAGCGGCCAGCAACTGCTGCAACGAGTCGGCAGGTGCGGGGCGGCCAAAGTGGTACCCCTGCATCTCGTCGCAGCCCTGCTGCTGCAGATAGTCGCGCTGCAACTCGGTCTCGACGCCCTCGGCCACCACCCGCAGGTGCAGGCGGTGGGCCAGCCCAATCACCGCGTCGACCAGCGCCGCGCCATCGGGCTGCTCGCCGATGCGCCTGGTGAAGGACTGATCAATCTTCAGCGCATCGAGCGGGAAATGCTGCAGGTAGGCCAGGCTGGAGTAGCCGGTGCCAAAGTCGTCCAGCGACAGCTTCACACCCAGCGCCTTGATCCGCTTGAGCATCTGGATGCCGGCCTCGGGGTCGGTGATCAGCATGCCCTCGGTGATCTCGATCTCTAGCCACTGTGCGTCGACCCGGTGTCGCTGCAGCGCGCGGGCAACCACATGGTCCAGGTCGCCGGCCGCGAACTGCCGTGCCGCGACGTTGACGGCCACCCGCACGACCGGCAGGCCGGCGTCCATCCAGGCGCGGATCTGCCGGCAGGCGTCGTCGATGACCCACGCGCCGATGTCCAGGATCAGGCTGCTCTGCTCCGCCACCGGGATGAACTGCCCCGGCGGCACCAGTCCGCAGCCGCTGCGGTTCCAGCGCAGCAAGGCCTCTGCACCGGCGATGCGGCCGGTCGTCGCGTCCACCTTGGGCTGGTAGTGCAACACCAGCTCGTGGCGTTCCAACGCGCGGCTCAGCGCGGCCTCGACATCCAGCTTGGCAATGGCCTGCGCGTTCATGTTGCTGGTGTAGAAGCAGAAGCGGTTGCGGCCCTGCTCCTTGGCCCGGTACATGGCGGCATCGGCGTCACGAAGCAGTTCGACGGCGCCCCAGTTGCCATCCACCGGGTGCAGGCTGATGCCGATGCTGGCCGTCACATAGACATCCTGTCCGCAGGTCAGCGGCAGGGGCGCGGCCAGCATGGCCAGCAGGTCGCGCGCCAGCGTGGCCACATCGGTCGGCGAGCCACAGCCTTCGAGCACCACCAGGAACTCGTCGCCACCCAGCCTGCCCAGCAGGTCGTCGGCACGCAGGCGCCCCTGCAGCCTGGCGGCAACGCTGACCAGCAGTTCGTCGCCCACCGGATGGCCCAGGCTGTCGTTGACCGTCTTGAACCCGTCCAGGTCGATGACCATGACCGCCGTGGAGGTGTCGCGGCGCTGGGTGCGCTGCAGCGCCTGCTCCAGCCGTTCCTGCAGCAACACCCGGTTCGGCAACCCGGTGAGGGGGTCGTAGTGGGCCAGGCGCTCCAGCTGGGCCTCGGCGGTCTTGCTGCGCGTGATGTCCGTGAACACGCCCACGTAGTGCGTTACCAGGCCCGCCACGTCGCGAACCACGTTCAGCGTCAGCAGCTCCGGGTAGATCTCGCCGCTCTTGCGACGGTTCCAGATCTCGCCCTGCCAGCGGCCCTCCAGCGTCAGCGTGCTCCACATCTGCTGATAGAAGTCCGGCGAATGCCGGCCGGACTGCAGCAGCCTGGCAGATGCGCCGATGACTTCCGACGCGCTGTAGCCCGTGATGGCGGAGAACGCCGCGTTGACGGCCTGGATTTCGCAATGGGTGTCCGTGATCATCACGCCGTCGCTGATGTTCTCGAAAGCCATCGCCCACTGCTGCGCGCGCGCTCCTTCGCGGCGCCGTTCGGTGATGTCGCGGCTGACACCGAACACGCCCAGCGTGCGGCCGTCCAGGTCGCGCAAGGCCCCCTTGGTGGTCATGTAGATGCGCTCGCCGTCGGTCGTCTTTAGCGCGGTCTCGACGCTGATCGGGCGCTCGGCCTGCAAGGCGGCCAGGTCTTCAGCCGCCAGCCGCTCGGCCTGCCCGGAGGACTGCATGTAGGCCGAGGTCTTGCCGACCAGCTGCGCGGCACTGGTGCCGAACAGGCGGCCCACCTCGCGGTTGGCGAACAGGTAGCGCCCCTGGAGGTCCTTCGCATAGATCGCGTCGGTGGAGCTCTCCGCTATAGCCTCCAGCAGCCGCCATGCGCGCTGCCTCTGTGCCTGCTCGGCGCCCTGCAGCAGCGATGCGCGGCGATCGCGGCGCTGCAGCAGGCCGTACAGCAGCAGCGCGGTGAACATCACGAAGGCCATGCCCTTGAGGCGCCCGATGTTGGCCAGGCTGCTCATGTCGGGCGCCATCGCCAGCAGCAGGCTGTCCGAGCAGCTGATCCAGACGAGCCCTGCCAGGGCGTAGGTCAAGGCCAAGCCCAGCGGGCGCTCCATGAGCCCTGTCCGGCCTGGTGCCGCAGTTGCCGGCGCTGTCTCTTCGGCGGCGTCCTGCTGAAGAGTCTGCTGAGTCATGCAAGCCTCCCTGGCTGTGTTGCTCGCCGTGCGCTGGGACCTGCGGCCTACTGGAGCGTGTGGCCAGCCGGTGTCACGCAGTGCTGGATGTACTGCTCCAGGCGCGCCACGTCGGCAATCCGGATGTCGCGCCGGCCCTTCTCGGGGAAGCAGATCAGTTGCTGCTTCACCAGCTTGGACAGCGCGCGGCTGACGGTTTCCAGCGTCATGCCCAGGTAGTTGCCGATCTCGGCGCGGGTCATGCACAGCGTGATCTGGTCGGTGCGCAGACCGCGGCGCGCCAGGCAGTCAGCCCAGTAGCGCAGGAAGTCGGCGACGCGCGCATCGGCGGGCAGCGTGCAGACCGACATCATCGAGTCGCGGTCGCGCATGATCTCGCCGCTCATGGCCTCGTGCACCAGCGCCATCAGCTCCGGGTGGCGGGCGCAGGCGGCCAGCAGCGCGTCGTAGCGGATGGCCCACACCTCACCGGTGTCCATGGCCACCGCATCGCAGGCGTAGCGGCCCTTGGCGATGCCGGCAAAACCCATCCAGTCGCCACGGAACTTCAGCCCGACGACCTGCTCGCGCCCATCGGCCGACAGGCTCAGCAGCTTGAAGATGCCGGAGTTGAGGACGTAGAGGTGGCTGAAGGTCTCGCCCGTCTGGTAGATCGCCTCGCCGGCATGCACGATGCGGCGCTGCGGATCAAGCGTGCGCTCCAGCAACTGCAGCGTTTCCGAGATGCGCTGGCTGGCGCGACGGTTGGCGCTGTCATCACGGGCGGGCCTGGGTGTGAACTCGGCAAGAACGGCGCCGGACGGGACGAGCGACAAGCGGGTGTTGCTGCTGAGCATGACCATCTCCTGGGTTGTGGAATCAGGTGATGCTAGGGAGCAGCTGCAAACATCATGGCAACGCCGAACCTCGTTCGGTGACGCTGCGTAAGTGGATTGCAAATGACGCGTAAGCCGGCGGTCACGTTTGCAGTTTGCGCCGCCCAGCGCTTGCGTCTTTGATCGGCGTCAAGGTATGTCGCGGCCGCGTGACTAGGCTTCGTTCCATCGCAAAAATCCAAAAGCGCGAGCGCGTCCAGGATCCCTTTCATGTATCCCGCCTCCTGGCCCAGTCGTCTGACATCGGCCGCCCCTCCCGCCACCGACGAGTTGCAGGCGCTGCTCCAGCGGGCCAACGCGTTGACGCTCGTGGCGGCCGAGCACCGACAGCTCCTGCAAGGCAGGCGGCTCGGCCTGATGAGCATCCATCCCGAAGGCGAGGATGCGCAACTGTTCGAGCAGGCCGCACGCGGGCTGGGCGCCCATGTCTCACTGATCCCGACACCCACGGAGCAACGCGACGCCAATGCAGGGCAGCTGGCCGACATCGGCCGCATGCTCGGGCGGCTCTACGACACCGTGGAGTGCCAGGGCTTGAGTCCGGAGATCGTCAAACGCCTGGCCGAGGCCGGCAACCTGCCGATGTACAGCGGCCTGTCCGGGCGCGAGCACTGGATCTTCCAGGTGGCCGAGGACTGGCGCGTTTCCGCTGCGCTGGCCGAGCGCCGACGCTGGCTGATCCAGGCCGTTCTGTTGGCGACCTTGAGCTAGCGCCGCGCGAGGCGCCGGTCTGCCTGATGGCGTGAGTTCCTCGAAATAGGGATATCGATCCCGGTATCAAGACGCCAAGAAATGTGACTGGCGTCTTGACCGCGTCCGCGTCTATCGTCCGCTCGCTTGTAAAGCGCGTTCCAAATTGATCGCGGCGCCTTGATTTATGTCTCGGCAACCCAAGCCAATCTAACGATAAAAGAGACATGAAAAGCCATATTCTTTCGGCGTGCCTGCTGCTCGCTGCACCGCTTGCTTTCTCACAAACCGCGCCCGTCAGTCTGCAAGTTGACCTGAACGACGACAAAGGGCCGCTCAAACCCATGTGGGCCTGGTTCGGCTATGACGAGCCGAACTACACCTACATGAAGGACGGCAAGAAACTGCTGACCGAATTGGCGGCGCTCAGCCCGGTGCCGGTTTATGTTCGCGCCCACAATCTGATGACTTCGGGCGACGGCACGGCTGCGCTCAAGTGGGGCTCGACCGGCATGTACAGCGAAGATCAAAACGGTAGGCCGATCTACAACTGGACCATCGTCGACAAGATTTTCGATACCTATGTCGAGCGCGGCATGAAGCCGCTGGCGCAGATTGGTTTCATGCCCGAAGCACTGTCGCCTCGCCCTCAGCCCTATCAGCACCAATGGAAGCCGGGCACGCCGTATCCGGAAATCATGACCGGCTGGGCCCACCCGCCCACCGATTACAAGAAATGGTCGGAGCTGATCTATCAGTGGGTCAAGCACAGCGTCGAGCGCTACGGCCGAGCAGAAGTTGAAAGCTGGTATTGGGAGCTATGGAATGAGCCGGACGGCTTCTATCTGATTGCGCCGAATGTCGAGCAGGAATACTTCAAGATGTATGACCATGCCGCCGACGCCGTCAAGCGCGCCTTGCCGAGCGCACGCATGGGCGGCCCGCATACGGCGCACGGCAACAAGTTCTTCGACAATTTCATCAAGCATTGCCTGTACGACACGAACCACGCCACCGGTGAGAAAGGCGCACCCATCGATTTCCTGGCCTATCACGCCAAGGGGCGGCCGAAGGTGGTCAACGGCGTGGTTCAGATGAGCATGAAGACGCACTTCAAGAATATCGATGATGGCCTGGCCATCGTCGCGGCTTACCCGCAGCTGAAGGGCATTCCCATCATCATTGGCGAATCCGACCCCGAGGGGTGTGCCGCCTGCGGCATGGCGACGAATCCAGAAAATGCCTATCGCAATGGCACCTTGTATTCAAGCTACACGGCGGCATCCATTGCCCGCGAATATGATCTCGCTGCGGCGCGTGGGGCCAATCTGATCGGCGTGGTCAATTGGTCGTTCGAATTTGAAGACCAACCCTGGTTTGCCGGTTTTCGTGATCTGGCCACCAATGGTGTGGATAAACCCGTGCTGAATGTGTTCCGCATGCTGGGCATGATGACCGGCAACCGGGTGGGTGTTACGGGGGATGTGGCCTATGACGCCGCTTCCATACTCAAGTCTGGCGTGCTCGGCGAGCGCACCGATATCAATGCCCTCGCTGCCAAGAGCGCCCACAGCGCGACCGTGCTGCTCTGGAATTACCACGACGACGACATCATCGATGCCGGCTCACCGGTCAGCGTCACGATCAAGGGCATCCCTGCGAAGAAGGTCGTGATGACGCATTACCGCATCGACCAGGAGCACAGCAACTCTTACACGGCCTGGAAGAAGATGGGCTCGCCCGCCAGCCCAAGCCAGGCACAGATCGCTGCGCTGGAGAAGACCAGCAAACTCGCCACCGTTGGCAAACCGCAGACGCTGCAGGTTCGTGATCAACAACTGGTCGTGAAGATGCAATTGCCGCGTCAGGCAGTTTCATTCATCAAGCTGAGTTATTGAAGCTTTGACAATGAAGCCATTGAGTTCAAACGTCGCTCGCCTGACTAGCGTGTTTTGCGGCTTTCTCCCGCTGGCGCTGCTCAGCCCATTGACCGCGCACGCGGGCGAGGGCGCCGACGTCTACGCGCAGAACTGCATGCAATGCCACGGCGCGAATCGTGAAGGCGGCATCGGGCCCCATCTGACGGGCGCGAGATGGAGCAAGGTCGAGCCCAACAAGGCAAGCCTTGCCAGGTTCGTCAGCCAAGGCTCAAGCGACGGCCGCATGCCGGGCTGGAACAAGCGACTGACGCAAAAGCAAATAGGGGCCGTAGCCGAATATCTGCTGGCGCCACCGTCGCGCGTCACGAGCACCGTTCAATCCGCCGGCGGCGCGGCCGACCCCTACCCAGAATTGAAAAACCTGCGCCTGCCGGTCGGTTTTTCAATCGCTGTCTACAACGACAAGGTCGTGAGCGCACGCGGCATGGCCGTGGCGGATTCCGGCATCGTCTATGTCGCGTCACGCACCGGCGGCAAGGTATTCGCGTTGATTGATGGCGGCGGCAACCATGTTGCCGACCAGGTCGTGACGGTCGCCAGCGGCCTTGATTCACCCATCGGCGTGACGCTGCTGAACGGCTCGCTGTTTGTGTCCGAGCGGTTCCGCGTGATTCGCATCGACGATATTGCCAACACCTACGACAAGTCGCCGCCGGTGCATGTCGTGAAGGACGACTTCCCCAAGGATGCCTGGCATGGGGAAAAGATCATCAAGGCCGGCCCCGATGGCAAGCTCTATATCCCCATCGGCGCCCCTTGCAACAGTTGCGACCGGGAGCAGGAGCCGCACGCAAAGATTCACCGGATGAACGCGGACGGCTCGCAGTTTGAGGTCTACGCGCGTGGTGTGCGCAATTCGGTGGGTTTCGGCTGGCATCCGCAGACCCGCGAATTCTGGTTTACCGACAACGGGCGCGATGGGTTGGGCGACAACATCCCCTCCGACAAGCTCAACCACGCGCCCAGGCCGGGCATGCATTTCGGGTTTCCCTACTGCCAGGGCGGCGTCGTGCCAGATCCAGAGTTCCACGCCGGCCGGAATTGCAGCGAATTCACCGAACCCGCCGCCAAGCTGGGGCCGCATGTGGCCTCGTTGGGCATGCACTTCTATACCGGCACGCAGTTCCCGGATCAATACAAGAACCAGCTGTTCGTGGCCGAGCACGGTTCATGGAACCGCAGCCAGAAAATCGGCTACCGCGTGGCCCTGATCACATTGCATGGCGACAAGGTCGTGAGTGACACCGTCTTCGTCGGCGGCTTCCTGCAAGACGAGAAGGTGCTGGGCCGGCCGGTGGACATTGCGCAGTTGCCCGACGGCTCGATGCTGATTTCCGACGACTTCGCCGGGCGGATCTATCGGGTGAGCTATGCCGCGCCACCCGGGGCCGCAGCGGCGAAGAAGTAGGAAAGCCCGCTCAGGGCGCGCCCGTGTAGCGGGTGTGAAACCGCCGCCCCTGCGCATCCATCGCCTGCAGCCAAAGTTCCGCCTTGACCGCGCCGATCGGCGAGTAGGCCGCGCCGAGTGAAGCCAGTGTGGTCCGGGGCGGCAGCGGCACGGTGACGTCCAGCACGGTGGGGGCGCCACCAGCCGTTGGCGTGAAGACGCGCTTGATCTCGATGATGCGCAGGTCGGGGTTGGCGGCGGCCCAGGTGGTCCAGGTGAAGCTCATCGCGCCGCCCTGCAGCGTGCCGGCTTGCAGGTCGACGGCGCGCACCATGAGGTTGGCCGTCAGGCCGTCCAGCGCCGGGAAGCGCGCGGCGGCCGGGTCGCCCAGCACGTCGGCGCGCAGGTAGGCGCTGCGGGTCTCGCTGACGCTGGCGATGGTGTAGTTGACGAGGTATTTGGCGCCGCGCACGCTGTCCGCCGTGCCGATCCAGCCCACGGCCGTGCGCTGGATGGCGACGTCGCCGACGCCGCCGGTGGGGATGAGGTTGGTGGCGCCCGTCGTGGAAGACACGCACAGCGACGGCCGGTTGCAATAGCCGAAGGGGATGCTGAAGCCGCCGGGCAGCTGCACCGTGGCCGAGCTGAGCAACTGCACGGCCGGGTTGACGGGGATGGGGTCGGGCGTCTGCGCCTGGATCTCGACCTGCAGGCCGATGCCCGGGTTGGGCGACAGGCTGGCGTCGGCCGCGCCGTCGGCCTTCCTGGCGGCGAAGCCGAGCGGGTAGACGGCGACGGACAGCTTCTTGCCGTTGCCAACGAGGTTCCACTTGTTGGTGGTCGTGGCAGCCTTGTTGTAGCTGACCACATCGCTGAACAGGTCGACGACGGCGCCGGTCGAGTCGCTGATGGCGGCGCCGACGATGACTTTGCTGCAGTTGCCCGTGGCGGGCGTGTCGTCGGCACAGCCCAGCAGCTGGAAGCGGCCGAACTGGCGGTTGGCCGTGGTGTAGGTGGACAGGATGGCCGCGAGGTCCGTGTTGACGCGGCCGTTGTGCTTGTCGTAGCCGGTCACGAGCGGATTCGTCAGGATGGTGCTGACGTCGCGCCCCTGGGCGATGAGCTGGTTCAGCGCCGCGCCCAGGTCGTCCAGCAGCGGCAGGTTGCCCAGCAGCGTGGTGGCGCTCGTCGCGGCCTTCAGCGTGGACGTGATGGCGTTGGCCGGCGTGGCGCCGGATGTCTTGAGCAGCTCGGTCTGCGCCGTGGGCAGCGCGACGACGACCTCCGCCGTCGGGACGGCAAGGAACTTGTTGCCGACCTGCAGCACCGGCACGTTGGCGCTGGAGCGCCCGAGGTCCACGCGCACGCTCTCGATCAGCAGGTCGTGCGCGCCCTTGTTGGCGGCAAAGGTCGCGTCGGCCAGCAGGTCCAGCGTGCTGATCTTGAGGTCGGAGATCTGGGTCTTGACCAGCGTTTTCAGGAAGTCGCCGGCGGCGGGCGCGGCGGTGGCCATCTGGGTGAGCAGGCTGGTGCTCGTCGCCGCAGCGGTGAAGACCGGCGCGGGCTCGGTGCCCAGCGCCAGCGCGACGACAGCATTCGTCAGCGGCGTGACGTGACCCACCATGGCGGCGCTGATGTTCGGCACCGTCGAGTGCAGCACCTGCATGCTGCCGGCGGCGTCCATGCCTCGGACCTGGATGAACAGCGGCGCGGCGGGGCTGGTGGCGGACAGCGTGAGGCTGTAGCTGCCGTCCGCCGCATGCGTCGTCGCCGTGCCCACGGCCTTGCCCTGGCCGTCAACGACGCTGACCTGCGCGTTCACCAGCGGCGCGCCGGTCGCAGCCACGCCGCGCAGCGTGGGCGGAGTCGTCGGCGTTGGGGTGGTGCCCGAGTCGCCACCGCCCCCTCCTCCGCCGCAGGAGGCAAGGAGCAAGGTCAGGGCAAGGGCGGCAAGGCGGTACGGCATGGCACGGTCGAGATCTGGGCTCAGACCAGTGTCCCGCGCAGCGCCGCGCCTCGGTGGGCCGTTAAGCGGCAGAAATCAGCGGCTGATCTGCACCCAGGCCAGCTCGACGAAGTTGTCCGGTCGGTGCACCGGCGTGATGTTGGCCCGCGCCGCCCAGGGGATGACCTGGCGGTGCAGCGGGATGATGTTGACCTGCTCGCGCAGCTCGGCCAGCGCGCCGCGGATGAGCTGCTCGCGCTTTTTCGAGTCTTGCTCGACGCTGCTCTGCGCGGCCAGCGCGTCGGCACGGTCGTTGCGGAAATTGCCGTAGTTGTAGTCGCCCACCCCCTTGGCGCCCCGGTTGCGCAACACGGGCGTGAGCATGACCTCGGCGTCAGTGATGCTGCCGCCCCAGCCGTACATGAAGAGGCTGGTGTCCAGCTTCTCCAGCTTGGGGAAGTACAGCGCGCGCGGCATCGCATTGAGCTTGACCTTGATCTTCAGCTGCGCCCACATGGCCGCCAGTGCGGTGCAGATCTCCTCGTCATTGACATAGCGGTTGTTGGGGCAGTCCAGCGTCACCTCGAAGCCGTCGGCGTAGCCGGCCTCAGCCATCAGCTTGCGCGCGGCCGCCAGGTCGTAAGGCAGTCGAGTCTGCAACGCAGGGTCGTCGAAGGACGCGTTGGCCGACGGCGTGAGCCCGCCCGTGGGCACCGACTGACCCGCCATCAGCTTGGTCTTCAGCGCCTCGATGTCGATGGCCTGGTAAAGCGCCCGGCGCACGCGCGGGTCCTTGAAGGGGTTCTTGTCATCGGCCGCCTTGCCGTACAGCAGCTTGTCGCGCGCCTGGTCCATCCCGATGAAGACGAGGCGGTTCTCCGGGCCGTCGATGACCTTGACTCCGGCCGTGTTGCGCAGCCGCGCCACGTCGCGCGGCGCGGGGTCGTTCACCAGGTCGATCTCGCCCGAGACCAGCGCGGCCAGACGCGTCGCGTCGCTGGCGATTGGGGTGTAGACCACCTCCTGCACATTGCCGGTGAACTTGTTCCACCAGTTCGGATTGCGCTTGAGCACGGTCTTGATGCCTGGCTGGCGGCTGACCAGCATGAAGGGGCCCGTGCCGTTGGCGTTGACGGCGGCGAAGCTCTCTTCCTTGTTCTTGAAGTCCAGCGGCCGGGTCACGCCGTGGGCCTCGCACCATTTGCGGCTGACGATCCAGAGCTGCTCGACGTGCTGCAGGAAGACGGGGTCGAAGGCCGCCAGTTGGAAGTCGACCGTCAGGTCGTCGACGCGCTTGGCAACGCCGACGGCATTTGCGTAGACGGCAATCTGCGAGGTCGGCGCCTTGGCGCGCTGCATGGAGAAGACGACGTCATCGGCCGTCAGCGGCGTGCCGTCGTGGAACTTGACGCCCGGGCGCAGCTTGAAGCGCCAGGTCAGCGGGCCTGTCTGTTTCCACTCCGTCGCCAGGCCGGGCACCAGGCCCAGCTTCGCATCGCGGACGATCAGCCGCTCGTAGATCTGCGAATTGACGTTGTTGGTCAACGTCTCGTTCTGCGAGTGCGGGTCCATGGTCTGCGGGTCGCCCTGGCTGGCCCAGCGCAGCGTTTGCGCGGATACACCGCAAGCCACCGCCAACAGGGCCACCACCATCCATCGCTTCATCGCCAATCTCCCAACTGCATTGAAGCGGCAGTTTAGGAGGGGCTCTCAAATCACCGCCTTGCGTTGGGATTCCAAAGTTCTTCCAGGTGCGTGAAGCCCCAGTTCTCGGGCGGCTCGCGGCCGGTGATGCGGTCCGTCGTGCCACTGGCAGAGAGGTCCAGCAGCTGCACCGGAATCGGCATGCCCGACTTGGTGGAATAGAACACCTTGACCCGTGGCGATACCAGCGACGCGGGGTTCTGGTCCACCACCACGGCCAGGCGGCCCGACTGCAGACGCACCAGGGTGCCCGTCGGGTAGATGCCGACACTCTTCACGAAGGCCTGGAAGATCACCGGGTCGAACTGGCCCTTCCACTGCGACATGCGCTGCAGCGAGCCTGCCGGGTCCCAGGCCGCCTTGTAAGGCCGCGTGGAGGTGATGGCGTCGTAGACGTCGCAGACGGCCCCCATGCGTGCGAGCACGCTGATCTGCTCACCGGCCAGCTTGTGCGGGTAGCCGGTGCCGTCGACCTTCTCGTGGTGGTGCAGGCAGACGTCCAGCGCCGAGGCCGGCACGTTGACGCCTTCCTTGAGCAACTCGAAGCCTCGCTCGGGATGGCTGCGCATCACGGTGAACTCGGCATCGGTCAGCGCGCCGGGTTTGTTCAGCACGTCCAGCGGCATCTGCATCTTGCCCACGTCGTGCAACAGGCCGGCCAGGCCCGCCTCGCGAACCTCGTCGTCACCCAGGCCCATGTGACGGCCCAGCGCCACCATCAGCCCGCAGACGGCGACCGAATGCATGTAGGTGTAGTCGTCCTTGGTCTTGAGCCGGGCCAGGCTGACGAAGGCGGAAGGATTGCGTGCCAGCGACGACGCGACCTCTTCGACGATAGGCAGGCAGACCTCGCTGTCGATGGCCTTGCCCAACCGCGCCTCGCCAAACAGCGCCATGACGGCCACCTTCGAACGGTTCAGCACCAAGGCTGCGCGGTCGAGCTCGGCCTCCATGGTGACGCGCTGCTCCGGGACTCTGGCGGCGGGTGGTGGCGGCGCCACTGCCGGCGCCCGTGGGGTCATGATGGGGCTGGGCTTGGCGGGCTCGGCGCTGCCCACATCCGCGCCCTTCTCGTTGTCGATCCAGACGGCGGGCACGCCGCTGGCCTTCAGCGCCGCCAGGTCGGCGGGGTCCGTCAGGACAAACTTGGTCTTCCAGAACGGGTGGGACAGCCACGCACCCTCCATCGCCTGGAGATACATGCCCAGCCTCACCTCGTTGGTAGGGATCTTCTTCAACATGGCCACGTTGCCTGATTAGCGCCCAGTATCTCCGGCGCTTGGCCCTGCCACTGTGCACCCCTGCACGCTTTCTCAGCAGGCATGAAAAAGCCGCCTCGAAGGGCGGCTTGTCGACGGGCAGGCGGTTTTCGCCTCAGCGGAACTTGCCCTGCGGCACGGTGGCCAGCTCTGTGGGCAGGGTGCTGATGTAGTTGGCGATGGCCTTCAGTTCGGCATTGCTGAACTGCTTGACCTGGCCCGCCATGACACCGTTGCTGCGGCCGACATTGCGGTTCTTCTCGGTCTTGTAGGACTTGAGGGCCACGGTCAGGTAGTCGGCATGCTGGCCGGCCAGCTTGGGATAGGTCGGGTCAATGGGCTTGCTGAAGTTGGCGCCGTGGCAGGAGATGCAGGCGCCCTTGGTCAGCAGCTCGGCGACATTGGCCGGCGCGGCCGGGATTGCCTCGGGCGCCGCCGGCAGCTTGGCCTGCTGCTCATAGAACGCGGCGACGTCCGCCATGTCCTGCTCGCTGAGCGAGGTGGCAATGCCGCCCATCGTCGGGTGCTTGCGTTCGCCCTTGGCATAGGCCTGCAGCGACGCGACGATGTACTTCGCGTTCTGGCCCGCGATCATCGGCACCTTGTGGATTTCGGGGAAGCTGGCCTGGTAGCCGACGATGCCATGGCAGCCAATGCACATCGCGATCTTCTTCTCACCCGCTTTCACATCCTGCGCCTGGGCGGCGACACCACCGAAAGCGGCGGCCAGGGCAAGCGAGATCTGCAGCAGTTTTTTCATGTCTCGGTGGATATCGGGTCTTGAGCGGCGGCGATTATAGGAGGGCTCCTATACTGAAACCGCCCCTTCCAGCCCCGGTTTTCCCCATGAAATTCCAAGGTTCCGACCAATACGTTGCCACCGCCGACCTGAAGCTGGCGGTCAACGCCGCAGCGACGCTGCAGCGGCCGCTGCTGATCAAGGGAGAACCCGGCACCGGCAAGACCATGCTGGCCGAGGAGGTGGCGAGCGCTCTGGGCATGCCGCTGCTGCAGTGGCATATCAAGAGCACCACCAAGGCGCAGCAGGGCCTGTACGAGTACGACGCCGTCAGCCGCCTGCGCGATTCGCAACTCGCTGGCATCGAGGGCAGCGACCGCGTCAAGAACATCGAGAACTACATCGTCAAGGGCGTGCTGTGGCAGGCCTTCGAGGCAGAGCAGCCGGTGGTGCTGCTCATCGACGAGATCGACAAGGCCGACATCGAGTTCCCGAACGACCTGCTGCGCGAGATCGACCGCATGGAGTTCTACGTCTACGAGACGCGCCAGCTCGTCAAGGCCAGGCACCGGCCGCTGGTGTTCATCACGTCCAACAACGAGAAGGAGTTGCCGGATGCCTTCCTGCGCCGCTGCTTCTTCCACTACATCAAGTTCCCCGACGCCGCGACGATGCAGAAGATCGTCGACGTGCACTTCCCGACGCTGAAGAAAGACCTGCTGGCGGCCGCACTGAAGAACTTCTACGACGTGCGCAACCTGCCCGGCCTGAAGAAGAAGCCCAGCACCTCGGAGCTGATCGACTGGCTCAAGCTGCTGGTGGCCGAGGACGTGCCCGTGGACGCACTGCAGGCCAAGGACGACAAGGTCAGCATCCCGCCGCTGGTGGGGGCGCTGCTCAAGAACGAACAAGACCTGACGCTCTTTGAGAAGCTGGTCTTCATGCAAAAGAACAACCGATGAACAAACCCCCACGCTCGCATTCGCTCGCTGCCCCCCAAGGGGGCAATCAGTGGCTCCGGACGGCCGAGCGCCACTGATGTCACAAGACTTCGACCGCGCGCTGCGCGAAGGACTGGCCGATGCCGTCGGTTTCGTCGGCGGTGCGTTGGCAGGCTGGTGGCTGGGCCGCCTGCTCGGCGTCGACTTCATCGCCAGCGATGACTGGAACGCGCAGCAGATGGGCGCCCTGGTGCTCATCGTGCTGGGCTGCGGCGTAGGTCGCTGGACGGCGCGCAAGGTCATGCTGAAAGACAAGCCATGAAACCCGTGCTGCCGGTCACGCTGGCGGCCGGTCCCATCCGACTCGTCCCGCTGACGCCGGACCATGTGCCCGGCCTGCAGGCCGCGGCCGCCGACGGCGAGCTGTGGAACCTGCGTTTCACCAGCGTGCCGGCGCCGGATGAGACCCGGGCGTACGTGGAAACCGCCCTGGCGGGCCAGGCCGCAGGCCACCGCCTGCCCTTCGCCGTGCTGGACGCAGCCACCGGCGAGGCGCTGGGTTCGACCAGCTTTCACGACATCGTGCCGGCCATCGAGCGCGTCGAGATCGGCTACACCTGGTATGCCCAGCGCGCACAGCGCAGCGCCGTCAACACCACGGCCAAGCTGCTGCTGCTGACTCATGCCTTCGAGACGCTGGGCGCCAGGCTCGTAGGCTGGCGCACCGACAACTTCAACCACGCCTCGCAGCGCGCCATCGAGCGCCTGGGCGCCAAACGCGACGGCGTGCTGCGCCACCACGCGCTGCGACGCGACGGCACGGTGCGCGACACCGTGATGTACAGCCTGACCGTGGGCGAATGGCCCGAGGTCAAGGCGCACCTGATTTGGCAACTGACGCGACAGAGAACATGAACGACAAGACCAAGGCCTTCGATGTCGAATCTCTCTGGGCCTTGGATCGCATAGCCGAGCCCAGTCTCAGCCCCGATGGTTCTCAGGCCGTGGCCGGCGTCACCCGCCACTCGATGGACACCAACAAGGCGCAGACCAGCCTGTGGCTGTTCTCGACGCTGGGCGGCCAGCCCCGCCGGCTGACCGAGGCCGGCGAGAAGGACGGCAACCCGCAGTGGAGCCCCACGGGCGAGCTGATCGCCTTCACGGCCAAGCGCGAACAAGCGGGCACGAAAGACGAGGAGCCGCAGCTCTACGCCATCGCGCCGGACGGCGGCGAGGCCCGGCGCGTCGGCTCCGTGCCCACCGGCGTTGAAGCCTTCAAGTGGTTCCCCGACGGCCGGCGCATCGCCTTCGTCAGCTGGGTCTGGCCCGACCGCAACGCCGCCGCGCAAGGCCAGGCGCTGAAGGACTTCAAGGCCCGCAAGGAGAGCGCCTACGTCACCGACGAGGCGCTGTACCGCTTCTGGGATCACCACATCCCGATGGGGCGCGTGCCGCACCTGCATGTGATTGACGTGGGCACGGGTAAGGCGCGCGACCTGTTCGAAGGCACGGCGCTGGAACTGAGCCGCTCCGAGCCGGACGTGAACACGTTTGACATCGCGCCCGACGGCCGCCGCATCGCCTTCGCCTTCGACCCGGCGGCCGAGAAGAAGCTGGACAACCGCTACGCGCTGGCCGAGATCGACGTGAAGACGCGCCGCGTGCAGACGCTGCTGCAAGACGGCGACTGGCAGTTCGCCGCGCCGCGCTACAGCCACTCCGGCGCCCACCTCGCCTTCCTGGCCAGCCACCAGGCAATGGGCCACAACCAACCCGACCAGCTTGCCGTGCTGGACCAGCGCGGCAACTGGGCCGTGTTCAGCGGCGACTGGGACCACGAGGTCAGCGCGCCGCTGCGCTGGGTCGAGGACGACCAGGCTGTGCTGTTCGCCGCCGAGGACCGGGGCCGCCGCCACCTGTGGCAGTTCGCGCTGGGCGACTGCCGGGCGGACCTCGTCTTCGAGGGCGGCCATGTCGGCAGCTTCGCGCAGGCAGCGGGCTTCACGGTCGTCAACCACGACAGCGTTCAATTCCCGTCGCGACTGTCGGCGCTGGGCGACGACGGCGTGCGCCGGATGGAGGCGCTCAATGACGCGCGTCTCGCCGCCCACAGCTTCGGCCGCCATGAGGAGGTAACGATCCAGGGCGCACGCGGCGACGATGTGCAGATGTGGCTGATCTACCCGCCCGGCTTCGACACGAAGAGGAAGTGGCCGGTCATGCACGTCATCCACGGCGGCCCGCACACGGCTTTCGGCGACAGCTGGCATTGGCGCTGGAACCACCAAGCCTTCGCTGCCCAAGGCTACGTGGTGGCGTGCGTGAACTACCACGGCTCGTCCAGCTTCGGCCACGAGTTCCTGGACTGCATCACCGGCCAATGGGGCGAGTACGAGCTGCAGGACGTCGAGGCGGGCACCGACTGGCTGCTGAAAAAGCGCTGGGTGGACAGGAAACGCATCGTCGCCACCGGCGGCAGCTACGGCGGCTACATGGTGGCGTGGATGAACGGCCATGTAGCGCCCGGCCGCTACCAGGCCTATGTCTGCCATGCCGGCTGCTACGACTGGCAGGCCATGTACGCCGACGACGCCTACAGCTGGCACCGCAAGGAGCTGGGTGCGGCCTACTGGGACGACCCGGCCAAGGTCGCCGCACAGAGCCCGCACACGTTCGCGCAGCACTTCAAGACGCCCACCCTCGTCATCCACGGCGCGCTGGACTACCGCGTGCCCGACGCCCAGGGCCTGGCCTACTACAACACCCTGAAGTCGCTGGGCGTGCCCTCGCGCCTGGTGTGGTTCCCGGACGAGAACCACTGGGTGCTGAAGGCCCGCAACAGCCGGCTCTGGTACGGCGAGTTCTTTGCCTGGCTGAGCCGATACGCCGGCTAGTCCAGCAGCATCTGCTGACCGGCCAACAGGCAGGCCGCCGCCAACTGCTCGGCACGCAGCACCGGCTCACCCAGGCAGGCATAGGCCGCCCGCTGCGCGGTCGCCACGGTGGCCACCACGACTTCGCCACGCGCAATGCCCACTCCGATGGCAAGGGCCGCCTGGCCGGCGGCGCGGCGCTCGTCATTGAAGCTGGCCAGCAACTCGGCCATGTCCTGCGCCCCACCGAGCGCCGCCGGCAGCTCGCCGAACAAGGCTGTCAGACCGTCGCCCCGGAACTGCGCGACCTCGCCGCCGCGCCCATCGACGGCGTCCAGCATCAGCGTGCTCCAGTCGCTCAGCAATGCCTGCGTCTGCATCGGCTCTGGCAGCTCCGGCAAGTTCAGGCCCACCACCAGCACACAGGCGTCGGCCAGACGGCTGGCCTGGGCCGGACCGTTGGGCATCAGCCGGCGCAGGACCTGGCTCTGTTGATCGCGCTGCTGCTTGCGCGCCAGGCTGGACTCGACCCGCGCCCTCAGCAGCCAGGGGTCCACCGGCTTGTGCAGGAAGTCGTCAGCGCCCAGCTCGATGCAGCGCGCCACCGGCGCCACGCCGCCCAAGGCGCTGGTGACGATGACGGCCACCTCGCGCAGCACGGGGTCCGCAGCGCGCGCCTGCAGCAGGCCGAAGCCGTCCAGCTCGGGCATGGCCAGGTCCAGCAGCAGCAGCTCGAAGGGCTGGCGCTTGAGCATGTCCAGCGCCTCGCGCCCATCGACGGCGCTGCTGACCTGGTGGCCCATCAGCTCCAGCGAGCGGCACAGCAGCAGGCGGTTGACCTTGTTGTCGTCGGCCACCAGCACGCGCGCGGGCGCCAGCACTGCAGCGGCCGACGGCGGCGCCGCAGCCGGTGCTTCGGCCGCACCCGGGGTCAACGTGAAGCGGTAGCCGATGCCGGCCACGGTCGCGATGGCGCGCGCGCCCAGCACGCGGCGCAGGCCCGAGATCTGCACCTGCAGGTTGTTCTCCTCCACCACAAGGCCGGGCCAGACCTCGTCCAGGAGTTCGTCCTTGCCGACGACGCGGTCCCGCTTGGCGACCAGCGCCTTCAGCAGATCGAAGCCACGGCTGCCCAGCGCGACAGGCTCGCCGTCCACCAGCAGCTGGCGCTCGGCGAGCCGCAGCTCGACATGGCCGAAGACTAGGGCCGTGGTCTGAACGCTCATGTGCGCCGCGCGAGGGTGCGCAGGGCTGACAGCACGGCGGCCAGCTCGGCCGCCAGTTCATCGACGGCCTCACTTGCAGCCGACGCGCCCTGCCATTCGAGGTGGCGCGCCATCTCAGCCAGCCTGACCGCACCGAAGGCGACGCCATTGCTCTTCAGCGCGTGGGCAGCGCTCTCGAAGCGTTCTGCGTCGGCCTGTGCCCTCGCTGCGCGCAGCGCCTCGATCAGCTGCGGCGCCTCCTCGGCGAAGGCTTCGACCAGGGTCACGACGAAGTCCGCCCCCGCATTGGCCTGCAAGGCTTCAAAGGTGTCGGCGTTGATGCGGGGAAGCTTCATGCGTCGCTGCGTACGGGGGTATCGGCCAGCGCGGCCACCAGGGCTTCCACCCGCAGCGGCTTGGCCAGATGTTCGTCCATGCCTGCGGCCAGGCATTGCGGGCGGTCGCCGTTGAGGGCGTTGGCCGTCATCGCGACGATACGCGGGCGCTGCCCCGCCGGCCAGCGCGAAACGATCTCGCGCGTGGCCTCCAGGCCATCCATGTCGGGCATGCGCACATCCATCAGCAGCAGGTCGTAGGCCTGGCGCGCGACGCTGTCCACCGCCTCGCGGCCGTTGCTGGCCAGGTCGGCGCGGTAGCCCATCTGCTCCAGCAGGCGCAGCGCCAGCTTCTGGTTCACGCCGTTGTCCTCGGCCAGCAGGATGCGCAGCGGGTGGCGGGCGGCCATCTGCGGGTCCAGCTGCACCGTGCCCGACGGCGCCCGCTGGGGCAGCTGGTCCGGCGAGGTGGCCGGGGCATTGATGTCGAAACGGAAGCAGCTGCCCTGCCCCGACCCGGCGCTCTCCGCACTCATCGCGCCGCCCATCAGCTCGGCCAGCTGCCTGCTGATCGCCAGGCCCAGGCCGGTGCCGCCGTAGCGGCTGGCGATGCTGCTGTCGGCCTGGCTGAAGCGCTGGAACAGCCGGGACTTGCCCTCTTCGGTCAGGCCGATGCCGGTGTCGCGCACCTCAAATGCCAACCGGCCCTCGGCGGGCATGGCGACCGTCAGCGCCACCTCACCACGCTCGGTGAACTTGACCGCATTGCTGAGCAGGTTCAGCAGGATCTGGCGCAGGTGGGCCGCGTCGCCCACCACGGCGGCCGGCACGTCGGCGTCGAAGTGGCAGCTCAGCTGCAGGCCTTTCTGCGCCGCGCGCACGCCCACCAGGTCCAGCGCAAGGCGCACGCACTCGCGCAGGTCGAAGGTCTGGTTCTCCAGCTCCAACTTGCCGGCCTCGATCTTGGAGAAGTCCAGCACGTCGTTGATGATGGTCAGCAGCAGCTCGGCCGAGTCGCGGATGGTCTGGGCGTGGTCGCGCTGGTCGTCAGTCAGCGGCGAGTTGAGCAGCAAGCCGCTCATGCCGATGACGCCGTTCATGGGGGTGCGGATCTCGTGGCTGACGGTGGCCAGGAAGGCGCTCTTGGCGGCGTTGGCGGACTGCGCCGCCTCGCGCGCAGCCAGCTCGGCGGCGAGCTTCTGCTCCAGCAGCTGCGCCTGGGTGCGGGCGGCGTCGGCCTGCAGGTCCTCCTGCATCATGGCCACGGCCTTGGCCAACGCCCGAACCTCGTCGGGCCGGTAGGGCGCGGCGTCGGGGCGGGTGTGCAGCAGCACGAAGCCCGTGAGTTCGTCGCGATGGACGACGGGCACGGCCAGGCCGTCGACCCCGGCGCGCGCGGCCAGCGCAGCCGGCAAACGGTGGGCCTGGATGCTGCGCAGGTCGGCCTTGCCCAGAGCCAAGGGCTCGGGCACATCGGCGGCCGTCGAGGCCAGGCGGGTGCACACCTGCACGTTGCCCGTGGGCTGGACCTGGTAGACCGAGGCCTGCGCACCGCCGGCAAAGCGGCCGATGGCGCGCAGGTAGTGGGTCATCAGCGCCTGCTGGCCCTGCAAGCCGACCGCGGCGGTGGCGGCCGACCAGAGCGACTCTTCCCTGTCCAGCCAGTTGCGGTAGAACAGGCGCTGGACGAGGGAGTCCGACACCCCACGTAGGCGCGGCACGGCGCCCGCGAACATCAGCGCCAACGGCACGGTCACGCCGGCCGCCACACGAGGGTCCGTCATCACAGGAAGATTGGCACCCAGCCGGTGCAGCAGAGCCACGCCCAGTAGCAGCAGGGCCAGCACCAGGCCCCAGACCAGCGCGCGGTTGATGGCGAAGCCGAATCCCAGGACACGATAACGAAGGACGGCATAGGCCAGGCCGACCATGGCGATGATGTCCAGCACCACGTTGACGATCTGGACGATGAACTCCCGCTCCAGCGTCCGGCCGGGCAAGGAGCCAACGATGAAGAAGATCGTCTGGCTCAGCAGCAGCAGCCCCACGCAGAGGCCCGCCCAGGCGGCCCGCTGCCGGGCCATGCCCGTCGCGCGCCGCCAGCTCAGCCAGAGAAAGACGACCGCCATCACGGTGACGAGGTTGGTGGCATGGTGACTGACCGTCTCGATGTCACGCTTGTGGACCGCGTCGATCGGTACCCAGCGCAGCAGGTGGGCGCCCTCAAGCATCGCAAAGAACAGACCGCCACCCACCAGAACGACGAGGGCCTGACGCTGCCACGGTTTTGACAGCAGGCTGGGGCCGCCAGAGAAGGTCAGCGCGAAATACAAATAGCAGCTCGTGACGGTGTAGGCCAACACGTTGGCGCCGCCCAGCCGCAGCAAGGACTGGATATGGCCGCCCGGCAGACCGGGCGTCATGCCGAGCAGGCTGTAGATCGCGAGCGCCAGGCTGAGGGCCCGGATCGACCGGCTGTCGGCCCGGCGCCAGGCCAGGATGGTCGCCACGAGTAAGGCGAAACAACTGTCGATCCAGTCGCCTACAAGTGCCGAAATGGCCAGCGGCGTCACCCGCGCCGGGTCGGGCACGGTTCGCACGACCAGGGATCGCTGCTGCCCACCGGACTCCACGGTGACCTCGATCGGCTCACCGATGCCCGTGTACCGCCACTGATCTGCGGGGTGGTCGTAGGAGATCCGGTCACCCGGCTTGACGCCCGCGCGAGCGAGATCGGAGTCGGGCTCGACGCTCACCACCGTGAGCATCCAGTTCAAGCCCTGCTGCGG